>Ga0169931_10000790_pt1 | contig 52623 bp, 45 predicted proteins | sample Kivu_15m_20L_FD_129675 | JGI IMG/M metagenome (GOLD analysis project Ga0169931, IMG submission 129675) | Freshwater microbial communities from Lake Kivu, Western Province, Rwanda to study Microbial Dark Matter (Phase II) - Kivu_15m_20L... | ecosystem: Environmental > Aquatic > Freshwater > Lake...
GAGCCTGTCGCCAGTCAAACCAGTCGTTTACTGACAACGCGTCAGTTAAAACACCTCCATCGCTGAACCTCCAACATGAATCAACTGCCCAAAATCAAGCCGCCTCGCGAATCGATTCCGAAGAACGAAAGCCTTTGCGACTACTGCACGGCAAAGTGCTGCAAGTATTTTGCTTTGCCGATCGAGACACCGACCGAACCAAAAGACTTTGATTTCATTCGCTGGTATCTCTTGCACGAGCACGCGAGCATCTTCCTCGATGAAGGCGTTTGGTACCTGCTGGTGCATACGACTTGCCGTCACTTGCAAACCGATAATCGCTGTGGGATCTACCATACGCGTCCGCAAATCTGTCGCGAATATTCGACTGACAACTGTGAATATGAGGACAGCTACGTTTACGAGGGCTACTTTGAACTGCCTGACCAAATTCAGGAATATTTCGAAGCCCGCTTTACTTCGGCTCCGGACGATCCCCATTTCCGTTCGGCCAAGCCCGAAATGTTTCCGATTCTCAACAATTGAGTTTTCATGAGTCAAAACCACTCCGAGCGAATTGAACCGCGGACGCTAAAAGGATTTCGCGACTACCTGCCCGCGGCAATGCTGCCGCGCGAACGGCTGATCGATACGGCTCGCAAAGTTTATCGCTCGTTCGGATTTGCACCGATCGACACGCCGACGCTGGAGTACTTTGAAATCCTCGCCGGCAAGGGAAGCGAAGAAACCGACCGCCAGATGTATCACTTTGAGGATCAGGGTGGCCGTCATGTCGGGATGCGGTTCGACCTTACTGTTCCGCTGGCTCGCTTTGTCGCGCAACATGGCAACGAACTCGGGTTCCCTTTCAAGCGATACCACATCGCCACCGTCTGGCGCGGCGAGGCTCCGCAGGCCGGTCGCTATCGCGAGTTCATGCAATGCGATTTCGATACGATCGGTACCGAGTCAATCGCCAGCGACATTGAAACCGCTTTAGTGATCAACGAATTGCTGACCGCAATTGGATTCGATCGGTTCCAGATTCGCCTGAACAATCGCAAAGTCCTGAATGGTCTGTTGAATCGTTCCGGCTTACTCGCACAGTCGACCGCAGTACTGCGAGCGATCGACAAGTTACCGAAGATTGGAAAAGAAGGAGTTGAAAAGGAACTGCTCGAGGCGACTCAAAGCACGCCCGAGCAAGTCGCCGCCATTTTGCGGCTGACAGAAGTTTCCGGAACCAACATCGAGATCTTGGACCAACTCTCGCACTTGGCCGGAGATGATGAACTGGCGACTCGCGGGATTGAGGAGCTTCGTCAAGTTGTAGCGGGGAGTGCCGCCGGTGGGGTTCCTGATGGACGTCTCGCAATTGATGTCTCCATTGCCCGGGGGCTCGATTATTACACCGGCTCGATTTATGAAACGTTCCTCAGCGACCTCCCGTCGATTGGCAGCGTCTGTTCTGGCGGGCGATATGACGACTTGGCGAAACTCTTTACGAAGCAGCACTTGCCAGGGATTGGGGCAAGCTTGGGGCTGGACCGACTGCTAACGGCGATGGAAGAGTTAAGGATGCTTCCGCAAACTCGGACGCCAGCTGAGATCCTCGTCGTGCAGTTTGACTCCAACTCCCTGCCGCACTACCTGAGACTGGCCCGCTTGCTCCGCGGGGCAGGCTGGGGCGTTGAGATTTTTCCAGAGGCGAAAAAAGTCGGTCAGCAGTTCAAATATGCCGATCGACGCGGATTTGCCGCAGCCATTGTCGCTGGCTCTGACGAGATCGCTGCGGAAAAAGTTCAAATCAAATGGTTGGCTGACGGCTCGCAAGTCGAGGTTTCAACCGCGAATGATGGGGCAGCCTTGATAGCCGAACTACGGTCAAAATTGGGCAACCGTTAAACTTAAAGTACACTGGATAACGGCGACTCATGTCGCTTGGCTGGGGGTTACCAGCTGACTCATTTTGTGGATCCGAGGTGGTTTCGTGAGAAATGAAGATTGGGTGTTTGTGTTGCTGGTCTTCCTCGGGTTCCTCTCAACCTGCATTCCTCGTCCTCGTAAAAAGGACGTGCCTGAGAATCTTGAACGTGAAGCAAAGGAAGCCAAAAAGGGAATGCAGCTTCCCAAGGGCAAGTACAAACCCTTGCGATGATGGCTTGCGAATGGTCCTCGTCGAGATTGTCATAGCGCGTTATTTTTATGGAACTCGAAGAAGTTCTCTCACGGCGGCACAGAGGAAGAATGTAGCGGTTGTCAGGTTAAGGAGTTTTCCTCAAGGTAGCTTACTGCTGCCGCAACGTGTCACCCCGCCGCCCAACCGGGGGCTGGCGCGAAGACCCGGCTGACTTTTAATGCCTTGCATTCTCTGCGGCTCTACGATTACCGTCCGGGTGTCTGACGTCGAGACCAATTCCAGTAAGCGAGCGCCCAGCCGCCCAGAAACAGGCCTGCGACGCCAAGTAGTACGAGCGATTTCATGCCGGACTGAGCCACATTGGTGCGATAGATCGAGACCGCCATCGCGACCAGCCAAACCGCTGAAGAAAACATAATCGCAAGCAAGACGGTATTGGGGCGATTGGTGGGCACAGATGTCCTTTTGATTTGCGGAACGCTCGCGGGAAAGAAATTTAGCTCAGCTTCTCCCGATTAGCGACGTTTCAGCCACGGCATCATCGCGCGCAGCTCTTTGCCGGTTGATTCGATCAGCGACCCAGAAACCTCGCGCTGCATTTGGCCGACCAACTCCGAGCCGGTGCGTTGGGCTTCGAGGAACTCTCGCGCAAAATCGCCCGATTGAATTTCGCTCAAAATCTCTTGCATCTTGCGACGAACGTGTTGGTCAATAATCCGCGGACCGCGGGTAAGGTCTCCGTATTCGGCGGTTGTCGAGATGACGTCGCGCATTGCTGTGATCCCGCGAGCGTGGAGTAGATCGACAATGATCTTGAGCTCATGGAGGCATTCAAAATAGGCGAGTTCCGGTTGATAGCCAGCCTCAACCAGCGTATCGAAGCCAGCTTGGATCAAAGAAGTGAGTCCGCCGCAGAGAACGGCTTGCTCTCCGAACAGATCGGTTTCCGTTTCAGCCGCGATCGTCGTCTGAATCACACCTGCCTTAGTACCCCCGAGTGCTTTGGCATAGGCCAGTCCAAGCGGCAAAATTTGGCTTTCCTCGCCGCTGTCCGTTGCCACAAGGCAGGGAACTCCGCCACCTTGGAGAAATTCACCACGCACCATATGGCCTTGGCCTTTGGGGGCGACGAGCAGGCGGTGATACCCGACCGCTTGGGGCACGAGGTTGTAGTGAAAGCTAAAACCGTGACAAGCAACTGCGGTGAAACCTGGCTTGGCGTGCGGGAGGATCTGGCTGCGAAACACGTCGCCGTGAATTTCATCGGGCATCATCAAACAGATTAAGTCGGCACCCGCGACCGCGTCGACGACCGTTTTGGGCTCGAACTGGTCGCGGACGGCTTCCTGCCAGCCCCTGCCATTGGGACGAGCTCCCACGACGACATCACAACTGGAGTCGCGTAGATTGAGTGCGTGGGCCTGCCCCTGAGCACCATATCCAATGATTGCAATTCGCTTTCCCTGCAGGCTCAAGTCGGCGGTGTCGGCTTCGTAGAAAATTCGCGTTTTCATGGATGGTTCGGTCAGCTTTAGAAAAAAGGTTTCGGTGGATGCGGCCGTTCGCCTCTTTCAAGCGACCGCCTCATAATGGTAACGTAAGGGGAGGCTAGAGTGCTCGATGTGGCTGGCCGACCTTGCGTGAGAGGATTGCAAACGTGGAACAACAGACCGTTCGAAGACCCGGCTGGCTAGTCTGGAGTGTGCTGCGCAGCGGAATCTTGCTGGTTGGTTTGCTATTTATGAACAGTTTTCTCGTCAACACCTTTCTTGACACCTCCGCAATTTGGGCGGACGACCTTCGGATTTCCCAAACGCTTCAGTTTTTTCTTCCCTTGCTTCTCATCTTCCTCGAGTACTGGGCTTACGACTTCCTGCGGCGATTGGCTACCGCAAATCGCGAGTCATAACAAAGCTGTCTGCATCGCAATCCCAATGGCGACCTCCAAATCAGATTCTTCGGCTAGCGATCCTTCTGGAACATCGAGGGAACCGGCGGAACTCGAAGCCATCCGCCGGCAGCACCTTTGGATGCCCTATTCGCAGATGAAGACGGCTCTGCCGCCGGTTGAGATTGTTCGCTCACACGGGGTCTACCTCCAAACTCGTGATGGTCGCCGCTTGATCGATGCGATTAGCTGTTGGTGGACAGCCTGCCATGGTCACCGCCACCCGCATCTGATGGCTGCGATACAAGAGCAACTCAAGACGTTGCCCCATGTAATGCTCGGCGGGATTCAGCACCCACAAGCCGTGCGGCTGGCGACTCGCTTAGCGGCGATTCTGCCGGGAGAGCTGAATCATGTTTTTTTCTCCGACTCGGGCTCTGTCGCCGTGGAAGTCGCGCTCAAGATCGCCAAGCAGTTTTGGCTTAATCAAGGTGACTCAAACCGAAATCGTTTTGTCTGTTTTCGAAATGCCTATCACGGCGACACGACCGGAGCGATGAGCGTCTGCGACCCGGAAGACAGCATGCATCATCACTTCAAAGGTTTTCTGCTCGAGCAGTTTCCGCGAGCGATCCCCACGGCGGCCGAAGAGTTTCGGGAGTTTGGGCGGTTTCTCAATGAACGACGCGGCGAGCTTGCCGGCGTGATCATCGAACCACTCGTTCAGGGTGCGGCTGGAATGAAGTTTCATTCGCCGGATCAATTGCGGGAGATTGCCGCTCAAGTCCGAGCGGCCGGCTTGCTTCTGATTGCCGATGAGATCGCCACTGGGTTTGGTCGCACCGGGACGATGTTTGCCTGCGAACAAGCGGAGGTTGTCCCCGACATTATCTGCTTGGGCAAGGGACTGACTGGCGGTACGCTCCCATTGGCAGCCACGGTCGCAACAACGGAGGTTTTCAGCCAGTTCTACAGCGACGACCCCGAACACGCCCTGATGCACGGCCCCACCTACATGGGCAATCCGCTTGCCTGCGCTGCGGCGAATGCTTCGCTGGACTTGTTCGAGAAAGAGCCTCGACTGGACCAAGCCAAGCGAATCGCTGAGTGGGGCCGGGAGCGACTGGCACCACTGAAGCAACACCCTCGTGTGCGCGACGTCCGCTGCCTCGGAGCGCTCGTCGTCGTCGAGATCGATCGCGAGCCGGGACTAAAGCCCGTCGTGCCGCGCTACCTGGAGAAAGACGTTTGGGCTCGGCCGCTGCGGAATACGCTTTACCTCGCCCCGCCGTTCGTCATCAGCTGGCCGCAGTTGGAACAATGCGCCGAAGCTCTCCGCTGGGTGCTCGACCATCTGGAGTAAATCGCCAAAACCAGCGTTCATTTACTTTATCAAGGAACGCAGCGTCCGCAGGTTGACGACATCCCAGTCTTCGCCCGAATCGTTGGAGCCTTTTTCGGTTTCGAGATACATCGGAAGGCTTGCCAGCCGCGGGTCGTTCAGCAGTTGCCGGAATCCCTCGAGCCCGATCGCTCCAGCTCCGATGTGCTCATGTCGATCGACGCGTGAGCCCAATCCTTTTTTGCTGTCGTTCAGGTGCAACGCCTTCAGACGGGATAGGCCGACCGCTTGATCAAACTCCTCCCACATCGCGAGGTACGTCGCTGGTTTGCTCAGGTCATAGCCAGCTGCGAAGGCGTGGCAGGTATCGAAGCAGACACCGAGTCGCTGTTCATGGCCTAGTTGTGAGAGGATCGAGCCGAGTTGTCCGAAGCTCCAGCCCAGATTGGTCCCCTGCCCTGCCGTGTTTTCCAGTAGCAGTCCCGCGCCGCTGTTTGCCGTGTCGATCAGAATCCCGTCGATTGCCGCGGCGATGCGATCGAGCCCTTCCTCTTCGCTTGAGTCGGTGAATGAGCCAGGGTGGACGACGACCCAAGGAATGGAGAGCTGCATTGCCCGTTGCAACTCGATGACCAGCGCGGCAATACTTTTGTCGCGGAGTTCCGCATTAGGGCTAGCGAGATTGATCAGATAACTGGCGTGTGAAATCGGGTCGTCGATTCCTCGATCACGGAGGGCGCTCTCAAAGGCGGCCGCTTCTTCGGAAGTAATCGGCTTGGCGTTCCACTGATTGCTGTTCTTCGTAAAGACCTGAACGCAATCGCAACCGGCGGTGGCGGCGGCTTCAACAGCTTTCCAGTAGCCACCAGCGATCGACATATGGGATCCGAGTTTTGGCACGGTGAGAACTCATTGCGCGAACGAGGAAATAAAGGGGGCCCAAACATCGGAATCCCCGGATGTTTCAATCTCGCCGATAGTCCGCCGAATGAAAATGGGCCGTCGTTGGCTCGGGAATTTGACACGGCGTGTTGGTAAGGGATCCCGTCGAACCGAGGGCTGGCGCGAGGCCTCGGCCGAGAAGAGTGGCCGATTGACGCAGAGGACGCTACCAATCCGCGGAGAAAACGACGCGAGAACTCTGGGAATTACGGTCCGGTTAAAAGCCTAGGCTGTTGTCCGCGAATTGACTCGGTTAGACTTCACTGCAGGCGATTCGGCTCGATTTTCAACATGATTTCCACAGCTTGGTATGACCCAATCGAATGCCGCCCGCGAACGCGCCGGAAGCTGTTTTGGAAGCGGATTCTGCGGAGTAAGTCTCGTCGATGACGGTAGCTTTAGTAACTGGTGCAAACGGATTCTTGGGCGGTGCTCTGGCTCGGATGTTGACCGAGCGCGGCTACAAGGTTCGCGCGCTGGTGCGAAAACGAGGCGAATCGCCACCAGCGGATGGCTGCGAAGTTTTTACCGGCGACCTGCGCAATCTCGACAGCATTATCCCAGCGGCTCGGGGAGCTGACGTCATCTTCCATGTTGCAGCCGTTTCGGGGATCTGGGGGACTTGGAAGCATTTCCATTCGTCCAACACGGTCGCGACTCGGAACGTGTTGGATGCCGCGCTTCAGGCAAAAGTGCCGAAGTTGGTTTACACGAGCAGCCCGAGCGTCACGTTTGACGGGGGCCACCAAATCAACGTCGACGAGACGGCTCCTTACCCCAAGCGGTGGCTTTGCCACTACCCGCACTCCAAGGCCTTGGCCGAGCAGGCGGTTCTGCAAGCGAACGATCCCTCGGTGATTATGACTTGCGCGCTTCGTCCGCACCTGATTTGGGGCCCGCGCGACCGGCATTTGATTCCGCGACTGATCGACCGCGCCCGCAGTGGCCAGTTGATTCGTGTGGGTGACGGAACGAATCTGGTCGACAACATCTACGTCGACAACGCAGCCTTTGCTCATATCCAAGCTGCAGAGGCGATGCGGCCGGGTTCGCCTGTTTGCGGCAGCGCGTATTTTATTTCGCAGGGCGACCCTGTGAATTGCTGGGGTTGGATCAACGACATCCTGAAAATGGCTCGACTCCCTCGAGTCAAACGCTCGATCTCGTTCTTCTGGGCTTGGCGACTGGGCCATGCACTTGAAATCTATCACGACATCTTCAACATCGAACGCGAGCCGAGGATGACCCGCTTCCTCGCCGCACAGCTCGCCAAATCTCACTACTTCGACATCACTCGCGCGAGACGAGATTTTGGCTATTACCCGCTCGTTTCGCTCGATGAGGGAATGAAAAGACTGGAAGCTTCCCTCGGCGGTTGAATTGAACGTCATTCGCTAGCGTCTACGAAGCCAAAATCATTTCGCCGCGGAACGTGCTCGCGACCAAGTTTCTCACAGCTGAAACAGCTGTTTTTGCCGCGGTTTTTCTCGCAGCGGGTTGCGATTCCCGGGGAAAGCGATAAATTTTAGGCTCTGAAATCTCATCCGCACTGTCCAACCGAAAATTCGATGATTTCCCGGGCCATTCACTCCGACCTTCCTGACGAAATGCGCGTCGTGATCACGGGCATCGGCATGACCGCGCCCAATGGCAATTCGCTGGCCGAAGTCCGCGAAGGGCTGCTCAGCGGCCGCAGCGGAGTTCGGCCCTACGAAATCCGTTACTTCGGTAAGACGCTCGCCGGGGTTTGCGATTTTGAAGTTAACCGGCATCAAACGAAGAAAGATGCGCGCCGCGGAACACGAGCCGGAAGCATCGGAATCTACTGCGCGAACGAAGCGATTCGCGATAGCGGGATCGACTTGGCAAACGTCGACAAGTCAACGGTGGGTATTTACGTCGGTGTAACCGAGCACGGAAACGTGGAGACCGAAAACGAGGTCTACCAAATCAAGGGTTACGACTACGACACTTCGTTCTGGTCGCATCACCACAACCCGCGAACGGTTGCCAACAATCCAGCCGGCGAAGTCGCTTTGAATTTGGGAATCACCGGCCCCCATTACACGATTGGGGCTGCCTGTGCCGCGGGAAATGCCGGCATGATTCAAGGCTTGCAGATGCTGCGACTCGGGGAATGCGACTTGGCAATCGCCGGTGGCGTCTCAGAAAGTATCCACACCTTTGGAATCTTCGCCGGCTTCGCCAGCCAAGGCGCACTGGCTTCCCACACGGACCCGACCAAAGCGAGCCGCCCTTTCGACAAAGCTCGCAATGGAATTGTCGTCGCCGAAGGGGGTTGCCTCTATACGCTTGAACGGCTCTCCGACGCGAAGAAACGCGGAGCCAAGATCTACGGCGAGATCGTCGGCTATGCGATTAACACCGACGCGACCGACTTTGTGCTGCCGAACCCAGAGCGGCAGGCTCAATGCATGCAACTCGCCCTGAAGCGAGCGAACATCACGGCTGAACAAATTGACATCGTAAGCACCCATGCCACAGGGACCACGAACGGCGATACGCTTGAGTGCGAAGCCGTCCGCGCGGTTTTCGGCCAGTCGGAAAAAACGTACATCAACAATGCCAAGAGCTTTATCGGCCATTCAATGGGTGCCGCGGGCGCGATTGAATTGGCGGGGAACTTACCGGCTTTTCAAGACCGCATGGTCCACGCCACAATTAATGTTGATGAGCTCGACCCGGAATGCGACGTCCCGGGACTGGTGAGAGACCAGCCTCGCGAAGTGAGCCGGGTCGATTATATTTTAAACAACTCGTTTGGAATGCTCGGCATTAACTCTGCCTTGATTGTCAAACGATTTTGAACCATCAGACCACGCCCCATTGGGGACTTGGATAAGGAGGATTAATCCGCATGTCACCGGAAGAAATTCGTCAAGCGATCATTGAAATTCTTGAGGACATCGCTCCCGACGAAGATTTGTCCAATCTGAACGATGCCGTCTCGTTCCGAGAGCAGATGGAACTGGACAGCATGGACTTTCTGGACATCGTGATGGAGTTGCGCAAGCGATATCGTGTCCAAGTTCCCGAAGAGGACTATCCACAATTGGCCTCGATGGGAAGCACGGTGACCTACCTCACCCCCAAGATGGGAACAGTCCCCGCCTAATCGCGGGCCTGAAGAATTCGGCCCAAGTTTGGCGAGAGAGGTGAAATCGAATCCCTCGCGACCAAACTCCTGGTCAATACGATCCTACGACCGCCTGGCGATTCCAACAGGTAACGGCCAAGCAACCGGTTACAGCCAGAACAGACAGAGCCCCCGGGGAAATCACCCGGGGGTTTGCGTTTGTTCAACCAACAGGGTTGGGCATCTAACGAAGCTCAGCATGTCCCTCCGCACATCCGGCTGAATTTTCAAAAGTCTAATCATTCCAAGCTTCCAACAGTTGATGGTCGCAGCCAACATGTACGACACGATCATTATTGGAGCCGGGATGTCGGGATTGGCCGCCGGGATCAGACTGGCCTATTACGACCAGAAGGTCTGCATCCTCGAGCGACACACAACGATCGGCGGCCTGAACTCTTTCTACCGAGTGAATCATCGCGACTACGATGTTGGGTTGCATGCGGTGACCAACTTCACGGAGAAAGGGGCGAAGAAGGGGCCTCTGGCGAGAATCCTTCGGCAATTGAGATTCAAATGGGAGGACTTTGCGCTCGCGCCGCAAAAGGGATCGCGAGTCGCTTTCCCGGGAGTCAATCTTCGTTTCAACAATGACATTGAATTGCTGGCTGCCGAGGTCGCTCGCGAGTTTCCCAATGAGCGTGATGCATTTCGGAATTTGCTCAGCCAGATCACGGACTACGACGACCTCGACCAAGCTGCCTTCGAGGTGTCCGCTCGTCAGGTTCTCAACGAGCGATTGCGGAATCCATTGCTGATCGACATGCTGCTGTGTCCCCTGATGTGGTACGGCAACCCCCGCGAACACGACATGGCTTGGGGCCAATTTTGCATCATGTTCCGCAGCGTTTTCCTTGAGGGATTTGCTCGACCGTACAAAGGCGTGCGGCTGATTCTGAAGAATCTCGTCAAGCGATTCCGGGAACTGGGCGGGGAATTGAAGCTTCGTCGCGGAGTCGGCCAAATTCTCTCCGAAAACGGGCGCGCGATCGGAGTCCAACTGGAAAACGGGGAAACCCTTTACGGCAAACGGATTCTCTCTTCGGCTGGGCACGTCGAAACGCTGCGGCTCTGCAGCGATTCAGGACAGACCGTATTGCCTGAACCAGGCCAACTCTCATTTATCGAATCGATTTCGGTGCTCAACTGCCAACCGGAAAAAATCGGCTACGACGAAACGATTGTTTTTTACAACGACAGTGAGACCTTTCACTGGTGTCGTCCCGAAAGCGAAATGTGCGATCTGCGAACCGGGGTCGTTTGCTCACCCAACAACTACCTCTACGAGGACGCCCAGAGCGAGTTGCCTGAGGGTTTCATGCGGCTGACTTCGATCGCAAGTTTCGACCGCTGGAACGCGCTGGATGAGGATGGGTATCGGCGTGAGAAACTGCGATGGTACGACCGGTCAGTCGCCTCTTGTGTGCGGTTTGTGCCTGATTTCCGATCGCATGTGATCGATACGGACATGTTTACACCAACGACCATTCGACGCTTTACTTGGCACGACAATGGAGCCGTTTACGGCGCCCCGGATAAAAAGCTGGATGGGACGACCCACCTGGAAGGACTTTATCTTTGCGGGACGGATCAGGGATTTGTTGGAATCATCGGAGCGATGATGAGCGGAATTTCGATGGCCAATATGCACTGCTTGAAGTGATGCAAGCTTTTCGCGCTAGCTATCGGTACCCGAAGTCTTCGTCAGCCGGGGCTTCGCTCTAGCCCCAAGTTCGGCGGCTTTCGTGCGACAATACAATCCGAACTGCACCACGCCATTCGCAAAGCCTCAGGGACGTGCCACCCGGCTCCCTCGGGAAATTCTTTCTGAACTGGTCGGCCTTTCCAGTCACCAAACCTTCGATAGGCTGAACCCCCGCCAATTCGTTCAAGTGTGTTTGTTTGGCTTTAGCTGACTCATTGAGTTTGGGGATCCGATTTCGTATTCTTAAGGCTTCACTGAAGCCCTCGATCACCCCGTTTTTCCCCGAAAAGCTCATGCCCAAGGACTTTCTCCAAGACGCCCGCCCGCACTACGACGTGATTGTGATTGGCAGCGGGCTGGGTGGACTAACCGCAGCGAATGTATTGGCCCGCGAGGGGCGTTCTGTATTGCTGCTGGAGCAGCACTACAAACTCGGCGGCTTGGCGACTTGGTTCAAACGACCTGGCGGGCATATTTTCGATATCTCCCTCCACGGCTTTCCCCACGGAATGCTGAAAAGCTGCCGCCGATATTGGACCAGCGAGATCGCGGACTCGATTGTGCAGCTGCACGGCGTCCGTTTTGACAACCCAATGTTCTCCCTGACCACCAGTTTCGATCGCCAAGACTTCACCAAGCTGCTCACGAGCCGGTTTGGCTTGGAAAAAGCGACGGTCGACGAATTCTTTAATACCGCCCGCGGGATGAATTTCTACGACGACCAGTCGATGACGACTGGTCAACTGTTCGAAAAGTTCTTTCCCGGTCGAGGGGATGTCGTCCGTTTGTTGATGGAGCCGATTACCTACGCCAACGGCAGCACGCTGGAGGACCCGGCAATTACTTACGGCATCGTGTTTTCCAACTTCATGTCCAAAGGGGTCTTTACGTTCCAAGGCGGCACGGACCACTTGGTCAAGTCGATGGAAAAAGAGATGCGCCGAAATGGAGTCGACATCCGAATCAACTGCGATGTCGAAAAGATTTTAGTTGAGCATGGGACTGTGAAGGGCGTACAAGTCGGCGGACGAGCCATCTCTGCCGACGCGGTCGTATCAAACTCTAACCTCCGTAGTACGATTTTCTCTTTGACAGGAAAAGAGTATTTCGATCAGAAATTCGTCGACGATGCTTTTGCGGTGCGTCTGAATAACTCCAGCACTCAAGTCTACATGGCGATGAAGGAAGGCGAGACGATCGACCGCGACACGGGCGACTTGCTCTTCTGCAGCACGGCGCCTGAATTCCGAACAGACTTGTTGTTGAGCAAACAGATCACCAGCCGCACGTTTTCCTTCTACTATCCCGATATTCGCCCGGACGGAAAACAGCGGTTCTTAATCGTCTCCAGCACGAACGCCCACTATGACGACTGGAACAAGCTTTCGCCGGAAGAGTACGAAGCGAGCAAGCAAGACCTAATCGAGACCACCCTGAATTCGCTGGAGCAATATGTACCGAATTGCCGCGAGCGGATCGCGCACATCGAAGCAGCCACGCCGCGGACTTTCGAGCATTACACCAAACACGTTTCAGGGGCGAGTTTTGGCACGAAGTTCGAGGGACTGGCGACCAGCCGAACGCTCCCCGAGCAAGTTCGCGGGTTATATCACGCCGGCAGTTGCGGAATCATCATGTCGGGTTGGCTGGGGACGATGAACTACGGCGTGATCGTCGCCAACGACGTCTTAAACTTCCTCAATACCCAAGTCGTCGCTCCGACACCCGCTACGCTGAGCTAAGGCCGCGAGTGGATAGCCGTCCGCGAGGTCAAGCGACATTGGTCGCTCGATAAATCTCACTCTCTAGTCGCCTACCGGCAGGAAAGTTTATGAGCCGAGAACAAATCGAACAGGCGATACCGCATCGGCCACCGATGTTGCTCGTAGATGAAATCGTCTCGCGCACCGAGGATACGATTGTTGCGAGAAAGACGTTTCGTCCAGAGGAGTTCTTTCTCCAGGGCCACTACCCGGGACAACCAATTGTGCCGGGCGTGATCCTCTGCGAGGCGACCGTCCAATCAGGCGCGGTACTGCTTTCCAGCCTAACTGCGGATGCCTCCGGGGTTCCCGTGCTGACCCGGATGAACGAAGTCAAGTTTCGCCGTGTCGTTCGACCGGGTGAAACGATTGAGATGACGGTTAAACTCAACGAACGACTCGGAGACGCCTATTTCCTGACGGGTACCGCGAAAGTCGATGGACAAACTGCCGCGCGATTGGAATTCGCATGCGCAATCAGCCAAGTCTGAATTGAAACTTGAGATTTTGGGACTTCACGGCAGACACTCTGGGCAAGGCTCTCACCGCAGCCGTCTTCACTATTCAATCCTCTTAGGTCATCTGCGTTATGGACTTCCTCCAACTGGCCGGAAAAAAAGTTGTCGTCTTCGGAGTTGCCAACAAGAAGAGTGTCGCTTGGCATGTGGCTCAGACCCTGGAAGAGGCCGGGGCCTTGGTGATTCATGTAGTGCGAAGCGAGGCCCGCCGCGAATCGACTGCGAAACTCTTGGCCGGCAAGCCGGTCTTTGTCTGCGATGTGGAATTTGAAGAGCAAATCGAGGCAGTCGCCAAGCAAATTGGCGAGCAATTCGGACCGATCGATGGCTTGGTTCATTCAATTGCGTTTGCCGACTATGAAGGTGGGATGAAACCTTTTCACGAGACTGGTCGTCGGCAATTTCTACGGACGGTTGAAATTTCTTGTTACTCGCTTTTGGCCATTTGCAACCACTTCCAGAGCTTCCTCAGTCCCAAGGCTTCGGTCGTGACGATTTCTATTTCGACGACGCGCATGGCGAGCGAGAACTATGGCTTCATGGCGCCCGTCAAAGCCGCTTTGGAGTCGTCGCTGGCGTTTCTCGCCAAGAGCTTCAGCCGTTTCTCCGAAGTTCGGTTCAACGCCGTCGGTCCTGGTTTGCTCAAGACATCCGCCTCGGCTGGCATCCCCGGCTATGTCGACGCTTACCTCTATGCCGAAAAGGTCATTCCGCGGAAACGGGCGGTGGAAACGCAAGAAGCGGCCAATGTTGTCGCCTTTTTGATCAGCCCCCGGTCGTCAGGAATCACTGCACAGACGCTCGTTGTGGATGCGGGGATGGAGATCAACTATTTCGATCAAGAACTTATCGACGGGAAACAGAATTAGGACATTGGCGAATTGCTGTTCCGCTCGAGAATCGCGTGAGTTTTCGTAATGCGGTGGCGGCCGAGTTAGGCGGATATTTTTCGGTTCTTATCGCTGATGGACTGATCAACCTAGCTGCGCCTCGCCTAACGGCTACGGGCTAAACGAAGAAGAAGAAGAAGAAGAAGAAGTCAGCGCGGTGCTGAGCGAATAGACTGCGTCCGCTGGATCGCGAGTGAGCCCGGCCAAACTATTTTTGGCCCGTGAGGTAGCGAATTCGTTCGAGTGGCATTTTCAGCTCGTACTTGCGAGCGAGCTCCTCAGCGGACGAAAGTTTCTGCTCTGACGCCGATCCTGCCTCAAAGTTTGGCCATCCGAATCCGTAGCCGGCGATCATTGCCTCGCAAACCATCTCGGCTTGCTGCGGTGTTTGAACGTAGTCAGTCATTTCTTCCAGCGACTGCAGCCAAAGCCCTTCCAAATCGATTTCAAATTCAGCTCCGAGTTGCACAACGAATTGGCGGCATTGCACGACGTCGGCTTTTTTTATCGTCTGCTTTCTCGCCCGCTCTAAGGCAACGAAGCGAACGTCAGCATCTTGCTCTTGCCGGACATGAGCCTGCAACTGCTGGATGACCACGTTACGGCCCGCCATGTTGTTTTGGGCGAGTTGTTTGTCGGGTATTTTTTCATTTAATTTTTTGTTCGCTGCGTCTCTGGCAACCTCATCAGGCGGCTGGCTTCGGCTTGAGGGCGTGGCCTCGTCAAGTCGGCGCTGAAGCAGCCACTCTAGATTGCTGATTTCATGGCCATCTCTAGCCGATTCACTAAGAAGCTCGCGTATTGCTTGTTCATTCTTGCCGGCTTCGAGAGGATCGAGCATCAAGGCAACCGACTTTTGCAACCGCCAACTTGGGATATCGCTTATTTTTCCTCGCTCAGCCAACCCAATGGCAACTGTTTTTGGGAGATAGGCCAACTGAACCTTGACGAGAATACCCTTGAGCTTCAGAACCACGAACTGGTCGGTTGATTCGACGAACATGGCGATTTCATCCCCGAACCGAATCTCACCAGTCTTCAGGGTGCGACAGGAACTTACCACCTGCTTCCAAAAAGCCTCCGAAAGCCCAAGCGCCTCTTCTGCGGCGGTCAATTGCTGGGTTTCGCCGGGACTCGCCAAAAGCCCTTTCTCGATCACGACTCTGCGGCGAGCAACGTTTTCATTTCTCAGCGCTAAATCGACCCAAACACTGCGGAGCACTTCGGCAACTGCGGGCGTAGCGTAATTTGAATTCGACGTGATCCGTTCAGCCGATGAATTCGGGTCTGGATTCTCACTCGATGACACGACGGCGTCGTTCATACCTTGCGGGTCATCTTCGGGCTGCGCGCTTGATATCTGCTCGTTCGCACCGGTTCCAACTTCGGCGGTCTTTTCAGCTCTTTGTGGTTCTGCAGCCTGCTTAAGTAATCCCTTGAATGGTGACGCGGCTGAAGCAACGGGCTTGTCGCGAACCTTCTCAGCTTGTGATTTAGAGCCCGTTTCCTTAACACCACTATCGACCTCGGCAAGTCGATCTCGGTTCGAGTTGAACCAGATAATCGCCAAAACAACCACAGGTCCGCCCAAAAACAATCCCAGACTGACTGCGGGAACTAACCACGATTTAGAGCGCCGGGATTTTGTCGACTTCCCCTGAACCCCAAGTTGTGCAACCGCGGCGAGCGGGTCGGCGACTGTTTCGGGCTCGGGTGATCTTACGGGAGTTGCTAACGCCACGTTGGCTAGAGGTTGAGCGCTTGGAATGGCAGGCGGAGTGGATGGTCTAGCAAGCGAAATGGCGCTCGGCATCGCAATCGGTGCCGGAGGATTCGACCCTGCTGGGGCCTTTTTCAGATATTCTTCGCGCTGGTCCGGTTGGGTGAGGGTTTTAAAGGCCAGCTTGATCTCTTCCGAGAGTTGCTTGCGTTCCGGCTTACCAGCTTCATCGGGAAACGACTTGAGAAATTCCAAACGAGCTTCCGCGGCGGCTCGAATCGCCTCCGGTCGACGTTCACCCCGCTCGATTCCGAGCAGTTGAAAAAAATCGGGCTGGGCCTGAGCTAAGCCAAGCCAGCGGCGATAGGGGTTCACCTTGTCAGCCATGCGGTCTAAAACCAGCCTTTGCAGTAAACTTAATATCCCGGTCTTGGCGGTGAACGACACTGCCCCTCAGCGGATCCCACAGCCGGCTCATGCCGCAGGGTTCCCTGCCTTTTCTAAACAAATCATAAGACCTACCATCGTAATCGTACGAAGCCTTCGCAACCAACTAGACTTTTCCGCATGACAGCTCCGGATTGCCCGATTTATAACGTCGCCGCCTATAAGTTCGTCCAGCTCGAAGACCTGCCTGGCTTGCGGCAAAAACTGACTCAACGCACCCGAGACTTAGGTCTCAGGGGAACAATTTTGCTCAGTCCAGAGGGGATTAATCTGTTCGTGGCCGGCACTCCCGCGGTGGTGCAGGAATTTCTGTCGGAACTTCGCGCAATCCCCGGCTTGGCTGACCTCGAGGTCAAAATCAGCCCGAGTGACCACCAACCTTTCACCCGGATGCTGGTGAGGCTCAAGAAGGAAATCATCGCTCTCGGCCAACCCGGCATCGAGCCGGAACGATACACCAGCCAAAAGATAACAGCCAAAGAGCTTAAGCAGGCGCTCGACCAGCACGAAGAACTCCTGTTGCTGGATGTCCGGAATGACTACGAAGTGGAATTGGGCACGTTCGAAAATGCGGTCCCGATCGGGCTCGATCATTTTCGAGACTTCCCGGCGGTCGCTGAAAAGCTGCCGTCTGATTGGCGAAAGAAAAAAATCGTAATGTTCTGCACCGGAGGAATCCGCTGTGAAAAGGCAGGACCGGTCATGGAACGACTGGGCTTCGAGAAAGTCCTTCAGCTTGAAGGAGGGATTCTCAAATATTTCGAAGACGTTGGAGGCGAGCATTATCAAGGCGACTGTTTCGTCTTCGACAAGCGGGTTGCGGTAGACCCCCGATTGGAGGAGACCGATGCAGGACTCTGCTATGCTTGCCAAGCCGTATTGAGCGAAGCCGATCAGCACAGCGAGCTTTACCAACCACCGCATCAGTGCCCGCACTGCTACCGCAGTCCCGAACAGAAGCATGCGGAGACGATTCGGCTTCGGGAACAGACGCTCGCCCGCCTCACGGACCCTTTACCGGGCAAAGGGCCCTACGAAAGTGGACGGCCGCTGAATGTGCCGGCTCGTTACGATCGGCTGACAGTTCTGGAAATGCTCAGTCAATGGCACGACCATCTGCCGCGGGCCTACTGGGCAAGCGAATGCGCAGCTGGGAATATCCTCTGCGATGGGATTCGACTTTCCGGCGAATCCGTTGTGCGATCCGGAATGCGTCTGGAGCACCGACTTCCGGGCGTATCCGAGCCCGATGTGGCGAGGGACGTCCGATGGCTGCATGAAGACGATTCGATAGTTGTTCTCAGCAAGCCAGCTCCATTACCAGTCCACCCATGCGGCCGTTTCAATCGCAACTCGCTGACCGCTTGGTTAAACCAGATGTATGGCCAACAAAAACTAAGGCCCGCGCATCGGCTCGATGCGAACACGACCGGCGTGATCGTTTTCAGCCGCACCAAAGAAGTGGCGAGGAAATTACAACCGAAATTTGAAACGGGCGAAGTGCTCAAAAGCTATCTCGCTCTCGTGCATGGAACGCCAAATCAACACGAGTTCAGCTGTTCCGCTCCCATTGGCTGGCTCCCCGGCGCGAGTGGCAGCCGGGCGGTTGATCCTGAAGATGGCCTGACCGCGAAGACTGATTTTCGGGTTCTCAGGGCTGGCGAACAGTCACTGGTGGAATGCCGGCCTGCGAGCGGACGCACCAACCAAATTCGAATTCATCTGGCCCATCTCGGCTTTCCGATCGTAGGTGACCCTGTCTACAGCAGACCATCCGACCGAGAAGCTGAGCCCACGGCGACGCGAGACTTGGGAGACCAACCGATGTGTCTGCACGCGTGGAAGCTAACTTTTCGCCACCCAACTAGCGGCGAGTTGGTTAGTTTTGAGTCTGAGGCACCGACCTGGTCTTCCGCTGGGATTGGACAGACTTCAGCGAAGTAAGGATTTTTTGATGCAATGAAAGCAAGTCTGTAAATGTAACGGGTCCGCGACTCAAGCCCCCCAAAAACGCGGGTTCATATTAGCAGTAAAAAGTGGAACTCGCGCGGCGACGAATGACTGCTCTCTTCGGAAGATGCGTGGCAATCAAGCCAAGGCCCTACGGGCAAGGAGCTCTTGAAGCCAAGTTTTTAGAAACGACTTTCAGAAACCAGCTTATCCCGCGCGTCGACGCAGGCGGGTGAGACAGATGCCTGCTATACCCCACAGCATCAACCCTGCGGTTGGCTCGGGAACGCCATTGACCTGAATAAAGTTGCGAATGAAAGCGGCTTGGTTGCCCACGTAGTTGACGCCGCTTGCTACCGTCTGCCCGCCGGTGTTCGTCAAGACAAAAGCGTTCGTCCCCATCAGCACCAGACTTCCACCGCGGTCGATAAACATCGGCCCGCCAGAGTCGCCCACTCGGAGGTAGGACTCGTAAGGGACGTAATCGGGGCTGGAGGATTGGTTGTACTCCAGAATGAGCGTATCGTCGTCAGTTCCGAGGTACCCAACGTTTTCCCAGTAGCCCGAGATTCGGTTTCGACCGACAGCTTGATCCCGCCAAGCGACATTGGCCTTTGGTGAAAGCCCGAACATGAATGCGTTAACGCCTTGGAACGATCCGGCGTTCACGATGTTCCCCGAGTTTCCCCCCGGCGGGCCAGTCAAAGCCTCATCGGCGATGTTGTAGTGAGTTGCACCAGTCACTGCTGCGTTCAAGACACCGATCCAAAGGTCGGTTGCACCAACTCGGACGCTGTTACTCGTAACGGTTCGTACCACTGGGGTCGAGTTGGGATCGTTGTCGAGATAGAACGTAATCGAGGAGTTCGTCGGCGGCGGATAGTGCCAGGCGGAGAGAACGATATTGGGAGCAACCAGCGTGGCCCAGCGACCTTGGCCCGAGGCACTTGAGACCTGACCGACACCGCTCAAATTGTAGCCGCTCATAATAAACGAACCGCTATTGGTGAACCGATCGTTGGTCGCGTCTGAATAGCCATCGATCTGTATGTCACCAAAGCAGACATTGGCGACCACCAAAGCGAGAAACAGGAAGCTCAACATTTGCTTCTTCATCTTCACACCCGACTAAGTAGCTCTAAGGGTCACTTTTTAGCACCGTATGCGGCCTATCACCGACTACTCCCAGTATAGGAGGGGGATGAAAAGCCGCAACAAAATTGGCCAAAAAGCCGAATTGCCACCAAAATCAGACGCTTTGACCGACCGCTGGAGGTCATAACCCTAACATCAGCCGCTTTTTTGCCGCTTCACCTTCGCCGAAATGGCAATCGTGATACCGCCGAAACTTAGAGCTAAAAAAGATTAAATGCGCCTGACCAGACTGCTAAAAGAAAACTGAGTCGTGTTATGGAATCAGACAAAAACTCCTGTCGAAGCTGAGAGCGAGTGATTGGTTCGCGTATCGCGGTCGGGCGTGACCCCAGAACCTTGTCAACTCATTTTTTCCCGTTAGCGAACCTAGCCATCAACCAATCGGAGAGCGTCGGCAAGAGTCGGTCTAACCAAACCAGCGACTTGCCACCAAGCGAGAGAATGATCTCGTGCTTCCCGCGGCTCATCGCAACCGCGGTCGCAACCGCGACACGCTGGGGAGACATCGGCCGAGCACCCTTGTGATTCATCACCGTGCGGTCCTCGATCAGATTATTAAAAAACTCACTATCTGTCGTGCTGGGACTCACCAGCAGCACATCGATCCCATCGGCAACCAATTCCGCCCGCAGCGCATCGCTCCAACCGTGCATCGCGAACTTACTCGCGCAGTACTCGCTCTTCAAAGGAACAGCCCGATGCCCGAGGACGCTGCCGATGTTGACAATGACCGGCTGGTTTCCAAGCTTTAAAAGCGGTAGTGCAACGCGAGTCAGCTCAACAGCACTAAAAAAATTGACCTCAAAGATTTCACGCAAGCGATCAGGGGTCGCGGCATCAAAACGCCCTACCGCGCCGACGCCCGCGCAATTGATCAATCCGTCGAGGCCGCCTAGCTGAACTTCAGCGGCATGCGCCAATTCCCGCTGAACTCCGGGCTCGGTAATATCTCCGGCCAAAATCTCGGGCACGACCTCGGCGTTACTGCGGTCGATCTCCTCAACCAGTTGCCGCAGTCTTTCTTCGCGCCTCGCAGTCAGCAACAGCCTCGCCCCACGTCGCGCGAGCTCGATCGCAATTGCCCAGCCGATCCCGCTGGAAGCTCCCGTCAGCAAAATCCGTTTTCCTGCCAACTGCCGACGGGCCACGCTTTGGAACTCCTCAATCCTGCAATCGCCTTAGAGCTCAACCGTTCGGGGGCAGTGAGCTGTTCGCTGGAGCATCCACTCCGGGCAGGCCTGACGTGTCAAGCAAACCAGGAGCCGGATGACCGTTCAACACGACGCCATTCTCCGACAGTCCACCGTAATAGACACGCACACTCTCGCCTCGAATAGAGCCAAGATACTTTTCAGGCAAACGACAATGGACAAGCATCTTCTGCTCGCCATATCGGGTCGACAGCACTTCGCCATGGGCATTCAGGTAAGCGAGCAATTTGCCGTTGCTGATATCGGTCTCAATCGTCACGTCGCGGAAAGATCGGCTGAGCGCATCGCTGACCACTTTATGTAACTGGTCGAAGCCTTCCCGAGTCTGAGCGCTGATCGGCACGCCATTGGGATACCGATTGAGAATCGAATCAAGCTGGGCCTTGTCCTCGATCGCATCAATTTTGTTGAGGATCAACAGCGTGTCTTTTTCGTCGATCCCCAAGTCACGCAACACATCGTAAACCGAATTGATTTGCTGGAAGACAGCGGGGCTGCTCGCATCGGCCACATGCATCAGCAAGTCGGCTTGATTGGCCTCTTCCAACGTTGCCTTGAAACTGGCGATCAAATGGTGGGGCAAGTCACGGATAAATCCGACCGTATCGCTCAATAACACCGGGCCCCAACTGGGCAGCGTCCATCGGCGCGTTCGGGTGTCGAGTGTCGCGAATAGTTTGTCTTCGGCCAAAACATTGGCATTGGTCAGGGCATTCATCAACGTGCTCTTGCCGGCATTCGTATACCCGACCAGAGAAACAGTCATCATTCCATGTCGGGAGCGGACCAGACGCTCTTTGCGCCGCTCGATTTCATTCAATTCGGTTCGCAGCTCATGAATCCGTTTTTCAACTAAGCGGCGGTCAACTTCCAGCTGCTTTTCACCCGGACCACGCATACCGACGCCCATCTTGATACGCGAAAGGTGCGTCCACATTCGCTTCAGCCGTGGCAGGGCGTACTCCAGTTGAGCCAGCTCCACAGCGAGTCGTGACTCTCCGGTTTGGGCATGTGTCGCAAAAATGTCGAGAATCAATTCGGTCCGGTCGAGGACCTTGACCTTCAACTCCTGCTCCAAATTTCTTTTTTGGGCGGGTGAGAGATCATTATCGAAGATGACCACATCGGCGGCGTGAAACTCGACCAGCCGCTGCAACTCTGCCGTCTTGCCGGATCCAATGTAATAGGCGATGTCCGGCGTCTCTCGCTTTTGCACTAGCTCGCCGACGACGAGCGCACCGGCCGTTTTAGCCAACCCGCTCAATTCCTCCAGCGGGTCGACCTCAATGATCGAGCCGGGAAGAATGACCCGCACGAGAACAGCGACTTCCTGATTTACTTCCTGCTTTTTGGAACGCTCTAGCACTTTGTGGTGGTAACTCCGCTGATTTGGGAACTCCGGGAAACGTGGCCGCAAACTTTCCGACGACTGCCATGAAGGTGAGCAAACGATGCCTTGCTCAGCCCGGGGCGTACGAGGCGACGGCCCTGCTCCGTAATTCTACCGTTTTATGGGGCTCTTGGAGAAAGGGCGACCGTTGTTGAGTAGATTCCGAGCCAATATCATGACGGCAGTAGTAATCATTCCGTTAGGCGAGGGCCCTGAAGATCGACCACTTTGTCCCCGAAATTTGCGAATTGCCCCCAGATTGCTCGCTTGAGCGGGCCTGGGAGAAGCTCCGGGGACTCCCCCACTGCCTGCTGCTCGACAGTTCCTTGGCCGATCCGCAGTTGGGGCGATACTCCTATCTGACAGCCGATCCGGTCGCTTGGTTCGCAGGTCGGACTTCAATCAGACAGCCCTTTGCCGAACTGCCTGCACTGGTCGAGCAGTTCGCGACGCCGCGAGTCGCCGATTTGCCTCCCTTCCAAGGCGGACTAGCGGGATTGATGGCTTATGAATTCGGCCAAACTTTCGAGCGCCTCCCAATCGCTGAATTCAATCCACTGCAGATGCCCGACTTGGCCTTCGGACTCTACGACTGGGTACTCTGCTGGGATGCAAACCAAAATCGCGGCTGGCTCATTTCCCAAGGTTTGCCGGAAACCACGCGGGCTAGTCGTCAGGCTCGGGCACGAGAAAAAGCCGACGAGATTTTGGAGCTCATTTCCGACGCTCGATCACAAGCACCTGAAGCGGATACTTTCGAAACGCCTTCACCATCCCTCGACTTCCCACCCCAGTTTCCCCTGCCACAAGTTGAGGGACTCAGCAGCAATTTCGACCGAGACGGTTACCTTGCCGCAGTCCGGCGAGCGATCGAGTACATTCGGGCGGGCGACATCTTTCAAGTCAATCTCTCGCAGCAACTGCGGCTCCCGGCGCGATCCTCGGCGGCGACCTTGTACAGCCACTTGCGCCGCGACAACGCATCTACATTTGCCACTTTCTTCGACCTTGGGGACACGCAAATCATCAGCGCGTCACCGGAACGATTGCTGGCCGCCGACCGAGGACTGCTCGAGACCCGGCCGATCAAGGGAACCCGACGCCGGACTGGCCAGCCTTTAGTTGATCTGGCCGCAGCCGAAGAGCTTGCCCAAAGCAGAAAAGACCGGGCTGAGAATGCGATGATCGTCGACCTCGTGAGAAACGACTTCTCCCGAGTCTGCACTGACGAGAGCGTTCAGGTCGGCCAGTTTTGCGAATTGGAACGGTATCGATCAGTCCTGCACTTGGTTTCTTCGGTCACGGGGCGATTGCGGAATGGACTTAGTGTCTGGGATGCACTGGCAGCGATCTTCCCTGGCGGCTCGGTAACTGGTTGCCCGAAAATACGCTCAATGGAAATCATTACAGAGCTCGAACGCACGGCTCGCGGAGCTTACTGCGGCTCCATCGGCTACGTTGGCCTCGACCAACAAGCTGATTTCAACCTGCTCATCAGAACCATCACTGCCAGCAAGGGCTGGTGGCAGTTCCCCGTCGGCGGAGCGGTGGTCGCTGAATCCGACCCCGAGCTTGAATACGAAGAGACCTGGGTCAAAGCAGCGGGACTTTTGCAAGCGTGTCGCAAAGCCAACAGCGAGCATCCGAATTCTGCTAACAAGCCACCGGCCGGCCTCCAATCAACAAGCCCCTAGTCCCCAGCAGCAGTGCAATAACTTTGATTCTCGTCATCGACAATTACGACAGTTTCGTCCACAACCTCGCGCGGTATCTCCGCCGGCTCGGCTGCGAGACGAGAGTTGTGCGTAACGACAAACTCACGCTGGAAGAGCTGGAGGAATTGCAACCAGCCGCCATCGTGCTTTCCCCCGGCCCATGTCGCCCAAGTGATGCGGGGATATCGGAAGCAATCGTCCGGGAGTACACCGGAATTTTTCCAATCTTGGGAATCTGCCTGGGACATCAAGCAATCGTCGAGGCGTTAGGCGGCCGCGTTGTCAGGTCGGAGCATCCATTGCACGGCCAGTCGTCGCAGATGAAGCACCACGGCGATGGAATGTTCGTTAACTTGCCGAACCCGCTCCGCGTTGCCCGCTACCACAGTCTGATCGCAGAGCCAACAAAGATGCCTGCCGAGTTGCAGGTGACTGGTTGGTTGGAAGACGGAATGGTAATGGCCGTTGAGCACCTCAAGCACGCGACGTTCGGCTGGCAATTTCACCCTGAGTCGATTTTGACCGAGCACGGCTATGAGTTACTCGCCAGATTTCTTCGCCGCGCGGGCCTTGAACCTAACCCTGCTCCCGAATCGGAGAACGTCGTCGGGGCATTCTCGAAAGGTTCCGAAAGCCGATGATCATTGAGGGAATCGTCACTACGCTCGACCCCAATGGCGAGGCAAACATCAGCCCAATGGGTCCCCTACTGGATCTACCTCGGCAAACGATTGAATTCCGCCCCTTCGTCGGCTCGCGCACACTCGCGAACCTCCTTGCCCGCCCCATGGGTGTGTTCCATTTAACCGACGATGCTCTTCTAATCGCCCAAGCAGTCACCAAACGCTGGGTCGAGCCACCGCACCTCAAGCAAGCGACGCAGATATCAGGCTGGGTCATTCCCGCTGCTTGCTCTTGGCACGAGTTCAAATGCGGCTTCGTTGATCAATCATCAAATCGAGCGACCGTCAAAGCGAATATCCTCGCCTCTGGGCGAGGCCCCGAATTCGGGGGCTTTAATCGGGCCAAACACGCCATCCTTGAAGCCGCCGTCATGGTCTCCCGACTCGATTTCCTCCCGCTCCCCGAGATCGAACTCGCTCTTCAAACCGCCGAGCGTCTATGCGATAAAACGGGTAGCTCTCGCGAACGACTCGCGCTCGAAGTTCTCCAGGCTTTCGTCAACGCACACGAAACCACTCATTCCGGTTCGAGTGAGCCAGCAGCCAGCAGCACGGATGACGCTCAATGACTCCTTCAACCGTGATTCTTTCTGCTCCGTCTCGACTGCACCTGGGATTGATCCCCGGCCCAGACGGATGCGCCAGCTTTTTTGGCGGCGCGGGAATCATGCTCAACCAACCGCGGACGACAGTGCGTCTGCACCCGTGCAAGGAAAATAAATTTCATGGAGTGAACGCGCAGCGTGCTGCCGAATTCGCCCAGCGTTGGCTCGATCAGGAGACGACCTCGCCACGACATTTCGATCTGAATGTGATCGAAGCGCCCACCGAACACATCGGGCTCGGCTCCGGCACCCAACTCGCCTTAGCTGTTGGCCTTGGTCTGCAGATCTTTGAACATGCCGAGTCATTGAAAATCGAACACGTCGTCAACAAGCTCTCCGAAGCTGACATTTTGGAAGTCGCGCTGAAACTCGGTCGAGCCGGACGGACCGTGATCGGTACGATGGGCTTTCAACTGGGTGGACTTGTCATCGATTGGGGACGAACCACGAGTGAACCCGATAAGTCTCAAAGCCAACGCGTGAGCTTTCCAGCCGAATGGCCGATCCTGCTCGTGACCCTGCCCCATCCGCCCGGCTTGCACGGAGGGGCCGAACTCAATGCGTTCGAGCGGGAAATCCAGCGGCACGCTGGACTGCGGCAGGAAATGCTGGAACTCCTACGCGGCGGGATCCTTCCCGGGATTGACCGCTCCGACTTCAAGCAATTCGCTAAGGCAACATGGGAATTCGGCATCCGCAGCGGGCGGATCTTTGAGAAAATTCAAACCGGGATCTTTTGCAGCCCGGCGGTCGCGGACTTGGTCGTTCGATTTCGCAAGGCAGGTGCCGAAGCGGTGGTCCAAAGCTCTTGGGGACCAACTATCGGAGTCATCTTTACTTCTACTGAAGAGGCGGCTAAGGTCGCCGAGCGAGCTTGTCGCGACCTCCCTGAGGAAACCGAAATTCATGTCACCACCGCAGACAACCGCGGAACGAGAATCGAAACAGACTTTCAACTCCCCCAGTAATGTCTAGAATCAAGCGACTACAGCTGCTCGGGCTGTGATTCCAGCTTGAAAATTCGCGGGTCCAGAGGTTCCAATCAAAGCAGATGCCGCTCGAAGCCCGGCAATCAACTCCAATTCCATCGCAAACAGACAACGATATGCCAAAACTCGGAGTTAATATCGACCACGTTGCCACCGTTCGCCAAGCCCGCCGGACTTACGAGCCCGATCCGGTCTGGGCAGCGGCGGCGGCCGAACTCGGCGGCGCAGACCAAATTACGATTCATCTGCGGGAAGATCGCCGTCATATCCAAGACCGCGACCTTCGTCTTCTACGCGAGACCGTAACCGTCCGATTAAACCTCGAATGTGCCTGTGCCGAATCAATGCTGGCAATCGCGACCGAAGTCAAGCCGCACCAAGTTTGCCTCGTGCCAGAAAAGCGGGAAGAGGTAACCACAGAAGGCGGACTCGATGTAGCCGGAAACTTTGAACGAGTCAGCCAAGCCAATCGAACTCTGGCGGCAGCCGGGATTCAAGTCAGTCTCTTTATTGATCCCGATCCCCGCCAGATCGAAGCGGCCGCGAAGCTCGGCGCACCAGTGGTCGAGTTGCACACCGGAAGTTATGCGCACGCCGTCAAGACGCCGCAAGTACACGAGGAGCTTGAGAAGATTCGCAGAGCGGCAAGCCACGCCGCCAAGCTGGGACTGGCGGTCGATGCGGGACATGGATTGACTTATGCCAACGTTGTGCCGATCGCATCTATCCCCGAGATTCGTGAGCTAAACATCGGACACAGCATCATCTCGCGTTCCATTTTCGTCGGCCTGACCGAAGCCGTCCGCGAAATGAAACGACTGGTCAGCCGCTCTCACTAGCGATTTAATCAAAAGCGATTGGCCGCGAGAAATTAGATTACGGCTTTGGGCTGCCGCTCTTCGCCAGTTCCGATAGCAATCGGGCTCGCACCAAGTCTCCATGAAACTGGGCTGCTGCGCTTCGCTTGTACAGCGTTACGGCTTCGTCGTATTCCCGCCGGGATTCGACTGCCCGACCGAGCACGTACTCGATGGTCGGCATCCAGCGTTCCGTATCATCGCGATCCCGCATCCGCGTCAACCAGTTGGCGGCGGCGCTTGGATTGCCGTTGTCGAAGTGGCTTTGCGACAAGAACACGCCCGCATCGCGACGCACTAAACGCATTTGCTGCTGAACGTCTCGCAATCGATTCTGGAACTCTGCCGCACTTTGGCCCTTCTCCTGCAAAATCCCTAGACCAGCGAGCAAGTCGCGGTTAAGGCTGAGGTTGTCGATCGTTCTGTCGGAATAAATTAAATTGTAGAACATCTCGATCGCGTTCAGCTTGTTGCTGTTCAGGTCCGAATCGAATCGGCCAAGAACAAACAAGTCGCGAGCCATCCGGTAGGGCGCAAATCCATCAACGTAGGCTTCATCCAGGTAATACCAAGAGACTTTGGACATCAACTGGTCGTCAAACGAACTCTGAGCAAGTGCATTGCGGAGAGCCTGACGGAATTGATGTACCTGGAATTCAATGTCCCAAACCTTGGGGGTAACTCCTGACAGCTTGGCGAATTTCTCCAAAGAAGCGGAAGGCGTGTCAGAGACTGGAATTTGAAAGTCGCCAATCAAACGTCCCTGCAAAATAAACATGCGTCGAGAGACAGCCTCGGGCGAGGTCAGCACCAACGCTGTGACTTGCTCCAAATCCGTGGCCTTGACCCAATACTTGGTGTTTTCTCGGGTAGACTCTTCCACCTTGAGGTCGAGACCATCGAGAATCCCGGGGAGCTCGCGAGCCTGCGCGAGGGTCGCGATTTGACCAGGCTTGGAACCGGGAATCGGCAGGCCCAGTTTCGTGTCGAAGAGATAAACCTGATCGCCGATCAGGGCACCTACGGCCCAGGGGCGACCTTTCACTTCCAACATCGCGGCATCAAGTCCGCGCTGGCGGTAGAGTGCGAGTACAAGGCGAGCCCGCTCGACGTAATCCGCTCGGGCGAGAAAGAGCAATTGCCAACGGAAATGCTGGTATCCAAGCCCCCGAACTCCATTGACCGCCAAGTTGTCGGTCGAGATGTTGTTCAACTTTTGATCCGGCACTTCGTCCGCCGAAATCGAAATTTCATCGTTGAGCTGAGTATTTCGAACGACCCAATCAAACAGCAAAAGTGCATCCGTCAACTTCTTAGCATCCGCATCGCTCAAATCGGGATGAAGCGTTTGGACAATTTTGACGTTTGACTCGCGCGGCTTGTTCGCATCGACCTCGGCGAGTTGAGCGGCCAAGCGGTAAAGTTCCAGCGAGTTAACTGGACTCTCTTCACAAACTCGCTTGGCAAGCCGATTTTCCCACGCGCAATTGCGGAGATAAAACGCATCGGAGCTGAGGAAGCCTGCACGTGTCGTCCGGACAACCAAGTCGAGATTCTTGTTCTTGTCGACCAGTTCCTGCATGGCAGGATCGAGTTTCCAATTTGAAACATCTCCACCAGCCGCCGTGAGTTCACCATCACCGAGAATTTTGTTCGACCAACGGTTCAAGCCGACGCTGACCTTTTCTTCAAACTCTTTTTGGTCGTAGATTCGCTTCTCACTCATGACGAGTTCCATCGAGCGGGACAGGTCGTCGACCTGCATCACCTTCGATTTCGCTTCAGCCAATTCAAGAAACGGATCCTTCGCCGGCTTGCAACCGACGACGCTCAGAAAAACGAGCAGGGTGGAAAGAGGGATAGACCAGCGAATGAGTTGTTTGTTCATGTTCGAGTCTAAAGGTTTTTTGTTTTAGAGAGCAGCAAAGGCCCTCTTCGGCCAGCGTCATGCACCACGTTGCGCGGCCACGGTTGCGACATCGCGGTTAGGACGTCGAATCTGCGGCTATTGCGTCAGCTTTGAGCTGCCGCCCGAATCCGTACCAGTTTAGCCAACAGGGCGGCCAGTTGGGAAAGGGGCAGCATATTCGGGCCGTCGCTCGGGGATTTATCAGGGTCTGGATGGGTCTCGAGAAAAATCGCGTCACAGCCAGAAGCGACGGCAGCGGCGGCTACTACGGGAACCATTGCTCGATTCCCCCCAGTTACCCCACCTGCCGCACTCGGCTCTTGGACGCTGTGCGTGGCATCGAATACGACCGGCACTCCGAAACTCTTCATTTCGGGGATACTTCGCATATCGTTAACGAGCCGCCCGTAGCCGAAAAAAGTACCTCGTTCGGTGAGTAGCGGTTGATCGCAGCCAGCCTGCCGCAGTTTGGCCACAACATGCTTCATGTCCCATGGGGCCATGAACTGGCCTTTCTTCACATTCACTGCCCGACCCGTTCGAGCCGCCGCTACCAGCAAATCGGTCTGTCGAGCGAGGAAAGCTGGAATCTGCAACAAGCCGCAAACTTGAGCCGCCTCGGCCGCCTGGTAAGACTCATGAATGTCGGTCGTCACCGGAACGTTCAATTCCCGTGAGACCGAACCCAAAATTTCCAAGCCATCGGCCAAGCCTATCCCTCTATACGAATCTCCGCTGGTTCGGTTCGCCTTGTCGAAGGAGGCTTTGAAAACGAAAGGCAAACCGAGCCCTTCGCAAATACCCTTGATCTCTCGAGCGATGCGGAGAGTCAACTCGTGGCTCTCGATCACGCACGGTCCAGCGATCACCCCCAGCGGCCCGCCCAACTCGAACCCTTTAAACGGAATCATTCCGCTACCTGTTGGATTGCTCACCGCCGCTAGTCCTTTCTATTTCTTGGGCGAATTCAGAGACGCCTGACGCGAAAAAAACTCGGCCGGAGCCAATAGCCTCAACCTCCCCGGGATGACCTCGATTGTCACGGGAGTGCTGCCTGCCGGGTCGCCATCCAATTGAATCGGAACCGGCTCGTCCGAGTCTATCTCGATTTTTCTCCCTTGGCGATAGGCTGCCTCCTGCAGCATTCGATGCAGTCGCAGGACAACGCTGCCGAGGTACTTCAGCCCGTGGAAAAGGTTCCCTTTGCGGAACGTTCTCAGGTCAAGCAAACCGTCGGTCGCTTCCGCTTCAGGAACAATCTGCAAGTTCATGGCGTAGCGAGGAACATTAAAGACAAATGCCCATGTCGGCGGCGGCTCGACTGCCACTCCGTCAACGCTGATCCGCAGCCTCGGATAACGATACTTACTGATCGCCTCCCAGATTGGCCAGAAGTAAGAACTGCGGCTGATGTTGCCCGTTCGAGCCCGATGCATCCGGTGAACCACCTCCGCATCAAAGCCGATACTCGCCATGATTAGGAACAGCCGACCGTTCGCTTGCCCAGCATCCAGCCAAACCGTTTGATTCGCCAGAACGAGGTCCGCTGTGCTCACGCCGCCAGGCTGAATTCCAAGAAACTTGGCGAGCAAATTCTCTGTTCCTAGCGGTAGAATTGCGAGCGGAGTTTGCGGTGGCAACCGATTCGCGAGCAAGCCAACCGTCCCATCGCCGCCAGCCGCGACGACGGCTCGTAATCGTCCTTCGGGATGGAGTCGGTTCACCTCCTGAATCACTTCTTCAATTTCGGTCGACTGAAGCACTTCCAAGCCAGCGGATCGCATTCGATCTGCCGCCAGCGTCACCGCGCTGCCGCCCCGCCCGCTGCCTGAACGCGGGTTGACCGAAATGATCACGGTCTGTTTTGCTGATGCAGGCTCGCTCACTTGATCCAGCGCTCTCTATACCTCAGGACACCTCACCTACCTGAATTCTACAGGTCAGCAGTAAGACTCGAATTCTATCAGGTATCAGCTCAGCGCGAGGCGACAACCAACTAAAACGGCGTTGAAGTAAGAGCAGGCCACCGCTGACCTCGCGTTAGTAGGCGTAGGGTGGGTCGCAACCGCGTGGTTGACATTCCATCAATAAAAATTCAACCGCGGTGCGCACCCACCGCGGCTCAAGAGGGTTCTGCGTCGAACCGTCCAAGCCCAAGGGGTATAGCCATGACTAGCCGGCTACACGCCCGCACCAACCAGCAAACCAGCCACCATCCGTCAACAAAAAAGGGTGAGCCCAAGCTCACCCTCGTGCGATTTGATTTGGCTGACCAAATCTCTGTTTTTAAGACCGTCCTTGCCTAATCATTTCTTCGAACCGAGAAATAGAATTGAATCCAGAGCCCGTGGTCGAGGGACCTGATGTGCCAAAACCGTTTTGGCAGCTGTTAGGTCAGGGGCAAGGCAACCAAACTGCGTTACCATCAAGCACTCCCTCGCGGGCTCGACTTCCCCTAAATGCACACCACGTGCCAGTGTGAAATATTTCTGAAGCCACGAGCGAAGAAAGATGCTGCCTCTGTCTAGCCCGCGCCGCAAGCTCTCGCGGTTCTCTCGCCTTTTCGCATGAATTAAAGAGCTAGCTCCCACCGAAGAGCCGAGCGAGAAGTTCCGGAAATCTTTGCGGCCTGTGAGACAAGCTCCAGCCTCCCTTCCCCGGGGCTGCAGTGAAACGCAACACTTTGTTTCAGCGTCGTACACCAGAATTGCGCACGGGCCAAAATCTGCCGAAAACTGAGCCTTTCAGTCTTTTCCTGACCACCAAGCGTCGAGTTGTTGAGTCAGTTCGGCGACCCGGTCCGCCTGCTGCTGAGCCAAATTGCGAGTTTCCTCGGGGTCATCCAGCAAGTCATAGAGTTCTAATTTGCTATTGGGCTGCAGTTTGGGATTCGGGACGATGAGTTTCCAGCGCCCACCGGTGACCGACCACCGCCAGCGCAGTCCGGAGGCGGGGTGGTTGAGGTCAATTCCATCGTGAGTGTGGCACTCGCCAAAAACGGCTGGCCGCTTGGCGACCGCTTGGCTATCCAACAGGTTCAGCCCCGGCAAATCGGCGGGGAGTGGCACTTTGGCTGCCGCCAGAATTGTCGGGGCAATGTCGAGCGAACTGACCGGAGTATCATCCATCCGCGGGGTGACTTTGCCGGGCCACCGGACCATTAACGGTGTTCTCAAGCCTCCGTCGTACGGCGACTGTTTCGATTTGGGACCGTAACTGTTCTTTTTCGCGCCGGGTATCCAGCCATTGTCGGTGACGTAGATCACGATCGTGTTTTCATCGCACCGAAGCCGCTTTAAACCCTCCAGCAACTCTCCAATCGCCCGGTCGTGCCAGAGGATGTTCGCGAAATAAGGACCAATCGCCTCTTCATCACCGGGCCGCCAGGTCTTGCGACTTTCCTCCAGCAACTCGGCCGGTGCGTTGTGCGGCGAGTGCGGCAGCATCGGGGCGTACCAGACAAAAAACGGCTGTTTCTTTTCCTGTGCCACTTGAATGAAATCGAAAATTGGCTGCAGCGTCTTCCGTCCAATCTCCAACCCCTCGTCGCCGTGCCTCCCCCCTTGAGTCATCCCCGCGTCGAATCCTCCGGTGCGAAAATCCTTAGGCCACCATTTCCCCGTCTGGAATGAACGGTAACCAGCCGTCGACAACCACCGCGGCAGAGTTCCCTGCTGGTTCATCAGCTCAGCCATCTTTTGACGTCCACTTTGATAGGCGGCACTCGATTGAAAATCGGCCGGCTTTACGTTGTCGGGACGGGGCGGATCGTTACACGTAATCCCATGCTCATGCGGATAGCGACCGGTGATCAGCGAAGCAAGCGAGGGACTACACAGCGAACTTGGGACGTAGGCTCGACGAAAGGTCAAGCTTTCGGCAGCGAGTCGATCCAAATTGGGAGTTTTCACTTGCGGATGTCCCATAAAACCATAATCGCCCCAGCCCTGGTCGTCGGCGATGATCAGCAGGACGTTCGGCGCCTCTTGCCCAGACAAGGAACAAGCTCCCCCCAAAAGCCAAAAGACGACGAGCAGGAAATACCCAAGCCGTCTTAAAACTTGAATTGACGAGCGGCCAGAGGTACCGAAAAAAACTTTGTTGGTCACGCGCGGCTCATTGGCGAAGGGAGAGGCTGTTAGCTTGTCGAATTGCTCATCTTAGCATTCGAATTTCGAGTGGGTGAATCCCAGCCCCGACGCGCACCGCTCTAGCGGCTTGGAGTACAATTTCGAAATTCGACACCAAGCGAGAGCCCGATATGCCCACGACTCTAAAACGTCTCCGATTCCCATTTGTTCTTCTGGCCATCATCTCGCTTGGATTTCAGAGCGTTCAAGCCGACGAACCCGCGCCACTCCCCACAGCTCACACCACCCAGAAAATCGAGGGCTGGACTATTCGCGTCGATAACCGGCTGCTGGAAGGCGAACATAAACCGACGGGCGATCGAGCTCTCAAACTCCTCGCGGCCCGCTTGGTCGCCATCACGACGGTCATGCCGGAGAAATCGCTGGAAAAACTTCGGAGCGTGAAGATTCAGATCGACCTCAATCACGGCAAGCTCACCGCGATGCAGTACCACCCCAGCGCCGGGTGGCTCAAAGCGAACGGCTACAGCCCCGAGCTGGCCCGCTGCGTCCACATTCCCGAAGTCAGCGACTTTCTTTCTCCTTCGGAAAATCTGCGGATGCCTTCGGTGGTGCTGCACGAATTGGCTCACGCGTTTCACGATCAAACGATCGGTTTTGATGATCCCCGGGTCGTCGCCGCATGGGAGAAGTTCTGCCAGAACGAGACCTACAAATCGGTCATGACAACGCTCGGTCACAACCGCGACCACTACGGCCTGACCAACCCGCAAGAGTTCTTCGCCGAGATGACCGAGTCCTACTTCGGAACAAACGACTTCTATCCCTTTGTGGCCGGCGAACTACAGCAAGCCGAACCTGAAGTCTTTTCGCTGCTCAAAGAAATCTGGGGGCCGCTCCCGGGATTTGCGAGGTAGCGAGAGAGACCAGCAATAACCCAGGGTTGCTACTCCGGCGGAGGGCAAAGGAAGTCATTTCAGCACGAGGCTGTGCGCATAAAAAAACCTGCAAGGCGTCTGCTTGCAGGTTAAATTTGATAACGCTTTGTTTCTTCGAAGTCGAAACTTAGTCGCGTCGACGGCGTAGTCCAGCCACGGCAAGTGCGGAACCTGCAATCAGCAATCCTGCACTGGTCGGCTCTGGAACGGCATTGATGCCCACCAGTGTGATCGAACCAGTCCAAGTGCCCGAGGTACCAGCAGCACCGTAGCCATTGCCGAGCCAGATAGTCGGATCGGCAGTTGTGCCCAAGAATGTGATTGGATTCACATTTTTCGAATCGATAACAGTTGTTCCCGGCGTTGAAGATCCGCCATTATCCCAAAAGATCCGCTGAGTGGCAAATAAATTCGAAAAGCCGCCGACCTGCAGCAGTCCACCCGTGCCCAGCGGGAGCGGGTCTACGTAGATGCACAAATCGTCTGCGTAGGTGAAAGAAGTCGAGGCATTCAACGTTGCGTTAACGGAAACCGCAGTCAGGGTCCCCAAGGCAAATTGCCCCGGAGCCAAAACTTGGTTGAAGGCGAAACCAGCCCAAGTCTGGTTTGTGAAACTGTAAGTGATGTCCGCGTTAGCGACTCCAGTGGCCAAACCACTGACGCCAGCAAACACGGCGGCTTTTTTCCACCAAAATGAGTGCTTCATAGATGTCCCTCAAGAATTGAAAAAACAATGAAACAAGATTTGGCTCATGAGAGCCGGAACCGGCACGACATCTTCAAAGTTTAATGGTTAGCGCGGTTGGATCAATCAGACGTTTCACGGAAACGGTCAAAATGCGAGAAAAAACCAATTATTTGACCGATAACGGCATTTCATTCCCCACTTGGCCTCTTTCCCCCTAGCGACAGCAACACTTTCGCCGGTTTTTGTGAACCAGCAAGGTGCTCTCTCTGTTTTCTCAAATCCCAGAAAAGCAGTCTCCTTCAAAAAACTTCTGATATCGCCGCCAACGTCCAACACTACTCTGGTTGATGGGGCTGCGCACTTGCTCGTTACTCAGCGTCATGACGACCCGCTTACTCTCCTCTGGGAAGAGACACAGCGAACTCGATGCCAACCCGAGGAGCTTGAAAACAGGTTCGAGTTGCTCAGCCGGCGACTCCACCAATTTTTCATATGACACTTCGACCTGCGGTACCCCCAACGCATCCAAGACCACCGGCACGAACGCTCGCTCGGCAGTCAACACGCGTTCAATCGTCTGCAGAGATCCCGTCCAGCCCCAGGATGGGTCAAAGTTGGAAAGAAACAGACTGGTCGCCGTATCTCTCGGGTCTCTCACGATGCGAATCACTCTCACCCCGGGAAGCACGGCACCAACTGCCAGCGGCTGGAACATCGGAAAAACGGTCTTGTCGATCGTCCAAGTGGCCTCTGGCAATTCTCCACCGCGACGCGAGAACTCCAGGTACCGCGATTGCCAGGAATCGAGAATCGAAACTGGCACCGATTGAGCCCCTGAAGGCCAGCCTCTTCCGCCGGCGGCAATCGCGTCAGCCATTTGCCCGGGAATCGCATTCTCTCCGATTCCACTGATCTCCGGGTGCCGATCGAGCATTTGCTCCAGGAGTGAGGTCCCGCTTCGCGGCATTCCAGCCAAGAAACAGGCCCGAGATACACTCTGGGTGGCGCGTTTGATTTGCAAGACCCCAACTTGCGTTGCGGCCTGAGCCGTGACGAACAACGCCCGTTCCAGCAGTTCTACCGGATACTTGGCGGTGGACCGTCGGTGCTCGGCCGCTGCGGTCTCCCAAGCCGCCTCATGTTCCCCCGCCTTATCAAGCAACTTCACGAGCTCAAAGGACGCAGCTCGCGCTACTTTTCGATCCGAGGACTGACTTTTTAAATTTTCCAACTCGGTCCGCGCGCATTCGGACCGACGATCCGCCGCCAAAAAACGAGCCCGCTGCAATCGCAACCTTGGTGAATCGCTGCTCTCCCGATAGCGTTCGAGATGCTCACCCAACTCGGAAATTCTCCCAGCCCGAAGCAAGACTTCGCTGACCAACAATACAGCTTCTTCCCCAACCGGTCCGGTTGTCTCAAGACAGGGGCTTGCTAAAGCCAACGCTTCATCGGTTTTCCCGGCGCGGTGCAGCGTAAGGGCCAGTTCCAGCGATTTGCGTGGGTCTGAATTCATTGCAGCTGAAACTCGAAAAAAAAGAAACTTTGAGCGGTTGAATCCTAACTCGAGCCAATTTGATGTCAATTTGTACTGCTAAATAACAATCGCTCCCGTGAGGCCATTTAATAGACGATGCGGTGATCGCGACTCAGGATTAAACTGCTCATACGCTTGAAATCGCTATCGCCCCTAGCTCACGCTGCGTTCTTGAATTAAGCCACCCGACTTCCAGATCGCCGTCTCCTCGCATTTGCCCCGTTCCTTGTGTTGAGATGGCCCGCGAGAAAACCAGCCGATGCAATACTCAACCGAGCAACTCCTGTGGTTGGCGAATCATGGTTTTCACTCGGCTATTTTGCGAGAGCTATTACCGATACCGGCGTCTTCCCTTTCTGAGGATTCCTCGCTTGCCTTGGGTTTGGCATTGCGAGCACGAGGGCAATTTGCCGCCGCAAAGGATCGGCTTCTTCCCTTGACGACAGCCAGCGGATGGCAGGCGGATAACGCCTTTTTTGCCGTCTTGGAGATCGACCTCCTTACAGGCCAGACGGACGAAATGATAGCGAGATTGAACCAATCCCCCGAGCGGCTTGGAACCGAGCGCGGCCGGTTGTTTCAAGCAAGAATGCTTGCGAAAACGGAGTCTGCAGCCGGGATCCAATCTCTATGCGGCTTGGCCAGCGACTCACAAATTTCCAATCACATCCGGCGACTCGCCGCTTTCGATGCCGCGAACCTGCTGGATAAAGCGGGTGATTTCAAGGCGGCTTTTGAACTCGCTCAAAAGTTTCATCGAGAAATGGCTGGACCTGCAAATCCCCAAGGCCTGCTCGAACATCTCGATCAGCAAATCGACGCCCTCAATCAAGGCTTCCGGCCCCACTGGCTTCATTCTCAAACACCCCCAACAGCTTTTATCGTGGGGGTCCCTCGCAGCGGTACGACGCTGCTCGAGCAGATGCTAGACAATCATACGCAAATTGAAGGTATCGGCGAATTTGATGGCTTATCCGAAATTGTCCATACCATGACCAGCCAAGGCGTCTCTCCCTACCGCTTTGCTGAGTTGAACGAATCGTCCCAAGCCAACCTGCGTTCAATTTACGTCCAAGGCGCGCGACTGTTCTCAACCACCCCAGACGCTTGGACGCTCGACAAGAACCTCTTAACCTGGAGTTCACTCCCCTTCCTCGCCGAATTGCTTCCGACCGCCAAGTTCATCCATATCCAAAGAGACCCGCGAGACGTTGCCGTCAGCATCTTTCTCTCTTGGTTCGACTACAACCAACACCCTTGGACCAGCAATTTCCGAGACCTCTACGCCGTACTTTATCGGGCTCACGCCTTGATAACCCGCTGCCTTAGACAGTGCCGCTTGGAGCACCACGTGGTCCGGTACGAAGACCTCGTCACTAAGCCCAAGGATGAAGTCCAAGGATGCCTGCGGTTACTTGGACTTCCCTTTGAGGAAAAAACACTAACCCCAGAAAGCAATTTGCGCACAGCGAACACTCTGAGCGTCAACCAAGTATCTCAGAGCCTCAATCAACACTCCGTTGGCCGCTGGAAAAATTACGAGTGGATGTTTGATGAAGACTGGCACCAGTTAGCTTTCGCCGCAGGATACTAGCTTTGCCAGAAAAAACTCACTCTTCTTTGACTGCCAAAACAACCGTGACCCACTTAGCGTCAAGTCACCAAAGCTATCGGAAGTTTAGAGCAAAAGTTGCGAACTTAGAGCCGCCATCTCTTACTTAAAACGACCCTCCACCTCGATGGAAAGGTCGAGTTAATGCGGCCGCTTCCCCAGTTAACGTAACTTTTCATCGACAAAACACCAGAGTTGTCGCGTGGTCCGAAAAAAGATGCGACCGCTGGCGATCGCCGCTGCGGCTTGAGAGGGCGCGCCTAAATCATGCGAGCCAAGCACCTCGCACTTATCGCCTGCTTTGAGCACCTTCACCACCCCGTTCTTATCGAGGCAATAAATCGATTGCCCATCGGAAACCGGTGAAGCCCAAAAGCCTTCGCTCAGCCGCTCGCGCCAGAGTTCCTTGCCGCTTTCCGATTCCAAGCAAGTCACCACACCGTTGTCTGCGAACACGTAAACCCGCGAGTCGACTTCGATTAGCGTCGGGACGTAACTGGCGCTTTGCCGCGTCTCCCAAGTCGTCGCGTGGTCGCGGTCGTCCAGCCGCATGCTGACCAGGTAGTTGCCGCCACCGCCTGACCCATTGTTGGCTATCACCCGATTACCGCTGAGGATCGGACTGCCAACGGTTCGCTGTTTGAAAGCCACTTGATTCCAAGCCTTCTCACCGGTCGCCGGATCGACAACCAAGACTCCATCGCCTTGGGTGGTGCAGACCAGCCACTCCTTGTTCGACGCATCTCGCCAGACCAGCGGCGTCGCGTAACAGGCCTTGTCCTCCTTGAGGTCACAGCTCCAGACATCACTTCCGTCACTCGCTTTCACCGCGAGCAGCCTGCTATCTCCCGGCTTCGGCAATCCCTCCCAAGGTTCCTGAGAGTTCAGCACCACAACCTTGTCCTGCCAGACGATCGGCGAAGCGGCAAAACCGTGCTGCGCGACCCAAGTTCCAAAGTCTCGCTGCCACAATTCTTCGCCCTGATGATTCCAAGCGATCAGTCGCAGGTGTTCAGGCTCCATGACCAGTGTGTAAATTGCCTGCGCATCGACGGCCGGCGTGCTGGTCGCTGGATTGTTCAAGCGATGCATCGGATGAGGCTGGAGTTTTTTCGCTTGCTCCCATAGCATTCGTCCGTCGTTCACATCGAAACAACTAAGCACCCATTCCGACGTTGACTCGCGGAAGCTGGTCAGCCAAATCTTGTCTCCCCATACGACCGGACAGCTGTGCCCCGGTCCCGGCAAGTCTATCGACCATGCCGCAGACTTAGGGCTGAGGTCCGTTGGCAGACTGACTTCGCTGGCGATGCCACTGCCATTGGGTCCGCGAAAGCGAGACCATTCCGAGCCGGTCTCCTGTGCTCTCAACTGCGGAGCGAAGTCGAGAAAGAAAAGGGCTATGCAAGCGGCAACCTTGTTTCGCATGGGAAACTCCTTATTCGCTCTGTATCGGTCCACCACAACTTTCAGGATCAAATCGTTGCTTATTTCAGATGCAACCATAAAGCAAACAAGGTCGTCCTTACTTGCCGTCAGCGGCCTGACTCTCATCTGATTTCGGCGCGATCAAGATCTCGGGGCGAGTCAAATTGAAAAAGTGCCCATGGTCGGCTGTGACAATCACAAGTGAATCGTCCCAGCAATTTCGCTCTTCAATCCACTTCACGATTTCCTCAAAAGCCGCATCGCCACTGAGCACTGCGCCAATCGAATCGTCGAGATTGTTGTTGTGATTCGCCCAGTCCACGTCGCCCGGTTCGACCATCAACCAGAAGCCTTTGTTGGCTTTTTCGGTCTCTCGGTGTCCGAGCACATGCAGGGCTGCCCGAGTCATCTCGGCGAGTGTCGGGTTTTCGGACACGTCCTCAGGCGTGTACTGATCGCAATACTTTTCACCCCGCGTCGGGTCGTACAGGCCATCGGCCGTGCGGTAAGGCAAATGCCCGCCGCCAATTCCAAAGAAGCCAAACAACCGCGCGTCTTTTTGGACGGCCAACTCCGCCGCTTGCTCGAGTAGCACGCGGCCGGCTTGGCCTTTAGTTCGCTGGGCCACGACATACTTGCCACCGTTCTCGAGGTTGACCTTGATTAGGTCAGCCTCAGCCAAAAACTTGTTGCCGGGTACATAGTTGGCTCCTTGCTTCTCGCGGTCATCTTCCTTGACTTCGCCCCAACCGCAGCCGATCACCACGTCTGCCCCGGGCAAAGCCTCTGAGTGACTAACCGAAGGCAACCCCAGCATGTCGCGCCCGAGGTCTTGGTAGTCGTCTCGGTCGAGATTGTTGGCGTAAGCCGCAGCGGGAGTCGCATGGCAAAACGGAACGCTGGTGACGACTCCTACCAGAAAACCCTCTTTTTGCAGCGCCCGCGCGATTGGCTCAACCTGTTGGCCTTTAACGTCCACGTTGATTGCCGAGTTGTAGGTCTTAATCCCTGAAAAAATCGAGGTGGCTGAACTTGCCGAGTCGGTCACGATGTGCTTCTGAGCGGAGTAACTGCCGAGAAGATACTGCGGCGAGGCAGGTTTAGCCCAAGGCGCTGTACCGCCGAATTGTGCGGAATAGCCACCGAGATTTCGATCGGGCTGTTCCTTAAAGACTTGCCTGTCGACATCGGGCTTGGCATCTCCGAACCGGGCACTCGTCACATAGTAGCCGTAGTCGGTTGGCGCACCCGAGTAGTCAAGAAAGCTCAAACCGGTCCCTCTACCTCGCGAGTAAGCCAGTTTCTGCGTCTTGTAGATCGCTGCGGCCTGCGTTGTCTGCCAGTCCATCCCGTCGAAGATGACCACGAAAATGTATTTTTTACCGGCTTGCGCCGCCGCTTTCTGCAGTTGAAAAAGCTCGGTCTGGTCAAAGTAGTCTGCGGCTGGATTGTGGGTACCGGCAGGGACTTCACCGTAAATTTCCGTCAAACGCTGGGGATCCCGGTAAACCGAGCGACTTCCTTGCAGCGAGTCGAGCGTGCCGCCAAAGAGGTATACCGGGATCAATCGATTCGAGTGATTCGTCCAGCCGGTGAACTTTTCGGGATTGGTGCCCCAGTAACCCCAGTCAGCTTTCTCGGTCTCGATCGCCGCCAACTGGGCGGCGCGGAGGTGGTCCGGTGCCTGCTGGGCCTGCGAACTCGCAAGCGAGGTCAGCAAGCCGCAGATAACGAGAACGAAAAGAAGTCGGTTGCTCATGGAGCTTGAAACCTCGGGCGGAAAGCGAAGTAGAGATTATTGATAACCGGAATCCCGCTAGTTTAGCCGCGAATTCGTTCGTCGAGAACTGCGTGCCGTATTCAGCCCCGCTCTGGTTCGGGGTAGGATTTAGTCCTGCGGGTGTCGATTGTTTTGGCGGCATCGAAAACAGTCGCCGGCATCCCCCGCGTGCTTACTAATGAAATGTTCCTCACCTCGCTTACGGGCTTACCATGGTGCGCTTCACCTTAAAGAAACTTTCCCTTCTCCTGCTGGCTTTTGTGTCTCTGGCACTCTGCTCAGCAACCCCGCGACTGACTGCTCAAGAGGCCGAACCGAAAGAAGCTGGGGGAGAACAAGCCGGCAACTCGGAACAAGAGAGTCGCCGCGAGCTACAGCGCGAACTGGCTAGACTGCGTAACCGTGAAATGCGACCTCGGCGAGAAGTCAACATCTTCTCTCCGCTCGACCTTCCCACACCGAACGATACCCGCTCGGCGATCGGGCTGCCCGGCCCCAACTACTGGCAACAACAAGCCGATTACCAAATGGAGATCAAGCTGGATGACGAAGCCGACAAACTAGTCGGCCGCGAGACAATTACCTACACGAACAACAGCCCGACGCCGCTGCCTTACCTCTGGTTCAATCTCGAGCAAAACCTGTTCCGCGGAAACAGCGATGGTTCCAAGTTCACCCCTCGGGCGTCCCGCTTCAACAACATCGGGAGCTTTGAAGGCGGATACACAATCGACTTTGTCAGGGTCGCGGGCCAAGACCTGCAACTCGAAGTCTTCGACACGCTCGGCCGTTTGACCCTGCCGAGCGCCGTCCAGCCCAAGGGAGGCATGGTCCAAATCGAGATCGGCTGGAGTTTCAATATTCCAGCCTACGGCGCTGACCGAATGGGTATCCAGTTCGTCGAGCAAGGCAAGATTTACGAGATGGCTCAGTGGTTCCCGTCGATTTGCAAATTTGACGACGTCAACGGCTGGAACGTACTCCCTTACCTCGGCCAAGGCGAGTTCTATACCGATTTTGGATCGTACGATGTCAAAATTTCAGCGCCTCGCGGTCATGTGGTCTGCGCCTCCGGTGTTCTGCAAAATCCCACCGAAGTTCTGACGACTCAGCAAGTCGAACGCTTGGAACAGGCAAAAAAGAGCGAGAAGACGGTCATCGTTCGAACTCAAGAGGAAGTCGGGACTCCGGCCGCCACTCTCGAAGGCGAAGGACCGCTGATTTGGCACTTCAAAGCCGACAAGGTGCGGACGTTTGCTTGGACTTCCTCGAAAGCCACCATCTGGGATGCAGCCGGTATCACTTGGGAAGACGGCTCAACCGTCCTTTGCCAATCGGTCTATCCGAAGGAATCGCTGCAGACTTGGCCGGAAAGCACCCAGATGCTGCGGCATTCAGTGCTGAAATACAGCGGACAGTGGTTTCGCTATCCCTATCCGACCATCACCAACGTCAGCGGTGTCTGCGCGGGGATGGAGTATCCGATGGTCTTGTTCTGCAACGATGACTTCTCCAAAGCCGGTCTCTTTTCCGTCACTTCGCATGAATTGGGTCACACTTGGTTCCCGATGGTCGTGAACACTGACGAACGCCGCTTCCCGTGGATGGACGAGGGCTTCAATACGTTCATCAACTTTTACGACCGCTTTGACGTCTACAACGCTGAAGTCAACGGCGGACCGATGCCTCGCGAAGAGGGCGCGCCTAGCGGACGTGGTCGCGGCAACAGCACGCTGGCCAACCAGCCGATTGCCGTGCCCGCCGACCAAATTCGTCCAGATCGCCTCGGACGACTTGCTTATTTCAAGCCGGGCAACGGACTGCGACTGCTGCGTGAAGTGATCCTCGGACCGGAGCGGTTCGACCCGGCTTTCAAAATGTATATCCGCGAATGGTCGTTCAAGTCGCCCCAGCCAGCCGACTTTTTCCGCTGCATGGAAAATGCGGCCGGCATGAACCTCGCTTGGTTCTGGCGCGGTTGGTATCTGGAGGACTTGCTCTGCGACCAAGCCATCACCAGCGTTATCTCGGATCCAGACAGCGACAACGTGCGGATTCAGATTGCCAACAAGCAAGAAATGGTCATGCCGGTCTTCGTCAAGGTTGAATTTGAGGACAAGACTTCAAAGGAAGTCGAATTGCCCGTTTACGTTTGGTATTACACCAACCTCTGGACGGCGGATGTGCCGACTGAAGGAAAGTCAGTTGCCAAGGTGACGCTCGACCCGCGTCGTAATGTCCCCGATTCCGACCGCTCCAATAACACTTGGACCGCCCCGAAGAGCGAGGAAGCGGAACCGAAGTCAGAAGACAAATCTTCGGATGGCGAGAAATCTGAAGAAGCCAAGGGTGACGGCGACGGCCACCAAACTTAGTCGCCACTTTTTTCTTCACCTTCCGTCTCCTTCTGGAGTCGATTCGTTGACTCCAGTCGAGACGCGAAATTCCACTCGATTTTCTGCCAGAGATAACAGTAGTTTGTTTATGCCCCGACGCTTTTTGTTCTTGATCCTTTTGGCTGGATTCTTTTTTGAAGGACCAGAGGCTTTTTCCCAATCCTTGCAAACTGGCGACTCACCGATTTGGGGAGGCACGCCAAGCCGCAATATGGTCAGTCCTTTGACCGGGGCTGATTGGGACTTCAATCTGACCGAAGGCAAGAACGTTGTCTGGACCTCGCCGCTGGGCAGCCAAACTTATGGTGGCCCCACGGTGATCAAGGGAAAGATCCTGGTCGGCACGAACAATGGCGGTAACTACGTCAAGAAACACGAAGGCGACCGGGGAGTTGTCCTTTGCTTCAACGAAGCCGACGGTAAATTCCTCTGGCAGCTGACGCGGCCAAAAATTGAGGACTCCAGCAACCTCGACTTTCCTGAAGTCGGAATTTCGTCGATCGCTGCGGCCGAAGGTGATCGTGCTTGGCTGGTGACCAACCGCTGCGAACTCGTTTGCGTCGACCTCGAGGGCTTTCTCGATAAGGAAAACGACGGACCGGTCACCGACGAACCAGATCACGATGACCAAGACGCCGACATTGTTTGGAATCTTGATATGCTCAAGGAACTCGGTGTCCAGCCGCATTTCCTCGCAACCAGTTCGCCGCTGATTTACGGTGACCTCTTGTTGCTCTGTACCAGCCAAGGCATCACCTCGGGCGAAGAGGGGCACTCCGACCCTGAAGCGCCTTCCTTCATTGCGGTCAACAAGACCACGGGCAAGGTCGCTTGGAAGTCGAATCTCCCGGGCAAAGGAATTCTCGACGGGCAATGGTCTAGCCCCGCACTCGGCGTCGTCAACGGGGTGGCTCAAGCGATTTTCCCGGCCAGCGATGGTTGGGTCTATTCGCTCAAAGCGGAAACTGGCGAGCTGCTATGGAAGTGCGACCTCAATCCGAAGGAAACCGTATGGGAAGAGGGCGGCACCGGAAATCGCAATGCGATTGTCGCGACGCCGGTCTTCCACGAAAACTCAGTCATCATTGGGGTCGGCCAAAACCCAGATCACGGCGATGGCCAAGGTCATCTCTGGCGAATTGACGCCACGAAAACTGGCGATGTCAGCGCAGAAGCTGGAGAAATCGGAACGTCTGGCACGCCGAACCCAAACTCGGGCGTCCTTTGGCATTACGGCGGTGAAGACAAAGATGGCAGCGTCACCGGCGAAGCTGGAGAATCGATCTTTTTCCGCACCATCTCGACCGTGGCCATCGGCGATGGACTTGTCTTCGCCGCTGACCATCGGGGAACGATGCACTGCATCGACCTCGCAACCGGCAAGCGACAATGGATTCATGACATGATGTGCATGATTTGGGGCTCGCCGTTGCTTGTCGATGGACACGTACTGATCGGAACCGAAGACGGAAAACTGCTGCTGTTTAAGGCCAGCCGCACCGAAAGCAAACCGGTCCGCGAGTACGACGTCAAAGATTATGCGGCAGTCTACGCAACTCCAGTCATCGCCAACGACCATCTGATCCTGGTCGACCGGACAAACCTGACGAAGGTCAAACTGAAACTGGAAGCAAAGTAACTGCAACCATAGAAGTTAGCCAAGCATCCGCTAATTTTGCTTGGCACCATTGGCATTCCAAATTTCGAAGGAGACCGAAACGATGGACCCGTTTCTCCGCGCTGCGATCGAAGAAGCTCGCAAGGGTTTGGCTGAAGGAGGCATCCCGATCGGCTCAGTTCTCGTGATCGATGGCAAAATCGTTGGACGCGGTCACAATCAGCGGATCCAACAAGGAAGTGCCACGCTTCACGCGGAGATGGATTGCCTGGAGAAAGCGGGGCGCCTCTCTGCCGCTGAATACAGCCGCGCGACGCTTTATTCGACTCTCTCACCCTGCGACATGTGCAGCGGCGCGTCGCTGCTCTACAAGATCCCGCAGATCGTCGTCGGGGAGAACGTCAACTTCCAAGGCCCTGAAGCCTACGTGCGCTCACGGGGTGTGGAATTGACGATTCTCAATGATCCGGAATGCATCCAGTTGATGCAGGACTTCATTCGAGAACGTCCGCGACTCTGGAATGAAGACATTGGGGTATAGACAGCAAGCTAAAGAGACTGGTGTTTCTGCGCAAGCTCATTCACGCCGAATCCAATCGAAGGGCAATTAATTGATTCTCGCCCTGAGTTATTTGATTTATACTGGCTCTGGTAAAAACTGTTCACCAATTACCGTTGGTCAGCCAACGCCCCCAGAGTACTCATGAACCGAACACTCGATAAGAGCCGCCTTCCCGATGTCGATGTCGTTATCGACTTTATCCAACGAATCAAAGAGCGCGTCGGGACGGTCATCGTCGGACAGGATGTCGTCGTTGAGCGGCTACTGATTGCCCTGTTCACCGGCGGACACCTGCTGCTTCAAGGCGTTCCTGGGCTGGCGAAAACGCTGCTCGTCTCGGTGATCGGCAAGACGGTCGACTTGGACTATTCCCGCGTACAGTTCACGATCGACCTGCTCCCCTCGGACATCCTTGGCTCGGAGATTCTCGACCAGCGAACCAATGAGTTCCGGGTTCACAAAGGCCCAATTTTCACGAACCTGCTGCTGGCTGATGAAATCAACCGAGCCGCTCCCAAGGTGCAAGGGGCTTTGCTCGAGGCGATGCAGGAGCGAAAAGTCACGATTGGAAAGGAGACATTCAAGCTCCCCGCTCCTTTCCTCGTCATCGCCACGCAGAACCCGATTGAGCAAGCCGGCACGTTTGAACTCCCCGAAGCCCAACTTGACCGGTTCATGCTTCTGCACCGGCTTGAGTATCCAACTCCCGCTGAGGAAAAGGAAATCCTCCGGCGCAATCTCGCTCTCGGTGTTCGGGTCGAAGACCGCGGAGCCGTGGCTCGTACCGAATTCGATGTGCTTGAGAAAAACCCGGTAGGCTCATCCAAGGAATTGGTTCAAGCCATGCAGACCGTTCACGGCGTCCACGTCAGTGACGTCTTCATCGATCACGTGGTTGAGATTGTCGACCGGACCCGCAAACACCCACTCTTGGAAATGGGCTGCAGTCCACGAGCTGGGATCTCATTGATCAAAGCTAGCCGCGCTCGAGCCCTCATTCACGGCCGGCACTACGTCGTCCCGGAAGACCTCTTCGCACTCGCCGAAGACGTTTTGCTGCACCGGATCCGGCTCAGCTACGAAGCACTAGCCGATGGACACAGCGGCAAGTCGATTCTCGCTTCGATTCTCAACGATTACAGCTAACATGCTGCAAGCCGGTTGCTGCCGGTGACTCATGTGGAACGCTCGCTCGCCTGGCGAAATAGACCCACTCGCAAGAATCTGCCCTAACCTTCAACATCCTGCTAGCTCATACAAACCTCGATGCAATTGGAACTGGAACAGATCGACCCACTCGACTGGAGGCAATTTCTGATTGCCGTACGGCGACTGGCGGACAGTTTCAATTACGGCACAGACCGCTCTCCGTTTCTCGGTTCGGGCGTCGAGTACGTCCAATCCCGGCGCTACGAGTTCGGCGATCCTGTCCGGTCCATCGACTGGCGAGTGACGGCTCGTACCGGGCGTTTTTTCGTCAAGCAATTCGAGACACCGAAGCAACTGCCGGTTTATCTCCTGCTCGACACCAGCGCTTCGATGCTGGTCAGTTCTCAAGCTCGCAGCAAACTGGCGACGGCTTTGCAAATTGCCGGAGGATTGGCTTTTGCCTGTCTCGACCGGTTCAGCCCCGTAGGACTCCTCACCACCGGAGAACAGTTTCGCCAGTACCAAACGAGCCTTGCAAAGAGCCAAGTCCTGCAGTGGCTGCACGAACTTCGCAAGCACCGTGTTGACCAAGGCGGAGAGTTAGGCAAGCGTCTCAACGACCTCGTAACCCGTTTGACAAATCGTGCACTGTTGATTGTGCTGAGCGACCTGCATGAACCGCCCGGTCTCGATGCACTGAAACTCGCCGCCCAGCGGCACGATGTGGTCGTCTTGCAATTGCGAGACCCAGCCGAACGGCAACTGCCTGGCAGCGGACTGATTCGGGCGCGAGAGCCGGAAACGGGGCGCGAAGTTGTCGTTAACCGCCGTTCGCGGCTCGTCGATCAAAGCTCGATCGAGCAGACACTGAAACGAGCCGGAATCGACCATCTCTTGATTGATATCGACCGCAAGTTCGCTCATCGGCTGCGGTGGTTTTTCCGTTCCCGGGGTGGCTTGGGAGGAAAAGCCCGATGACCAACCGAACTGCGACGACAGAAAACGGCAAGAGTAAAGCGACCGGCATTTCAAAGGGAATGCGACGTGCTTTGCTGATTACGCTATTTGGCTTTCTGATTTCCCACCAAGCATTTCTCTCTGCACAAGAGCAAACGCCAGCCGCTGACAAGCCATCGGCAGTCGCGACGGCGACCGTCGGCTTTCCTGTAGTCATCAAGCAGGTTCTGCTGCCCGGAAGCGAGTTGACGGGTAAGCCAGTCGAATCGCGAGAGGCCAAAGTCGTCGTGCGAGTCTTGGACTCATTTGCGCATGGCGACGGCTTTCGTTACGACCTCGAAGTGACTGGGTTCGAGCCCGGCGTTCACAATCTTTCTGAGAGTCTCATTCGCAAAGATGCGGCTGCAGCCGCCGACCTCCCACCGGTTTGGGTTGAGATCACCAGCCAATTGCCCGCGGGGCAGGTCAAGCCGCATCAACTTCCTCCGACGGTTCCCAAAGTGACTGGTTATTACACCGGGCTAATGATCGCTGCCGCTGGATTGTGGAGTCTCGGCTTGCTGGGAATTCTGTTTTGGGGACGCGGTAAAGAAACTCGCTTGAGTGGCAAGGATCGCAGACCAACGGTGGCCGACCGGCTTCGCCCGCTCCTGGAGCGTGCTGCCGCAGGTACGCTCAGCGATGACGAACGAGCTTCGCTGGAACGCGTGCTGCTTGCCTTTTGGCGAAAAAAGCTTCGGCTGGAGAAGCTCCCACCCGCTCAACTTTTCCCCCAACTCCGTCAACATCCCGAGGCGGCGGGGCTCTTGCTGCAGATGGAACAGTGGCTGCACGCACCAGGCACCAGCGAAGGCCTCGATTTGCAGCAACTTCTCGAGCCCTACCGGACGATGGACTGGACAGACTTGGAGTTGCCATGAACGAATGGCTGTCGCAAGTCTCTGAATGGCTCTGGGTTCCCAGCGGGTTTCGCTATCCGTGGGTTCTGCTTTTGGAAGCGATCCCAGTGATGCTGCTGGTTTGGACTTGGTGGCGACGTGGCCGTGGAGTTCCGCTCCCCGTCGACTACAGCGCCGCTGCGACCGGCCAGTGGTGGCGAGCCATCGTCAACTCTGTGAGTTCGCTTGCTCCGCTGCTGCTCGGCGTCGCCATTTGGCTCGCTGCGGGGCCGCTGCAACTGGGAAAGCCGCAAGCTCAACGGAAAATGACCAACATCCTTTTCTGCGTCGACGTCTCCGGCAGCATGGCAATGCCCTTCGGATCGGGCACGCGCTACGACGCCTCGATGAAAGCGATCGAAAGCTTTATCGACCGAAGATCGGGCGATGCGTTTGGACTACAGTTTTTTGGGAATTCGGCGATTCGTTGGACCCCGCTGACGACGGATCCTTCGGCGATTAAATGCGCGCTCCCGTTCATGCGGCCCGATGTGGTTCCGATCTGGATGGCTGGAACGGCCATTGGCACGTCGATGCTCGACGCCCGTCGTGTGCTGCTGGAACAGCCCGAAGGTGATCGGATGGTGATTGTCGTGACCGATGGCGTCAGCCCTGACTTGATGGGCGGAAATGACGTCGAGATTGGCCGGGAGATGGCTGAAGCTCAAATCGTCGTTTACGGCATTCACGTTGCCGAAGGTGATCCACCCGACGAGGTGTTGCGGCTCGCTGCAAAGACCGGCGGAGATGTGTTTGCAGCCGACGACCAAGCGGGACTCGAAGAGGTTTTCGCAAAAATCGATTCGATGCAAAAGGCAGAGATCGAGAGAACGGTCGCGGAGCAACAGGACCACTTCCAGCCCTACGCTGCGTTGGGGTTGCTCCTGCTGCTGGCTTGGCTGATCGCCTCCTTTGGCTGGAGGTACACGCCATGGTAGTCGCGATCGTGACGGCCACAGCCTGTGCGCTGAGCCTCCTCGCAGAATGGCTGCACTGGCGGCGCACGAGGCGACTAGCTGGGCTTGCCTTTGGACCGAGCCGAAGTCCCTCTTTACTGGGACGACTCTCGCCCTTGCTGCGAGTTGCCGCGCAGACGGCTCTCGCATGGGGACTGGCCACCTTGATGACTCTCGTTCCGCAGACGGTTGGTGGTGCCGACGTCAATCCGCAACAACCGCGGCATGTGGTGATTCTGCTAGATGTGTCACCGAGTATGCGGTTGCAAGACGCGGGAAATGACCGACAACTCGTGCGGATGCAGCGAGCGCGAGAGTTGATCGAATCGCTTTTCGATCGAGTGCCTATCCAACAGTATCGACTGAGCGTGATCGCTTTTTATGACAAGGCGATTCCGGTGGTCGTTGATACCAAAGATATCGAAGTCGTGAAGAACTGCTTCACCGACATCCCGCTGCACTATGCCTTCAAAGGAAAGCAAACCAACCTGTTCGCGGGCTTGGAAGCAGCCGCGAATTTGGCTCGCCCCTGGAACCCTGAAAGTACGGTCCTGATCGTCGTGACAGATGGTGACACGGTACCGGCCACAGGGATGCCGAAACTACCTGCTTCAATCGCGCGCACACTACTGGTCGGGATCGGCGACCCGATCTCGGGAAAATTCATTGACGGGCGGCAGTCCCGGCAGGATGTTTCCACGCTGCGGCAAGTCGCAACTCGAATCGGTGGAGAATTTCATAACGGGAATGAACAGCATATCTCGACAGCCGCAATTCAAAGACTGACCGCGCAAACTGGCAAGAAAGGCTTTCGCGAGTTAACGCTGCGGGACTATGCTCTGCTGACCGTGATCGCTGGCGGCGCGGTATTGGCCCTGCTGCCACTTAGCCTGCATTATCTCGGAACGCGTTGGCAACCCGGCAAGGAAGTCGCATTGGCTACTCGGCGGTGAGTCGCGTAAAAGTGGCCGTACTGGCGTGTAAAAAAATTTCGAAGGGGTTCTGAAAGAGTGGGGACAAACGTTCTACCATCGAGTTAGAAAACGATTCGAACTAGTGTTATCGGCGAAAAATGAGAAGCGTGACAACCTCGCAACCGCAAAAAACCACTCGATCAGCCCATTTTCCTCTGGTTCGAGTTTGGTCTTGGCCGATTTATCTGGTAGCTTAAAAGGAGTTCGGCTGGAGATTTGAGCCAGCCTGCTTTCCCCGAGGGATGTTCCCATGAGAATTTTGCTCCTGATGATTTGGCTGATCGTGCCAGTCGGCGCGTTGGCTTATCACTTCGGACCTGGTCAAGCGAAGCTGCAACTGGACTCGGTCGCTAGCCTGCTTGATTCGGCTAAAGCGGACGTCGCCGCGGAACGTTGGGGAGATGCTCAAGCAACTTACGAGCAAGCCCTCGGTCGGACGCCGGAAGACCAAACGCAATTGCGACGGGAGCTACGGCTGGAGATCTGCAAAGCGCAGATGATGAACCGCCAGCTTCCGAGTGCACACGAGTCGCTGCTGTCGCTAATGGAAGAAGCCAACGCCGACCCCACGACTCCGAAGAGTTACAGTCAGGAAGTTCGCTCGGCGCTGGCCAGTTCGCAGTATTACATGACTTGGCTGTTGCGACTGGAAGGTCAACCTCGCGAACGCTGGGAACCGGAAATCGAAGCGGCTCGACAGAACTACACCTTGCTGGCAGAGCAAGCGGCCGATTCAGGCGACGCCGGGCAGTTAAAAATCCACAAGGAAGACATTGAGTCGGCTGTAAGGCTGGCGAGGATGGATATCGGGGAGCTGCAAGGGTTGCCGCTCCCCAGTCAGTGAGAGGGCTGCAAATCGGGACGCGGTCGGCGTCCCTCCAACAAGCCATCCAAGAACAATGACCCGAACAACGGCGGTGGACCATCTCCTCCCCCGGATGGTTCTGGCAGTTAGTTCTCGTTAGCGGGCACTCTGCGAGTATTTCGCCAAGATGCGAGTATCTCGGTCGGCGCGGGTATCCCGAAAGCGGTGGGGACGTTGGCGTTTGTTCTGTGGGACGACTGGGACTCATGGGACGATTGGGACTGTTGGGAAACCAAGCGGTGGAGATCGATGCCGCACTTTTGCTGTCGGCGGGGTCGGGAGACCCGCGCCGAGCGCGCGTTGTTCTGCATTCCGCATTACGCCGTGAACCTCTGGCCGGCTGCTTGCCTCTCTAGTGCGAGGTCTTTTTCGCCCGTTATGATGCGCGGCGACATCTGACCGGGTGTTTTTCCCACTTCCCCTCTCGTTCTTAGTTCCGATGAACCGCAAGAAACTGATACAACTCGGCTTGCCACCCGACAGTGTTCCAGCCGCAATTGAATGCATTCAGGCCACGGCTGACCAGAAGGATGCTGCCGGCAAGCCGAAGCAAGTGATTCCGAGAATCATAGCCGCGCCGCAGTCGTTTATCGACGATCCTCACTGGGGTTCGCTCGCTCGTTCGATTATCGCAGAGACCGAAGTCATGAGCCGCACGCAGGAGCCGATTAATTATTTGAGCTGGGGCGAGGGGCTGGATGCAGCCGCACACGAGCAGATGCGGAACGCTTGTCGCTTGCCGATCTCTCGCGCTGCGGCGTTGATGCCTGACGCCCACGTCGGTTACGGACTTCCGATCGGCGGCGTGCTTGCTTGCGAGAATGCCGTGATCCCATACGGCGTCGGCGTCGATATTGCTTGCCGGATGAAGCTGACGATCACCGACCTCCCTGTGGCATCATTGCGCCGCAACGATGCGGCGGAGTGCCGCGAACTCGATCGTTCACTGGAAAAAGGAACCGTGTTTGGCGCTGGAGGTGCGTGGAAGCACGCGGCAGAGCATTCAGTCATGGATGAAGACTGGACCGTTTCCGCTGTGACGCGTGAGATGCGAGATCGTGCTTGGAAGCAACTGGGAACGAGCGGTAGCGGCAACCACTTCGTCGAGTGGGGGCTGATTACGCTTCCCGAAACCCTGGAAGGTGTGCCGGCTGGTGAGTATGTTGCTTTGCTATCGCA
>Ga0169931_10000791_pt1 | contig 52557 bp, 38 predicted proteins | sample Kivu_15m_20L_FD_129675 | JGI IMG/M metagenome (GOLD analysis project Ga0169931, IMG submission 129675) | Freshwater microbial communities from Lake Kivu, Western Province, Rwanda to study Microbial Dark Matter (Phase II) - Kivu_15m_20L... | ecosystem: Environmental > Aquatic > Freshwater > Lake...
GTCGATGGACTCCCGGTGACCGACCCCACCGAAGCGCGCGTCGATGCGTGGCTGGCCGTGGTGAACGAACAGGCCGACGTCACGCTGCTGAGCACGTCCATTCGCGGTCACGACCCCGGTGAAGAGGGCCTGATGCTGAGCACCCCGTCCACGGCGCTTCCGGGCTCTCCGCTCGTTAATGGCGAAGGCGCTCTGCTGGGGCTGGTGAGCGTGCGCGAGACCGGTCGCCGAGCGCAGACACTTGTCGTGGGCGCCACGATGATCGGTGAGTGGTGGCAGGCCCGCAATGACAACGGCTCCGAGGTCATGTGGCAACCGAACGTCGCCGTGGAACAGGTCGACCCCGGAGTGGGTCTTGATACGGCTGACCGATGATCACGGGGTCCTGTCATGCAGGCTGACCGGGGCACAGGCCCGCTCGAAGCCATTCGGGCGCGTCTGGCGCGCGACCCTCGCCCCTTTGTTTTGGGGGTTTCGGGCGGTGCCGACTCGATGGTGCTGCTTCACCTGTGCGCTGGCCGCAGCAGCCCGACCAGCGCCGTTCACGTGCACCATGGGCTCCGGGCCGCCGCTGACGATGACGCTGCGCTGGTGAGCGAGACCTGTGCACGGCTTGGCGTGCCAGTTCGCGTCGTCGCCGGGTCGGGCGACGCGTTGCGGAACAGCCCATTCGGCATTGAAAGTGCCGCAAGAACAGCGCGTTACAACATCCTTGCTGAACATGCGCGTCCCTTCGGGGCATGTATCCTGACCGCCCACCACGCCAATGACCGGCTGGAAACCGTGTTGATGCGTCTCGGTCAGGGCACGGGCGTATCCGGACTGGCTGGACCGGACGCCGAGACCCGCTGGGATGGGGTCCCGGTGTGGCGTCCGTTGCTGGACCTCTGGAAGTCCGAGATTCTGACGTGGGCGGCCGAGCACGAGGTCGCCTGGTCGCACGATGAGATGAATGACGATCCGGGCTATGAGCGGGTCCGGATTCGGAACGAGGTCGTGCCGGCCGTCATGGACCGATTGCCGCTTGAACCGCTTCGTCGCTCGCTCCGGCAGGTAGCCGATGACGCACGATTGCTGCGGTGGCTGGTGGAGCGCGAGCGAAGGGCGCTGACTCTCTGGAGCAGTGAGGAGCGCATCGTTCTGGATCGAGCCCGGCTGCGAGGGCTTCCCGAGGGGCTTTGCAGGGCGGTCTTGCACCAGTCGCTACTGCACGTGCTGAACCGTGACGACCGGCGGGCGCGGCCCGCGTCGCGCTGGGTGGCCGAGGTTGTGCAACTCATTCAGCGTCCGGGGCCCTCGGTGGCGCTGGGTCGCCGGGTTCGTTGCGAGATCTCCCGCGATGGCGTGACGATCGGCTACACGCCAGACCCTCGTATGGCGCTGGTTGACCCCAAAACTTCGAGGGTCGAAATAAAACCGGAGCCGGAGTAACCTTGTCATTCGTGACGATTCTCGACATACTTGACCGCTGGGCGCTTGCCAGACAGCGGGTTGCGTTTATCGCTGTGGCGGTGAGTCGGCAGGTTCACGAGGAACCCGGCGCCGACGACAGGAGTACACGTTGAAGCACTCTCATAAGACTATCCTGCTGTGGCTGGTTCTGTTCGCGCTGGTCGTCATCGTCATTCAGATTGTGACCACCGAAGCTCGCCCCGGTGTGACGGTGCCATTTTCGACCTTCAGGGACGCCGTCGAGCAGAACGCCGTCGAGGAAGTGACGCTGCACGCGGATGGACAGATCGAAGGTCTGTTCCGTGAGGCGTCGGCCGAGGAATTCGGCGAGGGCCGGCGGGAGTTTGAGTCCGTCGGCACCGTGTCAACAGATCTTCAGGACCTGATGACCGCTCGAGACGTGACGTACACGTTCCTGGCACCCGAGCCGAACCTGTGGCAGCCGCTCCTGACCGTGGGTATTCCTCTGGTGATCGTGCTGTTGATCGTCATGTTCTTCACGCGTCAGCTGCAGTCGGGCAGCGGCCGTGCCATGAGCTTTGGAAAGTCCAAGGCACGCATGCTGAACGAGTCGCAGAACAAGGTGACGTTCGCAGACATCGCAGGCATTGACGAGCCAAAGGTCGAACTTGTTGAAATCGTTGAATTTCTTCGCGACCCCAAGAAGTTCACCCGGCTGGGTGGGCGCATTCCCAAAGGCGTCCTGCTGATGGGTTCTCCGGGTACAGGCAAGACGTTGCTTGCCCGAGGCGTGGCCGGTGAAGCCGGCGTCCCGTTCTTCAGCATCTCGGGCTCAGACTTTGTCGAGATGTTCGTCGGAGTTGGCGCAAGTCGTGTCCGCGACCTGTTCGAGCAGGGCAAAAAGAACGCGCCCTGCATCATCTTTATCGACGAGATTGACGCGGTCGGTCGTCACCGCGGCGCCGGTATGGGCGGTGGACATGACGAGCGCGAGCAGACGCTGAATCAGTTGCTGGTCGAGATGGATGGCTTCGAATCGAACGACGGGGTCATCCTGATCGCTGCAACCAACCGGCCCGACGTCCTCGACCCGGCGCTGTTGCGCCCGGGCCGATTTGATCGACACGTGATGGTGCCTCGGCCCGATGTCGCCGGTCGCGAGGGAATCCTGCAGGTACACACGCGGAAGACCCCGCTCGCGGGCGAAGTGGAACTGAAAACCATCGCTCGCGCCACGCCCGGATTCAGCGGTGCTGACCTCGAGAACCTCGTCAACGAGGCCGCGCTCATCGCGGCACGCAAGAACAAGGACGTTCTTGAAAACGAGGACTTCGACGAGGCCAAAGACAAGGTCATGATGGGTGTTGAGCGGAAGTCCGCCATCATCAGCGACCGCGAGAAGAAGGTCACCGCGTACCATGAAGCTGGACACGCCATCATCGCCGCCCTGCTTCCACAAGGCCGCGACGTCGACCCTCTGCACAAGGTCACGATCATTCCCCGCGGTCGTGCGCTCGGCGTCACGCAGCAGCTGCCCTCCGAAGACCGCCTGAGCTACTCCAAAGACTGGGCGCTGAACCGACTGACCATCATGATGGGCGGCCGAGCGGCAGAGGAGATCATCTACAACCAGTTCACCACTGGCGCGGGCAATGACCTTGAGCAGGCCACCAACCTGGCACGGCGCATGGTGTGTGAATGGGGCATGAACGACGCGATTGGCCCCGTCAACTTCGGTGGCGGTGACAATGAGGTCTTCCTTGGCCGCGACTATAATCGCCAAAGTCGCCCCTACTCCGAACAGACCGCCATTCTCATCGACACCGAGATTCAGCGACTGCTCAAGAATGAATACGAGCACGCTCGCACCATCCTGCGCGAAAACCTGGACCTGCTCCACGAACTCACGACTGCCCTTCTGGAGTGGGAGACGCTCGATCAATCCGAGTTGGAGCTCATCATGCAGGGACGCATGGAAGAAGTGCGACGCGCACGCAGCCGCAAGCGCGACGAGGTGGGCACACGCCGAGCCCCGGCACGTGGTTTCACTACCCCCGATGTGGAAGACCGGGTACGCACGGAAGGACCTCGCACGTTGAAGCCGGCACAGGCAGCCGGTGCCGATTCGTGAGCACGGTCGCGCGACAGCGCGTCGCGCACCCTACCCTCACAGTCTGGCAACATCGACGGGGCACTCTCACGGTCGAACCAGGTGGTCTGGTGATGGCCATCGTGAATGTGACGCCTGACTCGTTCTCAGACGGCGGGAAGTTTGTTCAGCCCGAACGAGCCATCGAGCGTGCGGTTCAGCTGGCGGAGCTCGGGGTCGACATCATTGATATTGGCGGCGAGTCGACGCGCCCCGGAGCCAGCCCTGTATCCGTGCAGGAGGAACTGGACCGTGTGCTGCCTGTACTGGAGGGGATTCGGGACGCGTCGGAGATCGTGATATCAGTGGACACATGGAAGGCGCGGGTCGCGGATGCTGCGATTCGGGCGGGCGCTGACATCATCAATGATGTGAGTGGCTTGCAGGACCCCGAAATGGTCAAAACCATCAGGGATTCCGCTTCGGGAATCGCGGTGATGCACCTGCATGCGCCACTCGCCAGCATCCACAATGCGCCTCTTCTGGAGGGCGACGTCGTCGGGTCTGTTCGAGACTCACTTCAAGCACGCATCGCCCAGCTCACGGCTGCCGGTATCCCGGGGCGCCGAATCGCGGTTGACCCCGGCCTGGGATTCGGCAAGTCGCTGGAACAAAACTACGCCCTGCTCGCTTCTCTCAACCGAGCGCTTCCGGCAGACTGTATCCGCCTGGTTGGTGCCAGTCGCAAGCGGATGATCCGGAGCGTGGTCCACGCGAGTGCTGGCGCAATCGAGGCTGGTACACTGGCGGCGCATGTGGCAGCGATAGTGAATGGTGCACATGTAGTGCGTGTACACGATGCTGAGGCGGCGGTCGCCGCCCGTAGTGTTCTGCGCTCGCTGTTTGCAGCCGGTTCACCGATGACGTGATGACTCCGGCTCTCTCCTGACAACCGAATGCTCGAATTTCTTCAGACATCATTTCAGTCCGTCCAGCTGCCCCGATTGCTTCGGGTCATGCTGGACTTCAGTCTGGTGTGGTTTCTGATTTATCATTTGCTTGTTTTTGTAAAAGGCACACGGGCTGTTCAGCTTCTGCTGGGGCTTGTGATTCTCGTGAGCGGGTACTTTGTATCGAGCGACGAGTTTCTTGGTCTGCCCATGACCAACTGGGTGTTCGATAAGTTTATAAGCTCGTTTATTCTTCTGTTCATCGTGCTCTTTCAGCAGGAGATACGCTGGGCTATCGCACGGACCTTTCGGGGGCGCGGGTTGGGCACCCTGGAGACACCGGTGAAGGCGAACGTGGTCGAAGAGCTGGTGCGTGGATGTTTTCGGCTATCGAGCGCGGGCATTGGCGCGCTGATTGTGGTGGAGCGCTCGGTCGACCTGAATCACGTGACGGATGGGGGTGTAAAACTGGACATGGTGGTTACGTGGGAGGCGCTGTTTGCGATTTTCAATCCGGAGCGCGCGAACCCGTTGCACGATGGGGCGGCGGTTGTGCGCGATGGCCGAATCGCGGCCGCGGTGTGTTTCCTGCCGCTGACCAGCAATCCGAAGGTGGATATGGCGCTGGGTACCCGGCACCGCGCGGCTATCGGGCTGAGCGAGACCAGCGATGCGATTGTGCTTGTGGTGAGTGAAGAGACGGGGGCTGTGTCGATGGTGCTCGACGGACGCCTGACCCGATTCAACGACATCAAAGACCTGCGTGCTCAGCTCGCAACCATCCTGATTCGGCCAGCCTCGCGAGACTCCGCGCGAGGCCGGCAGTCGGTTCCCGCTTCGACCGGAGGCGCAGCGTGATGGGCTGGCTGCAGCAACATCCGTGGTTGAAGTTTCTGAGCTTCATTCTGACGCTGATGCTGTTCTATTTCGTGAACTCACTGGACGTCGATACGGCAGAACTTGACCTCCCGCTGATGCTGGAGGCTGTGCCCGAGGGTTGGCACCTTTCCGAGGAACCGGGCGAAGTGCGAATCACGGTCCGCGGCCCCCGAAACACGGTATCTCACCTCCAGGAATCGGGGTTGGCACCTCACGTGATCGGCCCGCTGCTGGCAGGGGAGTCATTCTGGACCATTGAACCGAACGACATCACCCTGCCCGCTGGGGTGAACGTCGTCTCCGTCGTTCCGGCGCTTGTCGAGCTGCACCTTGAGGCGCTGGTGACCCGCGAGATTGCCGTGAATCTGCAGATCGAAGGCCGCCCTGCTGCCGGTTATCAGGTGTTGAACCAGTCGGTCACACCTTCCACGATCACGGTGACCGCGCCGGCCAGTTATTTCCCCGAGCTGAGCAGCATCGACACCGACGTGTTGAATATCTCGGGGCGAACAGATTCGCTGGACCGCGATGTCGAGTTGAATCCGCGTCGACCGTATATCTCGTGGCCGCGTGACGTGGCTGCGACAGCGCACGTCGAGATCGGTACGGTGAATGACCAGCGCACCGTATCCAGCGTGCCGGTACTGGTGACAGGCACCTTCTCGCAGTCCTGTACGCTGCTGGATTCGACGATTCGGGTCACGCTGGAGGGTCCCGAGATATTGCTGGATGACCTGAACGTCTCCAGTCTATTTTTTGCGGTAGATTGCGGTTCGTCTCGCGTGCAGGGGCCAGGGTTGTACACCGTAGAACCCCAGCTGCAGAATGTACCGTCTGGCCTGACCGTCACCGACCAATCGATGGTGACGGTTCGGCTGCGGGTTGACCCCGAACCGGACACGGGCGTCGAAGGTTCTGGCGGAAGAAACTCCTTAACCCCTGAAATCACAGAGGAATAGCCGAATGCGCAGGTACTTTGGAACCGACGGCATCCGTGGGCGTGCGAATGACGACCCCATGACCGTTGAAACAGCGCTCCGACTCGGTCGCGCCGTGGCGACGCTGTACAGCAAGCCTGGCCACCGCGCCCGGATTCTGGTGGGAAAAGACACGCGGCTCTCGGGCTATATGTTTGAACCGGCGCTCGTAGCAGGGATTACCAGCACCGGTGCCGACGTCATCGCGACGGGCCCGCTGCCTACACCCGGGATCGCGTTCCTGACAACAAGCATGCGATGCGACGCAGGGATCGTGATCAGCGCGTCACACAACCCCTTTGAAGACAACGGGTTAAAGGTATTTGGCAGCGACGGATTCAAGCTCCCCGACGAAAAGGAACATGAGCTGGAAGCGACCATGGACAACCCAGCGCGCTGCAAGCTGGCCCACGGCACTGACCTGGGACGCGCGCGCCGCATCGAGGATGCCAATGGTCGGTATGTCACCCACCTCAAGACGCTGCTACGCCCTGAAGTCGACCTGGAAGGCGTAAAGATGGTGGTGGATTGCGCCAATGGCGCCGCCTACAAGGCCGCTCCGCTGCTTTTCACCGAGCTCGGCGCGAGCGTCATTGCGACCGGGGTCAGTCCGGACGGTACGAATATCAACCGCGATTGCGGCAGTATGCACCCCTCACACGTCGCCGAACGCGTTCTGGCCACCGGTGCGCAGCTGGGAATCGCGCTCGATGGCGACGCCGACCGGCTCATCCTCATCGATGAAAAGGGGCAGGAGGTGGACGGCGACGCCGTTCTGGCGATGTGTGCGCTGGAGATGAAGTCTCGCGACAGGTTGGCACACAACACAGTCGTGGCGACCATCATGAGTAATGTCGGGTTACAGCGCGCTCTGTCTTCGGCCGGCATTCGACTGGAGCGCACCGGCGTGGGCGATCGCTACGTGGTGCAGCGAATGCGGGAAGGCGGGTTCACTTTTGGTGGCGAGCAGAGCGGTCATCTGATCTTTCTGGATCACGCCACGACCGGCGACGGGCTCGTCGCCGCGCTGCAGGTGTTGAACGTGATGCTGTCTCAGGGACGTCCGCTGAGCGAGCTCGCGGCCGTGATGCAGCGCAGCCCTCAGCTGCTGCGCAGCTACCGCGTCCGGTCTCGCCCACCACTCGACTCGCTGCCCACGCTCGTTCAACGCACAAGGGAAGCCGAGCGGCAGTTGGGTGACGACGGCCGCGTGGTGTTGCGCTATTCAGGCACCGAACCCAAAGTCCGCATCATGGTCGAAGGCCCCGATGAAGCCATCATCGCGGACATCGTTCACCGTCTGGCCGAAGCGCTCGCGACGGATGTGGGTCTGGACGACCCGGGTTCCCACTGATCTGACTTTTTACCGCCTGGCCTATGCTGCATACGTCAATTCCAGTGCTCGGAGTGAATGTTGACCACGTCGCAACCCTTCGGCAGGCGCGGCTAACGCGTTATCCTGATCCGGTCCATGCGGCGCACGTGGCCGAGCTGGCAGGGGCAGGCCAGATAACGATCCACCTTCGCGAGGATCGTCGGCACATTCAGGACCGAGACGTGCGGATTCTGCGCGAGACCATCCGCTCGCGCATGAATCTGGAGATGGGGGCCACCGCCGAGATGCAGGCAATCGCGCTACAGACCCGCCCCGCGATGGTGACCCTCGTTCCCGAAAAGCGTGAGGAGCGAACCACCGAAGGAGGACTCGACGTAGCCGGGCAACAGAGTGCGCTGACCCGCTTTTCTGCGCCTCTGCTCGAGGCTGGCATCATCGTCTCCATGTTCATCGACCCCGACGAACGGCAGGTCGATGCCAGCCGCGCCACCGGGGCCACGCTCATTGAGCTTCACACGGGCGACTATGCCGAGGCTACGGGCGCCCGTGCCGCGCACGAACTCGACAAGCTCGCCCAGGCGACGCGCTACGGCAAGGCCTGCGGGCTGACGATCGCCGCTGGTCATGGCCTGGACTATCACAACCTGGCGCCGCTTGTGACGCAGGTGCCCGACATCGTGGAATACAATATCGGTCACAGCATCGTGGCCCGCGCTATCTTTTCTGGGTTTGATCAGGCTGTGCGCGACATGGTGGCCCTGATCCGCGATGCCTCACTGGCGCGGCAGGCCTGACATGAGTCACACGCCAGAGCGTCTTTCGATCGTCAGCGCAGCCGCCATGCGCGAACGCGACCGCCTGACGGTGGAAGGGTTTGGGCTACCGGGCATGGTGCTCATGGAGCGCGCGGCGCTGGCCTGCAGCGACGTCATCGTGAGCCGCACGCCGGCTTCCGCTCCCGTCTGCGTTCTCGCAGGTCCGGGCAATAACGGCGGCGATGGTCTGGCGATCGCGCGACAGCTTCACGGGGCGGGTCGCGACGTCGCGGTGGTGCTCGCGGCCGACCCGGCCCGGCTGTCCGGTGACACCGCAGCACAGTTCAGGATGCTGCTCGCGCTCGACATTCCCGTTGTCGTCGTCGAACCTGGGGAAGACGACTTCACGTCCGTTCTGCAGGCACCCGTCTGGGTGGACGCGCTGCTCGGAACAGGCTCGACGGGCGCACCGCGCGGGATCATCGCGCAGGTGCTGGAGTCGGCTGCCGCCCTGCGAGACCTTGCCTGGGTGTTGGCGGTCGACCTGCCATCCGGTGCCGAGGCCGATTCGGGCCGGGTCCCAGGTACCGTTCTGCGCGCCGACGTCACCGTCACTTTTGACAGCCGCAAGTGGGCCCACGTGCTTCCACCCGCGCTCGATCATATCGGCGAGCTGGTGGTTGCAGACATCGGAATCCCGGCTCACCTGGCGCAGGAAGCCCCATCTGACGCAGAAATAGCGTATGTGGGCCGCACCGTAGCACCATTGCCTGCATTTTTACCGTCGTCGCACAAAAGCTCGCGTGGCAGGGCGGTGGTCTGGGCCGGCAGCGAAGTGATGCCTGGAGCCGCCGTATTGTCCTCGATTGCAGCGCTCCGTTCGGGCGCGGGTCTGGTGCATCTGATCGCGCCTTCGACGGTTCTTTCGCTCGCGCTGCATCAGCAACCTGCCCTGCTGGTCTATGAACCTGAACGTGCCGACGAGGCCGTACGCTTCGCGGATTCGGTTGTCGTGGGGCCTGGTCTGGGCGTCGACACAGCCACCGAGGTGTTGCGCCTGCTCACACCGGCGCTGCAGGGTGGCCTGCGTGCGGTTCTCGACGCTGATGCATTGACGGCGCTTGCCGCGCTGCGCACGCCCGCCGGTGTCGAGGTGGTACTCACGCCGCACCCGGGTGAGCTGGCCCGGCTGCTCGCCTGCGACACCAGCGAGGTGCTGAGCAACCTCCCCCGCGCGGCGCGCGCTGCTGCCGAGTTGTATGAGTGCGTCGTCGTCGCCAAGACAGCCGGAGCCATCGTGACCGATGGAGAAGATGTGGTCATGGTGCCGGCCGGCGATCCGGGAATGGCCACGGCTGGAAGCGGCGATGTACTCGCGGGGATTATCGGCGCGCTGCTGGCGTCGTATCCGGATGCAGATCTTATGCACCTCGCTGCTGCCGGTGCGATGGTGCATGCCCGTTCAGGAGCGGCCGCGCGCGCACACCTTGGAGCCAGTGAGACACTGACGGCGTCTGACCTCGTTGCTCACCTGGGCAGCGCGTTTCTGTCCGTTCGAGGTGGTTAAGGCGCACGCATATCGCTCGGCGCCTGCATGCGCCGCCGATCTTGCGGGATCCTTGTATCACGCCGCGAGAGCCGCACTGGCGGCCGTCGCGACGTTGCTGCCTGTGCTCGTGTACTCCGGATGCACGCTGATCGACGTGTCGCGGATTCAGACGCTATCGCTGGAGGAGTCGGCGTCACAGGCAGGCACCCCATCGGTGATTGCCGGCTTTGAGCAAACCTATCTGGGCCGCATCTCGATGGACGTGGCGTTCGTGAACACGTCGGCGACGACAGCCGCGTACGTCATGAAGGCTCAGGCGCAAACCAGCGGGTCGCCGGAAGACTCGGCGTGCGAGAACTTCAGGACGTCGGATCATCGTACCCTCCAGGCTGTGAGCCCCGACCCGGGCGACCCGGACGTTTCGACTTCGAATCCGGCGTTGATTCGTGATCTGGCGAGCCCCTTCGTCATCGTCATGCCGACCGACTCGCCGGACGTTGGCTTTGTGGAGCTACGGACACGCGCCACGAGCCTGTATCGCGTGCATGGTAGCGACAGGGTGATTGCAGCGCAGGTATTCACAACCGCTGGCGTCGAGATTTTGCCGATCTCGTCGCAATCCGATGGGTTCTCCTGCGACGAGGTGGCGCTGGGTCAGGTATTCAGCCTTTCGGATGATGCGTACCGGCTGCGTATTCGGGCCTTGGACGGCGACTCACCGGTTATGATTCGTGTCGATGAAGACTGCGCCACAGACCGTCGCGTAGCGCGTACGTGTCCGGGGCAGGCGTCTGAGGAGACCGTCGTGAACAGCCCCGAGCTGGGACCAGGCGAACGTTGGGCGACGCGACTTTCGGCCAATGAGTTGGGTGTGGGCGACCAGGCGGTGGTTGAGTTGGCTTGTGCGGCAGGGTTTCCGACCTGCACGGGCGGTCTGGAGATGGTCTTTGTGACCGAAGACCTCGAGTGTCGTACCACATCGGACTGCAATGGGCAGGCGACCTGTTCAGATGACGGGTACTGCATCGTGGACCCGTCTGCGGGCTGCGCCGCGGTGCGAACAGCACCGCCATCGGGGGTGTTGGCGCTGGTTCTGGCAGTTCTGGCAGGTTGGTTCGCCAGACGGGGCCGGCGCGGCCCGAAAACCGGCAAACGACTGATGTTACATAGCAAACTCGTATCAATGCTCGGCCTTGTAGCCGTCTGTGCGGGACTGCCGGCTGAATCATCGGCTCAGGCTCGTGGCGCGCAGGTGGACTTCGGCGCCGGGGCTCATGTGATGGCCTTTACGGGGACGCTTGGGCGTTACACGTCGCCGGGACCGGGTGTTCACGTCATGCAGGGCGTGCACTTTGGCTGGCTGGGCTTTGAGTTGTCTCTTGGCTCCGAATCGTATTTGAGCGACCAGCCCGCCCCGCCACTGCTGCGCGGGCTTCAGGCCTTTACGGTGACGGCGGGTCCCCGTTTCTCGGTGCGCGTGAACGCGCTTCGCGTCATGTTTGCGGTGGATTACGCAAACACCAGTTACGCGTCGAACGCGCTGATTCGCTATACAGGCAACCGCCGAAATCAGTCGGGCGTGAGCACGGGCATCGCATTGCGGTACGACGTCGCACCACCCGTATTCGTGCAGCTGCAGCCGCTGGGACGAGTATGGCTCACCACGGACGACCCACTTTTTCAGTGGGGTGTGTCCCTGACACTTGGAATGTCAGGCGGGCGTTGACCGTCATCGCGAACCATGGGCAAGCATGGGGTGTGTCTGAGTGGGGACCCCTCACGGCGCAAACTTGAACAGCTTTCGTTGGAGCGAGCGACGGTGAAGTCCGAGTCGTCGAGCGGCCTCGCTGATGTTCTGTCCGCAGTCGGAGAGCACTCGCTGAATGTGCTCCCACTCGACCTGCGCCAGCGTCTGCGGTTCGTAGTCCACCGACGGTGCCAGCACGGGATCGTTGACCCGCGTGAACGCCGCAAGAAGGGCGTCAGCGTCCACCGGCTTTGCCAGCACGTGGTGAGCGCCGAGCCGCATCGCATCGACGGCCGTCGCCATGCTGCCATAACCGGTGAGCAGTACGACGCGCGTCGCGGGGTCGAGCCGGCGAAGGTCACGGATCAGGGTCAGACCCGAATCTCCAGGCATGCGCAGATCGACGACCGCCCACTCCGGTGAGTCGTGTTCAGCGAGAATCCTCCCCTCCTCGGCGGACGCCGCCTGCCGGACATCGTAGCCGCGCTTCTGCAGCGCGCGCGCCATGCGCTCACGAAATCGGTCATCGTCGTCCACAAGGAGCACCGAGATAGCAGAGGCAGGGTCGGAGGTCATGGCTGGGCTCGAAATCAGGGCGTAGCGTTGCGGCGAGAGCGAGGATGCGACCAAAGGTGCGACAGTCAACCGGGGTGCGACACTGTGTCGCGCTACAGTGGCAGCACCACGGTGACGGTGGTTCCCGCGCCGGACTCAGACTCGAAGCGCAGCTGTCCGCCCAGCTGACTGACCAGCGAACGCGCGATATAGACGCCGAGCCCCATGCCCTGGCCAGTATCCCGCGTCGTAAAAAACGGCTCCCCGATGCGCTGCATGACGTCGGCGGGAATGCCGGGACCACAGTCGGTGATGGCAATCGTGACCGCTGGTCGAAGACGCTGCATCGGGTGCGTCGGCGGGAGCGTTTCGTTGGCGGAAACGCGCACTAGCACTGCGGTTGGGGCAGCCAGAAGTGCGTTGTTCAGCAGGCTCGTGAGCGCCCGGGACAGCGAGCGAAGGGGCGCGTTTAAGGCAATATCGGCGGACGAGAGAAACTCGACGGCGACCCGCGACGGATCGATCGACTGCGCGGTCATGCGGGTCATGAGCTCGGTGACTGCCATCGACTCGGGCTGATCCAGCGTGGTCTGACCGGCAGCGGCTGCCATGTCATCCAGAATGGCGCGACAGCGGGCAATTTCGGATTGAATGAGCGTTACGTCCTCGCTCATGTCCGCAGCTGCCGGGAGGCCATCATTCAGGGCGTGCTGCAGCTCGGATGCGGCGACAGCGACCGTGGCCAGCGGCGAGGCGAGTTCGTGGGCAGCTCCTGCCGCAAGGGTCGCGAGTGACTGCAATCGTTCGCTGCGCGCGTTGCGGTCCTGTTCGATCTTCAAGGCGGCCTCGGCCGTGGCTCGCTCACGAACGATGCGACCGATGAAGTAGATCATGAACGCACCCGCAGTGGCGAACGCGAGCAACATGCCCTGCAGGTGAAGATTATGCAGCGGATCAGCGGGATCATGACCCGGACCGTGTGCGTGCGCGTGCCCGGACGGTCCGCCCGATACAGGGAACACGACGGGTGTCTGAGGGAGACTACCGCCCTGTTCATGTGCGGTTGCGGAGTGCCCCATGGAGAGTCCAGGGACAGGAAAATGAACAGGAAAAATGAGCGCATAGCCGACAATCGAGGCCACGCAGGCGGCCCACGCCCAAACTGGCCGAAGGAGAACAGCCGCGAGGACCACGTGAACGAGATAGAAGACGCTGAATGGGTTTGCCGGACCACCCGCTGCAGCGAGCAAGAGGGTCAGAATGGCGATATCGAGCAACATGACGATGCCGAAGATGGCATCGTATTCGGGTTCATCCGCGCGTTTTTTATCGGCGGCATCCCGTTGACGACGCTGCAGGTCGCGGAGGTTCCAGAGATGCAGGGCGGCGTTCGACAGCACGCTAATCGTAATAAATCCTGTCAGGACGGAAAGTTGCAGTGGCAACCCTATCCACCAGTGCGCAATGGCTATCGTACAGAGCTGGCCCATCACCGCTGCCCATCGCAGACGAACGAGCCATCTCAGGTTTATGGCTCCGCGGATGGCGAGGGTTGCAGTTCGGTTCATGGACGTTAGGACGAACGGCGTTTCAGAGGTTGTGCCTCGTGGCCAGCCTGACGGCGCAAGAAGCTGCCCCGGGGTATCGCAGGTCTGGTGGGGGTGCAAACGATATGAGACACCCCGATGCAGGCGCTTGATGGTTCTCACCGCTTGCACGGTGAGTGCGTGAACACTAGCAAGGGGGGACGTCTGTTGAGCCCCCACCCTGGAAAAGGACGTCATGGCCGTATTGCCTATCGTTTTGTATCCCCATGCGGCGCTGACCACCCCGGCGCGCCCCGTCGAGACGTTCGACGAGGAGCTGAGTCAGTTCATCGAGTCGATGGCCGAGACGATGTATGCAGCGAACGGTGTCGGTCTGGCGGCCAATCAGGTAGCTGAGCTCAGGCGGGTCGCGGTGATTGATTGCGCCGGAGACGGCGAGCCCTCGCAGCTTTATGAGCTCGTGAATCCGGTGATTGTGGAGCGGAAGGGTCAGCTGGTCTGGCAGGAAGGTTGCCTGAGCTTCCCTGACCTTTACAACGATATCAAACGCGCGGCCGAAGTGACCGTCGAATACCAGACGCGCACCGGAGAAAAGCGGTCGGTGTCGGCGACTGGGCTGCTGTCGGTCGCCTTGCAGCACGAGATCGACCATCTGGACGGAGTCGTCTTCACCGAGCGACTGGCGATATTCGAGAAGCGTGTGGCGCTTCGCAAGTATCGAAAAATTTGTGAACGTCGCGGCCTTACCCCGTCGGAGTGACCATGCGTGTGGTGTTTATGGGGACACCGGGGTTTGCCGTACCTGCGCTGCATGCGTTGGTGGCCAGCAGCGAGGTGGATGTAACGCTGGTGGTGTCGCAGCCGGATCGACCGGCAGGCCGTGGTGGACAGCTTCGCTCTCCGCCCGTGGTCGAGGCAGCACGCCGCGCAGGATTGCCGGTCTGGCAGCCCGAGTCGCTGAAGGTCGAGGGTAGCGTCGAGCGGCTGGCTGCCGAGCGTGCCGATTTTTTCATTGTGGCGGCGTACGGTGAGATTTTGCGTCAGCGAGTGCTCGATTTGCCGCGGGTTGCTCCGCTGAATCTGCATGCGTCCCTGCTGCCGCGGTGGCGGGGGGCCGCTCCAATCCAGTGGGCCATCGCCTCGGGCGACGCGGCAACCGGTGTCGCGTTGATGCACATGGAGAAAGGCCTGGACACGGGTGCCGTGTACGCGATGGACGCCACCATGATTGGGGACACCGAGACCGCCGGCGAGCTACACGAGCGACTGGCAGCCCTGGGTGCCACCCTGCTGATGCGCGAGCTGCCGCGAATCGCGAGCGGTGCGTGTCAGCCGCAAAAGCAACCCGCGACGCGCTCGAGCTACGCGTCCATGCTGACCCGTGAACATCGACATTTGCCCCCGGAATACTCCGCCCAGACGGCAGCTTCCTGGGTGAACGGGATGTCACCTTGGCCAGGAGTGGCCATACAGGTCGCGGGTGAGCGTCTGGCGTTGCACCGGGCACGGGCAACCCACCGCCCTGCTCAGGGTCCGTGCGGCACGCTGAGTGTTGCCGACGGTTTGCTTTGGCTGAACGCGTGGGACGGGCTGCAGGTCGAGCTGCTGGAAGTTCAACGACCGGGTCGCAAGCTGGTGACCGGCGCCGAATTCGCACGCGGGGCGCACGTGGACGGTGCGGCGGCTGAGAGGCTTGTGGAATGAGTGCAGGCGGTTCAGCGAGTGCCGTAGCGGCCCATGTGGGACCGATCGCCCATACGGTGGCCATTCCGTTCGCTGAGCTGCGTATTCAGGCGTGGTTAGATAGCGCGGTCGACACGCCTCGCTCGGGTTATGCTGTGTTTTTCGATGGCGTTCCCGAGGATCTCCCGGAGTGGAACCTCGTGGTGGGGTCCATTCCGGAGGATTTGCGCCCTGTCAGGCATCCCCGGCGACTCGTTGTGGAGAGTAATTTTTGTGCCGGTGATGGGCTGGCATGGGATGTGGCTCAGAAAGCCGCGCTCGTGCGAGCGGCCTTGCGGTTTGCAGCGGGGCGTCAGGCCTACTGGAAAATCCCCGACTACGTGCTCCGCGAGGCCGTTTTGCGAGCCGACTCAGGCAGTGGTGCGTGGCCTCATCCGCAGGTTGCCGATGCTGCGCTTCGCGGGTTTGTGGTGTTCTGCGCTGATGTTCACCACCCCTGGCTGCACGCTTACCGGTCACCGGCGTGGCATGGGGCGGTGATGCGACTGGACGTACCGTGGTCAGACGCTCCATGGAAGTCGGTGCTTACGATGCAGGTGCCGTATCGGAAAGTGATCCGTGAAGCGGGAAGGCTCATCGAGTTGCAGACCGGATTCGCGACCAGTGATGCGCCCGCCGTTCGGCGTGCGGGTATGGACTGGCTGAAGGATGCCGAGTTGGGCAGGCATATTCCTGGTTTTTTTCCGGCGCGCGAGGCTGCCTGGGATGCCGGGGCGCTGCAGGTTGGCCTGGTCGGTCAACAGCCTTGCCTGATGATTCTGGCGGAAGATACTGACACCCTGCACCGTGCCGTACAGGCAGCAACGGATGCATTTGCCGCGCACACGACCCGCGTGCGTACTCTCTTTTCGGCGCTTCGCGCGCCGCGCCCGGACCGCGGGCCGACAGGCGATTCCGATGGGTGAGATGGAACCGGGCGCAGCGCGCCCACCGCTGAGTGCCCGTGCTCTGGCAGCGCGTATTCTGGAACGCGTCATTGACGAAGGCGCGTGGAGTCAAAAGGCGATCGACGGCGAGCTGCGCCATTTCCATGGCGACCGCCGGGACGCAGCGCTGGCCACGCTGCTCGTCTATGGTGTGCTCACCTGGCGCGACCTGATCGATGCTGCGCTGACGCGACGGCTGCGGAGCGGGCTCTCGTCCATGCCGCCACGCGCTCGGCATCACTTCCGCGTGGCGGCCTATCAGCTGGGCTGGTTGTCGGCCCGGATTCCGGCGTCGGCGGCTGTGAATGAAGCCGTGAATCTGATTCGGCGCGAGACGAATGCGGGACTCTCGGGAGTCGCGAATGCGGTGCTTCGGGGGCTCGCGCGCGACGCCGGCACAGCATTCACACCGGAGCAGTCCGGTGATCCGGTGGTCGATCTCGCCCGACGAATCGCCGTTCCAGCCTGGATCGCAGCGGAGCTCGTGGAACAACTGCCGGCAGACCGCTGTGATGCGGTCGGTCAACGCTGGAACGATCCAACCCCCGTTCACCTGCGGGTGCGCAACGGAGATGTGTACGCCGCCCTGATCAAACTCCGGGACGCTGGCTTCGAGGCGGATGTGCATGGCGTCGTGCCCGGCGCGGTGACGCTGCGAGGAGGATCGGCGATGGAAGCGCTGAGAGCGTGGCCCGAGCAGCTCACCATCCAGGACGCCGGAGCTCAGCTGGCGGTGCTCTGTCTGCCAACGACCCTTGAAGGGGCGGTGCTTGATGCGTGCGCAGGCCTCGGGGTGAAGTCCGTGCAGCTGCACGACCGGTATCCTGGTTCAAGCCTGGTGTGTACCGACCGAAACGCCAGTAAACTCAGGCAGATCGGCGCCCTGAATGACGCGCAGGCGGTGGTGGCCGCGTGGGATATCCCCGACCCGGCACCGGCGGCGTTGCAGCAGGAGGCGCCGTTCGCGGTCGTTCTCGTGGACGCACCTTGCAGCGGTCTCGGCACCATCGGCCGCCACCCCGAAGTGCGCCAGAACCGAAAATTCGCCGACATCCAGTCACTTGCCCACGTTCAGCGTACCATTCTGGAGTCGGTTGCACCGCTGGTCGCGCCCGGCGGGTGGCTGCTTTACGTCGTGTGCACATTCACCCGGGCCGAAGGTATCGAACAGGTCAGGTCCTTCCTTGCGCGCCACCCGGACTTCGTGATCAATCCCCCCTCTGCCGAATCGGCAGAGCCCGGCGTTGACTGGAGCAGCCTGATTGACCGCGATGGTTGCATCACGCTATGGCCCGACCGCATTGCCGCCGATACGTTTACCCTGTGTCGAATGCGGCGGCGCTCCGCTCCGTAACGCCAAAGGTCGCAGGCCCATGTCGCTAAACCTTGATCCATCACGCTTTATCATCGCCCCTTCGATCCTCAGCGCGGACTTCATGCGGCTTGGCGAAGAGGTCACGTCGGTGCTCGCAGCGGGTGCTGACTGGATTCACGTGGACGTCATGGACGGCGCCTTCGTGCCCAACATTACGATTGGTCAGGTCGTTGTGCAGGGCCTTCGGAAGGTCACGGACGCATGTCTGGATGTTCACCTCATGGTGGAAGCGCCCGAGCGCTACGTGGAGTCGTTCGTCGCCGCCGGAGCCGACCTGGTGACGGTTCATGCCGAGGCCACCACCCACCTGCACCGCACGCTGCAGCAGATTCGCCAGACCGGCGCGAAGGTGGGGGTTTCGCTGAACCCGCATACGCCTGTCGATGTGCTGAAGTATGTCATTGAAGACATCGATTTAATCCTGGTCATGAGCGTGAATCCCGGATTCGGGGGTCAGTCGTTCATTGGCTCGGCACTCGATAAAATCCGTGACTTGCGCGCGCTTTCGGCTGCCGCTGGTGTGAACCCGATCATCGAAGTCGACGGTGGCGTGAAGGTCGACAATATCCGCAAGGTGGCGGCATCCGGCGCAAATGCATTCGTCGCAGGCAGCGCAGTGTTTGGCGCCGGAAATTATGCCCAGGTCATTTCTGCGATGCGTGAACAGCTCGCCGGCGTACCCGTCGGCGTGGCCCAACCCCGTTGAATCTCCATGAAGCTGGCGACTCTCGACAACGGCACCCGCGACGGTGCTCTGGTTATTGTCCGACGTGACAACGCTGTCTGGACCTGGGCGACAGACATTGCGCCATCTCTTCAGGCAGCTCTCGATAACTGGGACGCGGTCGCGCCCCAACTGCAGGCACGATTCAGCGCGCTGCAGGATGGTAGCCGCCAGCCCGATGGCGATACAGCAACCGCCCGGTTTCACTCCCCGCTGCCCCGTGCGTACGAGTGGATCGACGGCAGCGCGTACATCAACCACGTCGCCCTGGTTCGAAAAGCGCGAAACGCAGAAATGCCAGCCACGCTCAAGACAGACCCGCTGGTTTATCAGGGCGGCAGTGGTACGTTCCTTCGCCCCACCGACCCAATCACCTTTGAATCAGAGGACTTCGGCATCGACTTTGAGTCCGAGGTGGCGGTCATTCTTGGCGATACACCCCGGCGCACCGCCGCAGCTGACGCCGGACAGTTTGTTCGCCTGCTCATGATCGTGAACGATGTCACCTTGCGAAATCTGATTCCAGATGAGCTCGCCAAGGGCTTTGGCTTCTTCGTCGCCAAGCCTTCGACTGCGTTTGCGCCGTTCGCCATCACGCCGGACGAGCTCGGAGGGGCCTGGCAAGACCTCCGGATTCATTTGCCGCTGAAGACGCACTACAACGGTTCGCTCTTTGGCGACCCAGAAGCCGGACCAGAGATGCACTTTGGATTTGGCGAGTTAATTCAGCACATTACAAAGACACGCGCCCTGACCGCCGGAACGATTATCGGCAGCGGAACGGTCTCAAACGAGGATGTTTCGCGTGGCTCCAGTTGCCTCGCAGAGAAGCGGATGCTGGAAAAAATCAATACCGGCACCATGACGACTCCCTTCATGCGGTTCGGTGACACGGTGCAGATTGAGATGTTCAACGCAGCGGGCGAGTCGCTGTTCGGACAGATTCGCCAGACGGTGCAGAGAGGCTGACCCATTCACCCTGAGGTACCGATGAGTGTTGTCCCCACGTTATATGGTTACTGGCGCTCGTCTGCCTCGTGGCGAGTGCGCCTGGCGCTAAACCTGAAAGGCATCGCGTACGACTACGAACCGGTGCACCTGGTGGAAGGTGGGGGCCAGCAATGGGCCGAGTCGTATCGTTCGCTTAACCCTATGGCTGAGATTCCGACCCTTCATATCGACGGCGCGTACCTCTCACAGTCGCTTGCCATCATGGAATATCTGGAAGAAACCCGCCCGACTCCGTCGCTTTTGCCGCATAGCCGTGTGGAACGAGCACGCTGCCGACAGCTCGCCGAGATCGTGAACGCATCGATTCAGCCGCTGCAGAACCTTCGCGTTCTAAAACACCTCGCTCGCGAGTTTGGTGCCACCGAAGCCCAGAAGAGCGCGTGGGCTGCACACTACATCGACTTCGGGTTGCGCGCGGTCGAAGACCTGTTGCCGCGCACCGCCGGCTTTTACTGTGTCGGTGATCAGATCACGCTCGCAGATATCTGCGTCATTCCGCAGATTTACAACGCGCACCGATTCGGTGTCGACATGTCGGCCATGCCTCGGCTGTCCGAAATTCACGCGCGCCTGTATACGAACCCGGCGGTGCAGGCAGCTCATGCAGACCGCCAACCCGACGCGCCGCAAACCTGAGCCGCAGGGCCATCGACAAACGAGTGGCCACGGCGGCGGGTGGTCGGGTAGCTCATGCCCTTCAGACAAGCCAGAGGCATTATAACGGACATTGTAGCCAATAGGGTTTGCAGAGTGCCGAGGCGCTCCTTTACAAGCCGTTCAACCTTGGTTACGCGCTTCGGCGCTTTCCTGATCGACACGATGACACGGAGATATCATGCGTACCCATTCCCTGCTGCTCGGCGGACTCGTTCTGCTGTCCGCCTGCACTAGTCAAACCCCTGCCCCTGCTGCGACAGGCTCCGGCTCGGGCGCGTCGGCCGAGGCAGCTGGCGCCGAGGCATCAGGCGCAGAGACGGAACTGCCGGGTTCAGGCAGCGGCGCGCCGGCCGAAGGCTCGGCGGCGCCGGCTGAAGACCCCACGGCTGCACCGGCCGACGTGGCCGCACCGCCGGCAGACGCCGAGCGCTCTGCTTCGGGTCTTGCGTGGCGCGTTCTGCGACCGGGCACGGGAACGACACGACCGTTGGCAGCGGACACGGTCACTGTTCACTATGCTGGCTGGACCACCGACGGCTCCCTGTTTGATGCCTCGTACTCGCGGAACGAGCCCGCCCAGTTTCCCCTCAATCAGGTCATCGCCGGCTGGACCGAAGGCCTGCAGTACATGACCGTTGGTGAGAAGCGCCGGTTCTGGATTCCCGTCGAGCTCGCGTACAACAACCGCCCTGGGCGACCCGCGGGCATGCTGGTGTTCGACGTCGAGCTGCTCGACATCAAGTCTGCGCCCGTCGCTCCTGCTGATTTTGCAGCTCCGCCGGCTGACCTGACGCCGACCGCCACCGGGCTCGTGACGCAGGTTACGCAGCCGGGAGCTGGAACAACCAACCCCGGCGAGGGCGACCTCGTCACCCTGCACTTCAGCGTCTTCAACCAGCAGGGAATGCTGGAACACTCGACTACGATGAATGGTGACGCTCAGACCTCACGCGTGGACCAGCTGCCGGGCCCCGGTTGGGTAGAAGCTGTACGCATGATGACGGCCGGCGAGAAGCGTCGAGCGTGGATGAGCAATGAGCTCGCGTTCGGTGGGCGTCCTGGCGCTCCGGAAGGACCCATGTACGTTGAGTTCGAGCTGGTTTCCTTTGAGGCCATGCCCGCACCCCCCGCAACCCCGCCCGATGTGGCTGCGATTCCCGCCGATGCGCAGGTTACCGCCTCAGGTCTGGCGTCCCGCGTGCTCACTCCCGGTACGGGTACCGTCCACCCCACCGCCACAAGCCGGGTCGAAGTCCACTACACAGGCTGGACGACCGACGGCAACATGTTCGACAGCTCCGTCACCCGCGGTACACCCACGCAGTTCCCGCTGAACGGCGTCATTGCAGGTTGGACCGAAGGCGTGCAGCTCATGGTGGAGGGCGAATCACGCCGCTTCTGGATCCCCGAAAATCTCGCCTATGCAGGGCAGCCCGGAGCACCGGCTGGCATGTTGGTCTTCGACGTGCAGCTGCTTCGCATTCTGGAATAAGGTGTCCCGACCTTAAAGGTTACCGCTCGGTTGTCAGCCAGGCCTCCAGCTGGCGTTGAAGCTCGTCCATCGCCTCGGCGTTGCCGCCGGCTGCCATCTCGGCGGTCGCGTGCAGCTCTCGGGGAAGCGGCCACGGAACCGGAAGGGTAGCGAGCACCCGACCTGAAATTCTGCGTCGTGCGTCAAGACGACCGCCCTGAAGCTCGACCATCGCGGCTAGCATCAGGGGAGTGTTCAAAATACCGCACAAACGCGACAGCGACTGCAGCGACGACCGCGTTCCTTTCCACGAGAGCACATGGACGCCGCTAAGTGCCCATGGGCCGTCCGCTGACACCATGGCCGTGACCACGGAACGCGCTCGCTGCGCGAGGTAAAGGCGCGGACGCTCGAACAGGCCGGGTTCGCGCAGCGACACGGAGCCCTTCACTTCCGGTTCGTGCATTACCTCTGGGCTGGTTTCGAGCCAACGTAAGGTTGGATCGATCACTCCGGCGCGCAGGTCACCCGTTGACGCGACAGGCCAGGGCCGCTGCATACCGTCCGGCGTATCGCGCAGCACACGCGTGCGTGCGTCTCGGCTTCCGGCATTCACACCATCCTGCACGGTCACAAGATCACCCAACCCGGGAAATCCTCGTCCCCGTAGCAAGGCCAACGTGGCCCCATCGGAAGGCGGCACCACCCACTCCACCGGTGGAGGCTGCAGCTCTTCATTCTCGTGGTCAGTCGCATGCCTGCCCACAAACGAGACGTGGACCTCGCCGCGATGCACAAGACCTGCGTCCTCGACGGCAAAGTACTGAAGCCACGAACCCGGACGGTCATGAAACAGTAGCTCGGGGGCCCGAACGCAGGCGAGCGCAGCCCAGCCTCCAACCGATGGTCTGCGCTCCCGCGGCAGCTCAACGACGGCAACCCGCTCGCAAGCACGCAACAGCGAGTCACGAAGCGAACGAAATCGGCGCGCGCGCAAGAATGCGACGGGAAGCAGCACGCCGGCCACTTCACCCGGCCGCAGCAAATCCCTCACCATTCGGGTCAGGGCGGCGGCCAACTCCGAGGTCGAAGATGATTTCCAGCCCGTTCGCCTGAATCGAGCCCGACGAGCGTTCTCCAAAGCCGACCTGCTCTGCCCAGGATCATGGCCCACTGCCGGAATGCAGCTGACCATCACCAGCGACCGGGCTTCTGGCGGACGTGGTGTCGTAAAAAGATCCGACGCAGTGATCTCGGCGTCAGGCGACGTGTGTTTCGCAAGCGCAGCCCAGACAGGGTCACACTCCCACCCATAGAGCCTGGCGCGGGTATGCAGCCGCAGCTCCGCAAGCACCATTCCGGTAGCGCAGCAGGGATCCAGCACGGTATCGGCAAAGGGAAGGCAGCCCGGCGCGACTGCGTCCATGAGCGCCACAAGCGAACGTAGCGCGCGAGACGACGGAACGTTGACCATGCCGGGCTCGTCCCCTCGCTGCATGCGGAACCGAACAAGGCTCCGCACCAGACTCCACTGGTCGGCATCCGCAAGCGCCGGCCGCCCGCGCAGTGCGGCTTCGATCGCAACGCTCAAGTGCCTCGACGAATTGTCGGGCAGGCTGCTGACGCGACGCCTGAAGCTGCGCGAGATGGCAGTAGGAAGGGACGTTCGCACAGCAGCAAACTGGCTATGGTGTGGAAAAATCGGCGCACCTATGCAGACACGGTTTGCCAGTGGCTACCGCGATGAGCAAGTTCCGACCGCCGGTACTATCGGGGTGCGCTGGCGCTCGCCGCCTTTCGTCGCTCGGCTTCGAAAGCGGCTCGGCTCGCCAGCTCGTCAAGATCAAGCTGTGACTGGCGATAGTAGTAAAGAGCTACCAGCAGCATGCTGCCTCCAACAGAGGCCGCAATGTACCCGCCGACTACCCATCGGTAATCGGTTAGAACCTGCGACGCGCTCAGTCCCGAGATGGCGATCGCGAGAGCCGTGCGCACGTGCGCCAGAAAGGTACGTTCTGCCGCCAGATACGTACGTTCAAGCGCCAGAGCGTCGTTGATTGCCAGCGACTGATACCAGGTAGCCCATCTTTTTTTCGAAACGGAACGGCCAGGAATCATGCGCGCAACCATCCGTGTGAGCGGTACCAGGCGATGGCATCTGCGACGCCCTCCGAAAGCGTAATATTGCCCTGAAATCCAATTGTTTCAGCCGCATGAGTGGGGTCCATCGCCCATGATTCCTGCACCGCCTCGGCGACTTTGTCGCGCCCAAAGGGGCGAGGTTTCCCTCGAAACGACTGCCACTGGTGCGCCACTTCCCCGGCGAGCCGCAGGACCGGCAGAGGGATGGGGAGCACAACAGGCCTTCTGGCGAGCTGCCGGGCGATCTCGAGCTGGAACTCGACCATGGTGCGGTCCTCGGGACCACACAGATAGAAAGTCTGTGCAACGGCAGCCGGGTGCGTGGCTGCGATGATCATGCCGCGCACCAGATCGGCGACATGAACGAGTGACAAGGGGCGATCCCCACCGCTGACGCGTGGAATAACGCCCTGCTGCACCGACGTGTACAGGTCGAGGGTCGCGGTATCGCCGGGCCCATACACAATGGGAGGACGCACGATCGTGACATCGATACGCCCATGTAACGGTTGCAGAGCCCGCTCGCCGGCGAGTTTCGAGTGACCGTACATGCTGACAGGGTTCGGCTCATCGCGCTCGGCGCGACGGCGCTCTCGCGTGGAAGGACCCGCAGCCGCAATACTGGAGACCAGCAAAAATCGACGCGGGGGCTGACCGGCCTTCAGGCACGCGTCCACCAGATTCACGGTACCATCCCGATTGATGCGATCGAATCCGACCTGCGTCAGCGAAGAGATCGCGCCTGCGACATGAAAGACAACGTCCACACCGCTGACGGCCGCGTCCAGCGAGCCGCGGTCCGTGACGTCACCGTACGCAAAGTCGCACGCAACATTTTGGAGCAGCGACAGATCGCTGGTTTTTCGGACCATGGCGCGAACGGTCCAGCCATCGCGCAACAGGGCGCGCACGAGATGCGAACCAACGAAGCCGTTGGCGCCGGTGACGAGAGCGATCATGCAGACACCTGAATGGCACAAAGAGCGGACGGCACTTTCAACACGCTGAGGCGCGGTGCAAGCGCAGAACGCGATGCCTTACTGCTTGGCATCCGGCGGCACGAGAATGGTGACCAATCGGGTATCATAGACGGCCGAACCGCGGGGCTCCACGATGTCGATGTAGGCTTCAAAGACCTGCGGATCGCGCGTGGGTCTCACACAGTCATTCTGTGCGATGACTTCAAACTGAAGAGCCGAGCCCGGGGTGACGTTGGTGAATCCGTCGTTGGTTCCGTCGCGGTCGAGGTCCGCGAAGACAGGTTCACTGACACAGTCGCCCTCGGGTGCCGTGGCAGAGACGGGGACAACGGCCGAGATAAAGCAGCTGGTGTCGATTCCGGTGGCGAGGAACTCTTCTTCGTCGCGTCGCGGGCGGGCGGTCAGGTCAAGGGTAGCGAAGTTCAGGAGGGCGTTGATGCCGGAGATGATCGAGGTGTCGAGCCCCGTGCCGCTGGTCGATGAATCATAGACGAGCGGGCAGACACCGCCGATGGGAGCACGACCCGAGCCATTCGCGCCGGTGCAGCACTGGGTGACGCCACAGCTGGCCGGCCGGTCGGAGTCCCACGCACAGGTGGGCACGGCAGAGCGGGCGCTGGTGGTGACACCTTCGAGGTCGGCGCGCGTTTCGGTGTTTCCGCCGGCCACAACGCCGATGACGCGGGCGCCGATGGCAGCGAGAGCGTTGTAGGTTTCGGTGCGGGTTGCGCCGTAGCGATAAGCAGAGGTGCCGCCGCCGCTGGACTCGCCCTTCGCATGGCTGGGCGCATCGGTGATGTGCACGACGATGGGGACCGAGCCCTGACGGAAGCCTACACCACCGATTTCGCCATCGGCTACGCCGGCAATGTAACCAACGGCCGCATCAAACGGGGGCACAATGAACCCGTCGGAGGGCCGGTCGGTCATGCACCCGCTACGGTTGTTGCGTCCCAGGCCGGTAGCGATCTGAAACAGCGACTCGAAGCCGGACTCGAAGTAGTCCGAGCCGTTATGCAGGGCGAGCGCGTTCACGCCAGCCTGCGCATCACGAGAGCTGCTGGTCACACGCTGACGCAGGAGCAGCGGCAGGTCCGGCGGCGAGCCGTGCCCGTTGCATGGGAAGTCATCGAACTGTGTGACTGCGTACCCGACTGCATCGAGTCGCGCTTCGAGCTCGGGGATCAGAACGGTGCTCAACGAGCGCTTGAGCGCGTCAATGGAGCCACTCATTGAGCCGGTTGTGTCCATGTTGAACGCGACGTCGGCGTTTCGCACGGCGGTCTGGAAGTCGAGCGGCGCGCGTTGTTCAGGGCCGCCAAAATCAAGTTCGAAGAAGAAGTCGACATCGTCGGTGATGTCTCGCGTGGGGTCACACGCCTGCCCGATATCATCATCATCGGTACCAAAGGCGACCTCAAGCAGATCGGAATAACCGTCGCCGTCCGAATCGGCGAAGGAGCGCTCGGTGGAGTCAGGGCAACCCAGCTCGTCTTCATCCAGAAGACCGTCGGCGTCACTGTCCAGGTCAACAAAGTCTGGAAAGCCGTCGAGGTCACGGTCGTAGGGAGCTGCTCCGGAGCCGGGTACCTGCCCGTACTCCTCGGAGTCGTCCCAGCCATCGCCGTCACTGTCGGTGTCCCGAAAGTTGGGAATGCCGTCTTCATCGACATCGCCTGCGCCGTCGTAGAGATCCAGGATAAAGTCGTTGTCCGAGTCGGTATCCAGTCGGTCAATGGTGCCGTCGCCGTCGGTGTCGGCGCTGCCTTCGATCTCGTCCAGCAGTCCGTCACCATCACTGTCGCGGTCGCGGTAGTCTGGCTGCCCATCTCCGTCCGAGTCGACATTGCCTTCCACGTCGTCCGGGATCCCGTCGTTGTCAGAATCCAGGTCCAGATAGTCGGGCGTGCCGTCACCGTCGCTGTCGATATTGCCCTCCACGATATCGGGAATCCCGTCATTATCGCTGTCGGGGTCTTCGCTGTTTGGAATGCCGTCGCCGTCTGCGTCGCCAGTTCCTTCTTCGGTGTTGAGGATACCGTCACCGTCCAGGTCGGACTCTGTTGGGACAATATCGGGTGTCGTGTCCGCCTCAGCGTCTTCGGCCGCATCGCCATTATCTTCGGCGTCGGGTGATGTCGCGCCATCGGGTGAACCGCCATCGTCGGACACCCCGTCGAGAGTGGCCCCATCGCCGCCCACTCCGGAGTCTCCTGTCGGTTCGCCAGCGTCAGGGCCAGATGCGTCCTGCGTCTCGGCCTCTTCCTCGCTCCCGCACGCTGCGAGCCACGAGGCGCTGCACAGGGCGGCAGCCACGACAAACACCGGATACAGACGCGAAGAAGCATGAACGGACATAGAAAACCTCGGGTAACGATAGCGACATCGCCGCTGGCAAAGCTACCAAGTCCCCGCCAAACGGTAAAGCTAACGCAGCGCGCAAGGAGAAATAAATTCTACCATCGGTCTCACGATGGTCGCACATTGTCACTTCGACGGCGCTTTGCGTGAGCCCGACACGTCGTTTGAATATTCAGGGCCGCTGCCAGTAGACCTCAACACTGGTCACAATGGGAGTGAGGTCGTTGTCTGACGTGGAGAGAATGATCTCGACCTGCAGGTAGCGTCCGCGCGGAAGCGAAGACGTATTCAACGGCGAGGATGTCGAGGGGACCGTCCACTCTGACCAGGTCGTACGGTCATTGCTCGTGCGTGCGCGGGCGCTCACCGACGTGCCTGGCGGCACGGCGGCTTCCCAGGTCACTTCATCGAACTTACAATCCGCGCTGCGTTCGTCGGGCCGGCACTGGAATACATTGCGCCAGACACCCCGCGGCGCTGTGAAGTTTCGCAGCTGAAAGCCGGTGAGGTCCGAATAGCTATACGGATTTCGCCCCACCGGGATGGTGCCGAGCGAGGTGCCGCTGGCAGGCTCGAACCACTGTACGTTGTTGGAATTGTAGCAGTTGATCCAGATGTTTCCGTCCGGCGCGATGCCGACACCAATCGGGTTGGAGCAGGTAGGAACCGTCCACGCCCAGCTGCCGCCGCCGGCGCCGTCGGGGATGAACTTCGCGAGGCGGTCCGTCGTGGAGGCCGTCACGTAAACAGCTCCTTCACCGTCGATGGCCACGCCGCGGGTGTTCCGAAGCGCGCCATTTGCGTAACGATTGAAGATGACACTGCTGGCGGGCGCATCAAAGGCCGCACGGTCCAGACGAACGAGGTCGTGGCAACCCCAGTTGCCAAACCAGACATTTCCATCCCCATCCACAGCGATGCCGTACGGCTGCGTGCAGCTGCCGGGAATGGTCCAGTTGCCAATCATACGCTTGGTCGTGGTGTCGAACGCTCCGATTCCCTGCGAAGCGTTCAACGTAGCGATCCAGATAATGCCTTCGCTATCGATAGCGAGACCATAGTTAGTCAGCCCCGTGTTGTACGACTCCACGATCGCGCCGGTGTCGGGATTCAGGCGATACAGGCCGCCATCGTTGTACGTGGCGACCCAGGCGAATCCGTCCGCGTCGATGGCGAGGCCGCGCGGGAGCTGATTAAAACCTCCCACCTCGACCTGAAACAACACACAGTCTGCGCCCGAGCACCCCTCACTCGCGATCTTGGTGACGGTACCCTGAGCATCGAACGAGCGATTCGCGACCCACACGTCGCCATTAAAGTCCACGGCGGTGCGGCTGGGCGAGATGCCCACGTTATAGGTGCCCACGACGGTCGGCACACCCGACGTATTGACACGCGTGACCGTATTGTCCGAGCTGTTCGCGATCCACAGGTCGGGGAACGAGAAGCGCGCGCGTCCCAGCCGCAGTCCGGAGTCGAGCACGTCGGTGTCGATGCCCTCCAACTCACCCGAGTTCCAGTCATCGACGGTCGTGTATTCTTCGACGTAGCAGCTGTCATCACAGATGCCGCAGGCGTTGACCAGCTGTTCATCCGTAAAGCCGTCGCAATCGTTATCAATGCCGTCGCACTGCGCGGGGCCGGCATCTTCTTCCGGGGTCACGTCCACAATGCACGTGCCGCAACTATTAATCAGGAACTCGTCGATGAGGCCATCGCAGTCGTTGTCGATACCGTCGCATACCTCAAAGTCACTGCTGCAAACCGAGCATCCGTCCGGGCCAATATCGACCTGCCCGTCACAGTCGTTGTCGACGCCATCGCACAGCTCAATGGAGGGCAGCACAAACCCGGCGCACTCGCCCCAGAACTCGCCCGAGGGGTCGCAAGCCCGGGCACCCTGCGTACACGCTCCGACACCAGCCGCGCCCGCGGGTCCGGGGTAGCAGGTCTCGCCACCGGTCTCGCACGGACAGGCTTCATCAACGCGCGCGTCACAATCATTGTCCAGACCATCGCCGCAGACCTCGACTCCGACATCGCCCGGGCAAAGACCACAAGGAAGACGAACTCCCTCATCGATCTGACCGTCGCAGTCGTTGTCGATCTCGTCGCACACTTCCGCAGGCACGGCATCCGCACACTGGCCGCATGCGTTACGCAGCGCCTCGTCCACGAGCCCGTCGCAGTCATTGTCGAACCCGTCGCAAACCTCGACCACGGGCAGCTGTTCGCCGACGCAAAGCCCAAACGAACCGTCCGCAGCGCAGTCCGACAAACCGCCGCGACAGAGTCCGACGCCTAACGTGATGGGCGGACCCGAATAACAGGGTTGGTTCTCCCTGCCATCGCAGTTACAGCCCGCTTCGACGTTGTCGATGATGGCGTCGCAGTCATTGTCGAGACCGTCCCCGCACACTTCTGGTGGGACTTCACCGCAGGTCCCGCAGGCGTTGGTCACACCGTCATCCACCAGCCCGTTGCAATCTTCATCCAGACCGTCGCAGGCCGTCTCTGCCACACCATCTGGCAACCGCTGCTCGGTGCAGTCACTGAACACACCGGCGGTGCACGTCCGTACGCCAGCCGCGCAAATGCCAACGCCGGCGGTTCCATCGGGACCATCGTAGCAGAACTCCACGGCCCCTTCGGCGCACGCGCAGTCTTCATCCACCTGACCGTTACAGTTGTTATCGATCTGATCGCCGCAGCGCTCGGGTGCACCCGGGCTGATGTCAGCATTATTCGGTGCGCAGTCATCCCCCGCGGCGCAACCCACTCCAAATCGATCGCCATCGGGGTCCTCACACGCAACGCCAGAGTCGGGCTGTACTCCCGTATCCTCGGCTGCGTCCGTTGAGACATCCGGTTCAGACGTTGTTCCTGCGTCTGTATTGCCACCCGATACATCTGCGCTACATCCGGCCAACACAAACACGAGGGCCAGAGAGGTGCGTCGTTGCATGAAGTCACCATGAAGAAAAGAGCGGCGCCGGGTCGAACACTACACCCGGCAGGCCGCGAAGGGCTATACCGGTTCCGGCAACACTATCGTAAGCTCAGACCGTGAGCCCTGTGGCTTATATCCGGCTTCCGGAGTCATGGGAAGCCCTGCCCTGATGCTTTATGCCGCGCAGCAACAACGCACGCTACCCATGATCGGACGCCTCGCCCCCTCTCCTACCGGCCTTCTGCACGCCGGCAACCTCTTCGCAGCAGCGATCGCTGCGGCCGATGCGATTCAGCAGGGCGGCGAGCTCGTTCTGCGGATCGAGGACATCGACGCCGCGCGCTGCATACCGGGTGCCGACGCGCTGATACTGCGCCACCTGTCCTGGCTCGGGCTGCAGTGGCAACGCGGACCGTCGCCGCAGGACACCTCGCCCGGACCCTGGCACCAGCAGCAGCGAACCCCCTGTTATCAAGCCGCGTTTGAGCACCTGCGAGAGCGGGGACTCGTGTATCCCTGCACCTGTTCCCGGCGAGATATCGAGGACGTGCTATCGGCACCCCATGGTCTGCATGACGGAGTCGAATACCCGAACCGTTGCGACTCTTCTCTTGCGCCACCAGAATCTGAGCGACTGCGGCTCCCGCATGCCTGGCGATTTCGCGCACGCGGCGAAGTCACTTTCCATGACCGCGCCTGCGGAGCGGTGCACGAACGTCTCGAAGATCGTGGCGACTTTGTCGTGCGAAGGCGAGACGACCTCTTCGCCTACCAGCTCGCCGTCGTCGTCGACGACATCGCGATGGGCGTGACATCGGTGGTGCGGGGTCGCGACCTTCTGGATTCGACCGCCCGCCAGACGGCCCTGTGGCGAGCCCTCGGAACCGCGCCTCCCTCCTGGCTGCACCTCCCTCTCGTGACGCGCGCCGATGGTGCACGCCTGAGCAAACGCGACGCTGCGATGGGGGTCGACGGACTCGCGGAGCGCGGCTGGACAGGGCCACTCCTGCTGGGAGCCTTTGATGCCCTGCTTCGCCCCATCGAATCTCTACGGTCACTGTCGCCACATGAGTTCGCTGAAACTCTTGACATTCAGACACTTGCAACACCATCCCTGAAACTTCCCAATGCTTTCTTTGACGGCCCCGTAGCGTTTGACGCGTGGCTAAATAAGCGGGACCGTTCCCCCTCAGGAAGAACATGACCGGCGAACGCCTCTGGATGAACGACCTCTGGCTGCCTGATTATCTGGCCGAATGCGACGCGTGTGGACTGCCCCGGGAGCCGATGGAGCGACTTCTGGACTGGCTCTCGATCGACTCGACGACCGGCGCAGAGGCTGAGTTTTTGAACGCCCTGCGCATGGACCTCGACCATTACGGTCTTCACACCTCACGTCAGGATATATCCGCAAACCGCTGGAATCTATGGGCATTACCAGAAGAGCCAGCCGAGGTGCTTTTGTGTACGCACGTCGATACCGTACCGCCTCACTTTGGCCCGCGCTTCGTTGATGGGGCGCTGATCGCGCGAGGCGCCTGCGACACCAAGGGAGGGCTGGCGGCCATGGGCATCGCATGGCAACGACTGCCGGAAGACGTTCGTAGAAAAACCGGCTTCCTGCTCGTCGTCGGCGAGGAAGTCGATCACGTCGGTGCTCTGACCGCGGCACCAGAACTACCCGACTCGGTGCGTGCCATTGTGCTCTGTGAGCCCACGCAAAATCGCCTCTCACGCGGTCAGAAGGGGATCGTGAAGGTGAGGCTCAAAGCACGCGGCGTGGCTGGTCATTCGGCGTTTCCCGAGACAGGCGACTCGGCCGTGCACCGGCTCGTGCAGGCATGCGACCGCCTTCTGGCCGAAGCCTGGCCCATCGACCCCGCTCTGGGACCCACCACGCTCAATATTGGAACCTTTCAGGGCGGACTGGCTGCCAACGTGTTCGCTCCCGAGGCCGAAGCTGAGGTTTTGTTCCGGGCGGTTACCCCGGCCGAAGACTTGTGGCGCCACGTCTGTCAGGTGATCGGTACCGGGGTGGAATGCCACAACGAGTGCCAGAACGACCCGGCGAGGCTGTTGACGTTCGCCGGATTCGAGACCGATATCGTGCCATTCAACACGGACGCGCCCTACCTGCAGGCTCGCGGGGTGCCCGTGGTGCTGGTGGGACCCGGTGACATACGGTGCGCGCACTCTCCGCGTGAGCACATCTACCTGACTGACCTCGCGCGAGGAGTGGACATCTACGTTCGGATCGTCACCGGGATCGTTCGTGGGGACCTGAGGGCCGGTTGAACAAACGAACCGACGCACAACGGGCTGGCGCTGGCTCCAGGGGACGGTGCCGCGCCTCGTGCCCAGTACCCGTGCGGGTATGCATGCAGACACCCCGACACGTCATGGTTGTGATTGCATCCGGACAAGGCGTTGGGTAACGTCGCCCGACTATCCCGCGAGCCCTGACCGGTGCCATTATCACCGACCTACCGCTATTGGCCAGCTCATGAAGCACCTCATTCTTCGCACCACCATCGCCTGCGCGGCGATGGTGACTTCGACAACTGCCTGGGCAGAACGCGTGCTCGTCTTTGACGACACCGATGCGTCCATCGATGCCCGAACGGCTGCGGAGCGTCTGGGATTTTTTGCAGATCGGGCGGCCAACGTGGCGCAATTCGAGCGCAAACTTCGCGATGAAGGCCCGTGGGACGTCGTGGTCGTCGAGTTGAAGTCGCTCACGATCCCGACGACGACGATCACGCTGCTGCAGACCTATCTGAATGACGGCGGTCTGCTCTCCATGGCGTACTTCAATCTGGACGCTTCCGCTCCGCTGCGAACGCTGCTGGATCTGACCTGCACGGGCGATTCAGTGAGCGGGGCTTATCTATCGACACCGGATGGCCCAACCGACATTTTTCGTTGGGATGCCGAGGTGCCGTCACCACTGACCCCGAACGCGGGCAGCGGAGACGTAGGCGATTATTGTACGCCGGCGACCGCGGGCCAGATCCTGGCGCGTCGTGAAACGGTGGCAGGGCCGCCCGTGATTGTAACGGCGCTGGACAATCAGGTCCTCTACAACGCGATCGCACCGGATCTGTTTCGCGGTCGAGATCAGGACACCGACGGCGTTCCGGACTTCTCGGAGCTGTATCAGAATCAGCTTGTCTTCCTGCTGGAGTCGCGTCCGGCGGCCCTGCTGGCCTACGCGCCGGCGCCGGTCGCCTTCCTCGAAGCGTGGGCCGACCGCTACGATGGCAATGTAGAGTACGTGGCGACCGCATCGGCTCTCGCTCTGGCCCTCGCCGAAGACGAGTACTCGGCTATCTATCTGGAGCCGGGTGACAGCGCCGATGGAGCCGACGTGCTGGCTGCGCTCGACGTCGCAGATAACGCAGGTGTTCCGGCCATTTTTTCGAGCGATAATCTGGATGCCGCTGGGGCCGAATTACTGACAGCCCTCGGCGTTAACGCCGATGCGGACCAGCCGGTGGCCCCATCGCTGGTGGCTGCCAGTGGCCTTCTGGGACGCCTGGCCTTCGCGCAGCCCGAGGTGGTGTCGCCCGCGCTCAGCTTTGTGGCCGGACGATCGGACTTTGGTGACCGCCTGACGACGACCGACCCGAGCATTGCGCTGGCACAATTCGGTGGTGACGCTCCCGGAACGGCAGCTCTGGCATTTGCGGAGCGGCGCCTGACCGTGGCTGGCTTCGCGCTCTCGTCGCTGGCCAGCGGCGACAACACGTCGATTTTTTTCAACAATCTGCTTCGGTTGACGACTTCACTAGGCCCCGTTGCGCTGGTGCTTTCGGACAGCGATGCCCCGTTTGAGTCGCCGCTCTACACCGAAGCCGGGCGCGTCGGATACCTGCCGGTCGTGGCAACCACGACAACGGACGCCATCCTCGGCCTTCAGGATGCGCCTGCGGCTGTGCTGGTGGAGGATGCTACGGGTTCCCTCTGGAGCGAGGCGGACGCCGACGCCTTCCTGTCGGGACTTCAGGCGCTGCCGTCGACAGCCCAGCTTCTTTACATGGGCACTGGGCTTTCGAGCTCCACCGGTCTGGCCAGTCTTCTGGGCGTCAGCATTGAGGGTGAGATTGCCACGCCTACCGTTGTCTCGCAGGTGCGAAGCCATCTGGGGCGGTTGTTCTCTACGCCTGAGGCCGCTCCGGCAACGCTCCCTGTTCGTGGCCCGGGGACCAATTCGCTGGTTCTGGCGGCTTCAGACGGGTACGTCGGCGCGCCCTTCGCCACCTGGAGTGACGGTTCGCCTGCCGCCCTGACCGTTCAGTCCGCAAACGGCTCACGGCCCGGCTGGACCAGCGTCAACGGCTTCAACGTGGCCACCTTTGTCGGGAGTGACGCGGACGGCGATCGGCTGGACGATCTGACGGAGCTCATCCGCAATCAGCTGTCGGCCATGCTGAACCCGCCTACCGTCCTGTTCATTTCAGACGGTGCCATCACTGAGTCGGTGCTCTACCGTGCTGCTCTCTACACGGGCCTTCGTCCCGCGCCGGTCTCTGTGATCGACACCGCGGACGCGCTGGCGTCAGCTGCTGGCAACGACCTTCAGGTCGTGATCGAGCTGGCGCAGTCCATTGGGGCGTTCGACGAAGCAGCGCTCTCGGCGCTTTCGGCGTGGCAGTCTTCCCGTCGCGGCATGGTCGCTTCAATCCCCGACCTGTCGGCTTCACCGGCTCTTGCCTCCGCACTCGGGGTAGTCGTCTCGCGCAACCTGCCTGCGGTGCAGCAGCTTGTTCCCGGGAGTGTATCTCCCGACCAGATCTTCTTCACCCCTGTCGAGGTTCCCTACCCGCTTCCCATGCAGGCCCCCGGTATTGAACCGGTTGACTACGGTGACGAGCTCACAGCAACGGCTGCAACCACCGCGATTCGATGGCGCTCCAGCCTGGGTCCGATCGCGACCGCTTACGCGGCTGACGGCACTTCGCTCATCAATGCGTTCCGCGCGTCGCTCCTCGCTGAAAGTGATGACGACGGCGACGGCGTCAGTGATCGGGTGCAGCTGTTCGTGAATCAGCTCGTACGCACCGGTCGGGTGCCTGTCGCGCTGGTGGAAGCTCCCGAACGGTTCGACGAGGGGACCTTCGTGAGTCTGGATGCCACGGCAAGCTATGACCCGTTTGGAGAGACACTGACGTTCACCTGGGACTTCGATGCAGACGGCAGCTATGACGACGCCACAGGGGCGATCGTACGTTTTGATGGCACCCGGGTGAACGGCGATGGGACCGAGTCGATACCCCTCTCTGTGCGCGTTCGTAACGCGTCCGGTCTGGTAGCGACGTACAGCTTCAGTATGATCGCGGACAACGTGGCCCCCACGGTTGAGGCCGGGGCCGACCGCAACGTGAATCAGGGAACACTCGCCAACTTCAACGTGAGCATTGCAGACGTCGTGGGTGATACCTTCCCCCGGGTGGAGTGGGATTTCGGTGACGGCGAGGCAGCGTTTGGTGAGTCCGTATCGCATCAGTACGACGTCGTGGGCGCCTATGTTGTCACCGTTACGGTTGAAGACTCCGACGGAGCGGTCGCCACCGATACGTTTACGGTCAATTATCTGAACGTGGCGCCTTCGATCGAAATCGGAACGTATCCGACGACCGATGAAGGTTCTGAAATCACGTTCACAGCGACGGCCTCAGACCCGGGCAACGACCCGTTCGAAGTGCGCTGGGCCTTCGGCGACGGCAACACGGCCACCGGAACGAGTGTCCGGCATACCTTCCGGGACAACGGTTCGTTCACGGTCATAGCCACGGCCGTCGAGCTTGCAGATGGCACAATGACCCGGTCGGACGCTGCGACCGTGCAGGTGCGCAACCTTCCACCGCGAATCGACAATGAGCCGCCCGTCGAAGCGATCGACGGAGAGGTCTATACGTGGACTGTCGAGGTGAGCGATGCCGGAGCAGACACCTTCACCTACCGACTGACGACCGCCCCCGTTGGCATGACGGTTAGTGCGGTTGGGGAGGTGAACTGGACACCGGGAACCGATGGGTTCGGCAGCCGAAACGCGACACTTGTGGTTCGGGACGATGATGGTGGTGAGGCGACCGTCTCCTGGACCATCGCGATCCTGTTCGACGACACCGATAACGGAGGGGCACCGGATAGCTGCGAAGCGCGCTTCGGCTATGACCCCGACGACGCGGCTGACGATCAGTCGGACGATGATGGAGACGGCCTGACGCTGGAGCAGGAGTGCTTCCTGAATCGTGACCCTTTCTCGTTCAGCGGGCCGCCTGCACCCGAGCTGGTAGAGCCGCTCGGCGGCGTCAGTGTCACTTTTGCTGCCTTCGATCTGGTGGTGACCAATGTGGATGACCCGGACGGAGACACCGTCACCTACGATTTCGAGCTCTACAGCGACGCGGAGCTCACGACGCTCGTCGTTGAAGCGTCGGGAGTCGCTGAGCGCGCGGGCGCACAGACCTATGTCGAGGTGGCAGAGCCTCTGACCGAGGATGCGCGTTACTGGTGGCGTGCCCGCGGGGTGGGTGCTGACACGCCCGGTGCGTGGTCCGAAGTGGGCGAATTCATCTTCAACCTCGAGAATAGCCCTCCAGGTCGTGCGACCGCCAATGCACCCGTCGGTGCCACCAACCAGCTGCGCCCAACATTCCGAGTGCTGAATGCAGCCGACCCCGAAGGCGAAATCCTGACCTACACCATTCAGGTGTACGAAGGCACTGACCTGAATGTGGGTACACCACTGGTGAATGTGACGGACATCGCCGAAGGTTCGGGAGGCATTACCGAGTTCGTCCCCGAAATCGACTTCGCCGAGGACACCACCTACACGTGGCGGGTCCGTGCCACAGACACCGGACGCCCACGCCGAACCGGCCCCTTCGATATCGCCACTTTCCGCGTCGATCAGTCGAATGGTCCTCCGACAACACCCGAACCCTTCTCGCCGATCGATGATGCGGTGGTGCCTCTGGGTGAATCGGTGACGCTGGCATGGAACGCGAGCTCCGACCCCGATAACGACCCCATCCTGTACACCGTCACCTGCGCTACCGATGAGTCCTTTGAAAACATCGTCGCCGAAGCCGAGGTGCCGCAGCAGGTCGCGGTTCCCCGTCCGAGCGTCATTCTGCGGTTCGACCTTCAACCCGCCACGACCTACCATTGGCGCGTGCAGGCCGCTGACACCACGCAGGTGAGCGACTTTGCCTTCGCCCGTTTCGTGACAAATGAGGTGAACGTTGCTCCTCCCACTCCGGTGCTGATTTCCCCCGCCACCGCACAGGAAGTCACGGTTTCAGAAGATGCAGCGGTCATCACGTTCATTCTGGAGAACGCCGCCGATGAGAACGTCAACGACACCATCACCTACCACATTCAGGTCGCTCAGCGCGCCGACATGCGCGACCTCGTCCTGAACGCCGACACGATCGCTGAAGGAGAGGATGGACAAACCACCTACGATGGAACGCTGGACCTGCCGGATGGCTTCTCGGGACAGCTCTTCTGGCGGGCGCGGGCGTTTGATGGCACGGCACGCTCTGCGTGGTCGCCCGTGACCGGCTTCAGTCTGGTCACGACCGAATCGAACGAATCCGATGCGGGCACCGATGGAAGTGGATTCGACGCCAGCCCCGACGCCATCGCGGACGGAGGAACAGCACAGGGCGGTGCAGGTGGCGACGACGGCGGTTGCACCGCAGCGCCCGGCTCGCCTTCCACAGGCTGGCTGCTCGTCATTGGATTCACAGCGGTGGTGCTCGCGGGTCGTCGCCGCACCACGACTGGCGCTGCGTAACGCGAACTCTCCTGCCTTTTTCGCAGACGCTGGCGCCATTTTTCCTCGTCGCGCAGGCTTGCGAACCGCTCGGCGGTCGTTTAGTGTCGAGCGCCCCTTCGTACGAGTCGGTGCCAGCTGCATGTTGGCATGTTCTGGCCTGACAGGTACCCTCTCGGTTGCTGCATGAACGACAATCTGGAAATTGAATCGCCTGCCCTCCCTCCCACATCGATGATTGCGATCGGTGTGCTGGACTTCGGAGACTACCAACGGCGTGTTCTGCCTCTGCTTGAGCGGGCCAAGACTCCCGCGTCACGCGTACAGGCAGTACACGACCTGCGAGCGATCGCACAGACCATCAGTGACAAGGGTCGGCGCGAAGAGGCCATGACCCACATCGATCGTCTTGACGGCTCGTTGCAGAATAACCGGTGGAACCGAAACGCTGCAGGCCAGATCATTGAATCCATATGCGTCCACCGCATCGCGCGCATTGCGGACAGCCTGAACACCTTCCGAAACATCATGGAGTTCGTGTACCGGTGGGACGCCGATCACGCCGAGACAATTTACGTGTTTATGGCTCACCTGAGCGACCGAACCCTGGCCAGCGCGACCTCTGTCGAAGCGTGGCGTGTTGTCCTGGAGCCGCACGAGGTCACGGCACCCGCCGAGGCCTGCCGGGCGCTGTCACACCATGAGCTTCGGAAGTTGCTCGAAAACACCGAAAATGGAGGCGTGTTTTCGCCTGAGGAAGCGCTGGAGATATCGGAGTGGTGGAAAGAGTTCCGCACCATTATTCAGGCTGCGGCCCGCGAAGAGAACGGCGTGTTCATCTGCGTGCGCTAACCCATCGCTTCGCGTGTCCCTGAGAACGTCGCATCATTCGGTCGTGCTGACAGGCATGTATCAGCCGCCTGAGGCTACCTGTTCCGTCGTCGCCGGTGTTGTCGGACGGCTATCCCGGAACGCGAAAAAGACGGCGGCCAGCAAACATAAGCCAGCCAGAAGATGATTCAACGTGGGGCGCTCTTTCAGCCAGACAATCGCGAACCCCACAAAGACGCTCAGCGTGATGACCTCCTGCATGATCTTCAGCTGAAAACCTGAATACCCCTGCAGGTGCCCCATCCGATTCGCGGGCACCTGCAGACAGTACTCAAAGAAGGCGATTCCCCAGCTCACCAGAATCACCTGCCAGAGCGGCACGTCGTGAAAACGAAGATGACCGTACCATGCGACGGTCATGAACACATTGCTCGCGATCAGCAGCAGAACAGGTGTCACGGTAACCCCGGGTGACAGCCATCACCGGGTTCACACAATACCCCAAGCGTTGGCCTTTGGTGAGCCTAGAGAAGCGTCTGAGACAGACTGATGACCAGAAAAGCCACGATAATGATGCCAATAATGAAAAGTTTGCGATTATCGGCTTCTTCATCCGCAATCTTGCTCGGATCCGGCGGCTTGATAGGCAACGGCGGCGGCTCCAGCGACCTCTTGATCCGCTCTTCCCACGCTGTCAGCAGCTCGGCGCGCTCGTCACCAGACAGGGACTCACCGCGCTCCGACCTGAGCCAGTCCACGACCCGACGGGCGAGCTTCTCATCGGCTTTTTGCGGCGTCATGTCGGCCATGATCAGTCGCGTCATCGAGGTCGTTTCGTCTGCCTTCAGACGCCGATGTGGCATTCGAAGCAGGGCCGCCGAGAGTTCGGGATGATCGGCCTCAAACTTGTCGGCCAGACGGCGAAGAGCGAAGTCAATTACCGCACGGGAAAGATCATCGTTGGCTTTCGGCCAACCCAGCACACCCACATGCCACGTGGCGTTATCGACCTCGCCTGCGACCATGGCTCGAAAACCTTCGCGCACTTCCCGAAACGAAGCATCCACACTGGCCGAAAACGAGCACCACTTTTGCCCCCATGCATCAAAGCCTGCCAGGGTCCCGATACCGACTTCGTTGGAAAGCTCAGACAGCGAGGTGAACGCCTCGTACGGCGCGTTGCTCATGGCACAAACTCCAGATGCGAATCTCAGACGACATCAGTCGAGGCCGACTAGCACATTGTGTGCGCACGCAAAGCATCGAATGAAGCGGCTCACTCGGGAACGCTCACGTTATCGAGGTCAGGCTCGACCGGCCAAAGCTCCACCGCGAGCGACAATCGCTCTCCGGGGCTCACCCGCACCTCGAAGAGATAGGGAAGGTGCGCATCGGCCGATAGCATCACCCGCCTTACGCCAGGCGCCAGCGTCACAAATCGCTCCCCGTCCTGCTCCCGTACCGCTACGGCAACATCGTCCACAAATGCCATCAACCCCGCAGTAGATGAGTCAAGGACAAGGAGCGCGGGCGAATCACTGACCATGACCGCTCCGCAGCCGGTCGCAAGAATTCCCAGACTCGCGCACACGAGCGCTGCACGGCCAAATCGAAAAGCCCTCATGGCGACTCCGTCGGCGCTCGCGTGGCTTCGCCACTGCCGCCCGAATCATCTGGCAGCCCCCCGCTGCTGCCCTCATCGCATTCCCAAAGGTGGTTTATGCATCGACACACACCTGTCCCGCCGGTTGCAGCACGATAATTCCCATTGGAACACTGATGAACTGGAGCGGCGGGGCGATCGCAGGCGACGACCAAACCTGCGAGGACCATCAGCAGCATCAAAAAGATACGGCGTTCAAGCATCGGATTTACTCCCCGAGTCGAAAGCATCACGCAGAGACATCTCTTCGCGGTTCATGTGAGCCCCTCAGTTACCTGCATGGCGCGGTGCACGGCTTCCACAAAGCGCTGCACCGCAGGGCGTGGGTGGCGATTAGCTGGCATCACTGCATGGATTGACGCTCCCTCTGTACCCCACCCCTCAAGTACCGGCACAAGACGACCGTCTGCGACGGCCCTGTCACCGTAGAACGTCGGCATAAGCCCTATTCCAAGCCCTCCGGCGACGGCCGCCCGCAGCGCCTGAAAATGGGTCACAAGCAACCGGGGTTGCACCGGAACCAACACGCGCTCGCGTCGCTGAACCAGTGTCCATTCCAGAGGACCCTGCCCACGACCCAGAGACACCGTCTCGTGTTGCGTCAGCTGCAACGGATGGTCTGGCACTCCGTGCACATCCAGATAGGCTCGCGTCGAGTACAAACGCATCACCACCGGTGACAGCTTGCGCGCCACCAGTGAGGAGTCCTGAAGACGACCCGCACGGATCGCCAAATCAAATCCCTCGGACACCAGATCGACGAAGCGACTTGAAAGATCCAGCTCCAGGGTGACTTCCGGCCAGGCGCGAAGAAACTGCACTGCGACGTCGAAAAGGAACCCGTCCCCGAACTCCACCGGGGCGGTCACCCGAAGCCGACCGCGTGGCTCGGCCTGCGACTGCCGCACGTCAGACACCGCCGCTTCGGCGTCCGAGACCAGACGCACAGCCCGCGGAAAGAACGCTTCGCCTGCGGGGGTCAGGCTCATGCTGCGGGTCGAACGCTGCAACAGCTGTACGCCAAGCCGGTCTTCCAGCTGCGCCAGACGACGCGTCACCGTCGAACGCGGGAGTGACAACGCGGTCGCAGCTGCGGTCAACGAACGGCCTTCAACGGCTCGCACAAAGATAGCCAGCTCAACGAGGTCCAGCATCCGCAATCAGGCGCAGTGCTTATCGACCACGCGGCCAACACCCGGGAGCGCCTCAGCGACCTGCTTCTCGGCCATCGGCCGCAGCTTGTCATACGTCGACTTCAGAATTGCGTGAGATGTGCGACGCGCGCGACCGTCGGTAACCGCCAGCAGAGCGTCGATCGCACGCTTCTGATTTTTCACAAGAAATCCACCAAATCCGCTGCCAGGACTGGCACGATACTCCGCATGCAGGGGTTCCAGCGACTGCGTGAACTCACCCAGCATGCCATCCACCACCGCCGGGATCATCCTGCCGCCCTGCAGCTTCTTCACCACGGCATAGCCACCCTTGATCGCCATACCCGTCAGTCCGCCACGTGAGTTCACCTCGGCGTCGATCAGATTGACGATGTCGGTCACAACAGCGGCACGCCCAGCACTTTCCTTCACCACATCAACGAGCGATTTCATGTCCTGTCTCTCCAGTTATTCCGGTAACCATCTGGCTTGCGTGGTGTAGACTCGGCATGCACGCCCGTCCAGCTTCGTTCGCGTAGAACAAACACCTAACCACCTCGCACGCGCTGCAATTCCTGGCCCCGGGCCTTTCAGGGCGGCACTTCGACACCGCTGCCTTCGACTGACCCGGGCACCGGCGCCTCAGCACCGGGGTCAAGCTCCTCGGCCTCATCCGCCTCATCCTCATCCAGTGCGTCCCAGGACGCGTCTTCCTGAATCACTGGCGCACCCGAACCCTCGTCGCTCTCAACAGCGCTCGACGCAGGCAGCACGCTCGTCGGCTCTGATTCCGGGGTTGGTTGTGGCAGCGGTTCAGGTGCCTGCACGCGCCGAATACCCGGTCTCGTCAGGTTGTACAGCAGCTCCAGCCCACCATTTCCGCGGTTGCCGCCGCGCATCTCCGCGCGCACGCTCGCCGAACCAAAGCGGCGTATGATCCACTCCAGGGAGAGTTCGAAGTCATTCTCACGCACATCGGTCGAGTTGATGTACGTGGCTCCCACATACAGGTTGTCACCGATATACTTTCCTCCTTCGACGCGGGCAAACGCCTGACCCGACTGCGCGTCGCCGTCGATTCGAATGGTGTCGATTGGAATGCCCGACGAAGAGAGGATCTGGTCGGCAAGCAGGCCCGCCGCCAGCGAGCTCGCGGTCGCCAGCGCCTGCTGATCGCCCTCGACATCGCTGTCTGTGTCGCGTGGGCGCCCCGTCAGAAGAACGAAGAGAATGTCCTCCTGCGACAATTGCGGATCCGAACGCAACCGAATGGCGTCGCTTCCAGAAGCGAACATCTCTTCCAGTGTCCCATCGACCACGACCGTGACGTTCGCCTCACCGCTCGACGCAGGCTCCAGCCGAGCCGCCACATCGGAAGCCAGCGTGTGCTGCGCGCGAAAATCGATCACCGGATTCACGCTGTCGCGCTGTCCGTTGAACGTCACAAAGCCGCGCGTAATGTCGAACTGCTTCCCTGCTACGCTCACCTGCCCAGACGGCACCCGAACGGTGCCGCGCAGCGCATACGACATGCCACGCAGTCGGGTTAGCAGATCGATTTCGAACTGCGCTTCGGCGAGCGAGTGACGCAGTCGGTTGCGGCCAGCGGTCAGAATACGCACGTCGGCGACCAGTGGCAGTGTAAACCCACTGGCACCCGATGCGTTTAACAGCACAGGGTCACGCTGACCTACCTGTTCTCGCTCTACATCCTCGTTGACCCAGAGAATCTGCGTCGGCGGCGCTGTCGGACCATACACGTTGCTCGACGACGTGGACGTCGCATCCACCTGAAGGTTGCGGAGCGTAATCGTTGGCGAAAAGACCTCGTTTGTCGTCTCGCCCTGCACACCGACGTTGCCGGTCACGTAGATTCCCATGCCCGACACATCGGCAACCAGAAAATTGCTCAACCGAAGGGCCAGATTCACGTCGCGCGGGTGAAGGCCATGCAGTCCCACATGCCCCTCCATCGACATCTGACCCGTGGAGTCACGAATACCCAGCGACGTAATGTCGATGCCATCGTTCGAGAATGACATCGCCGCATCCACCTGGTCAAAACGTCGTCCCAGCGGAATGATACCCAGTCGGCCGTCGCTCAGCTGCAAAGTTCCAGCGATCGCCGGGCGGGCCAGGGTTTGCCCCACAGTGACCCGGGTCGTCATCAGGCCCGAGACGTCGTCCAGCCACGACCCGACCAGGGAGGCAGGCAGCAGCGACTGCAGACGAGCCTCCACAATATCCAGACCAGCCACCACACCCACGTCACCATACCACGTCGCAACACTGGCAAGGCGGTCTCGAAAATCGGTGGGAAGCAACAGGTCAACCTGCGCGTCCACAAGCGAGCGTTCACCATTCTGCAGAAACGCCGTCGACTGGATCGTGTTGGCGACATGCGAGAACTCAAACCCCGCCGCAAGCTCGTTATCGGCATCCACCCGCAGCCCCCGTAGCGCAAGCCGACCGAAGACATTCGGCTCACTCGCCGTACCCGTTACATCCACGTACCCTCGCAGCGCAGCCTCCCGGAGCATCGCCAGGGGGTCATCAGACCCCATGTCAGCGCCGGGCAGCGAGGTTACCACCATCGCATCCAGCCACGGCGCGACGGGTACGCGCAACACGTGCAGACGGCCTGTAAGCGGCTGATTCAGGTCAGCCTCACGCGCCATGACCTGCGGGAACGTCGCCGGATAGCTCGCGGTAAAGCGAACCAGTCCGTCGCCGGCGCCCACAACCGAGTGAGTGTCCTCGGGCGAAATCTCCGCAAATGCAGGTAAGCTCGCCAGCGAGCGAGCGAGCACCGTTTCGCCAATGCCCAGCGTGGCCTCAGCGCGGAACCCCTCTTCATCGAGGCGAACAACGGCCACCGAGCTCGTCGCGGGAATCCCCTGCATCACCACGTGATCCAGGGCGGCCGCCATCTGCACCGTTCCCTGCAGGCGGGTCGCCGAAATATCGATCCGACCAGAGCCCATGAAGTCGGACGCGCCGCTCAGCTCGACGAGCGCCTCGGGAAGCGCCGACGCCGTGACGGGGCCCACGTCTCCATGAAGCTCCAGGGTGAGCGCGTCGATCCACCGCCCCATGCGGTTGGCTCGCGTCCGCTCCGCCGAGCGCCCCAGACGCACCCCTGCGAGTTGCCGAAGCCACAAAAGCAGGGCCTCGGGGTCCTCAAAGACGGGTCGCAGGTCGGCATCCACAAACATGTCCAGCGTGCTCAAAGGACACCCCTGCCAGTCCAGCCAGAGCGCGGCACGCAAACCAGCGCTGCCCTCGCGTCCCGTTCGCGCCAGGTCCTGTCGCTCCGTTTCGGCCCGACTGGTCAACGGATGAACAGGGCACCCTGCGATCGAAGAGCCCTCACGCAGCGCGACACGCGGCACCATCGAGTCCGGCGCCAGCTCTTCCACGTGCTCGAACCACGCGGATTCCGCGCGCGTGAAGTACGCATACTCCCCCGCTCCAATGAACTCGATGCCATCGACCTGGATCAGCTCCATCTCGGGCTTCCCGTCGAATGACACACCACCGCCAGAAGCCGGGATAGCCACCGTCAGTCCACCGCCTGCCAACTCGACGTCACCGCGCATATTCGGGTCGGCGACGGTGCCGCTCAGCTCCAGCGAGCCCGACACTTCGCCTCTCGGTCGATACGACGACAACGTCTGAAGCCGTGACAGAAAAGGCGCTACCTGCAACGGAAACAGCTGCGCGCGGATACCAAAGCCTCGGTCTTCGTCCAGCCGGTACTGGCCCGTTCTCAGGTTGAAAGACACCGGAAAACCGCCCCCGAACGTCTCGACCATCACGAGCGGCTCGTCCGCCATGCGCAACTGTGCATCCACAGTGACCTCGCCTGACGAAACGCGCACGTCCATCGTGCCGTCGAAGTCTTCCACCGGGCCGGCAAAGACCTCGTCGGCTTCCATATGCAGGCGCATAATGGGCTGCGTCAGGCTCCCACCAATGTCTGCGCTCAGCGAGGCCTCGCCTCGAAGCTCGGGCAGCACCCGAAACACCGCGTTGACGGCCTGAAGGTCGACGGGGTCCGTACGCAGGCTGGCGCGCATCCGCCCGTCCATCGCGTACCAGCCCGAAAGCTCGACCGCCGCGTTCACCAGACGCAGATACGATTCGCTCAGCTCGAGTTCCTGCAGGGCGAATCCGTCATCCACCGTGACCGTCACCGTCGGCGCGTTCTCAAGCCGAACCACCGTGGGCTCCTGCGCCGCCAGCAACCGCTCGATACGTACCGTCGCGCGATTGCCAGCCCAGTCCACCCGTAACCCCATTTCGGCCGATCGGCGGGTAGCAGCATGGGCCATGCGCACATCCAGCGTCGCGCTGTCGACCCGAAGTTCAGAGTCCACACGAATCGTGTCGGCACCCAGTCCCGGCCCAAGATACGCATCGACGACATCGACGCTCGCGTTCACCCGCGCGACGTCTCCCGCCGGCGAGGTCGCGTCCAGCGTCAACTCACCGATCCGCATGGTACCCGCCTGCAGATTTCGGACATCCACACCTCCTTCTACCTGCAAGGTCTGAAGCAGCTTCTCCAGCAGCTCAAAGGGCGGCAAGCCGGCGACCTGCCGAGCCTCATCCACGGGGATGGTGCCGCGTACATGAACATCGGCAAATACCGAGCCGGCAAGCTCCCCCACCTGCGGAACCGCTGTGGATACCTGACCCAGCTCAGGCGCTTCAAAGAGCACGTCCAGACCCACCGAGCCGTCCAGGTTGCCTTCGGCGTGTGCGCGAAGCCTTGCGCCCAGACCCGCTGCATCCAGCGAGTCCAGCACAAACTCACCGTAGGTAGCGTGCGCGGTCAGCCAGGCATACTCAAATCCGTACCCCATCACCGTGCTCGGCCCAACATCCAGTCGAAGCCCTGCCCGGGCATCCTGAGGCGTAATTCCGCGGCCTCGAACGGTTAAAAGTGCGCTGATATTGGCTGTCAAACCCTGCAGGTCGATCACCTGATGCGGGTGAAACCCTACCACCTCGACACGACCCTCGTAGGCCGGGACCGCCGGGTCGGTGACGTCAAAAGCAAAGGCAAGGCGCACCGGGTTGCCCTTCGCGTCGGCCTCGAGACGAACCTGAAGATCTGCCGGCGTGCCTTCCACAAACGTACGTACATCCACCGGCTGCAGCAGATTCAGGCCCGGCACCAGCGCGTTGGCCTCTTCCGGGTCAATGTGCACCACCGGCAGGTCAGCCCCGAGCGATTCGAACCACTGCGTCCCTTCCCGGTCCAGCTCCACATGCAGCGCGAGCTGCTCCATGCCCGTGCGCCCAATCTCCACCGTCGCGAGCGACGCATCGATGCTCGGTCCCGCAAGCGACGCGCTGATCCCTCGCAGCGTGACGGGAAAACGTGAGTCCAGCGCGATCGGCGGCGCCACACGACTCGACAGCTCCTCCACGTCGATATCCATGCGGAAGTCGGGGTGAAGGTGAAACGCCCCGCGCAACCCCAGCTCGTCGACCTGCACCAGGCGGGCCCCGTCATTTCGAAGGTCGCGCAACACAAACGACGAGCTGCTCAGCGAAATCCCCTCGACATCGACCTGAATCGTGGAGACCGCCGGCTCGGTCTCGCGTTCACGCGGCAGCACCAGACGCCCCAGATTCAGGCCGCCTTCCTGCGTAATAAACGCCTTTACATCGGCGCCGGAGACCGCAAGCAGGTTCACCGCAACCCGGCCCTCGAGAAGAGGCCGCAAATCATAGCGCAGCGCGATCGAGTCGATCGCGACCGCCGTCGTTCCCAGCCCATCTGTCAACTCGACGTCCGTCAGCAACAGCGCGCCAAATACGGGACCATCCAGCCGACCAATCCGAAGTTCACCGTTCAGAACCGTATCCGATACGTAGTCCTCGATATAACGCACCAGCTGTTCATGGCCCCGGTCGGTCTGCGTGAGCCACCAGACCAGCGCAAAAACCAGCCCCAGCAGGCAAATCACCAAAAGGCTGACAAGACGCACCAGCCGATAGACCCCGCGCCATGCGTACCCCAGCCACGAAACCCCGCGCGTTGGACGGGGCGTACCGCCGCCCTGTGGAGCCTCGACGCTCCAGACACCTGCTTCTGCACCGCCGGTCGGCTGCCCTGCCTCCCCATTCTGTTCCGGCTCGGTCGTCATCAGAACGCCTCCCCGATCGAAAGAAAGAACGCGAGCCGCGAGTTCAGATACTGGTCGTATTGCGGGGCGCTGGTCAAACGATAGCCCACATCCAGCCGGAACGGTCCCACCGGCGTCACCACGCGCACCCCGGCACCGGCTGCCAGCTGCAGGCCTTCCGCTTCGCCGGGACGAAAGTTGAACGCCATCTCACCCGATGACACCGAGCCGCCATCCAGGAATATCACCCCGAAGAGCCAGTCGCGCGCGAGCTCAATACGCGGTTCGATATTGAACATGTACATCGTCAGACCCCCTACCGCCGAGCTACCGTCATAGGGCGAGAGCCGGCGCTGTGGAAAGCCGCGAATGGTGTCGCCACCACCGAGATAGAGACACTGCGAGCGAGGCACGTTGTCGCCAAAGTCGATGATGGCGCCGCCGCTGACGCGCACGGCCGCGGTCAGACGTCGACCAATCGGCTGGTAGATTCGCACATCGGGCAGCACACGCAGATACGAAAAATCGCCCAGCGGACTCCGAATGCCCACCTGCACGCCAAGCTCCGAGAACCAGCCGCTGCGCGCCGCGAGCGGGTTGTCGCGCCGATCGTACGAAACGCTCGTGTCAAAGCGCGACAGCCGAAACGTATCCGGCACCGCCTGGCATGACCCCGCGGTCGGTAGCAGGTCATCATTCGTCAACATGATGTCGACCGAAAACCCGGCCTGCGCAGTCAGATACTGCGAGAGGCGACGCGAGAAACCGACCGTCAGCGAAGGCCGGCGAAACGCATAATCGTCCTGCAGATTTCGTTCATACGACACCCGGGTCTGCAGATCCGCAAAGTTGAACAGACCTGGTCGACTGAATCCCACCTGCGCCTTGCCGATAATGCCGTCGATGGTCTGTTCGCTGGAAAACACGCTCGGCAACCACGCGTAGCCCAGACGCCCGTCGAGATCGATCTGGTTCAGGGGAGCCAGCGCGTTTCGATACGTCGCGCGACCGCGGGCGTAGGTCTCGCTGCGACCTGCCATGATGCCCAGACCTCCGCCCACCCGGTATGTCGCGCCCGGGTTTTCACTGACGGTCACCGTGATCGGCACCGCGTTGTCGACCTCCTGAATAGCGTCGAGGTTATCCAGCAGGCCCGCCAGACGATGGTCCGCAGAACGGTCTCCCGGCCAGTCCGAGGACACCGCAAGAAGGTCTAGGCCTCGGTCGGCCATTATGCGATCGTGGGCTTCCATCGCATCAAAATGCGCCGCTCGGGACGCCTGCGCCTCGTTCCCGGGCGAACCCCAACGCCGCCAGAGCTGCGCGCGGGCGTCCGAGAGCACCGGATCAATGCTCACAAAATTAAAAGCGCCCATCTCATACAGATTCAGCTGCGAAAGGCGCAGGCGCGACTCGCGGTAGAGGTCGCCCTCTTCAAAGCGCAGGCGGTGAATGATCCTGTCCGACGGAATCTGTCGGTTTCCCATCACCGTGACATCGCCGAACACGCACGAGACGCCCGATTCGATAAACACGAACACCTCGACCGAGTTGGTCGCCCGGTCAGCGTAAACGCGCGCGTCCACACGAGCGTAGGCGTAGCTGGCCTCGGTGAGTCGGCGACGTATCAGGTCGCGAGCCGCCTGCAGCGCATTGTCGTCAAAGCGGGTTCCTCGACCCAGCGTAATGTCTTCGGTCAGCGTCCCGAGGTCCATCTGTCCCAGACGCGGAGACACATACTCGAACACCCGAACCGTGCTGGGTTCACCCTCCTCGACCACAAAATGAACCCGGGCGGTGTTGTTCGACTCGTCCTCCCCGAAGGAATAGTTGACCACCCGCGCCTGCAAAAAGCCGCGTGAGCGATAGTACGTCTCAATACGCTCAATGTCCGTCGCCACAACGTAAGGGTTCAGCCGAGGTCGCCGCAGGTTGGGCTGCAGCGAGGACCGTGTCTCCAGCACCTCGGCGATGTCGAGCGGGTTAAAGGCCTCGACCCCTTCAAACGTCACCGATTGCACCCGAAGGCTGGTCGTTCCGGGAGCCCGCTGTGCCCCACCACACCCCACAAGCACTACAAAAACCCATAAAATCAGACAGATGTGCAGGGCGGCCTCCCGCGCCGCACCGAACGCTGAACTCGACCTGCACACGTCACGTTCTGCGTGGCGATACGGGCGCGCGTGCCAACGTGATTTGCAATGCCCGATGCTCATCGGCGAACGGAATCCCTGGCCAGTACAACGCAGCCGTCGCCGGATTCAGAACCGAACCGCAGCGCCGAGGTACCTTACCTGCGAATCGGCCTACGACAAGTGTTCACCAACAGGCAGCTCGCCTGTTTGCACCCACAGGCGATCATCGCGCACCGCGCACAACCCCATCCGCTGCCACTCGACAAGCTGGGCGTGAATGTTGCTGATCCAGATAAACGCTCGCTTCAGGTCTGGATGCTCAGGGTCCAGCAACGACGCAGCCACTTCCCCGATATCGGTGGGGCCACGGGACAACGCGCACCGAACCGCCGCCGCCACCCGCTCAACGTGAGACCAGGACAACGTTACAGCCTCGGAAAGCGACGACCAGACCCGCCCATGCCCGGGAAGCACCAGCGATACATCCGAGATGCGACTCAGACGGCGCAGGCTCTCGCGATAGGGCGTCAGATCATCCAGGAGTGGCTCCATGATCGGCGTCGGCAGCCCGAGCAGGGTATCGCCCACGAATAACCAGCCGGTTCGCTGCTCTTTCCACGCCACGTGCCACGGGTCATGACCTGGCGTGTCGATACGCTCAAACGTCAGGTCGCCCACCGTATAGGTGCCCTGCGGACTGACCCAATGAACATCCCGCAAAAATCCGTCTCCGCCCGTCCGCCAGGGTTGCCGGGGACGGCGGGCGCGCGCGGCGAGCATCATGTCGCGAAGTCCACCCTCGGGCAGTGTCCGGGTCAGCCATGCGTCCCAGGGCTCAAGCGCATCAAACCAGTCAAAATAGTTGCCCTGAGCTGGCAGCGTGCCCGACGCGACGACGTGGCGTCCGCGCAGCTCGGCGTCGAGTACCACGCCGCCGCCCATGTGGTCCTCGTGGGTATGCGTGTACAGAACAGCGGCGAGGTCCATCAGCGCAATGCCGCGCTGGTCCAGCTGCTGCCGCAGACTGTCAACGGTGTAGGTGAACCCGGCGTCCACCAGGACGGGCCCTTCCGATGACGGGAGCAGCCAGGCATTGACCGTCAGTCCACTCGGAGCGGTCAAACGCAAACGCTCTGGCGCGACAGTGAGCGCTACCGGCAAGGAAGCAGAATCATACGGATTCAAGACAGACACCTGAACGAGCCTGAACGCCCACGCTGCGGCGGGATACCCTACAAACGCTGCGACGGAAGTACAGCGTGCGAAGAAAAGCGTTGGCGACGACGCGCGATGCTGTCGAAAAGCCCGCGACGGGGATTGAACCCGTGACCTCTTCCTTACCAAGGAAGTGCTCTACCACTGAGCTACGCGAGCGATGGAGGGAGAAGGACTTGAACCTTCGTAGGCATAAGCCGGCAGATTTACAGTCTGCTCCCTTTGACCACTCGGGCATCCCTCCATGAGGGGCGGCGGTCGTACAACGTGCGACGGTGTGAGACAAGCCCATTATGGGCTCACCTACCGATTTTGGTCACACGTCAAACGTCATCAGCACATCGCCGGGGCTCACGACCTGACCGGCCACGACCTTCACTTCCCGGACCCGAACAGGCGCTGGTGCGCGAAGCTCGTTCTCCATCTTCATGGCCTCAATGATGACCAACGCCTGACCCTCTCCAACCTCTTCCCCGTCGCCAACCCGAACAAGCACCACCTTGCCAGCCATGGGGCTAATGAGCTCGGGACGGAGACCTCCGCCGGCCTGACCCAGCACCGACAGCATCTCGTAAAGCCGCGCATCCTGAAGTTGAACCGCAACGCGTCCTTTGGCGCCAGGCACAAAGACAGTATCACCGCGCTTCTCAATACTCAGATCGAGGCTGCGTTCGCCGTGTCGCAACGCAAGGCGTCCATCCACCACAAAGGCGTCCAGCTCGAGCGTCTGCTCGCCCACCGTGACACGGTACCTGTCGTCGCCCACCGATTCTACGGTCACCGGAATGGCCGGTTGCTCCTTGTTTCCAGTCAGCTGAACGAAACGGCTTGATGTTGACATAATGCACCAGAGTCAAAGTGCAGGCACTTGAAGAGAAGTTCGACCAGCCAATCGCGGGAGGTCGAGGAACCATCACAGGCGACCCACCCCACGAAGACGCGAGTGAGTTGCCCATCGCGAACCGGCGCCTGACTCACCAGCCGAAGGCGCCGCAGCCGGAGCAGCAGTGAGCGCCGCGAACAGCGCGGCCGCCGCGATATCCAGCGCCTCGGGCGCTGCATCTTCGCCCAGGTCAGGCATACGGCCAATCATGCCTGTGTCGTAATGCCCCTCGACGAACTCAGGCACCACCAGACACTTCTTCAGGAACTCGATGTTGTTCTCGATCCCGTGAACGACATACTCGTCCAGACATCGCAGCAGCCGCTTTCTCGCGTGCTCGCGGTCCGACCCATGCACAATGAACTTCGCGACCATCGGGTCATAGTGCAGGCTCACCCCGGAACCACTGCAATAGCCGCTGTCATCGCGCACACCGGGACCCGTCGGAGGCTGAAGCCGAGTAATCAGCCCCGGAGAAGGCAGGAAATTATTCCTCGGATCTTCCGCATAGATACGCACTTCGATCGCATGACCCGTCTGACGAAGCGTCTCCTGCGACGGCTTCATTGGCATGCCCCACGCGATACGAATCTGTTCTTCCACGAGGTCCACA
>Ga0169931_10000792_pt1 | contig 52536 bp, 44 predicted proteins | sample Kivu_15m_20L_FD_129675 | JGI IMG/M metagenome (GOLD analysis project Ga0169931, IMG submission 129675) | Freshwater microbial communities from Lake Kivu, Western Province, Rwanda to study Microbial Dark Matter (Phase II) - Kivu_15m_20L... | ecosystem: Environmental > Aquatic > Freshwater > Lake...
CAGAGCGCCGAGCGGGGAAAACACAGATTGTATGCGCCAATTCGAACTGCTCTGCGGGGAGAAGCGAGCGATTGCGAGCGAGAGGGGCGGCAGCCCCTGGGCCAGAGCGCCGAGCGGGGAAAATGGACCTAAGCGGGGTCGAACCGCTGACCTCTACACTGCCAGTGTAGCGCTCTACCAACTGAGCTATAGGCCCACAGGGATCAACATCAGGGTAGATGAAAGCTTTTTGAGTGTCAAAAGCACCCTTAGGACTCGTACCGGGTAGGTTTGATACTTTTACGGACATCCGCTAAGGTAATAACCGTCGGGCTGTAGCGCAGACCGGTAGCGCACTCCCTTGGGGTGGGAGAGGTCGGAGGTTCAAATCCTCTCAGCCCGACCATTTTTGCCCTGCGACCTTGTGTGAGTCCCCTGTCAGCGCTTGCGGGTTATCTCCCACACCTTTGCGTACTTAAGAAAGGTGGAGTTGGCCTCTATCAAGGCTACCACAAACCCAGCAACGCCCTCTCGAAAGCCCTGCTTAGAGAGGTAGAACTTCACAAAACGGGTTACTGGCCGAAAGAACAGGTCGAGCATCGACGCTTTGCGACCCTTGGCCACCAGCGAAGCAGCCGCGTTTGATGAGAGTGTGTTCATACGCCTGACGTAATCGGTCAGGTCGGTGAATGAGTAGTGGTGTAGCTCTCCAAGGCATCGACCAGTGGTGCCAGTCACAGTGGCTTTTTCGTGAGGATCCTGGCCACCCCAAGTTGTGCTAACACGCCTACACAGCCTCAAGCGATACTCAGGATACCAACCCCCTTTGCGCCACCATCTGTTCAGAAAAAAGACGACCCGATTTATATAGTAACCGTTGAATTTTTTTTGGTTTTCTAGCCTGTCCTGTTCCAGGAGAGTCAGGATCTCCTGGTATAGCTTCTGGGATACCTCCTCATCGGCATCGATATTCAAAACCCAGTCAGAAGTACACTGTTCGAGAGCAAAGCGCTTCTGGATGACATAGCCTTGCCAGGCATGGAAGAAGATCTTTGATGTGTACTCCCGGCATATCTCGAGAGTTGTGTCGGTTGAACCGGAATCAACCACGATTATCTCGTCACACCACTTTACACTCTCCAGGCAGCGTCGAATCTGGTGCTCCTCGTTGTGGCAGACGATGAAGGCGGAGATGGAGGCGCGCGTTGCAGTGGTCATCATGGCGGTATTGAGAAGGATCGCAGTCAAAAAGGCAAGCTTAGGCACCCAAAGCCGGCAAAGCGAGGCAAAACCGGGCGCCCTCTCTGTGTTTCCGGTTAGTTTTGCTGGGTATCGACAGCCCCCAAGTAGTCGGTGTATGAAACCCCTTTGCCACTATATAAGGGTATCAGCCTTATGAATATTCTTGGAATCTCAGCGTTCTACCACGATAGCGCGGCAGCTCTCTTAGTTGATGGAAGGATCGTCGCAGCAGCGCAAGAGGAACGCTTCACGCGCAAGAAACACGACCCGGACTTCCCGTCACAGGCCGCGGCATATTGTTTGCGATCTCAGGGCTTAACAATCAAAGACATAGACTATGTGGCTTTCTATGATAAGCCGTTGCTTAAGTTCGAGCGCATCCTTGAGACGTATTTGGCGACCGCACCGGAAGGTTTCACCTCGTATGCCAAGGCGATGCCGCTGTGGCTGAAGCACAAGTTGTGGATCCCCGATACGATTAAGACGGAGCTCGGGTATGAGGGCGAGGTGCTCTTCACGGAGCACCATCAGAGCCATGCAGCATCAGCATTTTACCCTTCACCATATCAAGAGGCTGCGATCCTCACTATCGATGGAGTAGGTGAGTGGACAACCAACAGCCTTGGTTTAGGCAAGGGCAATAAGTTCTCGCTTCTGCGCGAGATAAAGTTTCCGCATTCAATCGGACTCTTATATTCAGCATTTACCTACTTCACGGGCTTTAAGGTTAACTCGGGCGAGTACAAGGTCATGGGCTTGGCCCCATATGGAGCGCCCAAGTACGTCCAGCAGATCTACGATAACCTGATCGATCTCAAGGAAGATGGTTCGTATCATTTGAACCTCAAGTACTTCAATTACATGTCCGGTCTCTCGATGACCAACGATAATTTCGCCGCACTCTTCGACGGGCCACGTCGTAAACCAGAGAGTCCGCTCACGCAGCGCGAAATGGATCTCGCAGCATCGATTCAGGTCGTTGTTGAGGAGTGTATGCAGAGGCAAGCTAAGTTTCTGCACAAGGAAACAGGGGTGGAAAACCTCGTCATGGCTGGTGGCGTAGCGCTAAACTGTGTCGGCAATGGCAAGCTTTTGCGCGAGGGGCCGTTTCGTAATATCTGGATTCAGCCGGCATCAGGAGATGCCGGGGGGGCTTTAGGTGCTGCGTTGTGCGTGTGGTACGGGTATCTCAATAATCCTCGTTTGACTGATGGCCATACTGATTTTCAGCGCGCATCGTTGCTGGGGCCAGAATTCTCTGACGACGAGACGATCTCGCAGTTGGGGCAGTTCGGGGCTGTGTACCACCGTTTATCGGGGGATGAAGTTTTCAAAAGAACTGCTGAGATCCTTGCGCAGGAGAAGGTCGTCGGCTGGTTTCAAGGTCGCATGGAGTTCGGTCCAAGAGCCCTTGGAAATCGTAGCATCATAGGCGATCCACGATCGACGAGTATGCAAGCGACGATGAATCTCAAGATTAAGTTCAGAGAATCCTTTAGACCGTTTGCGCCGGCTGTGATGCGGGAGCATGTTTCGGAGTACTTTGACCTCGACAGCGACTCACCCTACATGTTGATAGTGGCCCCCGTTCTTGAGGCTCATCGACGTCAGATGACCGAAGAAGAGAAACAGCTCTTCGGTATCGCAAAGCTCAATGTGCCCAAGTCGACATTACCGGCTATTACCCATGTAGACTATTCAGCGCGTATACAGACAGTTTCGGCCGGACAGCACCCTAATTTTTACAAGCTCTTATCTGCGTTTAACGCGAAGACCGGTTGTCCTGTATTGGTCAACACTAGCTTTAACGTGCGAGGAGAGCCTATAGTGTGTACGCCTGCGGATGCGTATGCGTGTTTCATGAGAACGAACATGGATGCGCTCGTGGTAGGTAACGTATTGATGCTGAAAGAGGAGCAGCCAAAGTGGCAGGAGCGGGAGGATTGGCAAACGAAATTCGAGCTGGACTAGAGGATCAGGTGACCGATTCCGTTGGGATCACGAGGGCTGTCAGATCGCCCCTCGAAGAGACCTTCTTTGGTAAGCCGATTCGCCAGCATGTGCGAGAGTTCGGAGCTATCTTCGGAGCTATCTTCTTTGCTGTAGCAGCGGTGAAGCTCTATAAGGGCCAGGCGCTGAACAACTGTGTTGTTTGGCTCTGTCTCGGGGCGGTCATAGCGACCCTGGGATACATAGCACCGCGGGTGCTATTGCCAGTATGGCGGGGCTGGATGAAGCTCGCTCACTACCTCTCAGTAGTCATGACCTTTGTGATACTAGGCTTGGCTTGGGCAATCGGTTTTATCCCGATGTCTTACATCATGAAGATATGTCGAGTTAAATCGATTGATCTCTCGTATCGCTCAGATGTGCCTACCTACTGGGTAGTCAGGGATGTGAAGCTTGATGATTTCAAGCGGCTTGAGCGACAGTACTAAGATCAGACCTTCACTCGGCCGAAACTGTAGGACGGTATACTAGCAATCCAGGGGTCTCTCCGAACCTATCGAGGAAGGTAGAAAGGGCTTCTTCGATCACGGATCCACGCGCCTTCGTAGCATGGATTAACATAGCCACACCCCCCTCACTACGGTTGAAAAAGCCAACGTGGCTAACGTCGAGATCTGTACGTGAGGTACCAAAAGCGAGCAGGTCTCCCCGCTGAAGTTGGCTTTCATACAGCGGCAGATCGCCAAGAGGCAGAAAACGTATGTCCGCCTGTTGTGCAGGATAGTTTGGAAGCAAGGACAATACCCGGTGTGTGACCGGCAGCTCCGGAAAAACCTCGCGTAATACACCGCGCGCGGCATGGGAAGTGAGCCAATCAGAGAAATAGTGCAGGCGAGAATGCCATGAAACTACTCCATGGCGGTAGCGTAGTGATCTGAGCTCATCCATGTACTGGGTCGAGCAGATCTCACTGAGGCTCTCTGCTAAGACGGACTCAACAAATGTAACGCAATCGAAGGCATCTCGACGACAAACGAATTCCTCTTGAATGACATCAGAGCCGATCAGGGTCTCTGCCCTGTAGGGATACCCTAGATAGCAGCGCGCCCGTGCAACGATAAGTTCGGAGAGGTCGGTGGGTTGATGTCCTTGGAAAGTTGCCACGTAGAGTCTCCAGGAATTATCAGAAAAAAGTCCTCCGAGGGGAGTAGCTTTTTGCCAAAGATAACCCTTCCCGTCCTCTGTGTCTTGGGGGTACTCTCGGTAGACACATCGGTCTTATGTAACATCGAGGGTTACCTTAGGGGATGGCGAAGTGTAGTTTGGCCGGCTGCTGCTCCCCCTTCCTCAGGATCTCCCTCAGGAGCTGCCGTGAACGAAACCTCCCTGGGACATCATTTTATCCTTTCATGCCGTTCTAGTAGCCTCTCGGCAACAGAGCGGGAACTTTTCCGCGAAATCCGACCTATCGGGGTGTTCTTGTGGCGAAACACCTTTGCGAAAGAGCTCGGCTATCCCGGTTGGAGTGGCCGTTTGAGTGCGCTACTTGCTGAGCTACGTGAGCTAACGGGGCGTGAGAAGATGATCGTATGTATCGATCACGAGGGGGGGCGAGTTACCGTCGCACCCAAACCGATAACGGTTACCCCAGCTGCTGGAGAGTTTGCCCCGTATGCAGATCTTGTAGGTCGTATCCACGGCTCTGAGTTGGCATCGATCGGAGTAAACCTCACATTGGGGCCTGTGCTCGATATCTTTTCAAATCCGTCTAATCCGGTTATCGGACCGCGTTCGTTAGGATGCGATGCAGAGGCGGTTTCATTTGCCGCAGAGCGATACATCGGCGCGATTCGAGCTGCAGGAGTGGAGGTGTGTCCGAAGCATTTCCCTGGTCACGGTGACGTTTCATCGGACACCCATTTTGGCTTGGCGAGTGTAGCGGCGGACATGCCCACGATCCGAGAGCGTGAGCTCGCTCCATTTCGTGAATTGATCGCTCGATGCCATCTCGGGGCGATAATGACGGCGCATGTGAATTTTCCGGCAGTTGATCCACTTTTTCCGGCGACGCTCTCTCGAAGGTTCTTACAGGACATTCTCCGTCGTGAGTTGGGATTCGGCGGTGTTATAGTTTCCGATGATGTTGATATGGAGGCTCTGAAGGCAAACTATTCAGACCAAGAGTGTCCGATTCTCCTTAGACAGGCGGGAGTCGACTTAATCCTGTTTAATCATCAGCCAGAAAGAGCGCGGGTATTTGTCGATGCAATACGAGGAGCGCTGAGTTCCGGAGTGCTGGCTATGGATGAAGAGGAGGAATCACTTCGTCGGGTCACTACATTTGTCGATTCCCTGCGCCGCGCGCAAGCGGAGCGACGACCAGAAAATTTTTTTGCACAACACAAGATGCAGCTCGCGCAAGCTGCACCAACCTCAGCCCCCTCTGTTTTGCTTATGTCTCAGGAACCTCGCCCCCGTCGAGTGCCGCCCCCTAATCGTCCATTTGATGTGCGGGTAGGTATCGTCATCGAAGACGATCAGCGCCAAGAGGTAACTTTCGTTCCGGAGTTCAACTCTGAAGGGCGGTCAAGTAATGGTGCTCGTCTCGAATTTGTTGCTGGTGAGCGATATGTGGTTCGAGTCGTCGATCATGAGTTAATCGTGCATGGTGGTCGATATACGCACGAGAAGATAGTTGGAATTCTCAAGGTAATTCATCCCCGAGGATCAGAACGTCGGGCGGGTGCAGGCATGAGGGTCTCGCCGTTGACTGCAGGGCGTCATTTTCATTGGAAGAAAGAGATCGAAGGTACATTTTGCGGTGCTCTAGAGATTCATCCGGCACAGGACCGATTGGTAGTTATCAATGCGGTCGATTTCGAAAGCTATATAGCCTGTGTTGTGGGCTCAGAGATGAGCGGACGCGGATTGCCGGTCGAGTTCGCGAAGGCACAGGCAACAGCTGCGCGCTCTTGGGCGTACACATTTCTAGGCACTAAGTATCCCGGAAAACCCTACCTTGTATGCAACGACGATATGTCACAGCGCTATCAGGGCACTACCTTCCTTGAGCAGGCTCTCTTTGATAATCTTGAGCCTTGTAGCAACAGGTACCTGGTCGACTCGAACGGATTCGTCGTAGCCGCATATTACAGTAAGTCCACGGGTGGTCACGGAGAAAGACCAGAGGGTATTTTCGGTTTTGCGGTGCCGGGTATCGAAGGCTCGTACGATTGCCCCAAGGCCAAGGGGCCAACGCTCGATCTCTCGAGTGATACCGATTTTGCAACGTGGCTTCGCGGCGAGAGTTGGCAGGGAAGGGGCATATATTGCTCCCCCGAGGTCGTCAGTGATGCAGAGCTTTCCAAGTTTCTCGGCTCGGTGGATGAGGTGACTAAGTATTTCCGGTGGGAGTATACGATCTCAGAGGAACAGATAGTGCAGAATTTGAAGAGCAAGTGCGGCATTTCTGAAGCAAGGAGATTGCGCACGATACATTGGGGTAAGCGAGGGGTCTCTGGTCGCTATCTTTCAGCGACTGTCTCCTACGAAGCGACGGAGGGCTCTCTCAGAGAGTTTTTTTTGCCGAATCAATTCGTGATCCGGGGGTGTTTTCACGAAAGTTTTCTGTTTAGCTCTGCATTTCTCGCTCAAGAGGTTCGAGAGGGTGATTACATACGCGAACTGCGCTTTCGCGGAGCTGGTTGGGGGCATGGTGTGGGACTCTGCCAAATAGGGGCACTCGGTATGGCAGTTGGCAAGCCAGGGGTCTTCGACCCGTGCTCTTATGAGGAGATAGTAGCGCATTACTTTCAGGGATCAATCCTTACGTGAGGAGTGGCAAAACCACGCGGATGCATTGTTTAGCCTTGGTTCCGCAGGGATGCGAGGAAATCGTAACAGCAAGAAATCGCTGGGGTGCTTTGCTCTCAAGCTGACTGCTGTATATGCCGAAAGTATCAATACAGGACGAAACGTCCTTCCATTCGCAGAAGTTGCAGTGAACGGGTTACCAGGCAAGGAGGCCATGAAAACCGTTCTTTTCATCGACGACAACGAAGATTACCGTGAAACTGTTCGACATGTTCTAGAGGCTGATGGGCTTGAAGTAGTTGACTCTGATTGCCCAGATTCAGCCTTTACCCTGCTCCAGACGATGGATCCGCCAGATCTAATAGTTTGCGATCTGCATATGCCATTCACCACGGACGAAACAAAAGCCGAGGATTTTGTGACCTCGTTCGAGGTTGGAGTGAAGACTGTGCACGAGCTGGCATGGGTTTATCCAGATACGCCGGTAGTGGCGATGACTGCCTTACAGGAGGTGGATATACGCCGAATTAAGAGGTATCTGTCACCGATCCCTACGTATCAGAAGCCCGAGAGGCTCAACGAGTTTCTCGACATCATTCGCTGCCACCTTGTGAGCCAAGACTGGGGTGGTATTCAGTAAGGGCTGAGTTGAGCAACGCCATAAATTCGTCTCGAGGTATCTCTCGGGCTCCGAAGCTCTCTGAAAAGGGGGTCAGTACCTGGCAATCAAACCAGGTGATACGGGACCTGCGTAGATAGTCCACGAGGTGACACATGGCGGCTTTTGAGGCGTTTGATACGCGGAAGAAGCTCGACTCAGCCGCAAAAAACCCCCTTATCTGCACACCGTATAGCCCCCCTACGAGTTCTCCATTTTGATACGCCTCGAAGCTGTGACAAAAACCGGCTGCCTGGAGGTCGCAGTAGGCTCGAATCATATCGTCGGTGATCCAGGTTCCGGATTGCATGCCGCGATTCTTTAGCTCCGCGCATTTGGTGATCACACCCCTAAAATCGATATCCATTCCAAGATCAAAGGGTTTATGCTTGAGCCGCCTAGCAAGTCGAGATGGAACGTGAAAGTCGTCGAGGCGTATTATCGCTCGTTGAGGCGGGGCAAACCATGCTAGCGTCGTTTCGTCATACGGCCAGGGAAATATGCCGCTGGTATAGGCCAGCAACAGCGATTCGATCGCAAGGTCCCCGCCGACAGCCAGGAGCCCCTGTTCGTCAGCGTCCGATACATGTGGGAACTCAACTACGGCCATCTTTTCTTTTGAATATAGTAATAACGGTGGTCGCGTTCTTACGCAAGGGAAGCAAGGCGTGGTCAATCAAAGTATCGAAGTAGCCTTCGGCGAATTCCCGCACAGTTTCCCTTCGTAGCTCCCTGTAGCTCTTGTCTTACTTGTTGAGCTACGGCTCCATCTGAAGGTAGACTGTTGTGCGATAGATGCAAGGGTGGTTGTCTTATCGGGGCACATAATCGCGCTTCTCAGGGGTGTACCATGAAGATGAATTGGGCAAAAAGCTGCCTCGTGTCAGCGTTGTTGAGCGCGATAGTTTTACCTAGTCCCATTGCAAGTGGTGACCAGACGGATCCTGCTATACAAGCTACCTTGTCTGAGATAGTCCGCGCTTACGAACAGGCCGTAGAATCGGGAGACTTTCAAAAAGTCGAACCGTATCTATCCCCCGGATTTTCAGTTGTTACCATTACAGGAGACGAGGTCTCCTCCACGCAGGCGCTGAGCGATATCAGTAGGGAGGTTCGAGAGCTGTTTGGTAAGGGCAGCAACTATACCTCGCAGGCTGTCCCGACCCTTGTTCAACAGCTCTCATCAGAGATCGTGCTGGTGTCCGGACTTAGCAAGGATGCCGTCACTAATTCCGTAGGAGAGGAGCTCACCTTTCAAACGAAATGGACGGCATTCGCCGTGAAGATGCAGGAAGGGTGGAGGGTACAACGGGTTCATGTCTCCATGGATCCCAGAGATAATGTATTTGTTCAGCTTTCAAGTCGGGGATTAAAAGTTACCTATGGATTACTCGCTGGATTGGTTGGCCTCCTGCTCGGCGGTGTGTTTACAGCCATATTGATCGGTTTTAGGGGCTCTTCTAAGCCCGTTTAGTGTCTCAATCTATTACGCATTACTGGTGTAACGATTTCCTTACACCTGCTGACCAGCTTTTTTGATCTTAATTGTAGGAGGTGCGGGCCTCAGAGATACCGTGCCCAACCCACAGATGTGGTATAACTATGTTATAAGCCTCTGGGGCTTGTGGGTGGCGGTAAGGACGGGATTCAATATCGTAGGTTCGAAAGGGACATTGAGACAGCTCGAGCGGAAAAGCCTTACGAAGTATCAGCTATGACACAACCTAGTTCAGAGCATGAGTCAGATGTTGCGACTCAAGAAGAGATTCGGACTAAAACTCCGAAGCAGTACAAGGTGCTCTTACTAAATGATGATTTCACGACGATGGAATTCGTAGTTCACATCCTTGAAACACTCTTTATGAAATCGCCCTCCGAGGCGGTCCAGATCATGCTCCAAGTTCACAAGAACGGTCGGGGTATCGCTGGAGTATTCTCCAAACAGATCGCAGAGGCTAAGATCGAACAAGTTCACCAGAGAGCGCGGTCCGAAGGATTTCCGCTCAGGTGTATGATGGAGGAGGCGTAATGTTCAGCACGGAGCTGGGATTAACTCTCGAGGCCGCTTTTCGTGAGGCGTCGTCGCGTCGTCACGCATTTTTCTGCCTTGAGCATCTCTTGTATGCTCTGACCTTCGATGAGCAGATCTCTGAACTCCTCCAGCATAGTGGTGCTGACATAACGCAACTTAGAAAAGATCTTGAGACCTTTTTCGATAAGCATGTAGAGGTCGTCCCGGTTAAAGGCTCTAAAGCACTTGCCGCTGAACCAGCTCAAACCCCGGCTGTTCAGCGCGTCTTGCAGCGCGCTATCATGCATATGCGCTCTGCTCAAAAAGACGTCATAACTCCGGCCGAGGTACTAGTTGCTCTCTTTTCGGAGGAGGATTCGCATGCTGTGTATTACCTTGCTAAGCAAGGGGTCACACGCCTTGATGTCCTTAATTTCATAGCCCACGGTATCTCGAAGATCTCTAGTGGCGACGAGGAGCTTCTACCTGAACTCGAAGAAGATGGCGAAGAGGAGATCTCAAGTGAGCGTAGAGGTCGGTCGGCTCTTGATCAATTCACCGAAAACCTCACGAGCGCTGCAAAGGCTGGCAAGCTCGACCCCGTGATTGGGCGTCAACAGGAGCTCGAGCGTACTATCAAGATTCTCTGCCGACGACAGAAAAACAATCCGCTCTTTTTAGGTGAGCCTGGAGTAGGTAAAACCGCCATGGCTCACGCCGTGGCATCGACGATTGTTACAGGAGAGGTCCCTGAGCACCTCAAGGGCTCAGAGGTGTTTCTCCTCAACATGGGTAGCTTGGTAGCAGGAACAAAATTTCGCGGAGAGTTCGAGGATAGGGTAAGGCGTGTCTTGGCAGAGCTCAAAAACCGGCCGAAGGCTATCCTCTTTATCGATGAGCTTCATACGATAGTGGGAGCCGGTGCGACTGGAACGGGATCACTCGATGCGGCGAATCTTCTTAAACCAGCACTCGCTTCAGGTGAGATACGATGTATGGGGAGCACCACTCACGCGGACTACAAAAAGAGCATCGAAAAAGACAGGGCACTCAGTCGACGGTTTTCTCCAGTTGACCTGCCTGAGCCCAGTATCGATGAGACTGTTCAGATACTCGAAGGGCTCAAAAGTCGCTTCGAGCAGTTTCACAAGACGACGTTTTCACCGAAAGCGCTGCGAGCAGCAGCGGAGCTGTCGGCGAAGCACATCAACGAGCGCTTTTTACCCGATAAGGCCATCGATGTAATCGACGAGGCTGGCGCTGCTAACTCTCTGGCTCCTACGGGGCGGCGTCGTAAGGTTATCGGAGAGGATCAGATAGAGAAGGTTGTCTCAGCCATAGCTCGTGTTCCGGTTAAGAGCGTCAGTAATTCCGATGAGGAGATACTCAAGAATCTCGAGAAAAACATCAAGAGGCGTGTGTTCGGGCAAGACAAGGCTGTGGAGTCGATCGCTCGTGCTATCAAGCGCAGTCGAGCTAGCTTGCAATCTGAGGCCAAGCCTATCGGAAGTTTTCTCTTTGCAGGGCCTACCGGTGTCGGAAAAACTGAAGTAGCGAGAGTTTTAGCTCAGGAGTTAGGGGTACATTTTCACCGGTTTGATATGAGCGAGTATCATGACAAGCATCTTGTCTCTCGCTTTACCGGCGCGCCTCCCGGGTATGTTGGGTACGAGGAGGGCGGACTTCTCGTAGATCTTGTGAGAAAGAATCCGTATTCGGTGATCCTTTTCGACGAGATAGAGAAAGCTCATTCGGATGTTTTCAACATCTTTTTACAGATAATGGATGACGCTTCAATAACTGACTCACAGGGTCGTAAAGCAGATTTTAGGAATGTAATTGTAATCTTTACGACGAATGCCGGCTCTGAAAAAGCCGCAGCTCTTGGCTTCGGAAATGCGCAACCGAATAATTTTCGTGACACCGCGATCAAGAATCTCTTCAAACCTGAGTTTCGTAATCGCCTCGATGAAACGATCTTCTTTAATGCATTGCCTTTAGAGATCATCGTCCAGATCGTCGAGAAGTTTATCCGAGAGCTCGAAGGGCAGCTGGCCAGTCGAAAGATCACCTTCGAGGTCAGTCGTGAGGCACAAGAGTGGTTAGCGAGGAAAGGATTCGACGCCGTGTATGGAGCTCGACCGATGGCCCGGCTGATTCAAAAGGAGATAAAGGATCCTTTGGCCGATGAGATCTTATTCGGTGCTCTCAAGCAAGGTGGTAAAGTCACCATTAGTCTTGGCGACGACGCGCTTGTATTCTCAGGTTATAAGAGTGCCTCGCTTCCCCGAGAGCTGTAATCGACTCAGGATGTGACCCAGCTCAGCCTTATTTAGTGCTACTTTCGGTATCATCACGCCTCGATTTGGTGGGGGATCACCTTACAACGATGTAGCGTGAGATACGAAGTGGTCAAGAGGTTCTCTGATTATCAGAAACGAGCTGCGCTGTGGTGTGCGGTAGTAGTGCTTGCTCTGCTCCTGCTGTTTCCAGGCAGTATCTGCGCCCAATCGGAGTTCACCACTGCAGATAAGTTTATCGAGGATGTGGTCATAGAGCAGCTTCCGATAGCCACCACCTTTGCCTTCGCCCCCGACAATAAGATTTTTATCGCGCTCAAGGACGGAGTAGTGCGGGTTGTTGAGGATGGCAGCTTACTCTCGACACCGTTCGTTGATATCTCCTCTGAGACTAATAGAAACACTGATCGAGGCTTGTTGGGGCTTGCTATTGACCCTGACTTCCCGACACGACCGTTCGTTTATCTTTTGTACGTCTATGATCCACCTGGTATGACGGCGGATACGGCAGAGCCGCGAGTAATCCGCCTTGTTCGTGTGGTTGCAGATGCAAACAAGGGATACAATGTTGCCCTGCCTGAGTCGACCCAGGTCATTCTTGGAAAGAACAGCCTTCCACAGTGGATAGCGGCTCCGTTTGATAAAAATTCCGGAATTATCCCAGAACCCGCCTCTTGTATGTCCGGATTGAATATCGATGGAACTCCTGTCGAAGACTGTCTTCCGGCGGATGCCAAATCACACTCTGCGGGCACCCTCATGTTTGGTCGTGATCGTTCGCTGTATGTTTCTCTCGGGGACGGTTCGAACTATGACGGAGCTAATCGTCCAGCCCTACGCGCCCAAATGTTAGACTCTCTGGCTGGCAAGGTACTACGAATCGATCCTAATACCGGGCACGGTCTCTCCGGAAATCCTTTCTACGACGCGGGGCGACCCGCCTCAAATCGATCCCGCGTGTGGGCATACGGGCTAAGAAATCCCTTTCGAATAACGCTGAATCCAGCCACAGGACAGGTATATTCGGGAGATGTCGGTTCGAGCAGCTGGGAGGAGGTAAATGCGGGGAAGGGGGCGAACTTTGGGTGGCCATGCTATGAGGGCGGAGTTTCTCCTCTTTCGGACGCCCTTGAGAGCGGTGATACGGTAAGTTTACAAAATAGCTCATATGGGAGTTTCTCCCGAACACGAGATCTCTGTAGGCAATTGTATCAACAGGGAGAAGGGGCAGTCAGAAGTCCTCTATTCAGTTACGCGCATATCTATGTCGATGGCAAGGACAGTGGGGGATCAACTACCGGTGTGGCTTTCTATTCTGGAAGGGCGTATCCGCCCCGGTATCGAGGAAGTCTCTTTATAGCTGACTATGCTCTTCGATGGCTTCGTTTCTTGACCTTTGATGAACTAGGTAAAGCGTCTGTGAACGATTTCGCCAAGGAGGTAGGTTCAGGTCTCGGCATAGTCGACCTTCATTCGGGTCCGGATACGAACGTCTATGCCCTGTATTTGGATCTAAAAAGTCGAAGGAGTCAGCTCAGACGCTTTCGTTTCCTCGGAGATTCCAATACGCCCCCACGAGTTTTACTCTCAGCGTCCCCGGATGCAGGATCGATACCCTTAGCAGTAGCCTTTCGAAGCGATGGCACCTTCGACCCCGATGGACAGGAGCTGTCATACCGCTGGGATTTCGGAGATGGTGCCTCTTCAGTCGAAAGACATCCGATGCACCTCTTCCAAAAAGTGGGTACATTCGAGGTAAAACTGACCGTAACTGAAGCCAGCACCCCCTTCGCGTCCTCTAGTAAACGAATCACCATCCGCACAGGGGTAACTCCCCCAAAGGCGCGTATTGATCTCCCCGTGATTGGTTCCACCTTTACCGTCGGAGATACGATCCGCTTTGCCGGCCGTGCCCTCTTTGAAGGGCAGAGCAGTAGTCCCGAGGCTACCCTTTCTTGGGCGGTGATCCAGCACCATAATGATCATACGCATCTGGAAAAGGAGATCTCTGGCCCGGAAGGAGCATTCGTGGCTGAAGAGCATGCTGACAATTCCTGGTATGAGGTATGCCTCGCGGTCTCAGCAGGTGAGGGACTCGAGGATCAAAGTTGCCGAGAGATCTTTCCGCAGCGAAGCCAGCGAACATTCACAAGTGAGCCTACCGGAGCTAAGATAACCTATGTCGAGGAGCAGACGGAGGTACTAGCACCGCATACGGTCAATCCTATCGTCGGATCTCGACGAACAATTATAGCCGAAAGGTTACACGCCGATCGCAGCTTCATCGGATGGAGTGATGGGGTTCTTGATGCCCAACGGAGCTTTCTTGTCGATAGCGCCTCGGCAGAGTATCGGGCCCTCTATGATAATCTGTCCCCGATGGCAGCGATACGAGCATCGTCCCCGATCCAAGCGAATCGTACCGTGCGATTCGATGGAACAGCTTCTTCAGACCCAGAGCGAGCACTGCTGCGTTACTATTGGGATCTCGGTGATGGTCAAACGGCAGAAGGTAGCGTGATCGAACACAGCTACGCACGTCCTGGGGTATATCGTGTTGTTCTGGTCGTTGAAGATAAGCTCGGGAAGCAGGGGCGTAGTGAGCTCTCTATTTCGGTAGAGGGTCCCGATTCGAACCCCGGGACGCCGACACCACAACCAACTGCTAGTCCGAAACCTACAAATGGAGACGTAAAGCCCAGAGGCACACCCCATCCATCTTCGGTTCTTCCTCGATTAGGTCTGAGCGTGAGGACACTTGATAGGATCCCGTGTCAAGGGTTAGCGAGAGCATGTCGCCTTACTCGTAATGGATCTCTACAAGTTGAAGGGCGCGTCGATCGAAGATCGCGGCGCATAAAGGGAGGTCTAACGCTTACTCTCAAGCTAAAGAGTATGGTGAGTAATGAAGTGCTCTCTGTTGTGCTCTCTCTACCCCAGCGGCGAACAAAATTTTCACGACGGATATCGGGGGCGACCTTTTCTCGTCACGGTACATATCGACTTACCCTTGAATATACCGACCCTCAATATGGTCGCACCACGAGATCACGCTCGAGCTTTGTAGTTGTCCGACGTTCATCCTAGCTCGTTATCGCTGCTTAATGTTCAGCAAGCTAACGTGAATCATGGTGCATTCGGGTATCTTCAGAGATGGTATAAAGAAACCGTATCGAAGAGGGTCAACGAGATGTCGGCACGTTTGAAATATCGCACTATCCATATTTTCTCTATCACCACCTGCCTAGCGTTACTCGCGGTGCTGGGGCCACGACTGCATGATAGTGCTATCGCGGATACTCAAGAGAAACCTCAACATGTGCAGGGAGGGGGTGAATGGGACCCGTACTCCGCAAAAAGTGAGGGTGCCCCTTCAATTCAAGCGGCTGAGGAGGCTTCTCGGATACGGAGCGTACTCCATGACCGTGTGCACAATCGGTGGTACAACGTTCAGATCCTGTCACAATCAGATAAGCTAGCACTTAACGGTGAGGTTGATTCGGAAGATACGCGGCGGGAGCTTCTCAAGGTAGCTCAGTCAGTGTCCCAGCGCCAAGTTCAGGATGAACTTAAGCTTAGACCCCCGATCCCAGACCAGGAGATTAAAGACTCAATAGCTCGTACGCTTGATCAGGAATACCCAAAGCTGTCTAAGGAGCTACAGGTTGAGGTGAAAGATGGACGAGCCGCTCTTCACGGAGATGTCTCCAGTCACCGCCAGATAGACGCGGTACTTGCATCGGTCCTGATGCAAGAAGGGGTCAAGGATATCGAGAGCGAGGTGACGGTACGCGGACGGCCGTACCCTCGGAATGTTAGTCGTCGATAGAGAAGGGTGGACAGCGCTCAATTTCTGGCGCTTCATGAGATCGAGTCGGGGATAGTAACGAGGAGAGCAGTGAGAACGGAGAGGGAGAGGGGAACAGAGGACACATTTTGTCCTTCAAGTACTCGACGTAGAAGGTAAGGAGCAATCCCGTTGGGATCTCAGCAGGCTTCATGTAGTGGTAGGGCGGATCTTTATTTCCCTCTCTGTCCTCGCCGAACTCTGTGTTCATATTCATAGAGTTCAGAATCGGCGATCACATCTGATGGTTGCTTAGTTGCGCGAGCAGTGGAGTTTTCTGAGAGAAGAGGATCGTCGACGGGGCTGTTGCTCGTCACGCACGCGTTGCCTGTGTTAACTTTGACGTCAGTAAGGTCAAAGTCTCGTACCTTTAATCTCTCTCGTGGCTTTCTCTTTTGAACCCGCTTCGTGCGCCCTTGTGCAGGCCCATTTTTTGAGAGCGGAGGCGGAGCCAGTGAAAACAGAGTAGGAGAACGCCATACAGGCCTCACGTACTGAGCAAAGTTGTCTGCTGAGACGGATACTCCATATGGGCTATCGGCCGCTTTGCGGAGTAGCGCGCAGAAAGCGCCGGCTCCGCACCTTTCATAAGGCCACAAACGATAGCACGGTTCCTCGATAAGATGAGACTGATGGGCATGAAGCTCAGGCACTAATACAGCTGAGAATTCCGGAAAAGTTTCAAGAAGCCATCTTAAATTATCCTCGTTCTCCTCGCGCGAGAAGGTGCAGGTGGAGTAGAGCAGATAGCCGTTGGGCCCTACGATACTACTCGCATGGGCTAGAATGCGCCTCTGCCGCCGTTCGTTCATCGATATAGTTGCTGGGTGAAATGCACCGGGTGCATCGTGGTTTTTCAGGACAAGTGATTGGCCTGAGCATGGCGCATCAACGATCACTAGATCCGCACTGCCTGGAATAGAATCCGCGAGGACCTTCAGATCGCACGAGGTGACTAATGCTGGATCGATCTGACATCGTTTGTAGTTGGCTATCAGCTGGGCAGTTCTATTGCGGATAACCTCATTGGCCACAACGAGCACCGGCGATAGATATCGACGGGCAAGGATACCCTTTCCTCCCGGAGCTGCACAGGTATCTACCAGCAAGCGTACCGGCGTCTTGATGTGAGACAATGGAGCGCATGAGAAGGCTGATGAGAGATCTAGGCAGTAGAATTCCCCTGCCGCATGGGCAGGGAGAGCCCCCGGACGCTCCCCCTCGGCTGCAACGTCGATCCAGTCAGGGAGCCAGCGTGGGCGGCTTCCATGGATAAAAAGCTCCCTTTTGGGCTGCACACTTAGCCACGCAACTGCTGAAACCCTACCGTCCTCAATGGTAAGTGCTTCTATGAAACGCTTCTGTGCGTCTGCTTGGCTGAAGAGGGCGGCTGCCACCTTATGCACAGCACGACTCTCTCGAATCCTAGAACCCGCCATAGAGGGATACTCTCATACTGATGAACCCAGTGGATATTGACTTCGTGAGCTCTCTGAGGGATTTAGCATAGCATGGAAAAGACAACAGAGCACTTTCAGACCGAAGTTAATGAACTCCTTAACCTCATTATTCATTCCTTGTACTCTCATCCTGAGATCTTCTTGCGGGAATTGGTATCGAACGCATCAGACGCTCTCGATAAGAGGAAGATAGAAGCCTTAACTCAGCCAGACCTTATGCCTCAGGGGTATGAGCCGGTAATTCGCTTGACCCCGGACAAGGGGGCACGAACTCTGACCATCTCTGATAACGGTGTGGGTATGACAGCCGAGGAGATCCGGAACAACCTGGGCCGGATCGCCCATTCCGGCACCAAACAGTTTAAGCTCGCACAGGAGAAAAATGCTGACCTCATCGGACAGTTTGGAGTCGGGTTCTACTCGGCGTTCATCGTCGCAGATCGCGTCACCGTTGAAACACAACGGGCAGGAACATCCGAAGGGGTGCGTTGGGAATCTGACGGCAAGGGCAGTTACTCTATCGAGCCATGTGCTCGAGCCGAGGGAGCAGGAACCTCAATTACGCTACATCTTAAGCCCAGTGACGGTGAGGACGGAGGTCTTGAGGATTATACCGATGAGTGGGTGCTTCGCTCGATTATAAAGAAACATTCTGACTTCATAAGCTATCCAGTAAAGATGGAGGTCGAGCGCACTCAAAAGAGTACGATCGATCCATCACAAGAGGTCACGACGAGAGAAGACCAGGTACTCAACAGTCAAAAAGCTCTATGGACCAAGCCCGCTAGTTCGGTGACTGAGGAGGAGTACACGGAGTTCTATCAACATCTCTCTCACGACCAATCAAAGCCCTTGAAGACCGTTCATTACAAGGCAGAAGGAACGCTCGAATTTCACGCTCTCTTGTATGTTCCAGCCGTACGCCCGTGGAATTTTGACTATGAGGGTAGCGAGCGAGGTCTCTCGCTATATGTAAAGCGAGTCCTGATCATGAATGATTGCGAGGATCTGCTACCGCCTTATTTGCGCTTTGTCCGAGGGATAGTAGACAGCAGCGATCTCTCCCTCAACGTTTCGCGCGAAATTCTCCAGCAGGATCGCCAGATCGCCCAAATTAGGCGCGCTCTCACGACTAAGGTCTTAAAGACCCTGACCGATATGCTGGGCGACGATAGAAAGCAGTACGAAGCTTTCTGGAGCAACTTCGGAGCGACCCTCAAGGAGGGCCTCGTTCGAGAGTTTGATAAAAAAGACGCGCTCTTACCGCTTCTTCTGTGCAGCTCGTCAACCCAAGACGGACTCACAACGCTCAACGAGTACGTAGCGCGGATGAAGATCGAACAAAAAACCATATACTACCTTTCCGGCAACACGTTGGATGTCCTGAAGCACAGCCCGTTGCTTGAGCGCCTCAATCAGAAGGGATATGAGGTGCTGCTCTTGGATCACCCCGTGGATGAGTTCGTTGCTCCACGGCTTGATACGTATCAAGAGTATGAGTTTAAGTCAGTCACAGATTCCTCCCTTGAGCTTGATTCTGACGAAGAAAAGAAAGAGCGCGAAGAGCGACTCAAAGAGAAGCGTGATGAGCTGGGGTCGCTCATCGACACGGTCAAGGAGTCTCTCTCAGAGCATATCAAAGATGTGCAGCTCTCAACGCGCTTAACTGACTCTGCGGTTTGCTTGATCGATGATGGCGGTAGTAGCCAATACATGGAGCAGATGTATCGTCAGATGGGTAAGGAACCTCCGAAGACCAAGAGGATCATGGAGATTAATCCAGAGCACCCTGTATTCGCCCGCATGAAGAGCTTACCACGCGAAGCGCAAACCGAGTGGTCTGAGCTCCTGTATTGTCAAGCGCTGCTCAGTGAAGGTGCGAAGCTTGAGGATCCGGCCGATTTTGTAAAGAAAATGACCAAGGTGATGGTGGGTGGCTAAGGCTAGTTGTCTTTCCTGTCACCGGTAAAGTCCTTTAGCAACGCTCTCCTCAAGGAGCTTTTCAACAAGTACCCATAACTCAGGAGAGCTGCTCCTTATGTGGTCTTTTTTTGCCCTCACTTCATCGAGGGCTATCGTTCCGTTGAGCGGGTCGCCGGTGATGAGATGATTGAGGAGTGGTTTAATACCATCAATCGCAGAGGCAAACTTCGCCTCATCAGTTGAACGAGCCTCGAACTCATACCAGAGAGACATTAATTCAGACCCTTACTCCGGCGGAAGCAGCCCGAAAAGCCTTTTAGCTGCAGCCTCCTCAATCGCACTACTTCCGCGTGAGGCGGCGGAATAGAGCCATGTATCCCCAGCATCGATCTCGACCAGGTCATGAATGAGAAGCATCTTAGTCACCTTAAGGAGATCGATCTTCATCTTGTTCAAATCTCAAAAAGCATGGCATCTCTTGCATGCCCGGGAAGTAGCGTGCTACAGAAATTGGCTGAGATGTTGGTGACCGCATCTGACCGTGCAAGAGAAGTCATGTAAAGAGCGTAGTACCTGCTCAAATTCCAGGTAAAAAACATAGAGTCCTGGTTTGAGCGAGCAGGGAAGGCTCGAAGAATAACAGGAGAGAGAGCTATAAAGTCTACTACATTTTTGCGTTGAAAAAGGGATGCATGTTCCGCCATTGAACGATGAGGTTGGGGTGAAGCCCTAGAGCATCGGGTGGTAGCTAAATCAGATGTGGTAATGATGCTCTATGACTCACTCTCCAGGGAGTGTTAAGCTCGCCCCAATTATTTCAACCGCCCGGTACGGACCCGTATGCTGTGGTGGTGTGAAAGGTGTATTTTTCTCATGGTAGTAGATTTACGAAGTCACAGAGAAGTAACTAGAGAAAGTGTTTCGAATGATAGCGTGGAGCAGTTTGGTTGGCTGAAAAACAGCTGAGAGCTCGTACCGCGTTGGTGGCGCGGGCTAGCACAACGTGGTTTGAACCCCTGATGGTGGGCAGAAATCGTCTCCGCCCCGGTGGAACTACGCCACCATCCGCTGCTCAACCCTAAACATTCTATGGCTAAGAGTATGCCTTCTATGCTCATACGTTTTGCTTCTCTGATGCTCACTCTGTGGTTTGCGGCAAGTCCGCATTTTGCTGTGGCGGATGTACCGGCGCCGATCAAGATGGGCGTAACGTTGCCTCTTACGGGCGGCGGCGCAGAGTGGGGAGTAGCGGCTAAGAATGGGTTTGAGCTCGCGTTGGCTGACCGACCGGAATTATCTCGGGTAGTTAGTTTTATATATGAAGACACCCAGCTCGAACCTAAGAATGCGGTTACAGCATTTAATAAGCTCGTGTCCACCGACAAAGTACAGTTGGTGTACGACTTCGGAGCTGCAACCACGGGCGCAATTGGACCCTTAGCCGATCGAGTTCAAATTCCTCTTTTGAGCGCTGCCTTTGATCCATCCGTGGCGAGCGGCAAAACGTTTGTGATCCGGTTTGCTAACTATTCTGCCCAATACGCGGACTTATTGCTTCGCCATCTTCGCAGCAAAGGCTACAAGCACTACGCGCTTGTAGCCACCGAGAACGCATTCTTCAAAAGTCTCGTCGATGCGTTTCGCTCAAAGTTAACGGAGCAGGAATCTATAGTAATTCTAGAAGAGGTTATCCCGGACGTGACTTCATTTAAATCAATTATTTCAAAACTGAAACGAGCGAGTCAGAAGCAGGAAATTGATGCGCTCGGTCTTTATGTTCATGCCGCACAGGGTGTTCAATTCGCTCGCGAATCAAACGAGCAAAAGTTTCGAATCCCGCTTTTTGGTTCAGACGCATTCGAAAGTACTGCCGTCATCAAAGACTCGCATGATGGCCTGGAGGGATTGGTATACCCTAACAACTCAGTCAGCACTTCTTTCCGGCAGCGATATGAGAATCAGTTTGGAAATGCAACTCAGATTACCTTCGCTGGAAGCACCTATGATTTGGCTATGTTAGTGGGGGATATTCTTTTGAGTCCATCCGCTCCGCGTACATCGGCTGAGATTCTCGCTCGATTGGAACAGTCCGGTGAGCGAGTGGGTGTCCTTGGCAAGTTCCACTTCAAAAATGAGGCCGGAGTGGGAAAATACTTTGAATTTCCTATCGTTGTAAAGGTTGTCAAAAACGGAACGATACAAAATATCGGAGGAGAGCCATAGAAGCATTTCGTAGACTTCTCGCGCTAGTCGCATAAATTTATCGGCTCTATTGCCATCGTGGGAGGAAAACAATTTTTTGATTTGGCAAATAACACATCCGAGGGAATGCTTGTTGTCTCAAGGGTGCGATGTTCTGCCGTATGCTCAGTTGACAGGGTCTTAAGCTCTGCTAACGTGACAGGTATGGATTGTCAAAATTCGCATTCTTTTTGCCGTAAACCAGGACCCCGGACAAGATGTCCCGGATAGAATGGCTTCGGCTCCAGGTTCCTGACGCGATTCTCTTGTAGGCTCGCGTCAGTGCCTGGGTTTTTCAAGTGCAGTGGTTGATGTGTTCGAAGAAAGCTCTTTGATCATGCATACTGCTAAGCAGCGCGAGAATCACGATAGCTACTGATTAGATTTTTAAGAGGGTTTTTATTTTGACAATCCATACCACTGTGTAAGACCCATCACTAGATGGCGGTAACACACACCGCTTGTATGCTCCCTATCCGCGATGGCGTCGTTATCGCTACGCTTAAAAGAAAGAGTGCGAGCGAGAATAGCTTCATGAAAACATGATGTCTTATTGACTACTACCCTCTGATGTTTCTCTTTGTGACAAAATCCTTAAGAAGCTTTCCTATCTCACGAGTTTGGAACCAACCCTTGAAGGAAGAGCTTCCTGGGCCACTTGATAAAACGAAGATCGGGGTTGAGGTATGAGTTCCAGTGCTCCAGGTGAGGCCGAGGTGCGCACCCAGCGCCCTTCCGAGTAGGGCACTTGTAGCGGACTTCCTAGAGTAGAAGGGCGTGAATAGTGTGTCGACTATGACATCATCGGGCGCTTGCCTGTTTATCATAGCGGTCATCGAGCGAGACACATCTGAATTAATAGGGTAGCCCGTGACCTTGCGTACTAAGTCCCTTAATCTCTCCGGTGTTCTTTCCTCCATCGGTAGCTTTTCGAAGGGCTTCGATATTGACATGATAGGCGCCTTTTGACCTCGTAGAATCTTGAGAGTATCAGTTTCAACGAATACGTCATGAGCCTGTGAAGCTTCCGCTAGAGAGGTACGTGCAGAGCCTTTGGGTTTAGCAGGATGATAGTAGCTAAAGCCCATCCCGCCGGTCTCATGGTCACCAGTAAGTAGCACAAGGGTATCGTCTCGGTCGCGGGTAAACTCCTCAATGACCGCCAGCGCCGTATTCAAGCGGAGCATTTCAGCTAAAACCCAGCCACCGTCGTTCTGATGGCCTGCAAAATCAATCTGCCCTGCCTCTACCATCAATATAAATCCGTTGGGATTGTCCAACAACCTTAAGGCCGCTTGCGTCATGGCAGCGAGGGTAGGCTGGTCGTCCATTCCCTCATGGAAGGCGTCATGCATACAGCTTCCAGCAAAAAGCCCCAGGAGCGGTGTCCTGAGACTGGAGGCAAGTTCCGTGGCGTCTCGAACAACAGGGTACCCGCGCGCCTGCCAGCGTTGTATGAGGTTACGACCATCCACGCGATCGCCCGAACCATCAGCTACACCTTGGCAGCTGTCAGACGAGCAGGTGCTTTTTTGTGGAAGAAACAGCGAGCTTCCGCCAGATAGGGCCAGATCAACATCGCTTTCTACAAGCTGCTCAGCGATTGCATACTCTGAGTCGCGATCGGTACTGTGTGCGTAAAAAGCGGCGGGTGTAGCATGCGTAATTCTCGTGTCTGACACGAGGCCGGTCTTCATTCCACGTGCCTTAGCAACTCGGAAGATACTTTCGCAACGTTCGCCTTGCGGGGTGAGGCCGACCTGCCGGGGTTTGCAGTCGCACGCGCTTGAGAGTTGCGTCGCTGAGCAGGCTGAGTCATTGACCAGAGCGTTGGCGGCCGAAGGAAGGTGAACCCCCAGTTCCGCTTGCTTTCTAAACTGAGAAAGCGAATCTAGTGCTCGGTGGTCAACGTATTGGGCGTAGAGTTCAGCGAGCGCCATCTGTTGGGGGCCCATCCCATCTCCGATGACCAAGATTATGTTGCGGGGCTTGGACTCTGAGCTGATCAAGGTACTTGAGTTCGATCTGCTGACCTGTAGGGAACACCCTATGGCGAAAAGGATTGAAGACAGGGCTGTCAGCATTGTTAGTTTCATATCTCCTCCGTAGGTCACTCAATGTACGTGAGTAGACGGCGAGAATCCAGGAGAGTTTTTGTATCTTAATGCGGGGCTGGGACAGAAAGTACCTACGTCAGCGCCTTATGGCCTACAGACGGAAAACTCATAGCGCATGTGTTCGAGATTGAAGCCTGTAAGTTCGACGGCTACGATGTCACCTGCACACAGGTGCTCTTTGGTAGGTGTAGGGATAATTCCCCATTTATACAAGCCCTCGACATCACAATAAAAGGCGCCCTTTGTTGAACTCTTTACCTCGCCAAGAAAAAGATCTCCAACGTGAGAGAGGTGTTCGGCGAGATCTTCAAGGAACCGAATCTTATATTGCCTGACATCTCGATCCCACCGCTTTTGATTGAGGGCGTCGGCCCTCCGGCACATCTCTACTTCTCCCATCGTTTGCCTATCGGAGAGAAACGCATCGAGTTGAAGTTGATTTGCGAGCCCGGTTGCGTCACGCGGCTTTATCTCTAGATAGGCATCGAGTCCCAGCCCATAGTGGCCTACGTTGCGCGTGGAGTATTGACTTCTGAGCATGAAGGCATCCAGTAGCGTGTTCGATAGTGTTCGAGCTACGGGGCCGCTTTTCTCCTCTAGAGCTCGTAGGATGCCACCCGAGAAAAACTCCGGACCGAAATCAGATAGTGAGGCTGGGATCCCTACGTCGTGAAGTCGAGTGATGTAGTCTGCGATAGTGTCTTCTGAAGGAAATTGGTGCACCCTAAAGATCGCCGGGATCTTAGCCTCTGTGTCCGCGAATACTCCGAGGAAATTTTTCGCTCGTATCATACTTTGAGCCACAATCCTCGAAAGAAGGCCCTCTCCGTCAATTCGAAAAACCGTCCCCTCTGAGCTGCGTTTGTGTTCGAGTATGTGCGCGATCTCAGCGAGTGCGGTCAAGTTTTTCGCCAGGGGAGAATGTGGGCAGGCTTCCGTAGGGGAGCCAGGATCGAGGTTTGCGTGGTTAATAACCCAGGCCCTCCGGAGCGAGGAGCTTACGATCGATGACGGCTCATGAGGTGAGATCACACTTTCGACGACCCAAGCAGCACGGGTCTCCCCCTCCTTGAATGAGCCCGGTCCACATCGAAGAGTTGGCTCTAGCGGGGAAATTACGCGAGTTTTGCCCCACACTGGACTGCCAACTCGCAGAGCATATTTATCTGCAGCACTTCCGATCGATATAAAATCAGTAACGTCAATAAAGGCGACAGAGAGTTTAAGTTGGCCGTTTGGTAGCTTCTCACCGAAGACAAGGTCTTCACGGTCAAGCGTTCCCGGGCTATCGATCGCCACCATATGTTTGTGGGTCAAATCAACCCGACCTGGACATTGAGGACGGGGTTCTGCACTCGTGGCTGGAGGATGCCCGCACAGGAGGCGCAGCATATCGTCGAGCTCTGGTAGAGCTCGCCTCGTGAGAAGGGGTAAATCACGAAACCGATTGCGAAGGTTGCTTTGAAGGTTTTGATCGATCTCAACTCGTCGAACGAGCACCGTCACCTCAGGAAAGCGCTCTTCGATCGCGCGACGCCACGTTGTGAGCTTGGGTTCAAGGTGTTCCGGAGCGTGTAACTTGAGAACGGCTAGCTCAAATTTACTTCGCTTTACTGTGGGCGGTTGAAAACGGTATGCACGATGAAGCTCAATACCAGCCGGGAGCGATGCCGTAATCTCATCGATGATGTTGATCTTTTTCTGGCGTGTGGTGAATGAAGGGAGCGGGGCGACCAGGGAGTCAACAACGTGAATAGTTGTTTCTGAACCCTGCGTCTCTATCGAGCTCGGGGTATTCCCAGGGGGCTTCAGAGGCTCATCGGAGGGAGCTGTTACAGTCGCGGAAGCTATGGTTACCGGTGGGTGTGGCATACCCAATACGTTAAGTATAGCGCTTGGGTTACCTTGCTGCCTAGCCCTTTTCGATCGGGTGTGGGGCTAAAAACATAGTAGTTGGCGGTATTTCAAGAAGGAACGATCTGCTTAGATCTCCCACGTATCAAGATACGCTGGTACCTGAGCATTCCACTTGAACCTCTCTTCAAGAGTCGTTCTGAACTTTTGAGCTGCTCCCGGCTCTCCATGAACGATCGCCACTCGTCCCGGGCTGCCTGGGCACGATTCACACCATCGTACGAGCTCTTCCTTGTCGCCGTGCGCGCTCAAGCCACTGATCTCCTCAATCTCTGCTCTCACCTGGACCTGCTCTCCGAGTAGCTTGACGGTACCTCCGCCGCGCTTTATCCAATCACCCCGCGAGCCGGGAGGCTGAAATCCAACGAATAGGACGGTGTTGCGCTCATTGGTAATTCGGTTTTTGAGGTGGTGCAGAATTCTGCCCCCGGAGAGCATACCGCTTGCTGATATCAGGATCATCGGTTCAAATATCGAATTGAGCTTCTTGGATTCGTTTCTATCTCTGGTGAAATGCATCTTCGAAACGCCAAAGGGATGCGCCCCATTTTTGAGGATACCGAGGGATGTTTCGTCATATTCATTCGAGTGACGCTGATAAATGCTTGTCGCATCTCCTGCCATGGGGCTATCGATGATCACCGGTATGTCAGGTATCTCGTTCCTGCTCTTAAGTTCACGCAGGTAGTACAAGAGGGTTTGTGTGCGACCTACTGCGAAGCTCGGGATGATCACCATACCCTTGCGCGCTGCGGTGCGACTGATTATCCGGCCCAAGGCTATTTCAGGGGATTCTGCTGCATGTACTCGGTCGCCGTAGGTGGACTCGATCAATAGGAGGTCTCCATGTTCAACGGGTTGAGGGTCAACTAAGATCGGTACCTGGTAGCGGCCGATATCACCGGAGAAAACTATCCGCTTGTCACCCAGTGTTACTGTTATTGAGCACGCGCCTAGTATGTGTCCCATTAAGCGCCACGTTGCTTCGACACCGGGGCAGGCTTGTATCTGAATGTTGATATCGATAGGCCGCAGGAGTTCGAGAGCTCCGAGTGCGTCCTGCTCGGTGTAGAGTGGTAGAGGAGGATGGTGTCGTGACTTGCCCGTTTCAGCCCTGAAGGAAGCCTCCTCTTCCTGCAGGCGTGCACTGTCGAGTAAGATGAGGCGCGTTAGTTCAGCGGTGGCTCTTGAACAGTAGACGGGCGCACGCAGGCCTAGCTTAAAGTAGCGCGGTAACATCCCTACGTGATCGAGATGGGAATGGGTCAAGAGTACCGCATCGATAGCCGCGAGGTCGAATGGCGGGGTGGCCCAATTTCGCTCACGCCAGGAGCGCTCCCCTTGGAACATACCGCAATCGACCAAGATACGGTGCTTTGGACCCGAAACAAGGTATTTGGATCCAGTGACGGTCCCTGCTGCTCCGAGAAATTGTATGGTAACGCTCATAAGGGCTTTCCGAATTTAGAACGAGTACACTATGAAGGTGAAACATCCACCGTTGGTCGCCGCATCATAACGTGGGGAAGCAAAGCACAACTCTCTGTGAACATGCTTACGGCTCCAAGGGTCTTATCTCATGAATGAACAGCAGGCTACACTGGTGGAGTTGAGCGAGGCACTACAAAACTTCGCTGCCTCGCCTCGATTTGGGTTCCTCAAGACCCTTCAGGTAGGCAGGTTTGTCGGTTCTGCTCCCACCTCTCTGGGGATCTTAGGAGAGTTTACCTTTGAAAAGCTGGTTGAATTAGGGACCAAGAAGATCGCTAAACTTAGGTGGCTGACGAAGGAGCAGGAGCTTCTTCTTATAACGCTGTTACATGCCTTGAGTGACGGTGACGCGGGAGAGCTCTTCTCACCTCCACCCCCGATACGACCCGCAGTTCAGGCCGGTCCAGACCGGACAGGGCAGGAGGATGGGGCAGAGGAGGTCGTCAGTAGTGTGCAGGTAGAGATAGACCTACGGGAGCGCTTGCAGTCGCTCAAAGGTTCCCCTGAATTCCACCGCTTGCGGCACTGTGTGCTAGGCCAGTTCTGGGACCCAGGGTGGCCGCGCGCGCCGTTTGAGGAGTCCTTCACCCTTGAACAGTTGACTGACCTCGACATGTCCATACTCTTTCGGAAACGGACGATGTCCTCCTCTCGGATCCTTTACATGACGAAAGCACTCGATCGTGCTCTCGGTAGCACAGAATCAGTATCGAATCAGCCGGCTACATCCCAGGCTTGCCTCGGTGAGTCGCCAACTCTGGCTAAGGTGCCTTCTCACGAGGTAGCCAGGCCAGGCGTGCCGCAATGGCGCGCGCCGGCTGTGAATCCGGGGCCGATCGAGCTGGCCGTCCTCCAGCACCTACTTGAGGCTTGCTCGCGCGCCAACACATCCTCGAAGCCTCTGGAGAGAGTGCTCGCGATGCTTCCCCAGTATCTGACAGGGGATCAGGTCCTCTCGCTTCTGAGCATCGACCCACTCGATAAGCAGATCGATGTTGCATCGATTGATTGGCGAGCCATTTCGGATATGCAGGATGCTCTAAGACCCCTGTATCTAATGTTGCAAGGGCCAGGAGTATCTTTGAGCACCTTGACGGATATCTTCACGGGAGACTGCTTCGATGGGGCGAATGCGTTGCTTGGAGTACAGCTTGTGGTGCGAATGCTGGGCGCCGAGCAAGTTTCCATCGGTACCAGCTCTTGCCAAGGTGTTTGGAGTTTGAACCCAGAGGCGCTACGTGTGCTTGTAAGTCACATGCGTGCGGTCCGCCAGGAGTCATCGAAGAACGCCCTTAAGGCGATCTTACCCGAGATAGATCCTGTTTTGTGGAGCTGGCTGCACGAGCTTCTCCAGCCTGGGCGAGCCAAGAGGCCAAAGAAAAAGAATAGCTCTCGTCGCCGCAAATAGCCGCGAAACCGATGAATCGAGGATTCGTAGAGATGTATGGTCTGCCTAGCAAGTGAGGTAGAACTTACTAGTCCCTCGCCCAAAACGCATATGTGCTCGTTCCCTTAAACGCGTGTTAGAGGTAGGTGCTCTTTGCGGGTGGTAGGTTTGGATTTGCGTTTACGCCGGGGTTTGCCAGGGATCTACTGAGGTCGACATTCGCCGTTATAAAGCACCGAAACCGCGGCGCCATTTGCGAAGCACTCGCTACTATACGTACTGTTATCACATCCGCACACGGGGCTGTATATTTCGGGGCATACCTGCGATATCTCGGAACACACGCCGCTTCGAATAGAGTTCAGAGCACATTCCCCGCTTGGCAGCTTGCAGAATGTTTCTCCTTCGCAAATCTGAGGATCGTCATTTGAGCAGATCTTTCCTACAGATCTGAGGGGTCTCCCAGAGCCGCCACAGGCGGCCACAGATGATGACACTAAAATAAATAGCACTAGCAGAGCTGACCTCATGACATCGCCTCCTCGATGAACTATACAGCCAACCCGTGCTCGCGACTAGTCTGTTTGTGCCAGCTCTGGTGGCCGATCCTCGGTCGCGCTAGAAGCCACCGGTGCTGCAAGCGAGGCTCGGAACGGTATGAGCCGATCGCGAGGCAACGAAAATCCTTTGAAGCAGGAAGATGATATTCCATAAGGGTGGAGCCGATCTGAGCGCAGTACACCTCCTTCATGAAGTGTCCGCATCCATTCTCAATCAGGCTAGAGCTTTTTAGGCCCACATGGCAGGCTACGTTGCTCCCGGCAACCAAAACGGGCTACTCCGGTTTTATGCGAGTAATTCGGACCTATCTCAAGGAATCAATGAGGATGGAAATAATGATATTGCTCACGGTGGTCCGCCCGCGGTGGATCCTTTCTTGCAATTTCGTACCGTAGAAATCTTAAACGCTTTGGATGGGAAGAAAAATCCCTCAAAGGCGCGCCCCACGCATAAGGGGTAGGCAGAAACTGCCGTTACTAGACCTGAGTCGGAGAAAAAATGTCTGCCATTAGCTTCGCGGGACTGGCATCGGGAATTGATTCTACAGCGCTCATAGAGGCGACAAGTGATGCTGCCCGGCAAACCAAGGTCAAGCCGTATCAAAAGAAGGTGTCCGAGCTACAAGAGACCAACTCTGCCATGGAGGATCTCTCCGGCAAGCTCGATAGTCTAAAGTCTCTCCTGAGAGGTTTTTCTACCTTGAATGGTGGAGGTGTGTATAAGACTGGCACCAGTAGTAAGGAATCGATTGTTACTGCAACGGCTTCTAACGGCGCAGCTAACGGAAGCTACGAAGTAACCGTTAATACGCTCGCAAAAAACCACATATACACCTTTGATCAGACCTTTAGCGCAGCAGAGGCAGCGCTCCAGAGTACGTTAACGGGTGCTGAGCCAGCAGCGGATCGTACCATAACGATGACGGTAGGCACAGGGACCAACCAGGAAACCGTAAGTATTGTCGTGACGAACGGCTCCTATACCGTGTCCGATTTCGTCAATGCCTTCAATAATGCAAGCTCAAAGGCTGAAGCCTCGCTGGTAAACGTTGGAACCTCGGGAAGTCCCTCCTATAAAATCCTTATATCCTCGAGTTATGAGGGTACTGAGCGTGGTAGCATCGCGCGGACTTCCCTCGGTTCAGGGCTTACTAATTTGACAGCGTATTCGGAAAGTGCCGCCGCTAACTCGAGCATCACTATCTCCGGAATCGGAACGCTTACCCGCTCGACTAATAGCGTCGCGGATGTTTTACCCGGCGTAACGCTCAATTTGGTATCGCTCGGGACAGCCACTGTCAAGATATCCGAAGATGCTGCCACCACCAGCTCCAAGGTCCAAGAATTTATCGACTCCTATAACGACATCGTGAAATTTTTGGACGAGAATAACCAAGTCTCAAGGGATGAATCGGGGACAGAGGTAAAGAACGTATTCGGTCCATTAGCAAGCACTCGTAGCGACGACAACGCGCTAAACGCTATGAGGGCTGCTATCTCGAGCACCAGCGCTTCAGGAGGTTCAACCGTCCGAATATTTGCCGATCTCGGCATAACTACTGAGCGTGATGGTACTCTGAAATTTGATAGCACTAAATTTCAAGCAGCCGTCTCATCTGAGCCATCGAGTGTAAGTTCTATTCTGACAACCTTCGCAGATACAACTTCACTCACCGGCGGAACCATCGACATATACACGCGCTTCAATGGACTGCTCGATGTGACCGTAAATGGAAACAAAACCCTGATCACCGACCTCAACCAACGCATCGCTGATGCTGAACGGCAGATAGCAAAACAAGCCGATGATATGAAGGCGCGCTTTGCGCGACTTGAGTCCTTGATGGGCCGGCTTCAACAACAACAATCTTCGCTCACATCAGCTTTGGCTGGTTTACGCTAAGGAAGTGAGGAAGCTCATACAACTCACATCGATGCAGCGAACCTGAACTCCTGAGGGGATTGGACTTGCGAACGCTGAGCGGGATTAGCATCGTTGTGTGCAAACGGTGTAAATGACTCTAGGGATGTTGTAACGCTACCGATGAAGACCGAACTCACTATCTTGAGTACCTCCCGGTAGGGGTCGTCAGTCACGTAGATAAATGCCTCTCTGAGCTTCGATATCGGTTTGGTCGTAGTCAGATTTCTGACTTGGGGAGTTATGACAATAACCTTTCTCTCTTCGCCATTGTGACGAATCGTCTCCCTCCTAACGGCGGTCAATTCGATGTAGTACCTACTTTTCCCGTTAAAAACATCGAATACCTTAGTCTCTTTGAGTTCCCATGGCAGAGCGCGAGCAATAAAAGCAGCGGCGATAGGATCAAGGGTAAAATTGTGTGGGATGAAAGAGACTGCTATTTTGTGGGGATCGTCTGCCCCTTTGCTACGAATCGCCGAGACCCGCCCTCCGTCTGGTAAGAAGTCGATGTCTACGTGCTTGTGTCGAGAATTCTCTCGATGGTTAATCGTTAACTTTATTGAGGTCAGGTCGTTCTTCGAAAATATGCCAGTAGCGTCGTAGCGCAGTTTATACAGCAGATCAACAGCGCTATAGGTTCGAGCGGCTGTTTCGACTATGAAGTTGTTCCCGTCATCTTTGAAGGAAAGAGAGCACGATGCTGCTGGGATTCCTTCCCAACCTACAGTGTATTGGTACGTGCCAAAACGGGGCTGAAAGTAGTCAAGGGATGCCTTGTACAAAGGAGTTGTGACCTTAACGAGGTCGGGTGCTATGTAGTCGTCAGCGGAAGCCATAGTTTGGATAGTTACACTACCCATCATAGAGAGCACGACCGATGCCTGGCAGACAAGGGGCAAAGGGCGCTTTCTCGGGAGGCTTGCCATGGCACCGACGATCCTCGACGTGGTCTGACCGAGCTCGTATTGTGTGGTCATGCAGGGAACAGTCGATGTTTTCACCATACCCGTCTCCGTTAGTGAGGAATACCCATGCATAGGGGGCCACGCATAACTATGACTCCTGCCTAGATTACGCTGGTCTCGCCGGCTTGACCAGAAGATGGTTGGGCTGTAGAGATCCTGAATTATAGGATTATACATGAAGTCGTCTCAATTGGTTGTGGAAGCGCCTGCTTTGCGACGAGCCATCGTTAAACTGCTTGGGGAGCAAGCTGTGCCGACTATCGCGATTGATTATGAGCGGGCTGCCGCTCTCGGCGGGAATATGGAGCATGGAATCGTGCGAGAACAGGGGGTCTCATATAATCATCGGATAGCCCGAGTGGCTAGTATAGCCATCGAAGATGGGGGGATTCGCGATCTCGCGGGTGTGAGGATAGCGATCTGGAGCACCATCGCTGACGTAGGGGCTCTGAAGATCCTGGACGATGCGGCGATACGAGACCGCGCAGCGGATGTACTATCCGGTGAGAAGAGCTCAGACAGTTTGGTGAATACCATCCGAGCTGCGGCGGTACTTGATACAACCAGGCACTTACATATGACGACGCTCGGAGTGGAGGCAAGGCGTGCCTATCTCTGTTCAGATCAATACTCTGACTTGCTGAGTGATGGTATGCCTATACCCTCAAGGCTCAAGCTCAAATTAAAACATGCAGTGGCGATGCAGAAGCGATTGCTTGCAGCGTGTCGTGAGGGCGCGGCAGATGCGTAAGGGGCAGCAGTGCAGATACCGTGTGCTTGATTGGCTCATCACCCCATTATTTCTGACTATATTCTTTGGGTTGTTACTCTGCTTTCATGTCGCCCAAGTGGTGGTAGCTCTCGTGAGCCCTCGTGCACAGAAGCGTGTTCTCGACCTGATGAATCTCGGGATCATCTTAAATATCCGATTAGTTGGGGGCGGTTCCTTTAGGGTGTACGGTAACCCGCGCCTGCCGGCATCAAGGCCAGTCATCGTAGTCTCTAATCATCAGAGCATGTACGACATACCGATGATCATGTGGTTGTGCCGTGATCGCGAGTTGGGCTTCATCGCTAAGAAGGAGCTGGGGAGATGGATACCGAGCATATCGTTTGCGCTCCGTCGTCTTGGCTCAGTGCTGATAGACCGCAAGGATGCCAAGAGGGCACTTGAGGCTATCGAGCAGTTTGGAAGGTACAAAGAGAGCACCAAGCAGGTCGCATGCATCTTTCCCGAAGGAACGAGGGCGCGGGATGGCGCTATGAAGCGCTTTAAAGCCACCGGGCTACAGGCGCTCGTGCGGACGATGCCCACGGCCGCAATACAACCGGTTGCGATCCGGGGTAACTGGGAATTGTTGCGCTATAACCTGTTGCCGGTCGTGGTAGGATCGGACATTGAAATTACTTTCTTAGAGCCCCTTGAGCCGAGCTTGTATACCCCGGAAAGTATCGTGGCGGAGGTAGAGAGTCGTATTCGAGGGGTAGTTGAGGGTGGGGCTCCTGTGTCGAAAGAAAGGGAGCCAGGCAGCCTCCGTCAGGCCTGACAAAAAGCCTTCGGTGCTTGAATTGTTGCTAAATTCCGTTTAAGACTAGGGCTTCTCCATCTGTGCCGGAGTGGCGGAATGGTAGACGCGGCGGATTCAAAATCCGCTACCTGCGAGGGTGTGGGGGTTCAAGTCCCTTCTCCGGTACTCAACTGGTTGATGAAACAGCCAGTTTTGGTGACAGATGCCTGGGGTTGTAGCACCCCCGGTTTACCGATCATGCGTAGGCCATGAAATCCATCCCAGCGATGACCCCTCAGCAGCGAGACCTATCGGACGTCAAGCGCTCAGGCTTCTCGACGTACCGCAGTTTAGCGGTTGGCGAGGCCTCGTTAGCCTACCTTGTCTGCTATGAACTTTCCCAGGTCCTCCTTTCAAATATCTCTGGCCTCGCGGGTTTTGCCAGTAGGAGTATGGTGTATCCATGGTTATTTTCCCGCTGCGGTAAGCGCCCCGCTATCGGCCGGGGTGTACTGCTGCGAGTGCCGCGACAGATCTCCCTTGGAGATGGAGTCTTGATAGACGATAACGCGTCGCTGGATGTCCGAGGAGTGGAGGGGCGGATCGAGATCGGAGATCGAGTAAGTATTGGGCGTCTGACCACTGTCGCAGCGAAATACGGCTCGATATCGTTGCGGGCAGGATGCAACATCGGATCGTACTGCCGTATCGCTACGAACTCCTCAATTGAGGTCGGAGAGAGCGTTCTGATCGGTGCTTATTGCTATATCGGGCCGGGTAATCACACGGAGGGAACGTCCGACGAGCCGCTTATTACGAGGCCGATGGAGATTAAGGGTGGTGTTTCGATCGGAGCTCATGCATGGCTCGGTGCTCGGGTTACCGTTCTTGATGGGGTACGCATCGGGGAGCGAGCGATTATCGGAGCTCATTCCCTGGTAATGGATGATGTACCGGATGATGCTGTGGCGGTGGGAATCCCTGCGAAGGTGGTGCGCCTCAGACGACCTGAGGACCTAAAGACCGCGGAGGTCTCAGGCCCACATTCACAGTCTTGCCCCTAATCTTTGTAAGTTCGAATCTACGGAGTCCGGAGCGGCAACCGTCGCATGCCGTGCGAGACGATCATATGGGGCAGGGTGAGACCTGCTATAAGGCAGATAGAAGCTGCGAAGAGCTGATTGATATCGGAGAGATCAAAGAGCATCGTAAAAGGGGCAAGCCCAGCGATCGCTAAGAGCGAAATGACGCCAAAATCGAGCGGTATTCCGGAACATGTAGTGCTAAAAATCTTGCGACAGAGCTCTAGATGTTGTCGCGAGTGTCGTCCAATGAACCACACGGCGAACCCTGCCAGCGGCGGTAAGATGATCCATCCTAGGAAGCAGATACCGCGTTCGAAGCTCGTGATAAGGTTTCTTCTGGTGGTCAGCTCGTATGCTGCGTATAGCGCAAGGAGTGCCGTCAAAGCCAGCGCAGAGTTACCGAGAAAGGGCCGCAACATATCAAAGAGGTCTGACCGGATGAAGTAGCGCACGTACGGCTCCGTTTGATCCAGATGGAGTCCGATGGGAAGGAAGATTGCGCATACACCGTAGAGAGTGCTAGCGAAGGCATCAATCGGGTCATTACTCTGAGATTCACCCTCTATAAAATGAAGTGCCGAGATAACGAGGAATAGTGATAAGCCCAGTAAAGGAGAAAAGATACACAGGGCACTCATGGAGATTACGCAAGCGAGGTAGCATAAGACCACAGACACCAACGAGTCCTCGGCCCTGCTCCACTTGGCTTTCGCAACGCGCAGGTCATACGAACCGTGAGGGATACCTGCGCCGATCATAAGCACCAGGGCAATCCACTCCACCCGTGCGGGTGCCACGAGGGAGCATAGCGCCATCCCTATAAAGAGGCTTAAGACGAGGAGTGTGCCAAAAGTCATATATGCAAAAGAGCCTTGATCATCGCAAGTTTGGGAACTGAAGACCAGACCGAGAGCGCTTGAAAAAATGTAGCATCGCCCGATAAGAATGCTATCAGCGCTCGTGATGGAGCGCGCGAAAGGAGACTTTCCATCAGTTTCTCCCCATGCAGCGGTGAATTAAGAAGAGCTCGAAGAAAGAGTTTGTCACCAACAGCAAGCCATGGAGCGTATGCCGGATTAGGGGGTGTTTTCCCCAGCAGCAGGTGCTCGCTCAGCCGTTGGGAGCACTGTTGTGTCGCGAGAAAGGCGTATCCGGTCGAAGGTCGGATAGTGCCCGCGTTGCTACCAGTAACGTACAATGACTTTGTCTGTGGTATGCGAAGCCCCATAGGGATAGCTCCATACTCATAGTCTACACACTGCACGCCGCCGGGTGCGTTGCGCTCTATCCACCGCGAGCACCGTTCGAGATGATACTCTTTTGGGAGTGGCTTTGGGCTAAAGGTGGTGTGCTCAACAAGAGCAGTGGTTGGCGATGTGGGGAGGAGATAGAGAAAGCTAACGGGGGAGATCTCGGTACTCTCGTGGAGATCCATCAACACAGCCTCTGTAGGATTAAAGGCAGGAGATGTGGTCGTGATCCATGCGCCTGCAAAGGATTGCCACAGAGTTGATGACGCAGTTGAAGGCTGGAATGAGGCGTCAATAACGCAGTCAAACGTGAGCGTATCGCCGCCTATGTGTACGGCGTTAGTATCGATGTCGACATCGGCACAATTCCAATAAAACGATACCCCCGATGATTCAAGCTCCTTGAGACTGTTCTCAAAAAAATCATCGCCCCTAATCATGGTGTAAGGACAGTGAGGAACAGCGACTCGCCGCTCAAACGAGCGCCCCCGAAACACGACTGAACTCCAAGAGAAAGTTGGGAGGGAGAGGTGAGGCGTAAGCCCGCTGCTAAAGAAGCAAAAGGTACGCTGGGGGTGCGGTAATCGCGGTCGGAGGTCAAATATTGAGATCGCTATCCCAGGTGCGAGCCGGAGAAGCTCCCTGGCTATGCTAAGCCCCGAGAGCCCCGCTCCTCGAATCCCCACCGTGCGGATGCTGAGCATTCAGCTGACACCTGTCTTGTGTCTCAAGTCTGATTCCGTATGAGCGAGTATGTGATGGGTGTGAGGCTTTCTCTCAAGGAGGGAAGCTTTCCGTTCCGTTCGATGATGTATCGCCGCCTTACAGGCGATCCCTATCTTGCGCAGGTTTGAAACTACGGAGCGCTGGCGGGCAATAGTGGAGTTCTTGATCACTCGGTCTCCGATTGCTCGATAGCATTGGGCGGCAACACGGATCGCAAATCGATTCTCAGGAGCAAGGTAGTTGAGCCCGGATAGCCCGCGGCTGTAACGTGCATCAGCGAGGAAAAGAAGCCTTCGAATGGCCTCTACCATGATCGGTTCGTTCTGTGGATTGATCTCGTAGGTGTCACGCAGAGTACGTCCCGACAGCCAGGATGTCGGCAGATATATTCGCTTACGTGTGAGATCCTCCATGATGTCGCGGGCGATGTTGGTGTACTGCATTGCGATCCCTAAATCGGCGGCGTAGCTAAGACCGAGATCAGATGTGCCACCGAGGATCGGGTACATGATTAGCCCTACGTTACCTGCCACACCGTGCGCGTAGCTCTCAAGCTCGCGCTCGTTTTGTATGTGGAGGCTCGAAACATCTTGTCGGCATGCCTCTACGAGCGCAGCTAGTGGGTGTCGTATCTCGGGAAATCTGGTGAGAAGCGGAAGAATCGGATTGATGAGCTCGTGAGAGTCATCTTCCTCAAGGATGGCTGTAGTCACGCATGAGAGGTAGGCATCTCTGTCAGGGCGCGCAGGTGTAGCATCTGCGATATCGTCAACCAAGCGACAGAAGTTGTATGCTCGCGCCGCATCGAGTCGCACTGATTGTGAGAGCCAAAATGTGGCGAAGTAAAAGGTTTTTCCAGCCTTGGAGATCAGGCGCATTTCACTCGTCATGCAACAGACCTTTGATAGTCTTGAGAGTTATCTGATTGCCATGGCGTCGGTTCTGCCAGCTCACCCCTTGCGATGGATCGCCGGATCATACGCTCTACTACTTTGGCCGAGGTAACAACGCCCGGCAGGCCACCACCGGGATGCACACCAGCCCCACACAGATAGAGGTTGGAGAGCTTGTCCATACGATTATGGAAGCGGCCCCATGCGGATTGGCTGAGTAGCGGTGCGATCGAGAAGCCTGCTCCAAGTGGGCTCATGAGTGTATCTCGGAAATACCTCGGGTCGATGGACTCCGCGAAAACGAGCTCTGAGGTTAGGCCAGGGAGGGTGCGTGCTTCGAGGATAGACAGCACGGTCTTACGAAAAAGAGGTTCGTCGAGTTTCCAGCCGCTGTAGTTACCTAGGTGCGGTACGGGGGCAAGAACGTAAAAGAGCTCGCCATCAACAGGTTGCATCGACGGGTCTGTAGCTGCGGGACGGTGGAGGTAGAGGCTTGGGTCGCCCGGAAGTTGCCGCCCGTCAAAGATATCCTTGAGAAGCGCTTCCCAACGCTCTGACAGGACGATCGTATGGTGAGCAACGGTGGGATAGGTACACCGAGTTTTGAAGTACAACACGTAGAGCCCCATACTTGAGGTAACGGTTTTTGCACGCAGACGCTCCGTTAACGATAGCTTGCTCTTGCCGAGTATGTCATAGAGAGTGCGTGGATCACCTCCCCATACGGATAGGTCACACGGAAATGACGCACGTTCGCCGCGCTGCGTGGCTTCTACTGCTGTAACTCGTGTAGTCGAGTCAGTGAGGAAGTTTACGGCTTTCGTGTCGTAGTGGAAGCGAATACCAACCCGTATTGCAAGCTGGATAAGTTGAGCGATGAGCTCAGACGTTCCACCCTTTGCAAACCAGATACCTCCTTTGCGTTCCATCGCATGGATCAGCCCGTAGATGGCGGTAGTGGTGAGTGGGTTTCCTCCCACGAGCAGCGGAGGAAGTGAAAAGGCCTGACGGACCCGCCTATCTGAGAAATATCGGGCAGTGAGTCGCCACAGGGTGGTGAATCCCCCCAACGTCATAAGTCTGGGTACCATCGCGACCATCGAGCTGAGCGAAGAGAAATCAGCATCGCCCAACTGTTCATACCCTACTTCGTACAGGCGTTTGCTGTGCAGTAGAAACTGACGATAGTTGCGCGCATCTGACGGTGAGAGCTTGGCGATCTGCGCCTCCTGTTGTTCCACCGATGGTACTAAATCCATCTCGCTGCCGTCTGCATATGAGAGCCGATACCATGGATCGCAGGGGAGAAATTCGACGTGGTCAGCCCGTCGCTCTCCAAATAGGGCAAAGAGCTCATCAAAGAGCCAGGGTGCGGTGATAACTGTGGGGCCAGCATCGAAACTGTGGCCATGAAAGGAAAGCGACCGGGCGCGACCTCCGGGGTCTGGGCACCCCTCTAACACGACAACCTCATACCCTAAGGCACGCAGTCGTAACGCACTCGCAAGGCTCCCAGCCCCTGTCCCTATCACCACGGCTCTCATACGGGGGATCTTAGCAAAGAGGGCTTCCGAGTAACATTCGAAAAACCACATTTAGGGACGAGGACCGAGAGGAAATCGCTCTCGTAACGAGCGGCAGTTCACTCAATGTTCCGATGCCCGTGGAAGATTGCACTACCGCTACAGCGAAAAAAAAGCAGCGCCTCACGGCGCTGCTTTCGTTCTAGTTCTATATGAAACCCAGCGCTCTAGGTTAGGCGTTGGTCTCAGACTTGCGAACAGCTACCACATAGATGAACACACCAAATACTGCCTTCGCGAGGATATCCGCGATCGTGTATCCGATCTGAACGTATGTAGCCACTTCCGCGCTCCCCACATTTGTACCTGGGAAAAAGTAGAGAGCATATACCACCGGATAGAAACACCATGACACAACGGTCAGATTACGCGCTGTGATAATCAGGTCACGTACCGACTCAGGTTGCGCGTTAATAGCCTTCGAAAGTCCTGAGAAGAGGCTGAACACGATGTAGATGAAAGGTATCATCGAGAAAAACCACCATTTGAACTTGGTCCCTACGTCTGGGGAGATCTCACCTGGATACCCAAGAAGGATCATAAGCGCAGCGGCACCCGCCAGTTTTTGTGCCTTTGAAATGGTCTCTTCTCTTGAGAGTCGCATAACGAGAATCAGCTCTATTAGAAGCAGCGGAACGGTGAGTAGCCAATCTACATAACGGTAGGCATCGTTGAACTTGTGAGCGGTTGCCTCGAGACCTGTCTTTGTGACGCTAAACGCCCCTTGCCACGAATCAAAGATCCTCCAGTAATGGTAGAAAGCAATCAGCGTAACGATACCGCTGATCGTTACGGCCGTTTTGTATTGAGGCGCTACCTGGCTGCGTCCCAAAAAGAGAAATATTGTTGCCGCTCCCATGACAGCGATTGCAAAAGAGAAGGCGTTTGAGACCAGCTCAAACTGCCCAACGTTTAACATTTCCATGTAGAGGTTCCTCTCTATGTAGTTTAACAGTAGTTACAAACTGGAAACGCCGGACCATTTTCCGGATCACATGCGACGCAAGACCACCGGCAGATTCCTATCAGCTTTGTAGAACGGTAATACCCATTAAGCCAACAACATAAGTCGTTGTTGTGAAGCTCGTTTTGCCAGCTGAAACATCTTTGTATTTTTCATGTTGTGCAAATCACCCCCCTTTTGCTGCTCTAACTACCCAAATTAAATGGTTTTGTAACCACAGAGCGTTGTATTCATTAGCAACCAACCACCGACACAATGTAGTGCAAACTCCACTAAATAAATGTCGAAGAAAATCAATCAACTTTTTGTAAATGGCTTCATCAGGGGTTATTTGAACGCAAATTGCACCGACAGAGCCGCTCCCTGTGCTCCCGATGCGCTAGTGCCGGAATAAGGCACGGCCGTGATTCGGTAGAGGCTCGGGGTATAGCTCCATGCAGGATAATCGCCCGTTGTGCTGGGAGCAATCGAGAACGGAGTGTTGTCGTCCAAGGAGAGGTTTGCAGCATCACGTAGCCAGCGAACACTGGCGATACCACTACCTGTGGAGTTGGCTCTGAGATTTATCTTTGGTGCTGTACCGAGAGCAGAGAGCGGGATCTTTGCGCCGTTCGGTACTTGCTCGTATCCTGGGAAGGGTGTGTCAGTTTCGGCATTAATCAAAGTAAAGCTGGATATCCCAAACGTAGTGTTTGGAGGATTTAGGGTAATGATGCCGTTCCTAGCACCGGACAAGAGAGAATCGCTCGCTTCAAACTTAAAGAGATATGTCCCTACGCGAGAGGCGCTGGCTCCCGTAGTGAGTTGAGTAGGCGTACTGAAACTCATTGTTCCAGGGCCTCTCACTCGTGACCATAAAAAGTTCAGTATACCCGACGGTAAACCGTCATCATTCGCTGTTCCTCTCAATGTCACCGCTGAGCCTAAAACCAAGCTTTGCGGAAGACCCGTTTCGACTATCGGCGCTTTGTTCGTTGCTGGTGGTGTTGGAGATGGTGTCGCAGTTAGCGTACTGGTCGGGGAAGGAGTGCTCGTTGGAGTTGCGGTGCTGGTAGCGGTTGGAGTGCTTGTCGCAGTTGCAGTGAGCGTGGCTGTTGGTGTCGCAGTGGCCGTCGGTGTGGGAGTTGAAAGTTGTTGTGCGACGACTGTTGTGGTGGTCTCACCGGTCAAACCCAACGGGTCGGACACCGTTAGTTTCACCAGATATGAGCCGGCCTTACTAAAGGTACGGATAGCTGTGGCCGTGGTTGCCGTGTCCCCGTTTCCAAATTCCCAGAGATAGTGCAGCGGATCTCCGTCCGGATCTCTTGAGGAGAACCCGTCGAAGCGAACTGTGAGAGGCGCAAAGCCTGAGCTAGGAGAGGCCAGAATCTTTGCGTTGGGAGCCCTGTTAGGTGACGCTGAGTCTCGAAGAGTAACGAGGATGCTCCGCGCCGCCCCTTGCGTTCCTGATCCATTGGTACCGGAGTAGGGTACCGCTGTAAGCAGGTAGCGCCTCTTGGTGTAGGGCCAGGCAGGATAGTCACTGCCCGCGCTCGGCTGAAGTGCAAACGGTGCGGAGGAGTCCGTTGAAGCAGCCGCCGCATCTTGCAGAAACACCACGCTCTGAACGCCAGAGCCATTAGTATTAGCCCGCACGTTCAGTGCGGTAGTAGGGAGAGATAGTAGGCCAATCGTACTACCGTTGGGTATATTCTCATATCCGGGGATCGCCAGATCGGTATTGGCATCTATCAACGAAAAACTTGTAATACCGAAGCTTGTGCTAGGAGGGTTGAGGGTCACGAGGGTATTCGCCCCAGTCCGTAGCAGCGAGTCATTCGCTTCCAGCTTCACGAGGTATGTTCCGGAGTTCGAGAAAGTGGCGTTCGTTGCTGTTGTATTTGGCGAGGTGAATGAGACCACACCGGGGCCGCGTACCCGCGACCAGAGCACACTGAGAACTCCGCTAGGGACTCCGTCATCAGAGGCGAATCCTCGCAGAGAGACCGTTGATCCAAAGGCGAGCGTTATCGGGTCGGGAGGACGAACGGCGGGAGCGGTATTGGGCACCGATGGATCGCCCACGAGGATTGTAATCGTAGTCTGGTCCTCGAGACCAAGCTCGTCCCTTGCAGTAAGCTTCACGATATACGAAACAGGCGTGGAGAATGTTCGAGAGGGATTAATCTGTGTTGAGGTGTCACCATTCCCGAAATCCCAGAGATACGTCAGGGCTGGGGTCTCAGGATCCGATGATGTGCTCGCATCGAAAGTAAGACTTAGAGGAGCCACTCCCCCACTCGGTGAGTAGTTTATTCTCGCTATCGGCGGCAAATTCTCGTAAATCGCGGTAAAACTGAGCGGAGTTGTAGGAACGGTAAATGTTCGCTCTCGGGTATCAAGGCCGTCACTCCATGTGATAAAGCTCCTTCCTTGGTGAATCGAGGCAGCCGAGATGGTCTGTACAGAGTTGACGATCGGCGATGCAGTGTAGGGCGCAAGCACCTCTAAATCCTCATCGATATACGTGATCGGCGCTCCTATCGGTTCACTTTCAAAAGAGACAGGTACAGTTCGTGGTTGAATCGTTACACATTGTTGGTCGTCGAGCCCTTCTCCTAGAGAGGCGTACAAGCACACGATGTACCGCGTATTATCGCTGTGCTCTTCGGGTTGAAATGTCCCAGAGGGTATCCCCGGTAGCTCATCGACGAGGTGCTCGTGAAGGTTGTGTTGTTGAATGATCGACCATGTAAGGGCACTGTCAGGTACCCGCGTGCCTTGATACTCGGCATACCCGGAAAATGAGATCGTCTCACCGATCGAATACTTGGTCGAGGTTGTGGGTTGCACGATGGTTACTCTTGGCGGGGTAACACCTGTTCTGACGGTGACCGACGAAGACGATTCCGCAAAGGGCGTGGTAAGCTCTCGAACTACGACGGTTGCTTCGAAAGTGCCGACCGATCGGTAGGTGTAGGAGGGATTTGGCTCCGAGGATGAGTTGCCCAAGCCATCACCGAAATCCCAGCTGTAACCCAGAGGCTGGCCGTTAGGGTCGTTTGTTCCCGTCGTATCGAATGACACACTGAGAGGTACTGAACCTGAAAGTGGCTGTGCTCGCAGCACAACCGTCGGAGGGGTGTTATTGGAGCCCGTATATCGGAATCTTCGCAACTGACTTCGTCTCGACACCGTGTCGTAAAAGAGAGCGTAGATATTCGTATCTGGGGCGGTCACAAGCTGAACGACACCAGCAGACGATGTGGCCACCTCGGTAGCAAATGGAGATACAGTTGGAAATCCGTTTTGATCGAAGCGCAGGAAACGGATCGTTCTCTGTGCATAATCAGCGAAGAAGAGTGAGCCGCGGTACTGAGATGGGTAGGTAGTTCCCGTATAGAACGATACCCCAGTTACCGACGCACCGAGATCCTTTCCATTCGCATCGAGAGGGTGTGAATACGCGAATCGAGGTGCAGTAACGGCGCCGAGCCCCTGATTGTAGAGGGAGTTACAAAAATCCTTCGTACGACTGAAATTGCCAAAAGCGGCGTTTTTTAAGCTGACGGTGTTGCCTGAGCCGATGCTGTCTTTTTGAATCGTCCCCCCTTCGTAGCATGGCCATCCAAAGTTTGCGCCTTTCCCCGAATTTATCTCCTCCCAACTACTGCTGCCGACATCGCCCACAAACACCTGCCCATTCGCCGGATTGAGGCTCATTCTAAAAGGATTTCGCATCCCGTAAGCCCATACTTTGGAGCGATTGCTGTTTGGATTAGCCGCGTCGTAAAAAGGATTTCCGGGTAACCCAAAGCCGGTAGTCGGATCTATCCTGAGAATCTTACCTGCTAGAGAATCGAGCATCTGGGTTCGAAGGCTTACCTTGTTCGCGCCGCTGTACGGTGCACCATCCCCATGCGAGAGATACAAGGACCCATCGCTACCGAACATGAGTGCGCCGGCACTATGAGACAGCTCGTCACTCGGAATGCAATCTTCAATCGGAGTGCCGTCCATGGTCAGCCCCGTCATGCACGATGCCGGCTCTGGGAGGATCGTAGGTGAAGAAGAGATACACGTAGGGCCGGGAAGGAAACTGTGGATCGACGGCTATACCACCAAGGCCGCGGTCGGTCCTGCGATTGACGATCGATGTGATGTCAATGAACGGCGTACTGAGAAGTGAGCCGCCCTGGGCAACTCGGACGATTCCCTCTTTGATCGCGATGAAGATCCGTTCTCCGGGAGCAAACGCCACCGCAGTAGAGAGAGGGAGGTCCGACAACACAACATCTTCGACGAACCCGCTATCAGGTTGCAGCTGCGACTGGGCGCTAACTCGCTCTGTTGTTAGCGCAAACAAGACTGTGACAACTATGCAGCACACAAGAGTAGCTAAAGGAATCGGAGACCAGCCTTGTTCCTTCATGGTCGAGCACCTCTCTGTCACAAATACCTTCCCCTCAACACGACCTCTCCTTACAGATTTCCGTAAAAGGGTAGCTGGCCTTGTATAAATTGCGTGAGCTGATGGTCAACCGGAAAGTGCGCGGGCTCGTTTAGGGTGTGTTGAACATCATCATGAGGGAGATCATAGAGCCACGAGCTGAGGGTGTTGCCAGAGTCTTGATGAGCGAGAGGTTGAGAGGCTTATTGCTATTGTCGTATGCCCAATTCCAAGGGAAAAAGCTACTTCGCCGGTCTCATCGTCTACTTTAGGGGTTTGTTTCTGTGCGTAACCCGCTTAGAAGGCGTCGATACTGATCGAGAAGTTTGACAGCGGGCTCCCAAATAATCTTGGCACGCATTCTGTTTCCGTCGCGTAATTCCCACAGTCTTTGATCTGGCTGTATGCTCGAAATTAATTCAGAGAGTGGGCGCCTGCTGTTGAGTTCGTAGGGGATCTTCTTCTCGACTTCTCGGACAATCTGGTCAAATTGCTCTCCTTTCCTGATTTGTTCGGCAACTAAGGTGCTCGTCCGAGTCGCATCTTCAATCCTCATCTTGAGCTTCGTGATCTGCTTACTTATGCGACTGAGTTCTCGCTGAACCAGGGTATTCGTATCCAACAGGGCGCCTAATTCGATCTGCATAGAGGGTGGAAACTGTGCACCCTCGTCTTTGATAAGCCTGATCAACCACTCGCGATATCCACTCACAAAGTATACGAGAAAGAGAAATTCGGCAGGTTCACGTTCACGCTTCGATTCAACGAGTCGCGTCAGGAGCTCCAAGAGGCCGATGCGAGTTAATTTGAATAGTGGTCGATTGCCCTTGTTGAGGCTCTTCAGGAAGCCCTCTTTGCTTAGGTAGAGCAGATACCTTTGAATCTGAACGTTTTGAATTACAAGCTCTGAGTTCGTGTCTGGGTGTGCCCAATTACTGAAGAGCTCTGCAAAAAAACGAATATCTCTCTGTCTGAAACCGTGACCCTGAGCGCTCGCATGTGACGCCAGCGTAGCGGTGGCAACAAAGAGTTCATGGCGACGAGCCAGGGTTTCATTTCTCATACAGAATGCTCCTTTAGGTTACATTGTAACAACAAATATGCTCTGTAAAAAGCCTAAATCACAAACACGTTGCTGGTACTTGCAGTTCTCTAAGTCAAGTACAGTACATTGTAACGGACTATAAATCGAATCTGATCGGCAGCGTTGCTACACTTGATTCATGAACCTGACTATTTGGAGAAAACCATGAATACCTTTCGACGATGGACGGCTAGTATTGTTTCGAGTTTTGAATCGGTGATTCAACAGCTTGAAAATCATGAGGCGATGGTAAATGCAGCCATCCGCGAGGCAGAGCGGAATGGAGGATGCGCAAAGGCACAGCTGCAACGTGTTCGAAATGATGGTAAGGCGATGCGGCAACGAGCGCTCGAATTGACATCGCAGATCGAGAGTTGGCGTGAGCGTGCAAAGAAGTATGCAGCCTCTGATGAACCAAAAGCGCTCGAGTGTGTCAAGCGGAGCAGACGACTTGAAAAGCGCCTCATCCAGCTTGAGCAACAGGAGCGTGAGCACGCAGCTTTAGAGAAAAGCCTCTCGAATGACCTCGCGATAGTCGAGGAGCGACTGGTGGATCTTCGTCGCCAACGAAACATCATGCGCACGAGGCAGAGTCGAGCGGAAGCCTTGAAATTACTCCAACAGGTGGACTCGCATGCAGTAGCCGACATCGATGACATCTTCAATCGATGGGAATCGCAGGTCAGCGCATGTGAGATACGAACTAATGTTGGACGATTCGAGGAAGACCCGCTCGAAGACGAGATGGTGTCACAGGAAGAAGATGAAGAGGCGAGGAGAATCCTGGCGTGTATCGTAGCTGGTGGCTCGATTAAGTAGTGGAGGAGTATATGAATACGAAGATAGACCTTTTTCATAATGACCTCGAAGGTTCTTCAGTAGAGCTCGCAGCGTGTCACACCACAAGTGCTGACGCCGAAGGGGCTTCGGCTGGCGAGCTATTGCAGCGAGCCATGAATGTGGGCACGTACCTCCGAAATATCGGAGCATTCATGCTAATTCTCTCCGCTCTCGCATTCATGCTGCAGAGATGGGGAGTGACTGATCATATTACTCGATACTTCTCGTTTCTCGGCTTTACGGCTGTGATGACGATAGCTGCCCTGGTCTGTGGTCTGGGCGTCAAAGAGGGGAAGAGTGCACGAACCCTCTTTGGATTAACTGCAGCAATCGTTCCAGTACATTTCGCGCAGCTTGGGGCGCTGTTATACTCAGTGTGTGGTGATATTCCAGAGGGTGTTCAGTACCCCAACTACCTTTTGTGGCAGGCGGATGACGGGATGGCTGTGGCAGGTACGATCGGCGCGGCTCTCTTGTGCTTGATACCGACCCTATATCTGGCTTACTCCACGCTCGATCGGGGGGTGAGTCGAATGCTCACTATCGGTGCGTTGGCCCTCAACGCCGTACTTCTCGTTCCCGTACGAGACCCTAATGTCGTAGCGTTTGTGAGTGCGATGACGCTCACTGCGGCACTGTTTCTTACGTCACGTATCAGGCAGTGCTCCAGCTTCGCCACGAGAGAGAGCGCCTTCGCACGACTGACCCTCTTACTCCCCTTGGCGGTGCTCGTTGGACGTCAGGTTTTTTTGTATGCGGTATCATTGGAGTTTGTAGCGGTATCACTGCTGATGCTCGCTGGAGGCATGTATTACGCCGCGCCAAAGTATCTGTCCGAGCGTCTTGCTGGAATTGTTCAGTCCATGAGCGCAGGGCCTCTCTTGCTGGGTTGGTTTTTAGCGCTATCAAGCGTCTACGAGAGCATCGGTGCACGCGAATCCTGGGAATTTCTGCTCTCATTCGGACTGCCGGTGACCCCCATACTCTTTGCTATGGGTATGTTTGCAAAGGGTAGAGGACGGGTAATGCAGGTGTTGTCGACATTAGTCGGTTTAGTCACGTCGCTGGTAGCATTCGGACTTGAGCCATCGGTACTAACATCAGGAGCCTCAATCTTCATGGTAGTGGGTTTTCTGACGATAGCGTTCATACTGCAGAGTAGGTCCATACTTTATCTCTCTACGCTCGCGGGGGTGCTGCTGACGTCACGTCATGTACTGCTCCTGATTGAATCGATTGACTTCAATCTATGGATTACGCTGGGTACAGCTGGTGTTGTTACGATTGTCGCCTCGTCACTCATAGAACGTAATATGACAGCGATAGTTCGGTGGCTACGTGCGACTCGCGCTGATATCGTGAGTTGGAACGCCTAAGCGAGAATAATACAGGCGGCGAGGATGCTGTGCTTTTTGATTGGCGCGCCATGGTCAGAGCTGTATCAGTTCTTCCTGGTCGGAATCACGAAGTGCAGAGTCCCCGCCGTTCTCGCATATCTGAATCCTCGAGGACCGATCTAGGATAGTGACGTTTTACAGCGAAAAATCAAGCATCTCTTGGTCTCTTTGTGCTACTGTATTGTTCATGAGTAGTGTCAGCTCCAATAATCTTGATTCGTCCTCGACTACCACGGAGCTCAATGAGTGGGAGCAGATCTTATTCGATCTGCTCTCTGTCCCCTCGGTCACTGGCAACGAACGAGCGGTAGCAGAGGTTCTTGAGGATCATCTTCGTCGATGGTTTCCCAACGCCCATGTGTGGAGGCAATCGATCTCCGCTGATCGTTGGAACGTTATTATTCAGTATGGTGAGCCTACCTTTACACTTACGAGCCATATGGACGTGGTACCAGGTGGGCCGTTGCCCGCGTGGACTGGGGACTCGATGATAGGCAGGGGCGCATGTGATGCTAAAGGACAGATAGTGGCTCAGTTGTGGGGTCTGCACTCCGCACTGGCAAAGGGTGTTACCGACTACCGCTGCGCGTTTGTAGTCGGAGAGGAATCTGATGCGGTTGGTGCACAGGCGCTGCTCCATCTCGAACCAACGCAGTATATCCTCAACGGTGAGCCGACGGAGAATTGTTTTGTGAAACGCGCCTGGGGAAGTGTCGATCTCGAGATCTCAACAGAGGGGAGGAGTGCCCATTCCTCCCTGGGAACCGCAGATTCGGCGATCCATAGGCTTGTTTTTGAGCTCAGTGACCTCCTCTCTAATCAGCCAGACGATCTGAGCTTCAACGTGGGGGTGATCCGCGGGGGCCTAGCAGCGAACGTGCAAGCACCTTTCGCCGCCTGTGATATCTGCGTGCGTATTCGCGGTTCTTCGGCGAGCCTGGAGGATTACCTTCCTCAAGTACTAAAGCAGGCCCATTGGTTGTTTAAGTCTCCGCCGACGTCTGGTTTAGAGCTCTATGTGCCGAAAGATGAAATAGGGTCGGCAATAGAGGTACGATTTGCGTCGGACTGCAGCCTCTACGTTCAAAGATATGATCGAGTTATGTTGTTTGGCCCAGGAAGTATTCAAGACGCGCACACCGATAACGAATCGCTTTCTAGATCTGCTTTGCGCGAAGCGGCTGGGCGCATTTGTGACTTGGTGTGCTCGATCGCATGACGATGTTGCCGCTGATTGTTTTTTGGTGCTTCCAGGTTTAGAGTGCGAGCGGAATAAATCCTTTGTTCTTCAGAGAGATTTGTAAGAGCGTCACATGGCACAGATATCATATTCCACCAACCAGATCGCACATGTCCCGAGCGCCAAAGTCGCTATTATTATGTCGAAGTGGTATCGCGAGCTATCGGAGTCTATGGTTCAAAAGTGCGTGCCGATTCTGATGCAGGCAGGATGCGCTCCAGTTGATGTGCACGTTGTTCCGGGCTGCCTGGAGATTCCCTTAGCGGCGAGAAGGCTTCACCAATCAAAGCCGGAGATCGAGGCGCTGATCGTATTTGGTATCATCGTCAAAGGCGATACTTACCACTTCGAAATGGTAAAGGACCTCACTATGAGTGGGATAGAACGAGTGATGTTCGAGCGAGATGTACCTATTATTAATGAGATCCTCCCGGTCGACCGTCTGGAGTATGCCCAGGCACGCTGTGCCGACGATGACAGGAACAAAGGTCTTGAGGCAGCGCTTGCCGCAATAGAGATAGTTGAGTGGCGACGGCGCCATCCTGTGTAATTGCTAGGCAAGCGAAGGGAAGTAACGCATTCGCGTTGTTTCGCTAGAGGTGCTCGCGGATCTGTTGAGCAATCTCTGGAGTAATTCGAAGCTGCACACGTAGGCTTTCAAGGATACGGTCTTCCTCGGCGGTGATACGCTCGTCGGCGCGGGCTACCACAAGAGCCAGACGCAATATCTCCTCTTTTTGATCGTCATTGAGGCTTGCGGCTACTATGGTTAGCTTCGGAAGAAGTGTGTCGGAGTGTTTTCTGCTCTCGAGGGTTGTTGAGAAAACGTCCTCCGCAGCCTCTTCAGAGAGGGCGAGCTCATTACGTAGTATCGCAATTATCTCGTGGACCTCATTCTCTTGCAGGGAGTGATCGCTCAGCAACATCTCAACGAGTAGGGCGGTAAATACAGCGGCGAGCTCTCGGTGAATCAAATTACCGTGACGATCGACTAGGAGGCTGATTGGGGTTGGGTGAGAACCGGAACTGAAGAGCGATTTTAAGATTTCAAATAGAGACTTTGTCATATACCTTCGTGCCGCATCATATACGTTCATCCTTGTACTACGTGCTGTTGCTTCATGAAAGATAACCTCTGAGGATGGGCCCTACGCGCGATCATAGCGACGAGGGGGACCCTAAAAACAAATTGAATTTATTCGAAATTTCGGCTCAGGTGCTGAGCGTTCGCTTCGCCTCCTAGAGCCATATTGAAGGGTGGGCTTCCTAAAGAGCAACGGATCCTCATGTCTCGCCGCGGTTCATACGACAACCCTACCGTAGGTTGCCGAAATACGAAGTGCTCAAGGTAATTCCGAGTAGCGAAAGTTTGGGGAGCATGGTGACTAGAGGTGTCTTTTCGCTAGGGGTGATGGTTGCGTTTGCGATGCCTCTGCTCTCGACAGCAGATGCGGCGCCGGTGAAGCTTGTCATGCCTGGGAAGGAGATAGTGGTAGCGCCTGAAAGACGCGGACTAGACTCCGACGTTGTACATCAATCGGATGTAGTGGGAACACTACGACTACCCGATGAGCTCGAGCTCACGACGCACAGTGTGGGTACTGGCATTCAGTCGGTCGGCGTTTCGGGTGGCTTTTTCGCCCAGTCAACGACCCCAGTGATCGCTAATGAGACCGAAATTGCACGAGCTTGTGACGCAATCAGGGCTGCAAATCCCGACAAGCGCTTGCGCTGCGAGCCCAACGTGCTCTTCAAAACGATGATTGTGCCCAACGATACGCGATACGAGGATCAATATGGGTTGAAACGGATGAGGCTTCCTCAAGCGTGGGACACCGCTACGGGAAGCAAGAGCGTAGTTGTAGCGGTCGTCGACAGCGGTATCGATTACACGCACCAAGATCTGATCAACAACATAGTAAGAAATACCGGTGAGGTCGCGGCTAACGGGATCGATGATGATGGGAATGGATTTATCGATGACGTGAGAGGCTACGATTTTGTTAACGACGACCCCGACCCCATGGACGTTAGCGGGCACGGAACGCATTGTGCGGGAATCATTGGAGCTCAAGGTAATAATGCTCGCGGTGTTGTGGGGGTAAATTGGAATGTGGGGTTGTTGCCCGTTCGAGTCCTATCGGAAGAGGGGGAGGGAACGGCAGCAGATGTCGCCGCCGGAGTCGTATATGCCGTTGACCGAGGCGCCTCGGTTATAAACCTCTCCCTTGGAGGGCCTACTTTCAGCCAGGTGCTAGAAGATGCAATCGAGTATGCGAAACAACGTGATGTACTTGTTGTGATAGCAGCTGGAAATGCCGGTAGCGATAATGATTCCATCCCAACATATCCGGCGAATTCCACCAAGAGTAACGTGCTTTCCGTTGCCGCGAGTACTTCCGGCGACACGTTAGCGCTTTTTTCTAACTACGGGGTACAGGCAGTTGATGTTGCCGCTCCCGGTGAAGGTATACTGAGTACCATCCCCGGAAATAGCTATGGTGTAAAAGATGGTACCTCGATGGCTGCGCCGCACGTTGCCGGGCTGGCGGCGCTCCTAAAATCGCTAGGAGCGGGGCGCTCTCATGGAGTGATACGAGATATTATTGTGGGCACAGTGACCTTACGGGCGAGCCTGCGCGAAAAGATCTCTACCGGTGGTCGGGTGGACGCATTTTCGGCCGTTGGTGCGATAGCACCACAACCGTCCCCGACTCCAACTCCGACACCTGACGGTACGAATACGCCACAGCCGACACCACCTCCCTCATCGGGTGGAGGTGTCAATCCTCGGCCAACGCCGATACCGGGAGCAGATGGCGGAGACGTGGCACGTCTCACCCTGCGTGTTGTGCTTAGGCCTGGCACGGCCACGCTATTCGGTAACGCATTTGGTTTTGAGAATGTAGGTTTATCCGGAAAGCCGGTTTCCCTCGTTTGTGGAGGAAAGGAGTCGGCGGTCTTCACGACGCTTACTGATGGTGCCTATTTCTTCAGGACCAAACGTACTAGCAAGATACAGAAGTGTGTAGTTGCCTCAACCAACGGCGTGCGCTCGCGAGCATTTCGGATCCCCAAGCGCTAAGGATGCAAGGAACGCTGGGGGAAATCATGCGACGAGTCACTTCAACATTGAAATCATAATCCAGCTCGTGATACCTTCTCAGCGTCGACGCGCTCCGGTCGGCTCATATCGGAATACGTAGTCGGCCCATTTCGGAATCGGCGATCGGAAGCATCGGAATGCGCATAACTCGCGGAAACCACAGGCTTGATTTCATCACTTCACATACCCCAGATTCAACTTGGAGCAATTGTTCAAGTGGCTATAGATCCAGAGGATTCATCAAAAGTAGCCCTTGATGTGTATGAGGACTAACTAGGGAAGTTCTGAATAAGCTTGAGTTTTCCAGGCAGTGTAGCGAGGGGGCGTTGGAAGTTATCAAGCGGCTATGATTGGTAGTTACGAGCAGTTGGTTTGTCGGGTCAATTCGGACCGGGTTTAGGGGACCGGGGGAGAGACTGTAACGGGAAGTGTGTATGGCGCGAGAGCGTCTGAGTACACTGCTCATTTTAGAGCTCACCGATCATAGCTGGAGCCAGGCGCTCCGGGAACATGATCGAAAGCGGATTCATCAACACATCCCAGCCCTGACGCTTCGTCCATTTCTTTTCCTGATACGGTACAAACTTAGTGGCGTTTCTGATTTGATGCACCACACACAGTTGCACATCGGTCTTGGGATAGCTGC
>Ga0169931_10000793_pt1 | contig 52509 bp, 59 predicted proteins | sample Kivu_15m_20L_FD_129675 | JGI IMG/M metagenome (GOLD analysis project Ga0169931, IMG submission 129675) | Freshwater microbial communities from Lake Kivu, Western Province, Rwanda to study Microbial Dark Matter (Phase II) - Kivu_15m_20L... | ecosystem: Environmental > Aquatic > Freshwater > Lake...
CAGCACGAGCACCACCACCACGGTGCCGACCGTCAGCGCCACCACCACCACGACCGTGCCGACCGTCAGCGCAAGCGTCGATACCGCCGCATCGGCGACACCACCACCGGCGCCACCCGCCGGTGAGGCGACGCTCGACGGACAATCGACCGATATCACACTCAGTGCCACCGACACCGCCGTCACCGCCCGGTCCGGTGAGGTGGTCGTCGAGGTCACACCCTCCACAACGGCCAGCAACACCGTCACCACCAACACGAACAGCGGCAGCGATGGCAGCATCGAGGTGGCGCCACTGCAGTCCGTCGAGGTGGCGACGTCGGGGTTCCAACCCGACAGCGACGTCGAGATCTGGCTGCACTCCGAACCGATGCTGCTCGCCCGAGCCAAGGCCGACGCCACCGGCGCGCTGCGCACCGCCGTGCAGATTCCCGCACACGCCCCCGCCGGCGATCACCGTCTCGTCATCACCGGACGATCCACCCAGGGCGAAACCATCAGCGTCGCCATGGCCGTGCGCGTCCAGGGCGCCGCGGCGGTCAGTGGGCTGCCCGACACCCTCGAACTCGCCCCGACGACAGGTACTTCATCGACCGGCACTCCATCGACGAGTACCACCGTCGCCGTGACCGCCATCATCACGTTGAGCTTGGTGGCCGCTGTGCTCATCGCCCGTCGGCGCTTCACACTCCGGTCGTCATGAGCACACCCACGAACAACGCACCCAAGAAGCCCAGCGCACCACCCGACGCAGCGACGGCACCACCCCGGCCATAGCAATCTGACCGCCTACCCACACCGCCGCGCCCAGCAGGTGAAGGACGGTCCGGAAGGTGTCGAGGGTGGGGCTGAGCATGGGCTCAGTCTGGCAGCGAGCGGTTCTAGCGCTCTTCTTTGAACATCACGTGTTGACGGATCACCGGGTCGTACTTCTTGATCTCCAACCGCTCACGATTGTTGATCTTGTTCTTACGTGTCACGTAGGTGTAGCCGGTGCCAGCCGTGCTCTTCAGTTTGATGATGGGACGGCGATCCTTACTGGCCTTGGCCATCAGACCTTCACTCCGCGGCTGCGCAACTCGGCTACCACCGATTCGATACCGCGACGGTCGACCGTCTTGATACCCCGTGCCGACAGTTTCAAGGTGATCCAACGCCGTTCACTCGGCAGGTAGTAGCGCTTCTTCTGAATGTTGGGATTCCAACGCCGATTGGTGCGGCGGTGCGAGTGCGACACCGACTTTCCGAAGCCCGGCTTGGTACCCAAGAGTTGGCAGACGTTCGACATGGAAACCGAGTGTATCGGTTTAGGAACTATTCCTATAAAGTGGCGACGTGAAGCGAGACATCCACCCCCACTACCGGCCCGTCGTGTTCGAGGACGTGACCATCGGCGAGCGGTGGCTCGGCGCCTCGACGGTGAAGACCGAGCGAACCATCGAGTGGACCGACGGCAACACCTACCCGTTGTTCACCATCGAGATCTCGAATCTCTCGCATCCGTTCTTCACGGGGCAGATGAAGATCGTCGACACGGCTGGGCGTGTCGAACGATTCAATCGCCGTTACGGCGCTCGAAAGGGCGGCCGAGCGTGAGCGGTCGGGGCGATTCGTCCGGCTCCAAGCTCGTGCCGGTCACCGTGATCGCCGGGGGTGACGAAGCGCCCACACTCGCCGTTCGCATGTCTACGGCGTTGCGGCAAACGCGTCCCGAAGAGCGATTGCTGGTGATCGCCGAATCCGCCCCACCCGAGCCGGTACCCGCCGGCATGTGGCTGACCATGGAGGCAGTGGAGGGCGAGCGGTCACCGGGATGCCCCTGCTGTCGAGGACGGCTCGATGTGGTGGCTGCGCTGCGCCTGGCCATCGAACGACCCACGCCTGTCGAGCGAATCCTGTTGGTGCTGGGGGCCGAGCGCGACCTGATGCCGCTGACCCAGACGCTGCTGTGTGACCCCGATCTTCGCCGACTGGCCGAACTCGATGGTGTTGTCACGTCGGTGGACGCCGTCTCGATGGCCACCCGGCTCGCCATGGACCTGCCCACCGCCGACCGTAGAACCATGGAACGAGTGGCGGTGGCCGACAGCATCGTCATCGCACGCGCGACCGACGTGACACCCGAGGTCCTCCACCGGGTCGCCCGAACTCTTCGCACGCTGAACCGTTTCGGCTACGTCGCCGCGCCAGCGGTAGAACCTCTCGATGTCGGAACCCTCATCGACTTGAGGGCCTGGCACGGTGCCCCTCATCTGGGTCCAGCGCTCATGAACGAACCCATCATCGTGGAAGACGACGACGATCTGGCGGTCACGGTGATGTGCGAAGTCGAGGGGGAACTCGATCCAACGGCGGTCGACGAATGGTTCGATCGCCTCATCTCGCAGTACGCATCCCGACTGCTGCGCGTGCAGGGAGCCGTAACCGTGCAGGGGGAGGAGCACCGCGTCTGCTGTCGAGGGGTTGGCAGCTTCGCCGTCAGCCACTCCGAAGACGAGCATCCCGCCGACCAACGCTCGCACACGAGTGTGGTCGCCGTGGTGGGATTCGGACTCGATGCCGACGCAGTGCGCCAGGAGTTCGAAGCAACCCGCGCGATGTGACGGCCTACCTGCCATGTTGACCGGTGTGGACGTGGTGCGGCGAGTGCAACTCGCCGACGCGTGCCGCCACCTGAAGTGGAACGGTGACCGCCTGATTCTGGCGTGCGACGACGGCGCCCTGATGGTCAGTGAGCATCCATCGGGGTTTCTCTACCAACTCTCCCATCTGGGCAGCGCCCCGACCACACTGTCGACAGGTCCGGATCGGGTGATCTGCGGCGCGCTGGACGGATCGCTGTATGTATCTCCTCCGATCACGCTCCCGGCTCGTCGACAGGGACGCGTCACCGCATCGGCATGTGTAGGGGCGCACCTTGTCGTCGCCCAGGGTCATGAGGTCCACGTGATCACCGATCCCTTCCGTGAACCCGTTGACCTGGGCGTCGGTGCCATCACCGCTGTCGACTCGGTGACGGGTGTCATGGCGGTGGTCGCCGGCTGTTCCGGTGTCGCCTGGTACGACGTCACCTCGGCGGTCCATGACGGTCGCATCGAACTTCCGACCATCGTTTCGGTGGCCACCGATCCCCTGCAGCGCTGCGTAGCACTGGGAGACCTGGGTGGTTCGGTGCATGTGGTTCAGGCAGGCACCGAGGAGGCGGTGGAGTTGACGGGCTACCCCGATCGTGTGGACCTGCTCGACTGGCTGTGCTCGGGGACGGGACTGTGTGTGGCCGCCGACGACGAACTGACACTGTGGCGACCCGACGATTCGGGCTTGATCCATCACGATCAACCCGAACAGTTGGTGGGACACGACGCGACGATCACGGCCTTGGCCGCCAGTCCCTGCGACGAACTGGTGGCCACGGCCGATGTATCGGGAGTGGTGCAGGTGTGGGCGCCCACCTGGGTGGACCTCCCCGTGGGCAGCCTTCGGGTGAACGGAATCGTGTTGGCACTGGCATGGCGACCCGATGGGCGGGCCTTGGCCGTGAGCACCTCTCGAGGTGAACTCGCCCTGGTGGAGGTGGTTCCCACCGTCGCTGTGTGATCGATCAATCGCCGTCGCGTAACGCCTGTACCACATCGTCCAGTGTGCGTACCTGATGTGCCGACGTGACGAGTTCGGCGTAGCGCTGCATCTCGGCGAAACCCAGCGACCAGGCGCCCACCGGTTCAGGTGTGAACCAGTGCACCGCTGCAGCGCGACGCATCATCGACTCCACCCACGCCATCCCGGGATCGGCACCGTTGCTGCGTCCGTCGCCGAAGATCAGCACCGTGGTGCGGCGGTCGAGCCAACCCCCCACGAGGTCGCTCGCCGTGCGCAGTGCAAGCCCGTAGTCGCTGGCAGCACTGATGTCGACGGGGCCACCGTCGTACAGTGCCGCCACTGCCCGGTCGGGCGGCAGCCGACGGACCACCGCTGTGGCCTCACCGCAGCGGTCGACGAACACCACGAGGCGCACCCCTCGACTGTTGCGGGTGAGTGCGTCGGCGGTGTGCAACGCCAGGCCGGCAGTGGGTCGAACCGACACGCTGACGTCGACCAGTACCAGCACCCGGGGTGCCTGACGAACCCGTCCCCGACGGCGTAACGACAGCGGTACGCCACCGGTCGAGCGCGCCGAGCGCCAGGTGGCGCGGACATCGAGACGACCCCGATGCGAGGGTCCGAAACGCCGGGCGTCGTGGCGATGGCGACGCAGAAAGTTTCGGGCAGCTTCCTCGACTGCCCGACGATCGGCGAGGTCGATGCGGTCGTCAGCACCGACGGAGTCGACACGGCGCAGGCGATGCCAACCACGATCGTCTCCCGACCGACGACCCGCATCGGCGAGATCGACGTCGTCGGCTCCCATCACCTCTCCATCGTCGGGACCATCACCACGGCCCAGTCGACCGTCTGCGACGGCGTCGTCGTCACGATCGTCACCCACGATCACACGCTCGGCCTCATCGGGAAGCTCAGGCGCCGCACCCGACGTGCCGTCGAAGGCCACCGAGGCACTGGCGTCGACACGGGTGATGAGGTCGAGCATCCCGCTGTCGAGATCGTGAAGCAACTGTTGCATCACATCGTCGAACACCGCATCGAAGACCGCATCATGAACGGCGTGCTTCACCAGCGTCGAACGCAGCGCCGACCGACAGCGATCCCGGGGATGCACCCCCACCCAGGCCACGGCGTGCAGGGCATCGATCACCTCGGCCACCGACACCGGAACCCCACGCTGGCGCAACCCCATCGCAAGTCGCCCCACCAAGGGGTCGGTCATGTGGCTGCCGACACCAGTGCGGCCAATCGGGGAACGATCACGGTCTCGTCGGCAGCATGTTTCACCACCAGACCCAACGTCGAGCGGACCAGATCGACCTCGAGACGGTCCGCGTGCAACATCGCCAGGGCGCGAGCCCAGTCGAGGCTTTCGCTGATCCCCGGCGGTTTACGCAGACCCAGATCTCGTAGGCCGGCCAGGAACGCCACCACCGACGCACGGATGGCATCGCCGAGTTCAGGGACCCGGGCCGCGAGGATGGCATCTTGGCGCTGTCGATCGGGATGGTCGAACCCCAGTCGCAGACATCGCCGGCGCAGTGCATCGGACAACTCTCGTGTGTCGTTGCTGGTGATCACCGCCGCAATGGGGTTGCGGGCGGTGATGGTACCCAGTTCGGGAATGGTGATCTGTTGCTCGCCGAGCACCTCGAGCAGGAGCGCCTCGAACGACTCGTCCGACCGGTCGATCTCGTCCACCAACAGCACCACGGGTTCCCTCGAACGCACGGCGGCCAACAATGGGCGTTCCACGATGAAGCGCTCCGAGAAGAATGCCTGCTCCAATGGTGCCGTGGCAGCCATCACCTCGGCGAAGTCGCCGACCAGTTCGGCGTCGAGGCGGGGGCGCATCATCTGCACGGCCAACATCTGCCGGCCGTAGTCCCACTCGTACAGCGCGCGGGCCTCGTCGAGTTCCTCATGGCACTGCAACCGGATGAGCCGTCGGTCGAGCGCGCCGGCGAGTGCCACAGCCAACTGCGTCTTGCCGGTGCCCGGAGGCCCTTCGGCCAGGATGGGTCGCCCCAAGGCCAGCCCCAGCGATGCGACGGTGGCGGTATGCGAATCGGCGAGGTAGCCCTGCTGTGTGAGGAGTTCGGTCAGTTCGTCAACTCCCACAGCACCCGCCGGCGTCACCGAGAACCCACCATCGCCGATCCCACGATGCCCGTCATCGACTCGAGGGTGAGCGCCCGGGGATTGGTGACGGTGCACACATCGCCCAGCGCGTGCAGGGCGATGCGACCGCAGTCGGCTTCGTCGCCCACGATGGTGGCCCGGGAGGCGTAGTCACCCTCGCCCACGCGGCTCTTGCTGTAGCGGGGTGATGTGTTGAGTGAGGTGAAGTTCTGCGGGATGCCGATGTCGTCGGCCAACCTGCAAACCGCCTCGTACGCGGCGTCGGCTGCCTGGATCTCGGACATACCCGCCGTGTTGACGCCCATGGCCTGGGCGATGCGGGCGAACTTCGGATAGGCGAAGGGCAGGTTGGTCTGCCACACCGGGAACGTGGCGATGGCGTTTCCGAGGCCGTGGTGGGTGTCGTAGTAGGCGCTGGTGGCATGACTCACCGAGTGCACGGCATCGAGCCCCGCCGAGTTGAAGGCCTGACCGGCGATGTACTGCGCGTACATCATGCCTTCGCGAGCCACCGGGTCGTAACCGTTCCCCACGGCGGCACGCAGGTGCTTGGCCAGCAGTTCGATGGCGTGGAGCGCCGGACCGTGCGAAGGGATCATGTCGAGAATGGAGACATAGGCCCCCACCGCATGTGCCAGGACGTCGAAACCGCAAAAGGCGGTGAGGTCGGACGGAAGGCTGTAGAACAACACCGGGTCGTCGATGGCCAGCGTGGGTGCCAGGGCATGAGCGAAACTGGCGAACTTGTGGGGATGGTCGGGATCGGTGGTGGTGTCGGTGACCACGAACGCGAAACTGGTCTCAGAACCGGTGCCAGCAGTGGTCGACACGGCGATGTGAGGAGGAAGCACCGGATTCTCGAGCGCCAGTGGCCCCTTGAAGTCGGTGATCAGCCGCCCGTCGTGGGCTGCCACCACCCGGGTGGCCTTGGTGCAGTCGTGGGAGGATCCGCCCCCCAACGAGATGAACGAGTCGCAGCCCTCTGCCCGGTAGGTGGCGTGGGCGGCCATGACGTCGGTGTCTTTGGGGTTGGACTGCACCCGGTCGAACACCACCACGTCGATGCCTGCAGCCTCTACCTGCGCGCGGATCTCCTCCACGGTGCCGGTACCCCGTAGACCTGTGGTCATGAGCAGCGTGCGCCGGAAGCCGAGATCACGCGCCGACGGCCCCACCATCTCATGAGCCCCGGGGCCCAGCAGAGCTGCCGGGATGGGATGGAAGTTCTTGATGGGAAAGATGTTCAGACGACCGACGTCCACGATGAGCCCCTTGTCCTCGGATCGGCCCCCTGACCGACGCCATGTTCACTATAGAGGAATGATTCCTATTCGTATTTCCTCGCTACTCTGGCCTCTGTGACGGACGAGTCGAACGCCAACAGCAGTCCCACCCGCATCGGCATCGTGACCGTGTCGGATCGGGCCAGCCAGGGCGTGTACGAGGATCGTGGGGGGCCGGCCATCGAGCAGTGTCTCACCACGTACCTGGTGTCCCCTTTCGAGATGGTGCGCCGAGTCATCCCCGACGACCGCAGTGTCATCGAGGCGACGCTGTGTGCCTTGTGCGACGACGAGGGATGTGCGTTGGTGGTGACCACGGGTGGCACCGGACCGGCGTTGCGCGATGTGACACCCGACGCCACCGAGGCGGTGTGCCGAATCATGTTGCCGGGGTTCGGCGAGTTGATGCGCCAGGTTTCCCTGAGCGTGGTTCCCACCGCCATCCTGTCGCGTCAGACCGCCGGTGTGCGGGGGTCGACGCTCATCGTGAATCTTCCCGGTAAGCCCTCGGCGATCGACGACTGTCTGCGCGCGGTGTTGCCCGCCGTTCCGTACTGCATCGATCTCATCGGCGGGCCACACATCAACACCGGGGGAGGCATCGTGGCCTTCCGCCCCAAGGCCTGATCCCGTGACGACCGAGGGCGGTTTGGGCGGTCCGTCGTGGTCGCAGATGCTCGATGATGCCGTGGTGGCGTTGGCCTGGGCTCCCGACGGTCGGCGACTCGCCGTGGCCACCGCTGCGGGATCCGTGGCCACCCTGGAGGAGTCCGGCCATATCGAACAGAACCGTGTGCGCCACGCCTCCGGGGTAACCTGCCTCGACTGGTTCGGTGACGAGGTCGTCAGTGGCGGTGTCGATGGGCGGGTGTTGGTGGGCCATCGACTCCATCACGTCGGGGGCTACGTCACGTCATTGGCCGTGACGCACGATCGACTGGCGGTGGCGCACGGTCGACAGGTGACGCTGCTCGACGAGTTCACCTGTGCGCAGCGGTCCTCCACCGTGGCGAAGGTGCGATGGACCCCACATCGTCGTGGTCTGGTGATGTGCGGTTTCGGGTTCGTGACAGAACTCGAACTGGCGTCGGGTCGCGAGTCCGACGTGGTGTTGCGCTGGGGCGGGTCGGTGGAGTCGGTGGACTGGTCACCCCGGGGTGACTGGGCTGGGGGAGGCACCCGAGGGGAGACCAACTACCTGTGGCAGCGCCCCCTCACGCCACCTGATGAGGTGGTGCCCGATGCCGCCTCGGCCATGGTGCTCCCCTGCCCCAGCAGCACCGGACGTCTGGTGGTGTTCGACGACGCCGGCAACCATCTGAGTATCGGCACCCGCGGCGGTCTGGCGGTCTTCGACCTCGACGGCGCCGACCCCGTGGCGGGCCCCACCGGTCGACTGCTTCCGGTGTTCTGCGACATCACTGCACTGGTCTGGTGGCCCGAGATGCCCGTGGCCGTGCTGGGGGCGAGCACCAGCGACGGCGGCGGAGGCGTGTTGTCAGTACGTTGCGACAGCGAGGCCAGTCCCGTTGGTGTCGTCGACCTCAGATCACCCGTGTCGTGTGTGGCGTGGAACCCCACGCGCACCAACCTGGCCGTGGGCTGTGTCGATGGCCAGGTGCACCTTCTCGCACGGGATCCGTCGTGGGACTGGCGTCAGACGGCTTCGTCATGGGCAGTGACCGATCAGTGGTGACGGTCTCAGCACCTGACTACACACCCATGAGGTCGTACATGGCTTCCACTCCCACCACGTCTGCGACCACCTTCTCGGCTGCCCGGCGCGCACCCGCCAGGTTTCCTGCTGTTGGCCCAAGACGAATTTGGGCCAGGCGCCCCAGTACCCGAACCACCGAGCCGTTCAGTCGCAGCGACGACTCCAGTACGGGGCGCCCCATCACCACGGGCACGCCGAGCGAGGCGCACAGGTCGCTCAACACCGGCGAGGCCGCCACGTCGGGCCGATCTCCCGTGGCCATCCACACCTCGTCGACTGCAACGGGCGCACCGTCAACACGAACCACACTTCTCCACCGGGGGTGTTGATCGAGGCTCACCTGCCCGACTCGGCGAACCAGAGCACCCGTCTCCTCGGCGCGGCGCAGGCGCCTCATCATCCACGACGGCACGGTTCCCCCGCCCCGAGCCTCGACCACGGCGTCCATTCGTTCCTGTGACGTCACGAGGCGATCGAATTCGTTCATGTTGCGGGGACCCAGCCATCCAGCATCGGTGTCGAACTCGCGGATGCCCACGCGTCGTCGCGTCAACCACTCCACCCTGCGTCCACGCTCCAGTGCCCGATCCACCAGATGAGCAGCCGTAAGCCCGCCACCCACCACCGCCACGGTGTCACCTGCGGTCTCCACGTCGACGGCATCCCACTCCACGACGGCAGGGTCGACGTCGCCGCCTTCGGGCGACAGACGCGACCGCACCGCCGGGTTGGTGGCCCACACCACATGTTGCGCCCTGAGTTCCTGGCCTCCCGCCAGGTGGAGGACTCCATCGGGTGTAGCGCGCACGACCATGTCGGTGTAGACGATGTTGGTCAGGGCGCAGTCGTCGAGCAGGTGACAACAGAAGTCGTCGAACAAGATCGTGGTGGGAAGTCCGTACTTCTCGACCAGTTCCGCCGAACGTCCCGTGGCGCGGGCGTACTTCATCAGGGCGTACGGGTCGGGATCGGGGTGGTGCACACTCGGCGATCGCAGATGGGCGATACCCAGATGAGCGAACCACCGACGCCAGGCGTGGAGCCAGCCACCGCCCGGGTCCACGACCACGAGGTCTTCGGGTCGAACCCCCCCACGACGCAGATACACAGCAGCGGTCAGTCCCTGGGGACCTGCCCCCACGATCGCCACCCGCGGTGCAGTGTTCAGAGTTCGCACGACAGATCCCACTCGGGCAGTGGGTCGGGGAAACGGGCCCAGCGACTGGGTCCCGCGTCGTATTCGCGTGGTGTGACCAGACAACGATCCAGTTCACGGCGGATCTGCGCCTCGTCCATGTCGATGCCGATGAACACGAGTTCGTTCTGTGGTTCGGCCTCGTCGGGGTCCCAGGGACCCACCGGCTCCAGCGATACCGAACATCCGGCCTGACTCCACATGGCCTGCACCTCCGGACGCGTCGCCAACCAGAAGAAGCCTTTGCTGCGCAGCACGCCCGGCCAGGCACGGTTCAGTGAACGGGCCAGACGTTGGGGATGAAAGGGACGCCTCTGTCGGTACACGAACGAGGTGATGCCGAACTCCTCGGTCTCGGGCAGGTGCTCCCCGTTGAGTTCACGAACCCAACCCGGTGCCGTTGCCGCCTCTTCCTCGTCGAACAGGCCGGTGTCGAACACCGAATCGAGGGGAACGTCACCGTGTTCGCCGATCACCACACGCGCTCGGGGATTCAGTCGGCGGACCAGAGCCACCACCCGTTCCAGATCTCGGGCCTCGACCAGGTCGGGTTTGGAGACCACCAGCACATCGGCGAACTCGACCTGATCGACCAGCAAGTCGGTAATGGCCCGATCGTCCTCATCGTCACGGCCCAGACCCAACTCGGCCAGTTCCTCGAGCACCTCGAAATGGTCGAGGAACCGAGAGGCGTCGACCACGGTGAGCATTGTGTCCAGGCGGGCGACGGCGGAGAGGCTGGCTCCTTCGGCGTCTTCGAACAAGAACGTGGCGGCGACGGGCATGGGCTCGCTGATACCGGTGGATTCGATGAGCAGGTAATCGAACCGGTCCTCACGCGCCAGACGATCCACCTCGATCAGCAGGTCGTCGCGCAGCGTGCAACAGATACAGCCGTTCGACATCTCGACAAGGCGTTCCTCGGTGCGATCCAAGGCGGCCTCCCCCGACACCAGCGCCGCGTCGATGTTCACCTCGCTCATGTCGTTCACGATGACCGCAACTCGGCGACCCTCCCGGTTGGCGAGCACCCGGTTCAGCAGCGTGGTCTTCCCGGCGCCCAAGAAGCCAGACAGAACGGTGACGGGAAGGCGGCGGTCGCTCATGCCGTGATCCTACACGCATTTTAGGAATCATTCCTATTCCGGCAGGGGCTGCATCTTTCGCCGCTCGATGACCAAGGGTTGCACCTCGTCAGGTGGTGTACCCGTGGCGCCGCAGGCCAGCCAGGCCGCCACGGCTGCGGTCTGCTCGGTGGCGAGCACTCCGCCCAACCACACCGTGGGAGTGTGGGCACCGGAGCGGCGCACCACCACCACATTCGACGCCCAACACTCGTCGATGCAGTCCACCACTCGACAGTGTCCCCCACCGGCACGGGCGGCGGCGGCCAACACCTCGAGTTGCGCATCGTGATCCACGTCGGGATGCTTTCGTTCCGTGCCACAACAACAGCCCCGACACACCAAAGCGGTGAACGTGCGGCCACTTCGGCGCGAGGCCAGGTGCACTCGCTGAGGTTCGCTCATCGCCGACCCCTCGCACCGGGATGCCACGCCGATGGCAACTCGGCAACGGCGACCGTGCCGTCGGCCAATGCCACGGCCACCCGGTCACCAGCGTGGTTCCAGGTGGCGGTGGCGATCTCGGCGTCGAACTGGGTGGTGGACACCAGACGCCTCTTGGCCTTCGAATCCCACAGACACAGGCGGCCCTCGGCCCCCGCCGACATGAGCAGATTGCTGCCGGGTTGGTACGCCAGGGCCACGATGCGACGCACGTGACCGGTGAACTGATCGGGTTTGGAACCCCGTGGCCCCTTACCGGAGAAGTCCCACACCGTCACCTCACCCGGGTTGCCCACGGCCAGGAATCGGGAGTCACGAGACCATGCCAGGTGCAGGATCTTTTGTTCGTAGCCGCTCATGGACAACTCTTCCGCGGTCCACAGACGCCAGCAGTGCACCGAGTTGTCGTGATTACCCGACGCGATCCACCGGCCCGAGGGCGCCACGGCGAGAGCCAGTAACGCCCCGGCGTAGTCGAAGGTCTTCCAAGCCTCGATGCCGTCCTGATACCAGCGAATGCCCCCGTTCATGCCAGCGGCCAACGACCGACCATCGGGGGTCCAGGCCACACAGGCCACGGTGGCGTCGTGGTCGTCGTGACGCCACCTTTCGGCACCGACGATGTCGAGGCGCACCACCGTCTTTCCCACTGCGGCGGCCACTTCCCGTCCGGTGGGCGACCACGACACCTGGGCGCACCAGCCCTTGGCCGACGCCTCACCCAACACCTGGGCCCGCTCGGCGTCCCACACTCGCACCACACCGTCCAGTCCCCCTGTGGCCAGCAGTGGCAGCTGGGGATGCCACCCCACATCGGCCACGCCCATGGGATGCGCGGGCGGTGCCGGGAGGGGTTCGGTGCCGTCGAACACGCTGACGGTTCCGTCCAGACAGCCCACCGCCAGCAACGTGTCGTCGTGGGACCACGACAGTCCGGCGGGATGGTCGTCCAACTCGCCGATGCGGGTCACCGCAACGGCATCGTCGCCGCTGGTCGGTGTCATGCCCGGCAGGCAGCGAAACGCGACGTCAACTCGGCGCGGTCCAGGTTGCGACCGATGAACACCAGGCGGTTCAACCGCATCTCATCGGCCCGCCATGCCCGATCGGGTTGACCATCGAACAGCATGTGCACACCCTGGAACACGTAGCGCTGGTCGCTTCCGGCCACGTTCAGCACACCCTTCATGCGGAAGATGTCGGTGCCCTTGGTCGACAACAGCCAACCCAGCCAGTCGTTCAACTTGTCGATGGCCACCGCTCCGTCCATCTCGATACCCACCGAGGTGACGCTCTGGTCGTGCTGATGATCGGCGTCGTCGAGGAAGGTGGGTTCGGTCTCGAGGACCCGCTTCAGGTCGAAGGCTCCCACGCCGAGAATGCGATCGAGGTCCACGGCGCTCATCTGGGTCGGGATGATCTCGGCGGTGGCGTTGATGGTGCGGATACGCCGTTCCACCTCGACCAGGTCGGCGGAATCGACGAGATCGACCTTGTTCAGCAGGATGCGGTCGGCGAAGGCCAACTGTTCGATGGCCTCGTTCTCGACACCTTCGGGTTTGTCGTCGTCGAGATGCTGGGGCAGATGTTTGGCATCGACCACGGTGACGATGGCATCGAGAGCGAGTTGCGAGCGCACCTCGTCGTCCACGAAGAAGGTCTGTGCCACCGGCGCCGGGTCGGCCAGACCGGTGGTCTCCACGAGGATGTGATCGAACTTGTCGCGCCGTTTCATCAGGTTGCCGAGAATGCGGATGAGATCGCCACGCACGGTGCAGCAGATGCAGCCGTTGTTCATCTCGAAGATCTCTTCCTCAGCGTCGATCACCAGGGCATCGTCGATGCCGATCTCGCCGAACTCGTTCTCGATGACGGCGATGCGCTTGCCGTGCTGGGCGGTGAGGATGTGGTTGAGCAGGGTGGTCTTCCCCGAACCGAGGAAACCGGTGATCACCGTGACAGGGACGCGGGCGTCGGTCGACATGCCGTCACCCTAGCGCTCGGCTCAGAATGGTTCCTATCCCTACTCAGCGCCGGGTGTTGCCCAGTGGGCGCAGCCTCAGGTTCGTCACCCCGATGAGGCAGGTCAGCACCACCGAAGGTATGTGGACCAGTTCGGTGCTGGCACTACCGGCGAGGTCGTCGTCGAAGACCGCAGCAACGGCCTGGGCGATGGTGGCCACCGAGGCGATGGCGAAGCACGGCACGGCCCACCGCCATCGCCACACGGTCAGCACGCCGGTTGCCGCCACGGCCAGACCCAGTGCCCCGTCACGGGTGAGATGCTGCTCGGTCATGGTGTCGAGCAGGTTCCACGGGTCACGTCCCACGATCCAGGGGATCACCATGACGGCCTGCACCACACTGAGCACGGCCACGGCGACTCGCAGCGCCAATGGCGGCCCGGGTAGCGCCACACCGAGTCGTTGCAGCGCGGCCTCAGCCGGGTCCACGGGGCGACGGGCGTCGAGGTTCACCACCTCGGCCTCGTGCGAACCCGGGTCCGACTGGCTCATGCCGACTCGCTGTCTCCCAAGGGCGGCTCCAACCGAGCGGCCATGCGCTGACGGGCCCGACTGAGGCGCGATCGCACCGTACCTACCGGCACATCCAGCACCAGGGCGGCCGTGTCGTAGTCGTAGCCCAGCACGCCGCACAGCACCAGCACCTCACGTTGTTCCATAGGCAACGACGCCATGAGGTCGGTCAACTCGACGGTGGAGCCGTGGTCGCGTAGCTCGGCCACCGGCACGTCGACGGGTTGTGAGCGCCGACGTTCGGCCTGCTCCAGGTCGATGACGCACCGGCGACAGATGCGGATGAGCCACCCCTCGAAACTGCCCTCACCCCGGAACGAATCCAGGTAGCGCCACGCTCGCAGGAACGTCTCCTGGACGGCGTCCTCGGCCAGTGCCGAGTTGCTGGCCGCGGCCCGGGCATAGGCGCTGACCGCGCCGTGATGCTGGCGTACCAGGGTTTCGAAGCGACGTTCCAGGGCCATGTGCGTCCCAGCCTGCCTCATCGGGGTGATCTCGATCCAACATTCCCGAGGTCGATGGGAACCATTCCCGTTCGAGCACGGTCTACCCGTTGGTATCGAACACCGAGGAGACCCCCATGCCAACCCTGCGAACGCTTCGCCACCTACCTGTGCTCATCGCCGTCCCGGCTCTGGCCGTCAGCCTCACGGCGACAGCGGTGTCGGCCCATGCCACTGCTCAGAACACCAACGCCCCCTCAGGTGGCTACGGCTACCTCGACATCCGAGTTCCCCACGGATGCGACGGCGCTCCCACCCTGTCGGTGGCGGTGAAGATCCCCGATGGCGTGGTGGGGGTGAAACCCGAGCGAAAGGCAGGCTGGACCACCACCACGACCAAGGGGCCCATCACCCCCTACGACAGCCACGGCACCACCATCAGCGAAGGCGTGGTCGAGGTGATGTGGACCACGAATGATCCACTACCCGATGACATGTTCGAAGACTTCGGCCTCTCGGTGAAGTGGCCCGATCGCCCAGGCGAGACCCTGTACTTCCCCACCGTGCAGCAATGTCCCGATGGTGGCGAGGTGGCTTGGATCGAGATCCCGGCCGAGGGACAGGACTCGCATTCCCTCGACGCTCCGGCACCGGCCGTCACGCTGAGCGGTGGGTCCGATGACCACGGTACGAGCGCTGCGGCGGGCACACCCGGCGCTGACGGGGCCCCAGGCGCGCCGGGAACTCCGGGTGCAGACGGATCCGATGGCTCTGCGGTGCCGGGTGTGGTCGCGGGCCTCGCAGCCGGTCTGGTGGCGGCCGTGGTTGCCGCCATGGCACTACGCCGACGGAGCGCGTGAGCCGTCATCGGCACGTGATGAGGGCGGTACTGCTGTGCGGTGCCGCCCTCATCACCGCGTGGTGGAACCCGTCCCGAGCGTCGGCCCACGCAGTGGCGATCGAGGTGGATCCACCTGACGGCGCAGTCGTGGAGATGCCGCCGGAGAGGGTGACCATCACCTTCAACGAACCGGTCAACCTCCCGGGTGATTCGGTACGACTGCTCGATCCTCGCGGCCAACGTCTCGAGGCACTCGTCACCATCGAGGGTTCCCGACTGGTCGTGGCCCCGGCCACCGTCCTTGGCCTGGGTACTCACGTGATCACCTGGAAGGTCGTCAGTGTGGACGGCCACCTCGTAGCTGCGGCGAGCCGCTTCTCGATCGGCACCGAGAGCGCCTCGAGCCCGTTGGGATCAGGGCACCACCACCCCGAGGACGACAGTACGGGCACCGACCCATGGCGTGCACTTGGCCACCTCGGGGTGCTGGCTGCGGGTACTGCCCTGTATCCCGCGACCAAGCGACGCTGGATCACCGCTGGCGGGGCCACCCTGGCCGTTGCGTCCGGTGTCGCCCGCGTGGCCGATGATGTGAACGAACTCGGCTGGTCCAGCGCCATCAGCGTGGGGGACACGCGCCACGCCATCCTGGTGACGATGGCAGGTGCGGCCCTCGGTGCAACGGCCGTTGCCCGCCGCTTGGACACTCGAGTTCTCTGGAAGGTGTCGGCGGGAGTGCTCGCCGTCGGAGCGTGGGCCGCTACCGGGCTGATGTCCGGCCATGCCCTGGGCTTGGACCAACCCTGGAACTGGATGCTTCACCCTGCCCACCTGGCGGCCTCACTGCTGTGGGCAGGCGGTGTGCTGGCAGCCCTCATCGACTCGTCGGTCCTCGACCGCGTGACCAGCGTCGTGTTGGTCGCCGTACCCACGATGTTGTTCGCCGGCATCACGCAGGCCTGGGCGCTCGGATACCGCGGTGGCGGCGATGCCTGGAGCGGTCGCCTCACCCTGAAACTCCTTCTTCTCGCTGGCGCCCTCGCAGCGGGACTCCTCGTACGCCGACGTCTTCGGGCTGGTTCCGCGCCACACGGCCGCACGGTCCGGACCCTGCTCGGTGTGGAGGTCACCTGCTTGGTCGCAGTGGCCGCGGTGTCTGCATGCCTGGCTGTCGTCGCACCGCCAGCACACGCGAACACCACTGACCCTCCTCAACCCCGAGCCATGACACTGCTCTTCGACGATGAGTCTGCAGAGTTGGGGCTCGATGTGCCCGAGTGGTCTGGTGAGTCCCACATGGCCCGACTCGAGCTGCGCGTCGACGGGAGGACCATCACCAACGTCCACGCGCTGCGGATCACGATCTCCTCGCAGACACATGGGGTGTCGAGACTTCCCATGGCCGAAGTCGCCTCGCTGCCCGCAACCGTGGTGTGGCGGTGGCCCGCTCCGGGCCTGTGGCTCGTGGAGGCCGAGCTACGACTCGATCGGTTCACGGTCGTCAAGGCACACCGGGAAGTCAAGGTGGAGAGGATGAATTAGGAATCATTCCTATTCTTAGGTTAGACTCGGGGCATGTTCCGCATTCCCTTGGTCCTTGCCTGTGGCATCGTCGTCGCTGCCTCGTGCTCCAGCCCCAGCGCCGAGCCCTCCCCCACCACGGTCGCCGCCGCGAGGGCGGTGACCATCGACGTGTGCGGCACCCCCGTCACCTGGACCGCTCCACCCGAGCGTGTGTTCGTGAACGACATCAACATGTTGGAGATGCTGCTGGCACTGGACCTGCAGGATCGCATCGTGACGTCGATGCTGTGGGGTGAGGACAACACGGTGCTGCCCGAGTTCCGCGCCAAGATGGACGCGGTGGGCCTGAAGCCCGTCATCGGCTCCATCAACGACGAGATCGAGACGATCCTCGCTTCCAGCCCCGACTTCTTGTTCGCCGGCTGGAACTACGGCCTGCGCGTGGGTGGTGCCTTGACACCGCAGATGCTGGCCGAACGGGGGGTGAAGACCTACCTGCTGCGCGAGTCGTGCCGCCACGTGCAGCCCGAACTGGGCCGTACCACCATGGACGACGTCTACTTCGACCTCAGGTCCCTGGGTGCCATCTTCGGCGTGGAAGACCGTGCCGAGGCCCTGATCGCGAAGTACCAGACCACCATTCAGCAGGCCGTGGCCCTGGTACCCGACGATCTTGAGGGTCGCGTGGACCTGTTCCTGTACGACAGTGGTGACGACGAACCCTTCACCGCCGGCTTCTTCGCCATCCCTGACGAGATGTTCCGCCTGGTGGGCGGTCGCAACATCATCGACGACGTCAACAAGACCTGGACCCGGGTGTCGTGGGAGCGGGTCATCAGTCGTAACCCGGTGCTCATTCCGGTGGTGGCCTATGACGGCGTCACCTGCGATGAACGCATCGCCACCCTCGAGTCGCTCCCCGCCCTCCGAGAGATTCCCGCCATCGTGAACCAGCGCTACCACTGCTTCGAGTACGCCGACGTGGTACCCGGTGTGCGCACCGCCGATGCCACCTTGGAGTTGGGCCAGGCGCTCTGGGCATCGTCGTGACAGCGAGCGCAATGGGTCTGGGCGTTCACGGCGTCACCGTGGCGTTGAACGGGCGCGACATCCTTCACGAGGTCAGCGTGAGGTTCGCCCGTGGCGAGGTGACGGCGATCATCGGCCCCAACGGTTCAGGCAAGTCCACCCTCTTGCGTTGCCTCTACGGCGCACTCACACCCCGAACCGGTCACGTAACCGTCGACGGCGACGACCTGGCCACACTCAGCCGCCAACAGATCGCCCGCCGTGTCGCCGTGGTCTCACAGGAGAACCCCGCCACGTTCGACTTCAGCGTTCACGATGCCGTCGCACTGGGCCGGGTGCCGCATCGCTCGGGTTGGTCGGGGCTGTCGCGCCACGACCTCGACCTCATGGACGATGCCCTGCACCGCACAGGCACCACGGCGCTACGTCACCGACCACTCAGCAGCCTGTCGGGAGGCGAACGCCAACGCGTCATGGTGGCCCGGGCACTGGTGCAGCAACCCGAGTACCTGCTGCTCGACGAGCCCACCAACCATCTCGACATCCGCTACCAGTTGGAGGTGCTGCACCTGGTGCGTTCGCTGGGCGTCACCGCCGTGGTGGCGCTGCACGACCTGAACCTGGTGTGGCGGTGGTGCGATGCCGTGGTGTTGATGAGCGACGGGCAGATCACCGCCGTGGGGTCACCCGAAGCGGTGATGGCACCCGAACGCTGTCGGGCGGCGTTCCACGTCGAGGCGCGTCTCATGACCGATGGCCACGACGGTTCACGACTGCTCCGCTTCTCCCTGCCCGGTCCCCCATGAACTCGCGCCCGTCACGCGTGCCATTGCTCACGGTGGCAGCCCTGGTGGCGTTGGTGGTGTCGGTTCCGTGGGCCATCACGCTGGGTACCGCCGACATCGCCGTCACCGATGTGGTCGAGGTGATCCGATCGGCCATCACCGGTCAACCGGCTCGTGGTGTGCCCGCCGGCACGGTGAGCATCGTATGGGATCTGCGGCTGCCACGGGTGCTGTTGGCGGCCACCGTCGGCGCCGGGCTCGCCCTGGTGGGCGCCATGATGCAAGCCCTCGTACGCAATCCCCTGGCCGACCCATACATCTTGGGGGTGTCGTCGGGTGCCTCGGTCGGTGCAGCGGCGGTCATGTTGTTCAACGTGTTCGGTCTGCGAACCGTGTTCGGCGCCCAGGCGGTGAGTGTGGCGGGTTTCGCCGGCGCCTGTGCGGCCATGGCCATCGTGTACCTGCTGGCACGCTCGGGCGCCGGAGTGTCACCCCAGCGACTGGTGCTGGGTGGGGTGGCCTCCAGTTACGTGTTCTCGGCGATCACCAGCCTGTTGATCTTCCTCGGCACCCCCCATGCGGCCGGCAACGTGCTGTTCTGGCTGCTGGGGGGTCTGGGCCGCGCATCGTGGAACACGCTGGCGTTGCCGGTGGTGCTGTACGGGGTGGTGGCGGGCTATGCACTGCTACGAGCACCCTGGCTGAACGCGCTGGCCATGGGCGACGACCTGGCCACCAGCGTGGGGGTTCCCGTGAACCGCTTCCGCCGTGAACTGTTCCTCGCTTCGGCGTTGCTCACCGGAGTCCTGGTGGCTCTCAGCGGAGCGATCGGGTTCGTGGGGTTGATCCTGCCCCATGTGGCTCGATTGCTGGTGGGGGCCGACCATCGGCGTCTGCTCGCGGTCGCCATGCCACTGGGGGCGGTGTTCGTGATCTGGTGCGATGTGGCGGCCCGCACCGTCGCTGCGCCCCAGGTGCTCCCCGTCGGGGTCATCACCGCTTTGGTGGGTGGTCCGCTGTTCGTCGCCTTGTTGATCAGACGCACTGCGGGTGCGGCGTCGTGACCGTGGCGCAGTGCTCAGGCGCAGCGTTTGCAGGTGCCCAGGATGTCGAGGCGGTGCCCGGTGGCGATGAAGCCCGTGCCCTCGACGGCCTGGTCGAACACGGTGTCGATCGCTCTCTCGGCCTTGGCGGAGATGACGAGGTCTTCCACCATGCCGCACACCACACACACCAGGTGATGGTGATGTCCGATGATGTCCTCGGCCAACTCCACCCTGGTCCGGTCGTCGCCGCCGGCCACCCGCTGCACCACTCGCATCTCCTCGAGTACGGCCAGATTGCGGTACACCGAACTCTGGGTGAGTTTCGGTCGGGCCTCGAGCACCTCGTGCGCCGTCACCGGACGACCCAGGCTGAACAGCAACTCCACCAGTTCACGCCGTCCCGAGGTGTACATCTGGCCGGCATCGAGCAGCCGACGCTTGGCGGCCTCGTGCACGGCGGACAGCGACACGGACGACATCGACTTCAGGCTAGAACACGCGACAGGAGGAACCGATGGACGATCTGTTCAGCACCACATTGATCGACTGCCACGGTACGGTCACCCACACCCTCACCCTGCAGATCGACGGAACGGTGCGCATCGACTTCACCGGAGGCACCCACGCCATCGTGGAGCCCCGCACCGGGGTGATCCTGACCCCTGGGCGGGTGGTACCACCGCAACTACTCGCCGCCGCCCGGTCACTCTCCTACTCCGCGATGTAGCAGTTATGCTATGCCTTCATGGGGCGACCACCCAAGGAAGACACTCCCGTGTACAACCGCCTGGAACAGGTGCGCAACCACCGGGGGTTCACTCGCCAAAAACTGGCCGACCTGGTAGGCGTGCACTACCAGACCATCGGCTACCTGGAACGCGGCGAGTACAGCCCCAGCCTGTCGCTGGCGTTGCGTCTGGCCGCCGCCCTCGACACCGCCGTGGGTGACGTGTTCTCCCTGCATCCCTGGGTCGACGAGGCGGCGCCCAGTGAACCGCCCGTGCCCGTGCGATGAGTTGGCTCCCGTCCTGGTCGTCGATCATCGCGGCCGCCGTGGTGATCGCCGCCGGGCAGTACTGGCGCATTCACCGGAAGTACCCCGACCATCGCTTCAAGCGGTTCATCGGGTGGCGCTTCGACGACCAGGGCCGCACCGACGACCGGTGGGGATGGCTGTATCGCCACCGAACGCGCCGCGTGCTCGCCGTGGCCAACCCGGTGTCGTGGGTGCTCACGCTGTACGGCGCCACCGACCTACCCGCTGAACCTGGGCTTCACCGACAGTGCCCTGTCGCTGTGGGCACTGTTGCCCATTCCGTTGTGGTTCGCCACTCGGCGCTCGGTGCGACTGGTGGCCGACGCCCCCGATGAACTGCTCGACGAACGTCTGGTCGAGGTGCGCAACCGCGTCTACGTGCGCAGTTACCGAGGCCTCGCCACCATGGTGTCGGTGCTGGCAGCTGTGGTCATTCCCGTCAACGACTTCGGCATCGACCACAGCATCGACTTCCTCGCGTCACAGCGCCAGCTCATCGTCGCTACCGCTTTCGCCCTCATCTGGATCACCGCCGCCCTGCCCAGCGTGGTGTTGGCATGGACCTCACCCGACGACTGAGTCTCGCTGACAATCGCATGGTCAATGACTGACTATTGTCTCGTTGGTGTCACCATGCCGACTGCTCGCATCGCTTGCATGTGTGGCGACCACGTTGTCGTGTGGCACCGACTCACCGGCCCGCACCACCGACACCATCACGGTGTTCGCTGCGGCGACCCTGAGCACTGCGTTCGGTGACCTCGCCACAGCGTTCACCGCCTCCAACCCTCGCTTCAGCATCACTTTCAACACCGCAGGGTCCTTCACCCTGGCCAACCAGATCGCACAGGGCGCCCCAGCCGACGTGTTCGCCGCGGCCGACCCCGCTGCCATGGATCTGGTCGCTGCGTCTCAGGTGAGCGTGTTCGCTACGGGACGCGCCGCCATCATCGTGCAAGCGGGCAATCCGCTCGGTATCGCGACCGTGGCCGACCTGACCGATCCCGACGTGGTGGTGGTGGCATGCGCACCCACGGCCGCCTGCGGCCGACTACTCGGCGACGTCACACAGCGCGCCGGGGTGGTGGTGACGCCACGATCGCTCGAGGACACCGTGCGTGGGGTGGTCACCAAGGTGACGCTCGGGGAGGCCGACGCCGGCATCGTGTTCGCCACCGATGTGATCGCTGCCGGCCCACGAGCGTCGGGGGTCGAGTTGCCCGATGACGTGAACGTGGTGGTGCGCTACCCCATTTCGGTGCTGTCCACGGCACCGAACTCCCCCGGCGCGCAGGCGTTCATCGACTTCGTGCTGTCACCGAATGGCCAGGCGATCCTGGCGTCCCACGGGTTCGAGGCACCATGACCACACGACGTCGTGCCCGCGCTCAGCGCCTACCCTGGCCTGCCCTGCTACTGGCCGCGGTGGCGGTGGCCTTCTTCGCTCTCCCCCTGGTCGGGCTGTTGTGGCGGGCCCCGTGGTCGAGTGCCTGGGATTACCTCACCAGCGACACCGCCACCACCGCTCTGCGCCTGTCGCTGGTGTGCTCCCTGTGGGCCACGGGTCTGTCGGTGCTGTTCGGCCTACCCCTGGCATGGGTGTTGGCCCGCACCGAACTCCCCGGACGCGGCGTCATTCGGGCCCTGGCGACGCTGTCCATGGTGCTGCCCCCCGTCGTCGGCGGTGTGGCGTTGTTCTTCGCGCTGGGTCGGCGCGGCCTCGTGGGTCAGTACCTCGACCAATGGTTCGGAATCCGCCTGCCCTTCACCACCGCCGGCGTGGTGATCGCCCAAACCTTCGTGGCCATGCCGTTCCTGGTGATCACCGTCGAGGCAGCCCTACGCCAACTCGACACACGCCACGAAGATGCGGCCCGCACGTTGGGCGCCTCGGCGTGGACCACGTTCCGCCGCGTCACCCTGCCCGCCATCAGACCCGCTCTGGTGGCCGGGGCCGTGCTGTCGTGGGCGCGTGCACTGGGCGAGTTCGGCGCCACCATCACCTTCGCCGGCAACTTTCCCGGCACCACCCAGACCATGCCACTGGCCGTGTACCTGTCGCTCGAGACCAACCCCGAAGAGGCCATTGTGTTGGCGTTGGTGCTCATCGCCGTGTCGTTCGCCGTGCTGGTGGGCCTGCGCGACCGGTGGCTGGGCCAGGTACGGCCGCAAGGGTCGGTGACCGCATGAGCCTGGACGCGCACATCGGGTTGCGGCTGGGAACCTTGGATCTCGACGTTCACTTGCAGGTGCAACCGGGTGAGTTGCTCGCACTGCTGGGCCCCAACGGTGCCGGCAAGAGCACCGTGCTGCGCGCCTTGGCCGGCCTGGTGCCCCTGGACGCCGGCCACGTGACCCTCGACGACATGCGGCTGGATGATCCCGTCACCGGGCTCATGGTGCCACCTGAGCAACGTCCCATCGGGGTGGTGTTCCAGGACTACCTGCTGTTCCAACACATGAGTGTGCTCGAGAACGTCGCCTTCGGTCTGCGGGCCCGTGGCGCCCCCAAGGCCCAGGCTAGGGCGACGGCCCGTGAGTGGTTGGAGCGAGTCGACCTCGGCGACTACGCCGACCAACGGCCCGCTTCCTTGTCGGGTGGCCAGGCGCAACGGGTAGCGCTCGCCCGGGCACTGGCAACCTCACCACGTCTGCTACTGCTCGACGAACCTCTCGCCGCGCTCGACGTGGGCGCCCGGTCGACGGTGCGACGCGATCTACGCCGGTTCCTCGACACCTTCGACGGCATGCGGCTCATGGTCACCCACGATCCGGTGGACGCCTACGCCCTGGCCGACCGGGTGGCCATCATGGAAGCCGGCCGCATCGTGCAGGCCGGCACGCTGGCCGAGGTGACCGCCCACCCCCGCAGTCGGTACGTGGCCGAGTTGGTAGGGGTGAACCTCGTCACCGGTGTGGTGGCCAACGGCGTGCTCACCACCGCCGAGGGAACCCGTGTCGTCGTGGTCGACGCGGCACCGGGCCCGGCGTACGCCGTGATCCGCCCCCAGGCGGTCACGTTGTTGCGGGCCACACCTGCGGGCACCAGTGCCCGGAACTCGTGGCCTGGCACCGTGGTCGATATCGACCGACTCGGCGACCGGGCGCGCCTCAGTGTCGAGGGTCCACTGGCATTGACCGCCGAGATCACCGTCGCCGCGCTCGACGACTTGGCGCTGCGACCCGGCGATGAGGTGACCGCCACGGTGAAAGCCACCGAGATCGAGGTGGCGCCGGCATGACCCGCACCCGCAGCGAGGCACTGCTGTTGGGTGAATGGGCCTGCCTGGGGCTGCTGTACCGCACCCCGCAGCACGGGTTCGCCGTCGCTGCTCGCCTGCGGCCCGACGCCGATATCGGGCGTGTGTGGTCGCTGTCGCGACCCCTCACCTACCGGGCGTTGGATCAGTTGCAGACACGCGGTCTGGTGCACGCCGTAGGCGAGGAGCCAGGTGTGGCCGGGGGTCCCCGCACCCTGCTGGCCGCCACTCGCACCGGACGCGCGGCGCTGCGGCAGTGGACGCGCACCCCGGTGGAACATCTGCGTGAACTGCGCAGCGAACTGCTGCTGAAACTGGTGCTGGCCGCCGAATGCGGACTCGACGTGAGCGACCTGCTGGTTGCGCAACGTGAACGGGTGGCGAAGTTGGTTCAGGCGCTCTCGGTGCCGACCGGCTGCAGCGACCCGGTGGCGCTGTGGCGCTATGAGGCGGCGACGGCAGCAGCTCGTTTCCTCGACCGCATCCACTGAACGAACCCTGGCGTGCGGGAAACGCTGACCATTCGTGCGGGAAACGCTGCACCTCCTTCGGGATCGCTCGTTCGCCATGACTCTGCGCGTGTAGCATTCATGCTATGAGCGATTCATCCGAGGAACTCCCCCGCCGCCGATCCCGCCGCCTCAGCATCACGGCGATCATCATCATCATCGTGGCACTTGTCGCTGGACTGATCGTCGGAATCATCGTGGGTCGTTCGCAGTCGTCGGACGACACGAGCCCTGCGCCCGAGCTCATCTGGGAACCCCTCGAGGGTGGTCTGGAACAGGCCCGCCTCGTCGCACCCGCCGACTACGACGATCCCGACGGCGCCACCCTCGAGGTGTACCTGGTTCGCCGACCTGCCAACGATCCTGCTAGGCGGATCGGAAGTCTGCTGGTGAACCCCGGCGGCCCCGGCTTCGGCGGCACGGTCATGGCACTGGGTGCCGAGCAGTTCTTCGACTCAGCGCTCCTCGACCGGTTCGACATCGTGGGCTTCGATCCCCGCGGCACAGGCGACAGCACACCGGCCATCGACTGCATCGACGACTACGACGAACTGTTTGTGACCACCGATCTGACCCCCGACGACGAGGCAGCACTCGCTGCCCAGCAGGAACGGGATCGGGCCTACGCCGAGGCGTGCGTGGCCCGCACGGGCGCTGCACTCCCCTGGCTTCACACCTCGAACGTGGCCCGCGACATGGACCTGATCCGTCGGGCCCTGAACGAGGACACGATCAGTTACTTCGGCACGTCGTATGGCTGCGAACTTGGTGCGGTGTGGGCCAGTTTGTTCGCCGACACCGTGCGGGCCGCCGTGTTGGATGCCTGTGCTGACCCCAACGCCGACCCGGCCGAGGGCGTCCGCCAACAGGCGACAGGGTTCCAGGCGTCTCTCGAGGCGTTCCTCGAGCAATGCATCGAGTTGGGCGACCAGTGCCCCATCTACAACGACGGCGACCCTCAGGCGGCCTACCTGGCGGTTCGCGAACTGGCCGCCACCGAGGGCATCCCCAGCATGGAGGGCCGGCCGCCGGTGAACGAGGCGTTCTTCCGTCAGGCCGTGGTGACCGCCATGTACAGCGAGGAAGTCTGGCCGGCGTTGGCGTTCGGCCTGGCCTCGGCGTTGGAGGGCGACGGCAGTGTGCTCACGCAACTCACCGACGCCTACACCCAACGCGCCGAGGACGGCACGTGGGGCAACGCCCTGGAGGCCTTCGGCGTCGTCTCATGTCTCGATGCCGACTCGGTGCCCACGCCGGCGGAGGAGGAGGCGTTGATGCGCGACCTGGAGACCCTGGCGCCGCTGCTCTACGGCGAAGGCATCTACGGCACCTCGTCGTGCGCACTGTTGCCCACCGCCACAGAAACCCCGGCCACCATCACCGGCGGCGGGGCGTCGCCCCTGCTCGTCATCGGCAGCACCGGCGATCCGGCCACACCTCTCGCCTCCACACAGGCCATGGCCGCTGTGCTGGAGGGCAGTGTCCTCGTCGAGGTCGAGAGCAATCGGCACGGTTCGTATCGGCTGAACGACTGCATCGACGACATCGTGCACGCCACGCTCATCGACCGGGAGCTTCCGCCGGCGGGTCAGCGTTGCTGAGCCTGGCGTGCTTCCTCGCAGGCCGCCCGCACGTGACAGGTGTCGAGGTGATCGTTCACCACACCCAGTGCCTGCATGGCCGAGTACGCCGTGGTGGGTCCCACGAACACGAACCCGCAGTGACGTAACTGTTTCGATAGCGCCACCGACTCGGCAGTGGAGGCGGGAAGCGACTCCAGGCCGCCTGGCGCAGGTCGACTGGTCCGGTCGGGCTCGAAGCTCCACACCAGCGATGCCAACGATCGGCCCGCGTCCCACAGTGCCACCACGGCTCGGGCGTTGGTGATCGTCGCTTCGATCTTGCCTCGGTGTCGCACGATGCCGGCATCGCCCAGCAGACGTGCCACGTCGGCGGCCCCGAACCCGGCGACGGCGTGCGGATCGAACGCATTGAACGCCTCACGGAAGTTCTCACGCTTGCGCAAGATGGTGATCCACGCCAACCCCGACTGGAACCCTTCCAGGCACAGCTTCTCGTAGATGGCCACGTCGTCGACCACGGGTCGACCCCATTCGGTGTCGTGGTAGGCGACGTAGTCGGGTGAGGTTCCCGCCCACGGGCAACGCACCGGTGCGTCGCTCACTGCGACGACCCCCGAGTGCCACGACGCGTTCTCACGATGCGGCGTGCCGCCACATCGGCCGCGTCAGGGCCTACCACCTGACGCATCAGCAGTAATCCGTCGATGGTGGCCATCGCCGCGGCTGCCTCGGCCCGTCGCTGTGCCAGCGTTCCCCCGAGCAGGCTCTGCACCCACACGGTCCATCCCTGCATCAACTCGGCCACCAAGGTGCGGTAGGGCTCACGACCCGTGGCGGCCAGGCCACTGGCTTCGAAGAACAAGGCAAACACCGGGTCCACCTCAGATCGGGCCAGCACGGGCCACGCCACCCGCAGCACCTCCACATGGTCGGCCGCAGGCTTGGCGAAAGCAGGCGCCAAGGCAGCCTGCAGTTGCTCCCCCAACGCCACCAGCACCTCGCCGATCAGGTCATCCTTGGAGGGGAAGTAGTACACCACCACCCGGTCGCTGATCCCCAGGCGTCGGGCCACGTTGCCGAAGCTGAGTTGACTGAGCCCATCGGCGAACGCGGTCGCCACCGCCCCGTCGAGGATGTCATCCTTGGAGTGTCGGTACCCCACCCGGTTGATCGTAGTGGTCACTACACCTAGTGTTTCGCAGTGACCACTACAGACTGTTGAGGTGCACCCATGAGCCTGACCGCCGACGATGCCGTCGAGTTGTTCCGCCGTCCACCGACCCGCCACCTCGACGTCGGTGTGGGCGAGGTGGGCTACCGGGTGATGGGTATCGGCCCCGACGTGGTGTTCGTACACGGTTGGCCGGTCAGCAGCACCAACCACATCCACAGCGTGCAGCGCGCGCTGGACCTCCTGGGGCTGGACGATGTGGCGGTGGTGGGCCACGACAGTGGAGGCATGATCGCCCGCCACGCCATGGCGGGTGACGTCCGCCTGCGTGCCATGGGCCTCATCGACACCGAACCCTCGGGACGGCCCAGCCTCAAGTTCCGGTCGTTCGTGGCCGGGCGCAGGGTGCCCGGCTTCGGCACCGCGCTCGGATGGCTGGCCGGTCGTCCCCGCCTGCGACGGTCACGCCTGGTGCTGGGCGATGCGTTCGCCGACTCGTCACTGCTCGATGGCGAGTTCGACGAGTTCTTCCTGCAACCCCTCGCCCAGTCCCGTTCGCATCGCAACGCCACCATGCAGTTGTTCCGCAGTTTCGACCTCCAACTGGTTCGCGACCTCGGCGCACTCCACCCTCGCTTCGACGTGCCGGTGGTGCTGGTGTGGGGTGAGCACGACCGCTTCTGCCCGGTGCACCAGGCGCGTGCCATGGTGAACGAGTTCCCCCGCGCCATACTGGAGGTGATCGCAGGTACCGGGTTGTTCTCCCATGGGGAACTGCCTGCGGAGGTGGCTCGAGCCCTGCTGCCCACACTGCTCACCCGCCACGCGTAACAGGCGCATACGCCCAGCGTCACTGCCGCTCCGAGCCTGGACGAACTCCACAGTTTCTCCCGGACGGACTCCACAGTTTCGGTAGTCTGTCGAGCATGTCGAACACGCTGTACCCACGTCGGGCGCTCGGCTTGTTGTTCGAACACCTCGATCATGCACGAGTGGTGGTCGTGAACGGTGCCCGGCAGTCGGGAAAGAGCGAACTCCTACGCGCCGTCCAACGTCAACGCGGCGGGCGTCTCGTCACACTCGACTCGCCAGCCGAACTGCGACTGGCGCGCACCGATCCAACTGGACTGGTCGAGGTACCCCAGCGACCCCTGTTCATCGACGAGGTGCAACGCGGTGGAGATCCCCTGGTGCTGGCCATCAAGGCTGCTGTCGACGACGACTCGTCCAAAGGCCAGTTCGCGCTGGCCGGTTCCACGCGCTTTCTCACCGAACCACGTCTGTCCGAGTCGCTAGCCGGGCGGGCTCGCTTCGTCGATCTGTGGCCGTTGGCGCAGGGGGAGATCGAACGACTCGACGTTGGTGACGGCCTGGTGGACCTGCTGTTCGAAGGGGTCGATGCCGTCGTGGACTCGTCAGTTCCCGGCGAACGGCGACCGGCTATCGCCGAGCGATTGACACGAGGTGGCTTCCCCGAGGCCGTGCTCTCGACCACCCATCGCGGTCGCCGGGCGTTCTTCGACGACTACGTGCGCACCATCAGCCAACGCGACATCACCGAGTTGTCGCGCATGACGCAACGAGTGGACTTCGCCCGAATGCTGCGGTTGGTCGCCGCGCGTACAGCGTCGGAACTCAACACCAGCGATCTAGCCAACGACGCCCAACTGGGCAACGAGACCGTCCGGCGCTACCTCCCACTGCTGGAGGCGGTGTTCATGTGCTGGCGGCTTCCTGCCTGGTCGGCGAACCTCACCAGCAAGGTGGTGCAACGACCCAAGATCCACCTGGTCGATTCCGGACTGGCCGCCGCGCTGCTCGGTGTCTCGACAGAGGCGTTGGCAACACCCGGTCATCCCGCCGACGGACGGCTGCTGGAGACGATGGTGGCCTGCGAGATCGCCAAGCAGCTCACCTGGGCCAACGACAGCTACCGCATGTACCACTGGCGCAGCCGCGAGGGCCGCGAGATCGACATCATCGTGGAACGCGCCGACGGGAAGATGGCAGGAATCGAGGTGAAGGCAGCGGTCGACGTGGACGGCACCGACCTTCGACACTTGGCCTGGATGCGAGACCGACTGGGCACGCAGTGGGCGGGCGGCGTGGTAGTCCACCTCGGAGATCGGGCACGACGTTGGGGGCCGGGGTTGGCCAGCGCACCGCTGAACACACTGTGGCATGCCACGTCGGTGACGCGTTGATTTACGACGTGGCAACCTGCACCGGCGGGCCATCCCAGTGGTCGAAACGGGCGAAGGCCTCCACCGGGTCACGGCGCAATCGGGTGAGCACCTCGGTGGGTTCACCCAGGGGTACCACCGCAGCGATGGCCACATGCGAAGGCAAGCCCACCAACTGCTGCACCTGTGGTTCGCCGGCAGCCGAGAACGTGGTCAACGCGCCGGCGAGCCCGCGTGAACGTGCCGCCAGCAGAACGTTGTGCACAAAGGGGTAGATGGACGCCCCCGACACCACCCCCACCCGGTCCAGTCCGGCATCCATGGACGCCACCACCGACAGATCCACTCCGATGACCAGCAGCACCGGCGCCTGCGCCAACGCGTGGAACCACTCCAGCGCCTCGTCGGGTACGCCAGCCACCTGTTCGTCGCTGACCGGACTGGCCACCACGGTGTTGAGTGGACTGTGGCCCACCGCTCGCTCGGCGACGTAACGGCGAATGGCTGGCTCACCGGCGGCCAACACCGCCCGTTTGGTCGTCGGGTCACGCAGCACCACCACCCGCCACCCCTGACGGTTCCCGCCGCTGGGGGCGAAGCGAGCCAGGTTCAAGATGTCGGCGACGTCGGCATCGGTGACAGGGCGATCGGTGAACTGCCGAGCGGCGAACGTTGTGGTGACGATGTGGTCGAAGTCGCTCACCAGATCACCGTCACGGGAAAGTCGGCGAAGGCGCTGTCGGCAGTGATGAAGCCAACACCCGCGAGTTCGGCTTCGGCCGCCAACAGTCGGTCGAAGGGATCTCTGTGCCGGGACACGTACGACCCGGCCCGCAACGCCACTCGATGCGTCACGGGAATCGACTGTGCCCTCAACTGCTCGACGACCCAGTCCCACTCTGCCAGGAGCCTCTCGACTCCCGGCATCTTGCCCAGGCGATGCTTGGTGGCGATTTCCCAAGCCGATGCTGCTGAGACCACGAGTTCATTCGTCGATGCAGCGATGACCTGAGTCGCGTTCCTGCTCAACTGCGACGGCTTCGCTACCGCCCACAGCAGCGTGTGGGTGTCGAGGAGAAAGCGGTTCACGAATCACCCTCGTACGCATCGAGTTCGTCATCGTCGAGCGGTTCGAGCACGGCGTCCACTACTGGAGCCAACTCTGCAAGGAACCCCAACTGACGCGGACCAGGCGGATCGATGGGCACCAGTCGTGCATACGGTTCGCCAGCCTTGGCGATGATGACCTCCTCACCGGATCGCGCCATTTCGAGTAGGCGGGAAAGATGAGTCTTCGCCTCGTGAACGTTGTACGTCTGGGCCACGACCACACGATACCCGGGTTAGTCCAGTCTGTTGACTAACCAGCCGAACAGATGCCGTCGTGCCACCCCATTCGGCCGGTTGACCTACTCGCGCTCCATCGACACGGCCATACCCGGCAGCGACACCCACGGCTGGCGGTCCACACACCACGCCTCGATGGTGGGGTTCACACCCGACTTGTCGTCGAGGGTGCCAGCCTTGACGGCGATGATGCCCGCCGGCACCGTCAACTGCGACATGATCGGGGAGCCGCACGACGGGCAGAAGTTACGCCGCACGTACACCTCGTCACCCGACTCGCTGCGCTCTTCGTAGGTGCGCAGTTCGCCGTTCACCGCGAGTTGTGACTCGTGGGCCACCAGATTCACCGAGAACGCGCTACCCCCCCTGACGTTGGCAGTGATCGCAGTGGCACACCGCCGTGGCCAGAAGATCGCCGCTCAACTCGTAGGTCACCGCACCGCACAAACACCGTCCTGTTGCCATGGCCGCATGGTACGCGCGTCGTGACGTTCAGGCTGTGGCGGGCGTCACCCATACGACGTCGGGAAACCGGGCGAAGTCCGAGTCGTACGACACCAGCCGCCCCCGGTGCTCCAGGGCGAGTGCTGCCAAGTGGGCATCGTTCACGAGGTTGCCGGCAGTGCCTGACGACATCAGGAGCGATCGCACTACCGAGACATGACCCGAGGTGGGTTCCACCATGGTGGCAGCCGGACTCGACAACCAGTGCTCCACCCGCTCGAACGCCCCCTCGACCGTCAAGGGGTTCGGGAACAGGTTGGGCTTGGTGGCCAGGCGTACGAACGCCATCACGACGATCCAGGAGAGGCCGACGGTGGCGCCGCCGGACAGGGAACGATCGAGCCACGTACGCGCTTCATCGTGATGCACGCTCTGTTCGTTCACGGCGTACAGCAACACGTTGGCGTCGACGACGTTCACGACCCAGCTCGCACACGCGCCACCAACACGTCGTCCTCCAACGATGCAGCGATCTGCAATGCCCGGTCGAGCGAGATGGTCGGTTCCCCCATAGCAGCCGTCATGGTGCGAAAGGGCGTGTGGGGACGACCCGACGCACCCTCTCTGATGGCGTCGTTCAGGGCCTGCTTGAACGACACCTTGTGCTCGCGCATACGACGACGCACCACTTGTTCGGTATCGGGGTCCAGTGTGACCGTCGTTCTCACGGTTGACAGCATACTGTCAGTGGTGTTGATGCTTTGCTGTCATACGACAGTCGTTGTCCGTGACGTCACACACCGGTCTTACCCGTAGCGGTTCCCGTTCATTTTTCACGGGGTGCCGTTCATCGAGAACGCCGACCCACTCCGCCACCCGACAGGGGTCAATACCGTCGTGGCATGGTCCGACTGAGAACCCTCACCCTCGGCGTGGCGGCACTGGCCCTTGTGGGCACAGCATGTACCGAGAACACCGCAACAGTGGTGCCGGCGAACAATGCGCCAAGACCGGCCTACGCCTTCGACGAAGTGCGCCATGTGGTGCTGGAGAGCGTCGACACCGACTCCTACGAGACGGTCACCGCCCTGGCACATGTGTGCGCCGTCGCCGACAGCTCGTGTCCTGACGGGCGGGAGCAACTGGTGCTGCTCGGTTCGTACTACTTCGACCCCGCCGACGTGCACCTGGCCGCACCCGAGGTGATGCTGGAACCGCCCCAGGAGTGTCTCGCCGACGGCTCGTACTGTGTGGTGAGTCTGTCGTACTGCGAGTTCGCCACTGCGGACGACCAGCGCGATGCCCAGCACTGCGTCGTCGAACACTCCAACGACGCGACGGCCCGACTGACCTCGGGTGAGCACCACGAATGCGTCGACCCGAAGACGACGCACAGCCGCCACATCGACCTCGACTGCCTGAACACGGGAGCAGCCACCTCATGATCCGAACACTGGTCATCGCCGCCTCGCTGGTGGCCGGCAGCGGCGCCGTCGTCGGCTTGGCGGCCGACAGCACCGCCGCCACCCCCGTACCCGCGCGGGCTGCTCTCCCCACGTGGGGTCTGGGTGACATCGCCGGTAAGTGCAGCAACGCCGGACACCACGGTGTGTTCACCGGCATGTCGAACGAACAGTGGTGCACCATTGGGGCCTGGGCCTGTGTGCGTTCCAGCACACCCAACTTCCCCGGCGCCGGAACCCGCATCGACTCGCTGCCCAGCGGCATGACCGACGGGGTGGTGACCGTGGGGTTGATCATGCAGCCGTGGGACGTGAACTGGCACGAGACCGGTGGCAACAACGGTTATGTGCAGAACGTGTGCAACGGCACCGCCGGCTCGTACAACCTGCACACGCTGGTGCCCTTCGGCAACCAGGGCGGCCCACTGGATCCGAACCGCCCCAATGTGGATCCTCGTGCGCTGCACTTCTCGGACCAGTTGAACCTGATCCAACGCATGTGTGAACGCCAGTGCCAGGTGCAGTTCATCTCGTACCACCTCTACCTCGACGTGTGGGACGACAACCCCCAGACCGTTCACCTGTCGAACCGCAACTCGATCAGCCGCCAGTCCTTCGAGTTCATGGCCCTGTCGCAGTACCTGAGTTGGAACCGCATCACCCTGGACAACAACGCCGAGTGGTTCCAGGGCAGTTCGTGGCTTCGCCAGAACCCTCAGGGTCTGGACATGGGGGCCAACGGCTGGCAACCCCAGATCGTGAACACCATTCGCACCGGGCCACACCCCGACCCGTTCTCGGGTGGGGAACAGATGCGCCAGAGCGACCCCCGAAACCTCACGGGACGGGTCGGCGACATCGTGCTGCGAGTGGTGAGGCTGTTCCTGTTCTGAGTTCACCTCACCCCAACCGATGGGTGCATATCGCGTACTGTGGCGGTGTCGGCAGATACGGGCCGACACGTCACGATCATGGATGCGCCCACCACCGTCTCGTCGCTTCGCCGTCCTGTGCTGCCGCTCGTAGGGCGCCGCCACGAACTGCACCACCTCATGACGTTGGTACACGAAGCGGGTGAGGGCAGCGGAGCATCGGTGGTGATCACGGGTCGAGCGGGCCTGGGCAAGTCACGGTTGCTCGACGAGTTCGCCAAGTCTGCCGTCGCACATGGCGCCATGGTGTTGTCGGCAACAGCCGACCGAGGTCCCGTGCTGCGCTCGCATGATCTCGTCCTGCAGTTGCTGGCTGCCGCACTGATCGAGTGTCGACGCCGATGCCTGCCCGTGCCACCTGAGGCGGAGGCCGCGGTGACACAGTTCGAGAACGGCGGCGACGATCTGGGGCGAGCGTCATCGCTGACGGCGTTCGTGGCGGCGGTGTTGGCGCTTCCGGGTGGACCCGTGGTGCTGACCGTCGACGACGTGCACTGGGCAGACGGCGCCAGTGCCGAGGTGCTGCACAGCATGGCGGCCTACGTCGGCTCCATACCCGTGGTGCTGGTTCGAACTCAACGACCCGATACCTCCCCTTTTGCCACCAACAGCCGCGTCACGTCGTCACTCGACTTGGCACCCCTCCAGCGCTTGGAGCTGGTCGAAGTCCTTGCCGAACTCGAGGGGATCGAACGCCACGACGCCGAACAGGCCGCCGACACGTTGATCCACCTCGGCGGTGACGTACCCGCCGTACTGGAACATCTTGTGGGCGCAGCCACCAGCAGCACGGCGAACGACTCGTTTCTCGAGCGGCTCTCGCTGCTCGGCGCAGCCGATCCCAGCGACGTCATGACCTTGCGGCTGGCATCACTGAGTTCATGGACCCGAGAAGTGCTGTCGGTGGCGGCGGTGTTGGGCCGCGAGTTCGATCTCGGCGGCCTGGAGGAAATGCTGCACGAGGGAGCCGCCAGGGCTCTGGGTAGCGCTCTCGACGAGGCGACCGAACGTGGAGTCGTGTTGGCCCACGCACCGGGGCGATTTCGCTTCACCCATCCCCTCGCACCCGAAGAGCTCTACAAGCGCTTACCGCATCGACGACGAGGCGAACTGCATGCCCGGGCTGCCGGTGTATTGGCTGCTGCAGGCCCTCAACATGCCGTGGGCGCCGCACTGCACACACTGGCTTCGGCGAAACTCGACACGTCGGCGGTTGCGCTGGTCGTGGCGGGCGGCGACGTCGCTCACCAGCGCAGCGCCTTCGCCGAGGCAGTCCAGTTGTACAGCGCGGCGTTGCACCATGGGGTGTTCGGCCATGAGCGCGTGCGGGTGATGCTGGCTCTGGGGCACGCTCTGCGCGGTGTGGGTCAGCGTGAGCAGGCCCGTACCACGTTCGAGTCGGTGATCGACGAGAGTGACGATCCCGAACTGCTACCCCTGGCGGTCGAAGCGGCCATCAGCCATGCACAGGGCGGCGACTTCCGAGTGGGGTCAGCGGAATCGGCCCACCTCATCGACCGGGTGGCGGCACGCCCCGGGCTGAGCGACGCCCAGCGGGCACGACTGTTGGCCGCCCAGGCCCGGGTGAGCGCGCGGGTGGACCGCGTGGTGAAGCAGATCGATGTCGATGACCTGTTCGCCCTGGGCCCCCTGGCGGTGCAGGACCGCGTGCAGTGGTCGTACGCCGTCCGGGCCCCCCACGCCCATGCCCTTGCTGACGAAGCCGTTGCCGTGGCTGAACGCGCCGGCGATCAGGAGGCCCTGCTGCAGGCATTGGCTGCATGGCGGTCGGTGCACCGGTCTCCTCATGTGCTCGACGACCGGACCGATCGCGCGACGCGTGCGCTCCAGTTGGCCGATCGGCTCGGTAGGCGTGCCGAGGGTGTCGAACTGCGGGGTTGGTTGGCCGTCGACCACCTCGAGCGCGGCGACCGCCGGGCATTCGAGGTGGTGGCGCAGCAGGTGGAGGCGACCATGGGCCGCTTCGGCAACCACCCACTGCACTGGTTGGCGGCCTGCCTGCGCACGCTCGCCGAGCAACTCGACGGACGGCCCAAGGCCATCGCCGATGCGTCGACGGCGGCCGCCACCGTCGACGTGGAGTTCGAAGTGCCGGGGCGTTGGACCTCCCTGGCCATTCTGCTGTGGCGTGCGGGTGAGTTGGCCGACGACCGCACCTTCGCCCGCAGCCTGTCCAGCAAGCATCCCGACATCTTCGACCAGGCGGCCGCTGCCGCGATGTTGGGCCTCAGCCGAGCACGCGACGGCCACATCGGTGAGGCCCACCACCTGCTGGAGCGGGCCATGGACCGACTGCGACTGCGGGAGATCGAGATCAGTTGGCTGCTGAGTCTGCATGCGGTTGCGGATCTGGCCGCCGAATTGGAAGCCCGAGCGTTGGCGCCTGAACTGCTGACGCTGATGAAACCATGGGCCCACCGCAACACCATCGGTAATCACGGCACCGTCATGCTTGGTCCCATGGCGCGACCACTGGCCCGCCTGATGGCGCTCGACGCAGCACCGGGCCACGAAGTGAGTGCCATGTTCGCCCGAGCCCGCGCACTGTGTGACCGAATGCGAGCACCTGCGTTCGCGGCGGAGACCGCTCTCGACGAAGCCCGGTGGCTCGCCAGCACGGGGGCGTTCCACGATGCGGCGCACCACGCCCAGGAGGCCATTCGCCTTGCTGCACCCATCGGCGCGCTGTATCCCCGCCGGGAGGCGGAGCGCCTGCTGGACCAGCTTCCCGTCGTCGTCGAGGTGGCTTCCGACTTGTCGCCACGACAGTTGGAGGTGCTGAGGCTCATGGCCGAGGGCTGGTCGAATCCCGAGATCGCCCGACATCTGGCATTCAGCTTGTCGACGGTGGCAAAGGAGACCTCGGAGATCTACCGGCGCCTCGCCGTACCCGACCGCGACAGCGCCATTCGCCTGTACCGGCGGCGCACTGGACAGTCCACGGAAAGGCCATGACGCGACGATGCCACCTCGCTGCACGCCGCCGTCACTGATCGGGTTCGCCCACGACCGCCCGGTACACCTCGGCCAACAAGTCGGTGGCGGGCCGCCCCCGCACCTGGGCGTCGAGGGGCCCCAGTCGGGTGAGCGCGCCGGTGGCCTGCACCTCCACCCACGCATCGCCACGAGCCACACCGGCAGGCAACGGCGTGCCGGGTATCAGTGGCCACCAAGGCGCCACCGGCGGCGGCCCCGAATCGCCGGGTTGCAGATGTGCCAGCAGCTCATCGCGCGACCGGCCCCGCCATGCCAACAACAGCCACGGATCGTCGTCGAGGCGGTCGGCCAACACGTACAGCACCGCGGCGATGTGCTTACACGGCACCTCCCAGTCGGGGCAGGAACACGATGCCGTCAGGTCGTTCCAGCGCCGGGGCAGCAACGCCACCCCGGCCCGGTCGAACACCGCTTCCAACTCGGGGGGAACCTCACCGGCCAGCAACCTGGCCGGGAACTGCAGGGTCGCTTCGATGGCCTGCTGCACCTGCGCCCACTGCCCTTCGTCGAGCATGGTGAACGTCACGCTGGTGCGGTACGGCTCACGGCGCGAACCCTGCACCACCGCATCGATGACCCCGGGTCGTACCCCCAGCGACAGGATCTGACCCTGACGTGCATAGCGGCGGCCGCGTTCCATGCGACCGCCCAGGCCGTACGAGTCGAGCACCGCGATGAGGCGTTGTGACCACCAGGTGTCGGCCATGGCACCCCGCTGTTTTCGGGTGGCCACACCGTCGGTCACCGCCAGGGGTTTGGACACCGGGAACGGCTGCCACGGGTCACGTCGTGAGTCTCGGGTGGCCACCTCAGCCCTCCTCCACCGACGCGTCGTAGCTGATCAGTTCCCGCAACTCGGTACCCGACAACTCGGTGATCCACGTCTCACCCGTACCCACCACCTTGCCCGCCAACGCTCGTTTGGCGTCGATCATGGCGTCGATGCGTTCCTCGATGGTGCCGGCGCACACCATCTTGTGCACCATGACGTTGCGATGCTGGCCGATGCGAAACGCCCGGTCGGTCGCCTGGTCTTCCACCGCAGGGTTCCACCACCGGTCGAAGTGCACCACATGTGACGCCGCGGTGAGGTTCAGCCCGGTGCCACCCGCCTTCAGCGACAGCATGAACACCGCCGGGCCCTCCAGCGACTGGAACTGCGCCACCATGTCGTCGCGTCGACGTCGCGGTATGCCGCCGTGCAACCACAGCACCGGCACGTCGAAACGCGACGCCACATAGGGCGCCAGTTGCTCACCCCATTCGGTGAACTGGGTGAAACACAACGCCTTGTCGCCCGCGGCGAGCAACTCGTCGAGCAACTCTTCGACACGGGCCAACTTGCCCGACCGGGCGGGCAAGGCGCTGGCGTCTTTCAGGAAGTGCGTGGGGTGATTGCAGATCTGCTTCAACTTCATGATGCCGGCCAGCACGATGCCCCGCCGTTGCTGCTGTTCGGCGGCGTCGGCGGCCTGTTCGGCTTTGTCGAGCAGGTCGTCCACCACCGCCTGATACAGCGTCACCTGCTCACGGGTGAGTTGGCAGCGCTCGATCATCTCCACCTTGTCGGGCAGGTCGTCGATGATGCTGCGATCGGTTTTCAGGCGTCGCAACACGAACGGACTGGTGAGGCGTTGCAGCCGGGCTGCCGCCACCTCGTCACCGTCGCGTTCGATGGGAACGGCGAAATGCTGTTTGAACGAGGTGAGCGACCCCAGCAGTCCGGGGTTCACGGCCTGCATGATGGCCCACAGTTCACTCAACCGGTTCTCCACCGGTGTACCGGTGAGGGCGATACGCCGTGAGGCCTGCACCTGGTGCACCGCCTGGGCCTGCGCGGTGTACGGGTTCTTCACTTGTTGGGCTTCGTCGAGCACCAACCGCCCCCACCCCACACCGGCGAACAACTCGACGTCACGGGCCATCAACCCGTACGAGGTCAGCAGCACATCGTGCTCGCCGTGGGCCTTGGCGAACTGGTCGAGTGTGCGTGCCCGCTGCACACCGTGATGGCTGAGCACCCGCAGATGCGGGGCGAACCGCGCCAGTTCTCGTTCCCAGTTCCCCAGCACCGACGTGGGGCACACCACCAACGTCGCCGCGTCCACCGGGTCGGCCAACACCGTGGCGATGAGTTGGGCGGTCTTGCCCAGACCCATGTCGTCGGCCAGACACGCTCCCAGCCCCAACTGCCCCAGCAGCCGAAGCCACCCCACCCCGCGCCCCTGATAGGGACGCAACGCACCTACGAACCCTTCGGGGTCGGCCACGGTTTCCCCACCTCGACCCAGTGCACCTTCGAGGAGTTCGCCCAGGCGACCCGTGGCGGTGGCCCCCACCACGACTGCACCACCGGGTGCGTCCAGTGCCGGCAACCCCAGACCGGTTCGCACCACGTCACCCACACGCGCTTGGCCGGTGGTGCCCGCGGCGGCCAGCAGTGCCGCCACCTGTTGGGCGTCCACCTGCACCCACTGGCCCCGCACCTGCACCATGGAACGCTTGGCGTCGACGGCGCGTTGCAGGGCGGCGAGGTCGGCTGTGGTGAGGCGTTGGTCACCCAGGGCGGCCTCCCAGGTGAACGACACCACATCGTCGAAACCCACACCACCGGCGACCACCGCAGTGTCGGCACCTGCGCTGCGCTTCACCTTGGCGCGTACCCCCAACGGGGAGCGAGCGGTCCACCACGACGGCACCAGCAGCGCCACACCCACCTGGGCCAGGTCGCCCAGGCGGTGGAGCAGCAGCGTCGCCACCTGGGCCTCGTCGAGTGGGGCGACACCCCCGTCGTTGGTGTCGATGAGCGGCGACAACTCGGGCGCCACCCGCACCGCCCGGCCCAGTGACGCCAGAATTGCCTCATGAGACCCCGGTGGGAACGGCGACGCGGGGCTGAGCGCCTGGGCGAGGGGCACCACAAGACTCGATTCGTCGACATCGGCGACGAGCGCCTCCACACCCCACCCGCCGGTGTCATCGGCGGGTTCCACGATGCGGACCTGCACCATGACAGCGCCGATTCCTGCCATGGCACCCGACACCCAGGTGTCGAGTTGTGCGGCCAGCGCGGCCGCCTGAGCGATGTCGACGGTGGCGGGAAGCCACGGGTCGGGGCTGGTGAGTGATCGCAACCACATCTCGGTCACCGACCGCCGACCCCGAGTCGGGGCGACCACCTCCACCGGTGACATCTGAAGACGTTCACGCACCTTCGCGTCGACGGCGGCGGCGAGGTGGGACGCAGCCGCGTCGTGGGCTTCGGCATCGCCCGGTGCAGCCACCAACGCCGCCAGTCGGGTCCGGTCGTCCGCCGCGGGAAGCGGCCACCACCACGAGCGTGCACGGCCGTCGTCACCGAGGCTCAACCCCGGGACCACCCGCCCGGTGCGCACGAACCACGCCGCCGCCTCGTCGACGACATCGACAAGTTCGGGGGCGGGTGCGGTCACGTCACCAGTGTGCCCGACAGGCCCCCGGGGTCGAGAACGTCTCGGCGGCGGATCACCCGAGGTGCTGCACCACCGAGCGACGCGGTGTTACACTTGAGCTCGTGCCGACCTCGAAGCAACGCATCACCATCACGGCGACGGGTGAACTCGAGCGCATCTTGGCGATCGAGCAACGCCTTCACCCCGACCTCACCCCGTCGGCGTTGGTCACCATGCTGGTGCGGCGTGGTCACCACGCGCCCGAACTGTCGAGGCGCGAGTTGGTGGAAGCGTTGGCCGGAGGCGAGCACTACCCGGTGGGCTACCTCGAGCAACTGCGCGACGAGTGGCAAAGCTGACCGTCACCGACGCCAGCGTGCTGATCGGCTGGCTCGACGACCACGACGCACTGCACCGCGCGGCCATCGAGGAACTGAGCGCCATCGACGGGTTCATCGTGCATCCACTCACCCTGGGAGAGGTGTTGGTGCACCCCGCCCGGCACGCACGTGAACACGACGTCCTTGCCCGCCTTGAAGCGGTGGGCATGGAGGTGTCGTCTCTGCCCCTCGACCCTGTGACGCTGGCACGACTGCGGGCCACCACCGCGCTGACGATGCCTGACTGCGTGGTGCTGGCATGCGCGAAGGCGCACGGTCTGGGTGTCACCACCTTCGACGAGCGACTGCGGGCGGCAGCACTGCCCTCACCACCGTGAAACCCCGGGCCGACTGGACGTGTCGGCGCGTGGAGTTCTCAGGCGCCGAGCGTGAAGACGGCCGTGTAGTGCAGACCCGCAGCCACCATCGTGAGCGCGTGCCACACCTCGTGATAGCCGAAGACCGTCGGCCACGGATCAGGCCGCCGGCACACCAACACCGCGAAGCCGACCGTGTACGCCAACCCGGCAGTGATCACCAGGAACAACTGCAGCGCAGTGAGACGGGTGGCCAGGTTGGGAAGCGCCATGACCATGGCGTAACCCAACACCAAGTACAGCGCATGGCCGAGCCAGCGCAGTCGGTGGAAGGCGGCGAGTTTGAGCAACACCCCGATCGCCGCACCGATCATCACCACGATGATGAGGTGGCGCCCCTGGTCGCTCGGCAAAGCCAACATGCACCAGGGCACGTAGCACCCGGCGATCACCACGAACGTCATCGAGTGGTCGAGAACCTGCATCCGCAGTCTGATGGGCGGTGACCAGTCGACACGGTGGTACGCCGCCGAGACCCCGAAGCCACACAGCAGAGCCACCATGTAGACGGTGACCGCGACTCGAGCCGTGGGGCCGGGGGCCGTCGCCAGGAGCGCTGAACCCAGAGGAAGAGAGGCGAAGAACCCGACCACGTGAAGACGGCCTCGCCACAGCGGTCGCTGGTGGAGGGGCAACAGAGCCGACGCGGTCACGCACCCGACGGTACGAAGTCCACCTTCGCCGGTGTGGTTCATCCACTTGCGTCAGCAGGAAGTTCGGCAGGGCGATACCAAGGCGTCGCCCGGCGTTTCACCACCGCATACCGTGGCGTCGCCAAGCCATCGGGCAAACGAGTCAGCGGGTGTCGCTTCGACAACACCCGACGCCAGCCCGGTTCGACGACGCCAAACTGGGGTTGTTGGCCCACGGGACCGTCGGGTCGGTACCGAAGTTCGCACCTATCGGTCGGGACCCTTTCACCCTGGCGACCGACGAGGGTGACACGGGGACCATCAGCGGCGAACCCGCCGGCGAGGACACTGCGCATCGCCGAGTGACCTGACCTCCCCCAAGGCAGAGCACTGTGGCACGTCACCCCTCGCTGTTGCCCCCTTCGTCCACCGCAGCGGCCTAGTCTCGAACCGTGGACGGAGATGCATCGCCGTTGATCGGCGTGGTCATGGGTTCGAGTTCGGACTGGTCGACCATGTCGGCGGCCGTGGCCGAACTGACCGATTTGGGAATCGCCCACGAAGCCCGGGTGGTGTCGGCCCACCGCATGCCCGACGAGATGTTCGCCTATGCCGCCGATGCACGGGCCCGGGGTCTCCGAGTGATCATCGCCGGTGCCGGCGGCGCCGCTCACCTTCCGGGCATGCTGGCCGCCAAGACCACCCTTCCCGTCCTGGGTGTTCCGGTGCCCTCCCGGCACCTCGCCGGTCAGGACTCGCTGTGGTCCATCGTGCAGATGCCTGCCGGTGTGCCGGTGGCAACCTTTGCCATCGGCGAGGCGGGCGCCCGCAACGCTGCCCTGTTCGCCGCGGCGATGCTCGCCTTCGATCATCCCGACATCGCCGCGGCCGTCGAGATGCGCCGACGCCTGATGCACGACGCAGCGGTGGCCAGCACACTCCCGCCCCGTCATGACTGAGGTGGTCATCGGTCCACCGGCGTGCATCGGCATGCTGGGTGGTGGCCAACTGGGACGCTACGCACTCATGGCGGCCCGACGCATGGGCTACCGCACCATGGTGCTGGACCCCAGCCCCTACGCACCGGCGGGGGCCGTGGCCGACATCCATTTGCAGGCGGCCTACGACGACGAAGCCGCCCTCGACGCACTGGCGGCCCAGTGCGCCGTGGTCACCGCCGAGTTCGAGAACCCCCCGGCGGCGTCGCTCGCCCGCCTGAGCGACCGGTGTCGCGTGGTACCCAGCGCCATGTCCTTCGCCATCGCCCAGGACCGCATCGCCGAGAAAACGTTCCTCGGCGACCTCGGGGTACCCGTGGCCCCGTGGACCCCGGTCACCAGTGCCGACACGCTGCCCGACCACGTCGGCGACCTCCTCCCCGGGCTGCTCAAGACCGCCCGCCTGGGCTACGATGGCCACGGCCAAAGAAGCGTCACCAGCGTCGACGAACTGCGCCGCGCGTTCGCCAACCTGGGCGGTGTGCCCTGTGTGCTGGAGCAGCGACTGCCCCTGACCTGTGAGCTCAGTGTGGTGCTGGCCCGTGACGTGCACGGCGCGGTGGCCACCTATCCCCTGGCCGAGAACCTGCACCGCAACGGCATTCTCGACACCACGCTGGTGCCCGCCCGCGTCGACCACCACCTCGCCCACCAGGCCGTGGCCATGGCCGAGGGCATCGCCCGAGGTCTGGACCATGTGGGCGTGTTGGCCGTCGAGTTGTTCGTGGTCGAAGGATCGCTGCTGGTGAACGAGTTGGCCCCGCGCCCCCACAACTCGGGGCACTGGACTCTCGATGCAGCCCGCACCGACCAGTTCACCCAACAGCTCCGCACCGCCGTGGGCGTCCCACCCGGACCGACGGCCCTCACGGCACCGGCTGTGGCCATGGTGAACCTGCTCGGCGACCTGTGGCACGACGGCGAACCCGACTGGTCGACGGTGTTGAACGAGCCGACCGCGCACCTGCACCTGTACGGCAAACACGAGGCCCGACCCGGCCGCAAGATGGGTCATCTGACCGTCGTGGGCGACCAACTCGACGCCGTGACGGCGCTGGCCACCGCCCTTCGCAACGGCCTACAGCCCCGACACTGAACTTCTTGTTCAACTCGGACTGCTCGCCGAAGCCCCGCGCCTAAGTTCAGCGTAGTGCTGACGGACCACCGCTTGACGATCTACTCGGTCGGACCCGATCCGCGGGCGGCAGCACTGGAGCGCTCGGCGCGGCATCTCGGACTGCCTCTGACGGCACCCGTCACCATCGCCGACGTGATCCACCTCCGAGGGGAGGTCGACGAGGTCGCACGTGGGCACCTCTACCACGTGCTGGTGGACGAGCACCTGCAGACAGGAACCTGGGCCACACCCACCACCGATGGGGTCGAGGTGACCCTGCTGCCCGGGGTCACCGACAGTGTCGGCGCGGCCGTCGTGCGGGTGGCGTCGCTGTTGGGCATCGACGTGGTCGCGGCGGCCCACGCTCGGCGCGTCGAGTTCGGCGCTCCTCTCGACGACAGCGTCCGAGACCATCTGGTCACGGCCCTGGTCGCCAATCCGGTGGTCGATCGATGGGCACCGGGCCCCCTCAGCGCCCCGCTCGACCAACCCGACCCCACCCCGGGGATCACCGTGACCATCGACGTCGGCGGCTTCGACGACGACGCCCTGAGCCAGTTGTCGAGGGACCGCGGTCTGGCGCTGGACCCGGATCAGATGCGGGCCGTTCGACAGCATTTCGGCACCCTGGGGCGACCGGCCACCGACGCGGAACTGGAGACCATCGCCCAGACCTGGAGTGAGCACTGCGCCCACACCACGTTCCGGGCGACCATCACCACCACAGCGCCCGACGGCACCGTCGGCGACCGACCGTCACTGCTGGACGCACTGCGCCAGTGCACCACCGACATCGCTGCACCCTTCGTGCGGTCGGCGTTCGTGGGCAATGCCGGGGTGGTCGAGTTCGTACCCGGCACCACCGTCGCCCTCAAGGCCGAAACCCACAACCATCCCTCGGCGATCGAGCCTTTCGGTGGGGCCAACACCGGCGTCGGGGGCGTGATCCGCGACGTGTTGGGCATGGCGCACCGACCCATCGCCATCACCGATGTGCTGTGTTTCGGACCGGCCGACACCGATCCAGCCCTGGTACCTCCCGGGGCTCTGCACCCCCTGCGCATCCGTGACGGTGTGATCGCCGGGGTGGCCGACTACGGCAACAAGATCGGTCTGCCCACCGTGGCTGGTGCCGTGGTGGACCACGCGGCCTACACCACCAACCCACTGGTGTTCGCCGGTTGCATCGGCACCGCCCAGCACTGGTCGCCCGACGAGGGACCGCATGCCGGCGACCGGGTGGTGGTGCTCGGTGGTCGCACGGGCCGCGACGGCATCAAAGGGGCCACGTTCTCGTCCACCACCATGGATGCCACCACCGGCACCACCGCTGGCGCCAGCGTGCAGATCGGCGACCCGATCACCGAGAAGCTGCTGATCGACGTGCTGGCCGAGGCCACCCACCTGTTCAGCGCCATCACCGACTGCGGCGCCGGTGGGCTGTCGTCGTCGGTGGGCGAACTGGCCGATGGCGTCGGCGCCGAGGTCGACCTCACCCTGGTGCCACTGAAGTACCCAGGACTGGAACCCTGGGAGATCTGGTTGTCGGAAGCCCAGGAGCGCATGGTGCTGGCCGTGCACCCCAGCCACCTTGCCGAACTGGCCCGACGCTGTGCCGATCACGGCGTGGAGATGACCGACCTCGGATGGTTCACCGGTGACGGATGCCTCAGCGTGCGCCACGGCGACCACCTGGTCGTCGACCTCGACACCGAGTTCCTGCACCGGGGGCGACCCCGACGTCACCTCCCGGCCACCCTGCCCGCCCCCCACCGCGATCTCGACACGCGACCGGTGGTCGCCGACTGCGCCGACGCACTGCTGCGACTGCTCGCGCACGCCGACCTGACGTGTCGGCGTGAACCCGTGCGGCGTTACGACCACGAGATCCGCGGTGCCACCGTGGTGCGACCACTGTTGGGGGTGCGGGGCGACGGCCACGCCGATGGGGTGGTGCTGGCCGAACCCGAGTCGACACAGGGCATCGCCATCGGCATCGGGGTCAACCCGCACTTCGGTGAACTGGATCCCGAACATATGGCGTGGAGCGTCGTCGACGAGGCCATTCGCAATGTGGTGGCCGTGGGCGCCGACCCCGACCGCATCGCCCTGCTCGACAACTTCTCGTTCGGAGACCCCCGACGGGCCACCACCCTGGGCGACCTGGTGGCGGCCGTCGACGGCTGCACGGCGGCGGCACGGCATTTCGGTGCGCCATACGTGTCGGGCAAGGACTCGTTGAACAACGAGTATCTGGGCGCCGACGGTCGTCGCCACGGTGTGCCGCCGACGCTGGTGATCACGGCCGTGGCGCATGTGGACCACGCCGACACGGTGGTGACCCCCGAACCCCGGGGTGCCGGTGAGGTGCTGGTGCTGGTGGGTCGCACCCGGGCCGAGTTCGGCGGATCCCATCTGGGTCTGGTGTTGCCACAGGCAGCGGGTCGCTGCGTTCCCGCTCCCGACCACGGCGCGCTCGAACGCTACCGGCGTATCCACCGGGCCATCGCAGCGGGCGCCGTGCGCAGCGCCCACGACCTGGCCGAAGGCGGTCTGGCCGTTGCCGTGGCCGAGATGTGCGTGGCGGGACGCCTGGGCGCCGACGTCACCTCCTGTGGTCATGGCGACACGGTCACCGGACTGTTCTCCGAATCGAACGGGCGCTTCGTGCTGGGCGTCGACCCCGAACGGTTGGACGAGGTGCTCACCGCACTGGGCGACGATGCCGTGGTGATCGGTCGGTTCACCGACGAACCCGTGCTGCGCCTCCCCAACACTCGACCCGTCGCCCTCGACGAACTGGTCACCACCCGGGAGCCCCGCACGTCATGAGCACACCGCGCGCACTGGTGATCACCGGGCCGGGTACCAACCGTGACCCCGACTGTGCCCTGGCATTGCGGCGGGCCGGCGCGGCGGTCACCTTGGCCTCCGCCCACCAGTTGCGAACCTCACCTGAGGTGATCGAGGGGGCCGATATCGCCGTGGTGGCCGGTGGCTTCAGCTACGCCGACGCCCTGGGTGCCGGACGGGTGCTGGCCGTGGAGTTGACCAGAGGCCTGGGTGAACGCCTCGGCGTGTTCGTGGAACGTGGCGGCCTGCTGCTGGGTATCTGCAACGGCTTCCAGGTGCTCACCAGGGCCGGTCTGTTACCGGGCGCACTGGGCCACAACGCCGGCGGTCACTTCCTGTGCGACTGGGTGGAGTTGGCCCCCGAACCCTCCAGCCACTGTGTGTGGACGAGAGGGCTCGCCGACCCGATCCACTGTCCGATCGCCCATGGTGAGGGTCGCTATGTGCACGACGACCCCGATGCGCTGCACGCCGCCGGCCAGGTGGCCCTGCGCTATGCGTCACCCAACCCCAACGGGTCGGTGGCCGACATCGCCGGAGTCTGTGACACCACGGGACGCATTCTGGGCCTCATGCCCCACCCCGAGAACCACGTACTCGACCGCCAACACCCTCGCCGACGACATGTGACGCCGGGTCGGCACCTGGGACTGGCCCTGTTCGTGAACGCCGTGGAGGCCGTCCGTGGCCGCTGAGGTGTTGACCGATCTGGCCCTGGACCTGCCCGACCGCCGCGACGGCAAGGTACGCATCTCGTGGGCGCTGCCCGACGACGCCGGCGGGCCTCGTCGCCTGTTCGTGACCACCGACCGCCTGTCGGCCTTCGACCGGGTGCTGGCCGTCGTGCCCGACAAGGGTCGGGTGCTGAACCAGTTGTCGGCCTGGTGGTTCGCACACACCGGCGACATCGTGGCCAACCATCTGCTGGCCCTACCCGACCCCAACGTGACCGTGGCCCGCAGCGCCACACCCCTGCCCGTCGAAGTCGTGGTGCGCGGCTACATCACCGGGGTCACCGACACCTCCATCTGGGGCATGTACGCGGCAGGTGCTCGAACCGTGTACGGCCAGACGCTGCCCGAGGGCCTGCACAAGAACGACCGTCTGGAACGGCCCATCATCACCCCGACGACGAAGGCCGCCCACGGTGGCCACGACGAACCGGTGGCGCTGCACGAGGTGGTGCGGCGCGGTCTGGTGCCCCCTCAGGTGTGGGACGACACCGTGGACCGGGCGCGGGCGCTGTACGAACGTGGCCGCGCCGAGGGCGAGCGAGCCGGCCTGGTGTTGGCCGACACGAAGTACGAGTTCGGCCTGGCCGTCGACGGCACCCTCATGGTGATCGACGAACTGCACACCCCCGACTCGTCACGCTGGTGGATCGCCGACAGCCTCGCCGAACGACGGGCCTCAGGTGCCGAACCCGACAGCCTCGACAAGGAGGTGGTGCGACGTGCCTTCGCCGAAGCCGGCTTCCGCGGTGACGGCACCCCGCCCGCCCTGCCCGACAGCCTGTGGCATGACGTGGCCGGGCGCTACCGCCGGGTGTACCAGGTGCTGACGGGCCGAAGCCTGGAACCCCTCGACCAACCCATCGCTGAGCGGATCACCGCCCGCCTCGCCCAGGAGCATCTCTTGTGACCCCTCGACCACATCACCGCGCTCCCGACGACACCGCTCCCGACGACACCGTGCGGGACGACACCGTGCGGGAGGAGTGCGGCGTGCTGGCGCTGTCGGTGCCCCATGGCGAAGGAGTGGCCACCTCGGCGTTCTTCGGGTTGTTCGCCCTACAGCACCGCGGTCAGGAGGCCGCTGGTATCGCCGTCAGCGACGGCCGGCGGGCCCGCGTGGCCAAAGATGTCGGCCTGGTGGGCAACGTGTTCAACGCCGCCACCCTGGCCCCGCTCACCGGCTACCACGCCATCGGCCACACCCGGTACTCGACCTCGGGTTCGAACCACCAACGCAACATCCAGCCATTCCTCGTGGAAACCCTGCACGGTCCCCTCGCCGTGGCCCACAACGGCAATCTCACCAACGCCGGAGCGCTGCGCCACGAACTGCTGGCCCGTGGTTTCGGGCTCACCGCCACCAGCGATACCGAGGTGATGGCGCTCATGCTCGCCGCCTCGGGCGGTGCCACCTGGGAGGAACGCCTCGAGCGCACGGCACCGGCGTGGAAGGGGGCCTTCTCGCTGGTGGTGTTGGGGGCCGACCGGGCCATCGCCCTGCGTGACCCCTGGGGTTTCCGTCCCCTGTCGGTGGGCCGCCTCCCCCACGGTGGCCATGCCGTGGCCTCGGAGACCTGCGCCCTGTCCACACTGGGCTGTACCGACGTGACCGAGGTGGCCCCCGGTGAGGCCGTGGTGCTGGCCGGCGACGACCTCACCCGCCACCAGTTCCTGGCCCCTGCGGCGAAACTCGCCCGGTGCACCTTCGAGTTCGTGTACTTCTCGCGGCCCGATTCGCGCTGGGACGACCGCAACATCCACGAGGTCCGTCAGCGCCTGGGCGAGGAACTGGCCGCCGAGTCGGCCCCCGATGCCGATGTGGTAGTGCCGGTACCCGACTCGTCGATTCCGGCCGCCATCGGCTTCTCGCGGGCCAGTGGTATCCCGTTCAACGACGGCCTCATCAAGAACCGCTACATCGGTCGCACGTTCATCGAACCCACCCAGGACATGCGCGACCGTGGTGTGGCCCTCAAGTTCAACGCGCTCACCGAGAACCTCGCCGGCCGGCGCGTGGTGGTGATCGACGACTCGCTGGTGAGGGGCACCACCGCGGGGCCCCTAGTGCGGCTGATCCGTGACGCGGGCGCCACCGAGGTGCATCTGCGCATCACCTGTCCACCTATCACCCACGCCTGCCACTTCGGCGTGGACATGGGCCACGACGACGATCTGCTGGCCGCCCGAGCCACGGTGGAGGAAATGCGTCAGCACATCGGTGCCGACAGCCTGCACTTCCTGTCGCTTCCTGCCATGATGCGGGCCATCGGCACCTCGAGTGGCTACTGCAACGCCTGCTTCACCGGCGACTATCCCATCCAGGTGCGGGCCTCCAGCGATAAGCACGAGTTCGAGGACGCGTGGGCCTGATGCGGGTGCTGGTGATCGGCTCGGGCGGCCGTGAAGCCGCCATGGCCTGGGCCTGTGGTCGCCACGGCCACGACGTCACGGTGCACCGCACCGGTGTGGCCCCTGTCGAACTGCCCGACGACGTGATCCGGCGACACGATCTGGTGCTGCCCGGTCCCGAGACGGCGCTCGCCGCCGGGATCGCCGACCGTTGCGCGGCATTGGATGTGCCGTGTTTCGGTCCCGGCGCGCTGCTGGCGAAGCTCGAGGCCTCCAAGGGTTACGCCCGTGACCTGGCCACCGATCTGGGTATTCCGGGTCCGGCCTTCGCCCGGTTCGCAGCCGGAGAGGCCGAGGCGGCGCTCGACTGGTGGCACCGGACCGGTCACGACGTGGTAGTGAAACTCGACGGCCTGGCCGGGGGCAAGGGGGTGACCGTACCCGCAGATGCCGCCGCCACCCGCGCCGCGATCGTGACGGCCGCCGCCGCGGGAGCCTTCGTGCTGGAGCAGCGCATGGAGGGTGCCGAGTACTCGCTGTTGGCCCTGTGCGACGGCCACCGTGCCGTGGTGTTTCCCCTGGCGCAGGATCACAAGCGCATCGGTGAGGGCGACACCGGACCCAACACCGGGGGTATGGGCGCCTACGCGCCGGCACCTGCCGCGGTGCAGGCCGAGGATCTGCTCGACACCTTCGTGCAGCCACTTCTCGATCACCTCGCCTCGGTCGGTACCCCCTATGTGGGGGTGCTGTACGCCGGGCTCATGGTCACCGCGGACGGCCCCCAACTGGTCGAGTACAACTGCCGTTTCGGCGACCCCGAAGCCCAGACCCTGCTGCCCCTGCTCCGGGACGATCTGGCCGAACTGGCCCTGCTGTGCACCCGTGGTCACCTGCACCAGCGGGGCGAAGGTCGCCTGCTCGCCACACAGGGTGCGGCCTGCACGGTGGTGGCTGCGGCCCCCGGCTACCCCGATGCACCCCAACTCGGGGCCCTGGTGACCAGCACCGGTTTCGCCGATGTCACCACCGTCGGACCAGCACACGACGTACCCGACACCTGGCTGTTCCCCGCCGGGGTGAACGGCGACGGCCGCGTGACAGGTGGACGGGTGCTGGCCGTCACCGGCACCGGTCCCGATCTGGCGGCGGCGCGGGACCGGGCCTACCAGGCACTGGGCACGGTGAGTTTCCCGGGCATGCACCTGCGACGCGACATCGCCTGGCGGGCCCCGGGTGCCGCCATCGCCCGCTACGCCGACACCGGCGTGGATATCGACGAGGGCGCCCGGGCCGTGCACGCCATGCGCGCCGCGGTCGAGTCCACCCACACCCCGGCGGTGCTGGGTGGTGTGGGATCTTTCGGCGGCGTGCTCGACCTGGGTGTGCTCACGGGCATGACGGCGCCGGTGTTGGTGGCCTCCACCGACGGTGTGGGCACCAAGGTTGAACTGGCCGCCCGTCTGGGTCGGGTGCGGGGGGTGGGGGCCGACATCGTGAACCACTGCATCGACGATGTGCTGGTGCAGGGCGCACGTCCCCTCGCCTTCCTCGACTACATCGCCGCCGCGGTGCTGCAGGCCGACATGGTGGCCGAGGTGGTGACCGGTATGGCCGAGGCCTGCGCCGCAGCCGGTTGTGTGTTGTTGGGCGGTGAGACCGCCGAGATGCCCGGGGTGTACGCACCGGGAGCCTTCGACATCGCCGGGACCCTCATCGGTGTGGCCGAACGCCATCGCCTGCTGCCCCGCCTCGATGTCGCCGCCGGCGATGTGCTGATCGGTCTGGCCTCCAGTGGTCCCCACACCAACGGCTACTCGTTCCTGCGCCACCTGTTCGCCTGGTTCCCCATGGATGCCGAACCCGACGGTCTGGGCCGACCGCTCGGAGAGGCCCTGCTGGAACCGCACCGTTCGTATCTGGATCCCGTCGGTCGTCTGTTGGACGGCGCCCACGGGCCCTCCGTGAAGGCATTGGCCCACATCACCGGCGGCGGCTTCGTGGAGAACATTCCTCGGGTTCTGCCCCAGGGCACCGACGCGGTGGTGCGGTTGGGGTCGTGGCCGCTGCCGCCGCTGTTCCGCCTGGTGCGCGATCTGGCCACCGCCATGAGCACCCACGAGTTGTACCGGGTGGTCAACATGGGTATCGGCATGGTGCTGGTGGTGGCGGCTACCGAGGTCGAAGCCGTACTGGCCGACCTCGGTGAACCGTCGTGGGTGATCGGCGAGGTGGTCGACGCCGTGGCCTCCGGTCACCCCCGGACACCTGAGGTGCATCTGGTCGATGGCTGACACATCCGACGTCCGTGCCGTGCGGGTGGTGGTGCTGGCCTCGGGGTCGGGGTCGAACCTCCAGGCCCTGCTGGACACCCCCGACCTGGGGGGTGGCACGGTGGTCGCTGTGGTGTCGGACCGGCCTCAGGCCCGCTGTCTCGAACGGGCGCAGGCCGCTGGCGTCGCTGCGGTGGCGCTCGCCGCCCAGCCGGGCGAGTCGCGGGAGGCCTACGACACACGACTGCTCGCAGAACTCGACCGGTTTCAACCCGACATGGTGGTGATGGCCGGTTGGATGCGACTGCTCAGCGACGTGGTGGTGCGTCGACGGTATGTGATCAACCTGCATCCGGCCCTGCCCGGGGAACTCCCCGGCATCAGGGCGATCGAGCGGGCCTTCGAGCAGTTCACCGCCGGCACCCGCCACCGTTCGGGGGCCATGGTGCATGTGGTGGACGATGAAGGCGTCGACAGCGGACCGGTGCTGGCCACCACTGAGGTATCACTGCTGCCCGGCGACGACCTCACCACCTTCTCCACCCGTATGCACGCCGCCGAGCACCGACTGCTGGTGCACACGGTCGCGGCCGAATGCCGTCGACTCGGAACGAAAGGACACCCCAGCCCGTGACCACCGTGAACACCCCGCTCAACACCGAACTGTTCGACCGCTGGGAGGCTCTGACCTTCGACGATGTGGTGG
>Ga0169931_10000794_pt1 | contig 52484 bp, 51 predicted proteins | sample Kivu_15m_20L_FD_129675 | JGI IMG/M metagenome (GOLD analysis project Ga0169931, IMG submission 129675) | Freshwater microbial communities from Lake Kivu, Western Province, Rwanda to study Microbial Dark Matter (Phase II) - Kivu_15m_20L... | ecosystem: Environmental > Aquatic > Freshwater > Lake...
ATCTTTCCGGACGGTGGTAGGGGAGGAAGGAAGATTGAATTGGTAGATGCACCCTGATAACTAACTCCCCTGACTGGTTAACACCTGTGAGGGGATTTTTTTTGCCTAATGGGCTGTGAAATTTGATTAAAAATCTTTCCGGACGGTGGTAGGGGAGGAAGGAAGATTGAATTGGTAGATGCACCCTGATAACTAACACCCCTGACTGGTTAACACCTGTGAGGGGATTTTTTTTTGTTTCTTGAAGACTAATGATGATGGTGAGTTTCTCCGGAGAATGGTAGATGTAGCAGGAAGATTTAATTAATTCCCCTATCTGACTAACACTCATTGGTTGATTTTTTTTGGCTCTCAACACTAAATATAATGGTACGTTTCTCCGGAGAGTGGTAGTCGTAATCTGAATATTGAATTGGCAGATGCAACCTGATAATTAGTTCCCCTGCCTGACTAACACTCAGTAGGGGATTTTTTTACTCTGCAAACACCAATCATCATATCATTAATGACAATTTTGTCCAGAATAAACTCAACTCTTTTATCTCAAAATAGATTCTTGATCCATGCGTCCTGATAATTAACTCCCCTAAACTGCCACCACTAAGGGATTTTTTTATGTTGGGTATGAGCAACATTCCCGTTTGTGACAATTTGATTTGGAACATCCTATTTAGTCCTAGAAAAGTTTATCAGTAGATACGCTCTAATAACTAGTTACCCTTGCTGGCTAACACCACAGGGTTTTTTATTCAAGCAAAATGACAACAAATCCTGTAAAAGATTTATCCGGAGGGCTAGACTTAACCTGAGAACATTTAATTAGTAGATGCACCCCGATAAATAACTCCCGTAGCTGACAAACATTTGAGGGATTGTTTTGGCAAGGTTTATTTATATTTGTTATCCCACCAAATAAGCTGTTGCATCTTGTACCAGTCGGAGTTTAGTTCATAGTACCACAACTAACTTATCCTAATAATAGGCCTAAACAGAAACTACTGTCTAGATGTGTTTCTAGATTATGTTACATTGTTCTGACTTAATTGGCAACCTATCCGCCGTGATAGTTTTCAAAATACTTTAACTGCTGATTACAGTTTGTAGCTTTCTTGACCCTAACACTATTACCTTTAGTGTAAAAAAATACTGCATTGCTGCTAGAATTTTGGCAGTTGCTCGAAGTATATTTTAGCTATTATACAAAACTATATCTTGTAGATGCTTAGGTTATGGTTTCCTCAATCATATCATATATTTTGGCAAAATATATATGGATTTTTGTTGATTGGTTTTGATCATTGAAAAAGCAGGGGCATCCTTTCAGTACAGGACAGACACGAAATTTGCGACTTGAACACATTGCCGTTGTCTCAAACCCTTAATTTTTTTTATAATTTTATTGTTGATTTTTTCACAATATGGTTGTCTCCATAAACCTTATATACGTATAGCCTCATGAGTTTAGCTGTTATTAAGTTTTCTTCAGAAGAGTGCGGTATCTGCCACAAAATGTCTTTTTATGACAGCAAGGTAGCTGAAGAGTTGGGTTTGCAATTTATCGATGTAAAAATGCAAGATACGGCTACTTACCGTAAGTATCGCCAAATTTTGTTGTCTCAATATCCAGATAAATCAGAAATGGGATGGCCCACTTACATTGTCTGTGATTCTCCAGAAGGGGAATTTCAGATTATAGGTGAAGTAAAGGGGGGACATCCCAAGGGTGAGTTTAGAACTCGTTTACAAGAAGTTGTTAATTCGGCGGATGGGGGATAGGAAAAAACCCTAAACTATCTCAAATGATCTGACTTCCAGGACAGGGCCAATCATGGCTGTGGTCATGATGTCTTCGCGCACCTGTCCTGTAACTTTTGCTGTTTGTCCGGCTTTGAGCAAGTTTTTGTCAGCACTTTTGAGGATTTCGTAAGTGTTACCCTCATCTGTAACTAACGCCCAAGCGCCAATACCAATATCTCGGCGTTGAATTGTACCTGTAACTGTAATGCTCATAATTAAGGAAGTAGGACTTGGGGAGTGGGGGAAATGTGGTATGCAGCCCAATTCCCTATTGTTATTTTACACTCTTTGATTTTCGGTTTTTAATGCTAAACGAGCTAGTCCATAACACAGTAAGGCATTGATCATGAGGAAGCTGCGGGCTAAGTTGCCACTCCCTAACCCCCAAACGGCTGGGTCATAAATGGCACTACAGGTCAGAAATGCAGCAAAGCCGAGGCTGGAACCAATGGCAAACAATTTCCAGCTAGGATGTCCTAATAATAATGCTATTAACACTATGGGAATTAGCACGCTGGCAAATATGGGATTTAAGGCGTTTGTTCCCTGTAGGGTGTTGCCTAGTTCGGGAATGGAACTGCCTAAAAGCCGAAAAGGCCATTGGGGTAGGTCAAAGATATATATTCCTTTGAGGAAGAATAACCCAGAACTACCAGCAATTAAGCCACTGGATAAAGACCAACCCCAGGTGAAGGGGAAGTAAACCCGTAAAAACCAAGCCAGCAGGTAGGAACCCAGTACCATGAGCAGCTTGGGTATTAATGCTACTGCACCGCCATCAATCCAAAAGCGGGGGTTAAGATAGCCGTTATCTCGCAACCAGCGAAAGAAGTCTTGGAAGCTGATTTGTCCTGTGGTGGCTAGTTTGACTGCGGCTTCCGCATTGAGTTGTCCAGCGCCGTAATAGTTTAAGCTATCCTCTTGGATAACTCTTGCTGATTGCTTGAGGACTTTTAGTACTTCTTCTGGTTCTGCAACTCCTGAAGCTTTAATTAATGCAGCCACACCGGCAACGTGAGGGGATGCCATGCTTGTACCTTGGAGTCCGAGAAATATTCCCTCGCTGTTGTTTTCAGGGTCGATAGTTTCTTGGAGGATTTTACCAGCATCACTACCACCAGGGGCAGAAATATCAACCCCTGCGCCAAAGTTGGAGTAAGGGGCTTTTTCTCCGTCTGAACCGAAGGCAGCAACACCAATAACATGGGGATAACGTGCAGGATAACTAGCGCCGTTGTGATTTTCATTGCCGGCGGCAGCAATAATGGTTACGCCTTTTTTATAGGCGTAGTCAATGGCTTCTTTCATTAATTGGCTTTCACCACTGCCTCCTAAGCTCATGTTAATTACATCAGCACCGTTGTCAGCTGCGAATTTGATCGCTGCGGCAATATCGGCTACGGTTCCCCCTCCATAGTCACTGAGTACTTTTAAGGGCATGAGATTGGCTTGGTAAGCAATGCCAGCTACACCATATTGGTTATTGGTAGATTGGGCAATGGTGCCGGCTACGTGAGTACCATGTCCGTTGTCGTCTGCGGCTTCTGGGCGATCGCTAACAAAATCATAACCGGGGACGAATTTGGTATCTACTAGGTCACGCACGCGAGTTATACCAGTGTCAATTACCGCTACTGTAACACCGCTTCCTTTGGTTTGACTCCATGCGCCTTCTATGCCAATGTTGTGTAGATTCCACTGTTTGCTGTAATATTGATCATTAGGGCTATTTAATGAGGGATTTGCTGGATGATTTGGAGATGAAAAAATTTCTTCATATCCCGTCGCTGCGGCAGACCCAGGAATAGTGTAGATGTAATTTGGCTCGATTAATTGTGTAAGTTGGGCAAAAGGAGATTTTTTCAGTTTTTTCAGTCGCTGGGAATCGCCTTCAATAATGTACACATGATCCTGCGCCGAAAATTGGTTGTCTAATCGGGGTGTAACGCTGTATTCTTGAGCGATCGCTTGTAAATTATGCTGTAATACCTCTGGGGAAATATCTTCTCGAAAATCTAGCACAATTGTTTCAAAATCGCCTTTGGCTGCTAAACCCTGGAAATTCAGGAACCCAAAAACAGCCGCCCCAAGCCCGATGACAAATAAGCAAAGTAATATAAGTTTTTTCATTTCAACTGATCACAGCTTTTTGTCGGTTTGCTCACCACCATAACTCATCTTCATACCTCATTGCTGTACTTTGTACAATTTTTACTCAATACTGAGGAACATTTAAACAATGGAACGTGGTCTTTTATGGTTACCTTTGTTAGCAGCATTTTTCTGGTTGGCTTGGCAAGGCTCAAGGGAGTACCAAAAACTTGAGGGGTATCGTGTTTGGGCGCAGCAGTTTGACAAGTCCAAGTATGATATTTATGCGGTATTAGGTTTAAAAGATAACAAAATAACTTGGGGGAAACCCTCACCTAAAGGACTGGTAGAACTAGAAACTTTTTCTGTGCTGGATGTCAAGGAAATACGTCTTTTAGTGGATAATAAAGTTGTAGAAACAGAAAACTACCCCCGCCAAGGTGGAGTTATTCAGGTGGAATTTCTCTTGTCTGAATCTCAGTCAGTACGTATTCCATTTACAGAAGTTCCTCTAGCGGCAAATTGGGCTAAATATTTGCAAGGAGTCCGGCGTAGTTTAAATTTTGACCAATGATCAATAACTAATGAATATTGCTATAAATTCCAGAGTTCCTGTAGCTTTAACCATTGCTGGTTCAGATAGTGGGGGCGGTGCGGGTATTCAAGCTGATTTACGTACCTTTGCTTTTCATTGTGTCCACGGTACTAGTGCCATTACTTGTGTGACAGCACAAAATACTTTAGGAGTGGCGCGGGTTGATGCTATGCCAACAGAGGCGGTTATAGCCCAAATTGAAGCAGTGGCTACAGATATTGGCGTCCAAGCTGCTAAAACTGGAATGTTGCTCAACCAAGAAATTATCTCTGCCGTTGCCCAACAAGTAGAAAGGTTACAAATCAATAATTTAGTAGTTGACCCTGTAATGGTGTCACGCACGGGGGCGCAATTAATTGATGATGATGCGGTAAAGACTCTACGTAATGCTTTATTACCTAAAGCGGCCATTGTCACCCCCAATCGTTACGAGGCGCAAATTTTGAGCGGTTTACCAATTAATACTTTAGATGATATGCGGGCAGCTGCTCAAATCATACACCAAAATCTGAGGGTAAAAGCTGTTTTAGTCAAGGGGGGTGGGATGCAAGGCAATTCACGGGGGGTTGATATCTGGTTTGATGGGCAAAAACTGGAAAGTTTGATCACAAAACCAGTGGAGACCAAAAATACCCACGGTACTGGTTGTACATTATCAGCTGCGATCGCTGCTAATTTGTCCATGGGTATGGAGTTATGGTCGGCTGTACAAAAAGCAAAGGCGTATGTCACCACTGCACTCACTTACGCCCTAGATATTGGCCAAGGACAAGGCCCTGTGGGACACTTTTTTCCTCTAGTATTGGGCTAGTTCCCAGGGTCACTATACTTTGATAATATCGCTGTAACATATTATATTTGATTTTTGATACCAAGCCACAGATGCAAACAACCGCAAGTTCTATTCACCAGCACCCAGCCAAACCGCCCCAACCGCAAACCTACTCTCCCTCTGTGCCACTCTATGTCTACCGGGAGTTGGCAACAGAGTTAAAGTTAACACAAGCCAAACTAGATGTACTGACTAGCCAAAATCACCAACTAGAGGAAGAAAATCAATTACTAAGGGAGGAAATCAGCAAAGTTATACAGTCTGTTTTACATCTGCAAAAGTTGATAGATTCTAGTCCTCAACGGAAGCATAATCAAGTTAACCATGTTACTCATCAAATCAAAACTCCCCCCCAAGAATCCTCTCCGCGTCCGTCGGTAGTTAAACAAACCAGACCTGACCCTCACTTCTCAGCACCACAAGAAATAAATCACCCAACGATGCCAGAAACATATTTGATAGAAGAGGAACAGGTCAAATATTCTCCTGGTAGGGAAAAAGAAGTTAAAGAATTCAGTGGCTGGTGGTTAGCCATGACCATTGTGTTAATCATGCTCACTGCTTTTGGTGCTGGATATTTAATTGTGCGCCCTTTGTTTGAACATCAGAGATGACCAGTGATGGTATTGTTGTACAACCCGGTAATATCAGGCTACATCTCCAATTGAAAAATATAGAGTTTTACGCCTATCGGGTAAATTAATAAACGAACCTATTAAAAATCAGGAGTTAAGATGATGAAAAAAGTAGAAGCAATTATTCGCCCATTTAAGCTGGATGAAGTGAAAATTGCTTTAGTCAACGCTGGTATTGTCGGTATGACTGTTTCTGAAGTCCGGGGGTTTGGACGGCAAAAAGGGCAAACAGAACGCTATCGCGGTTCTGAATACACCGTTGAGTTTCTGCAAAAACTTAAGGTAGAAATTGTCGTCGAGGACAGCCAAGTTGATATGGTGGTAGATAAAGTTATTGCTGCTGCTCGCACAGGCGAAATTGGCGATGGCAAAATTTTCATCTCCCCTGTAGAGCAAGTTGTACGCATTCGGACTGGCGAGAAAAACACGGAAGCAGTTTGAGTATTGACTGCTGTTTAGTAGCTTGACTAACAAAATGCGATACAAGCCCCGTCCTTCTAGGACGGCTTTTTTTGGCTTATATCCCACATAAAATACAAAACAATACACATAGGATAAGATCATTATTTATTAAGTTTAATAAATAATAATAATGTTTTATGTCTCAATGTTACGAAAAATTGCCTAATTTAAGTATTTTTTAAAATTGCTCATAATTCTTCATTACACTTGAGATATATATAAAGAGTTTTTTGCATAGCCAGGAAATGATTAATTGACAACCTTGATTTTAAATACAAAGCTTTTTCTCATCGGGAGGGTGAAAAATGATGAATTACTGCCCTTGTTGTTCAGGATTACTTTTACCGCATATACGTGTCTCAGGCTTTGCTTGGTTTTGTCGCCGTTGTTGGCAAGATATGCCAGTATATAATCGACTAACTTCTGGTTTACCAGAACAGGTTATGACGGAAAAAACAGCAGATAAAATTCACAATCGCGACAATCAGATATTTTTTACCAGTAAAGGTAAAACTATCACCGGATGGATTGGAGTACAAGATTTGCCGGTCTAATACCAAAGACTTAATCACTAGCTTACCCAGAATCCCGATATGTTCAAGCCATCGGGATTCTTATATTTTCAATTTTCAGGAATCATAGAATCTTTACCAACCCAGTGGGCGGTTTTTATTGGCTCATTGGTTATCTTTTTTTTGCTGATCAATCTTCTTCCCATGTTTCACTACTCAATAGATCAATAATTCTATCTCTGAGTAAAAACTCATTTCTTTCTAGTTCTAACTCAAACAAGATCCAGTCGTGATTAGGAACATATTTACATAAGGAATAAATTGGCTTTTGACGGTCAATAAGACCCTTTTGAACTAGTTGGCGTGCTTCTTCCCTGATCAACCCAATATGATATTTAACAGCAGTATCCATACACCGTTCCTTTGCTTTTAATTAAGGAATTGATACTCAACACAATAAGTTTTTTTGGCTCTATCTTCAACTTATACAAAAAAAAGAGCAAAAATGTTAAGAATCAAAACATTTTGATGGTGATAGCCATTTCTTTTTCTAGTACAAAAATGCAGTTACAGAGATAAATTTTTGTGATGATTCCAGCCTAAACTGACATTCACCGCCCTAACCATGAGAAATCGCGGCTTCACCCTGGGTAGTCGAGTTGGACGAACTGGGCGCAGGTGAGGTGGCTTCATGACTGACCGTGGCCCTGTGCAGCATATGAATAAACCGACTCTATGCTTCCACACTTTGCCTAGGATCGCATATTTAAACGGGAATTGCTATCAGTCTTGAGATAGACCCATCCAGAAGACTTTAAACCATGAAAAAAAATCTCAGCGATCGCCTAGTAGATGGTCTGGTAAAATTCTTTAACAATTAGCGCCAAGTATCCAGAGTTGGCAAATAAAATAGAGATTTGCCAGACTGGTGATTGATTCGCTAGGCTATAAATAGCCTATTTCTTCTTGGGTGTGCTATGGATTCTCAAAGCAAAACCACGGTTTCCAATGCTAGGAAGGGTCATACTCATCAGTCACTAAAATTGCTGCGATCTACTGAAACTGCTCTGCGTCGCCCTACTGTAGCCATGTTAATACCCATATTACCGCCAAAACTTAGTCATAAGTTACAAGTAGCATCAAATGTAGCTGATCAATCTTGGCAGGAACTGGTAGAAATTAATTTAGAACAAATTAGCGACTTTGAACTACGTCCAGCACGGATTTATATTGGTCTCTGTTTTGTTGGTTTTGGGGGGTTGATGATACTTGTACTACTGCTTTATATTAATTCTTTGCATCCTGCTCTTAACACCTTAGACCAAGTTCGCCAATATTGGTATGAGTATGTTTGGTTTGTGAGCTTGGGTATAACTGGAATGTTTATTTTAGGTAGAGAGGCGATGCGTCCTACTTTAAAAACTAAAAAATCTCAAAAACTTTAAAAAACCGTGGATGGTAATCAAAAAAAATTTAATTAATTTAACACTCAGAAGCAAGTAAAGTATAAAATTTGATGATAATCACTGCAAAAATTAAGAAGATGGGATCAAAAACCATCCTCATTGTTTTTGTGTCCCACCTTTGATTCCCCATTCTTGAATTATGACTGCTGGAGAAAATAACCCTGAGTTTGAAAATCTACTGGCTTATCTCAGACAAAGCCGACGCTTTGACTTCACTGGCTATAAGCGTTCAACTTTGATCCGTCGGGTACGTAGGCGAATGCAACATTTAGGGATAGAAATTTTTAGTATTTATTTAGACTACTTAGAACAGCATCCAGAGGAATTCAATCAACTGTTTAACACCATTCTGATCAACGTCACTGGCTTTTTTCGAGATGTCTCCGCCTGGGAATATTTAGCAGAAGAAGTTTTACCTAATATTGTCACACTCAAAAATAACTTTGAGCAAATCCGGATTTGGAGTGCGGGTTGTGCTTCTGGTGAAGAGGCGTATACTTTAGCCATGCTAATGGCTGAACTTCTGGGAGCAGAAGAATTTGGACAACGGGTAAAAATTTATGCCACAGATATAGATGAAGAAGCCTTGAATCAAGCCCGTCAAGCTGTGTATTCAGCTAAGGATGTTCAGGTGATAGAATCTGAACTGAAGGAAAAATATTTTGAGTCTGTAGGAAATAACTATGTTTTTCGCCAAGACCTACGGCGCTGTGTTATTTTTGGTCGTCATGATTTGCTCCAAGATGCACCAATTTCTCGTTTAGATTTGCTTGTGTGTCGGAATACACTGATGTATTTTAATTCGGAAACCCAAGGGCGCATTATGGCCCGGTTTCATTTTGCCCTCAATGATACAGGGTATCTTTTTTTAGGAAAAGCAGAGATGCTGCTAATACATTCTAATTTATTTACTGCTGTAAATTTGAAAAATCGCATCTTCAGCAAAGTATCAGTAACTAATTTGCGCGATCGCTTGCTAGTTATGGCAAATACAGTCGATGAAGGAGTTACCAACCGAGTATCTCCCCATATACGGCTGCGAGAAATGGCTTTTGATTCGGCATCCACTGCTCAAATAGTAGTAGATATTACTGGTATTTTAGTACTGATTAACGCTCATGCTCGGACTGTGTTTGGTCTTTCATCCAAGGATTTAGGTCGTCCTTTTCAAGATTTAGAACTTTCCTATCGGCCAATAGAATTGCGATCGCCTATCGAACGGGCTTATGCAGAAAGCCGTACCATTACCCTAACAAATATAGAGCGGTATTTATCCAATACAGAAGTGCAATATTTAGATATAAGAATTATCCCTTTGAAAGATGTTGATAACTCCTGCTTAGGTGTCAGCATTGCTTTTCATGATGTCACTCGGTTTATTCAACTTCAAGAAGCTTTGCAACGCTCTCGACAAAATTTAGAAACTACCAATGAGGAACTACAATCTACCAATGAAGAATTAGAGACTACTAACGAGGAACTACAATCCACCAATGAAGAATTGGAAACAATGAACGAAGAACTACAGTCCACCAATGAAGAATTACAAACAATTAATAATGAACTCAACGAACGCACTATAGAACTCAACCGCACTAATCTTTTTTTGGTTGGTATTCTCAAAAGTCTGCAAACGGGAATAGTAGTAATTGATAAAAGTTCTAAGATTTTAGTTTGGAATTATATGGTAGAGGATTTGTGGGGATTAAGAGTAGAAGAAGTATTAAAAAAATCTTTATTTAGTTTAGACATTGGCTTGTCTGTGGAGGAATTGCGATCGCTAATTGTGGATTGCTTATCTGGGCAGCAGCAGTTTCAAGAAATGATATTAGATGCCATTAATCGCCGGGGTAGACAAATAAAATGTTATGTAGCTATTACACCTTTGTTCAGTACGGAAATAGAGGGGGCGGTGTTGATGATGACAGATGTAGAACGACTGCAAAGCACGATTTCTAGTATAGAAAATGTCCAAGGACAACCACCAGAAAACCCCGACTTTTCAGACTAGATGGAAAAAGTCATACACTGTGAGAATGATATATAACATAAATCTTCTTGAAGATGATTAAACCCATTACCAGTTGGTTAGAAACCCGCGCTGCTGCTCCAGTATATACCGCCTGGGTATTGGCAGGGATTGCAATTTGTTTTTTTGGTGCTGCTGTTAATACAATGGCAGGGTGGCTATATGCCATTAGTGGCATTAGTTTTGCACTTTTGGCTATGGCAGCTTTTTTACCAGCGCGATCGCTTGTGGGTTTAGTTGTCAAACGTCGTCCTATTAGACCCATATCCGCAGGGGATGACTTGACTGTGGAATTAGAAATCTGCAATCACACCCCGCGGCCCGTGAGTTTATTGCAAGTTGAAGATATAATACCTTATATCTTAGGGAAACCAGTTAAAACACCCATTGAAATAATTAATAGCCACAGTAGTTATCGTTGGGTATATTATCAACCAACTCGGCAACGGGGAATTTATCGCTGGCATACAGTGGAACTAGGTAGTGGCGCGCCTTTAGGCTTGTTTTGGTGTCGTCGTCAGCGTCAGTGTCCGGCTTACGCCATTGTTTATCCCACTGTGTTACCTTTAACTACTTGCCCCTTGGTAGATGAAATGGGACAAGAAGAGAGCAACACAGGTGATATCCGTGGTAGAATTGCTCAAGCAGCTACAACTGGGTTAGTGCGATCGCTACGTCCATACCGCATGGGCGACCCCACCCGTTTAATTCACTGGCGCACAAGCGCCCGCCACGGGGAAATACGAGTACGTGAGCTAGAAACAGTTATCAGTGGACAAGAAATAATTATTGCTCTTGACAGTAGTGGTAACTGGCAAGCAGAAAACTTTGAACAAGCAGTAATTGCCGCAGCATCTTTGTATTTTTATGCCCAGCGCCAACAAATACAAGTGCAATTATGGACAGCATCCACGGGTTTAGTTAGAGGTGATGCTGTAGTGTTAGAAACTTTAGCAGCAACACAATATCAAGAAGATGTGAGCAGTGGCCATGGTCACCGTCAGCCCATAATTTGGCTCACTCAAAACTCCATTACCCTTGCTTCCCTACCTCAAGGTAGTCGTTGGCTATTGTGGCACAGTGTGGCCTCAGCAGCCGAACCACAAGTAGTTAATCACAATTATTCTGGTATTATCGTCCAGAGCCAACAAGAACTACAACCCCAACTGCAAAAATTGTTAAGGTGAATGGCAATGTTTACCAATGATCAATGAGTTACAATGCAAAGAAATATTTAAATTATCAGAGCCGATCCATATGATCTCATCAGACAATAACAAAACATCCACTGATAAAAGCTTAGAAGCAATGCGGCATTTTTCCGAACAGTACGCCAAACGAACAGGAACATACTTCTGTTCTGAACCTTCTGTCACCGCAGTAGTAATTGAAGGACTAGCAAAACATAAAGATGAGTTAGGTGCGCCTTTGTGTCCGTGTCGCCACTACGAGGACAAGCAAGCTGAAGTCAGTGCTGCATATTGGAATTGTCCCTGTGTACCCATGAGAGAACGGAAAGAATGCCACTGTATGCTATTTCTCACCCCAGATAACGAATTTGCTGGAGACCAACAAGAAATTAGCCTAGAAACTATTAAAGAAGTGCGGGCTAGTATGGGATGAGCGAAGTTATCCCCCCGGAGTTTTGGCAAGGAGTAGAACAGTTTAACTCTGGGCAGTTCTACGCTTGTCATGACACTCTAGAAGCCTTATGGATAGAAGCAAACGAACCAGAAAAAAGCTTTTATCAAGGCATTTTACAAATTGCTGTAGCACAGTATCATTTAGAGAATGGTAACTGGCGAGGAGCAGTAATTTTACTGGGAGAAGGCGGTAATCGCCTGCGGCGTTATCCATCTGTGTATAGTGGTATTGATGTAGACGAGTTATCGAATCAGAGTGCAGCATTGTTGTCGGCATTACAAGAAATGGGAGCAGAAAAGTTCAGTACTGGTGACTGGGATGATCATCAGACTTTGCCTACACCCAAAATTCTGCTAGTCAACGGCTGAACCTTATTATATTCCCCTCAGACTCCTTCCCATCTCTAACCGGGAATGGGTCTTGGGGGGTGTCAAATGGGCGAAACTTTCAAGATGGAAAAACCGTCATTATTTCAGCTAACAGTTATCCTAACTTACTCCCGAATGTAGATTTGATATCTGAATAAACGAATTGAGATAATTAGTATACGAGCTGATACCCATAATTAATCAAAACATCATGTCCTGTTATCAACTGCCAGTCTCACAAATGCGTCGCCTGGGAATAGCCTTGATGTTACCAGCGGCACTCTTGGCTCCTTTGACCATTCCCAGTCATGTGCAAACTGCCACTGCACAGACATCTAGGGAAAATAGTCCGTTGACAATCAGTGCTGATGTGCAAGAATACAACGCCAACACTCAAGTGGCCACAGCACGCGGTAATGTGCAAATGTTGTATCCTGCTCGACAGATTAAAGCCACAGCAGCTCAAGCACAATTTTTTAGCAAGGAACGCCGCATTGATTTGAGTGGAAATGTATATATTTTACAACAGGGAGTAAATAGTATCCGGGCTGAGAAGGTAACTTATCTGATTGACGAAGGACGTTTTGTGGCTTTGCCTCAGTCTAACCGTCAGGTTGAGTCGGTTTATATGGTCAATGATGGTGAAATTAGTGGACAATCTAATTAGGATCAATTAACCGGACGCGAATCGTGAAAATTGTTTTAGAGAATATTCACAAATCCTACGGTAAGCGAAATATCGTCAATCGCGTCAACCTTTCCATTTCTCAAGGCGAAGTCGTCGGCTTATTGGGCCCTAATGGTGCTGGTAAAACGACGACCTTTTACATTGCCACAGGTCTAGAAAAACCCAACCAAGGAAAAGTTTGGCTGGATAATCTGGAAATTACAGCAATGCCTATGCACAAAAGAGCGCAATTAGGCATTGGTTATCTAGCTCAAGAACCAAGCGTTTTTCGTCAACTTTCAGTACAAGATAATATTCTCTTGGTACTAGAACAAACTCATGTGCCACGATGGGAATGGCCAAGACGAACCCAAAGTTTATTGCGGGAGTTTCGTTTGGAAAAAGTGGCTAAAAGCAAGGGAATTCAACTCTCCGGAGGAGAACGAAGGCGGACAGAATTAGCCCGGGCCTTGGCCGCGGGAAGAGATGGTCCAAAATTTTTATTTTTAGATGAACCATTTGCCGGGGTCGATCCCATCGCAGTGGCTGAAATTCAAGAAATTGTGGCACAGTTGAGCGATCGCGGCATGGGTATCTTAATTACAGACCATAATGTGCGGGAAACTCTAGCCATTACAGACCGCGCTTATATTATGCGTGAGGGACAAATTCTGGCTTTTGGTCATCCTGAAGAACTCTATAATAATCCTCTTGTCCGTCAGTACTATTTGGGTGATAATTTTCAAGTTTAATTGATTGGCACATGATTTTTTGGGTTTTGTCAAACGGTGTCCATAGTTAATTCTTATAGTTGCGTATGATATCAAAAAACCTCAATCCTTTATACAGCCTGTATTCTTGGTTGCCTTTAACACTCATGGATCGTTACCTAACTAAAGAATTGGTAGCACCATTTTTATTCGGTGTGGGTGCGTTTTCATCACTGGGTGTCACTATTGATGCTGTGTTTGAGTTAGTGAGGAAAATTGTCGAATCTGGATTACCAATCAACATTGCCATTCAGGTTTTTTTGTTAAAGTTTCCCAATTTTATTGTTTTAGCCTTCCCCATGTCTACTCTCTTGGCTAGTTTGATGACTTATAGTCGTCTTTCTAGCCAAAGCGAACTCATTGCAATGCGTGGCTGTGGGGTGAGTGTTTATCGCATGGTACTAACATCTGTGATGTTGAGTCTGGTGGTGACGGTAATGACATTTATTTTTAATGAACAAATAGCACCAGCAGCCAATTATCAAGCAACTATAACTTTAGAACAAGCCCTGAAGTCAAATAAACCGACTCTACAACAGACTAATATTTTTTATCCGGAATACCGCGATCGCTTACAGGAAGATGGCTCTAAAATTAGAGTATTGTCACGGTTATTTTATGCTGACCAGTTTGATGGTCAACAAATGAAGGGTTTAACAATCATAGACCGCAGCACAGAAGGTTTAAATCAAATTGTGGTATCGGAATCTGCCCAGTGGAATCGTGATGAAAATGTCTGGGATTTTTACAATGGTACTGTTTACTTAGTAGCTCCTGATCGCTCCTATCGTAACATTTTACGTTTTGAACACCAACAACTACAACTACCTCGCACCCCCTTAAACTTGGTGGAGAGAAGACGAGACTATGGGGAAATGAATATTACGGAGTCTTTACAACAGTTAGAAATAGAACGTATTGGCGGCGATAGACAAAAAATTCGTAAGCTGGAAGTACGTATCCAACAAAAAATGTCTTTGCCATTTGTCTGTGTGGTCTTTGGCTTAGTGGGTGCGGCTATGGGAACTAGACCCCAGCGTAGCGGAAGAGGTACAAGTTTCGGTGTGAGTGTTATAGTTATTTTTACTTATTATTTAGTTTTTTTTATCAGTGGTGCCATGGGACAAGCTGGTATTTTCTCCCCTTTCATCGGTGCTTGGTTACCTAATTTCCTGTTTTTAGGCATCGGTTTATTTTTATTGATACGAGTAGCCCAACGGTGAGACTAAGGAAGGTAGGTAAACAATGGTTCAAGTTTTACTCAAGACTAAGCTAGTAACTTTTGAGGAATTTATCAAGTGGAAACCAGAAGGAAGACCCTATGAGTTACATCGCGGGGTAATTGTTGAAATGAATCAACCAGTAGGAAAACATGAAGATATTATTTGTTTTTTAAATGAAAAAATTACATCTGAATATCTGCGCTTAAATTTACCCTATGGAATCCCTAAAAGTGTTTTAATTAAACCACCTGAAAGCGAATCGGCTTATTCCCCAGATATTTTAGTTTTGAATCGTCCTAATTTGGTTAATGAACCATTATGGAAAACGCAATCAACGGTTATTCAGGGATATTCAATACCGTTGGTTATTGAAGTTGTCAGCAGTAATTGGCGTATTGATTATTTGAATAAAGCAGGAGATTATGAGGAAATAGGTATTCCTGAATATTGGGTAGTGGATTATTTGGGTTTAGGTGGTAGACGATTTATTGGCAGTCCTAAACAACCAACTATTTCCATTCATGAACTGATAGATGGAGAATATCAAATCACTCAATTTAGAGGTGATGAAAGAATAGTGTCCTCAACTTTAACAGAATTATCCTTAACTGCTAACCAAATTTTTCAAGCGGGCTGCATTGCTGAAGTTTAACAAAGCTTAAATCATCGCCTTGTAGCACTCAGCACAAGTCCTGCTTGCTAATGATATACCTGACTAAGGAGGGAAAACCCCCATAAGCAACAACTAGCTTAGGTATACACAAAATTTAAACAATAGCTGATCCAGAAACATATATATTAGAAGTTACCCACTATATATATATATATTATATATTGATATCTATGCCACATCGTCACTATCCTCCCCCTTATTTACGTTACCTAAAGGCTAGGTTATTGAATTTAACTAAACCGGGTTTTTGGGGAACGGCAATTTTTTTGTTTGTAATCGGGTTGGTCATCAGAGAATACTGGTCTAATCCAAAGGTCTTAACTTACACTGAAAACCAAGAAATTACTGCTCGTCCGTCTGATAATTCCTCGGTTTCCCCAGAAGACCAAGCTATTGCCGCAGATATTGACACTTTACCAACTTTGTTTAATGATTTGAAACAGGCAAATTTACTGTTTATATCTAAGATACCTCCGGCAAAATCTCAGAGCAAGAATAACGATAAGTTAATCCAGAAAATTAACAAACAACAGTCTTCTAGTACTCCCCAATCAAACCCCCCACTAAACACATTTGAAGACAAGAATCCTTTTGTAGAACAGGCTCAAACTCTATTACAGTCAGTACCAGTAGGTATTGCTAGTCAGTCGCCAAGTATCAACTCTTGGGAAGAACCTGTATTTCAACTATTAGGAGTACAAACAATAGCCGTGGTTAATCAAACTGATAACAGCGAAAATACTAACTTAATTATTGACTCACCAACACTAGTTAACCAATCAACCTATCCCAGTTTGTCTGGTTTAAATAGTCCAAAACTAAATAGTCAAACTACAAATCAAATCAGCCCCTATAAACAAGTTTACTCCAAGGAAGTCTGGCAGAGCCAGCCCCACCAAGCCTCACCCAACCCAACTTTTACCCCTGGTATTCAGCCAACCATAGCCGCACCAAACCATCTACCCCGCCACACCTATAATCATCCCAATGGTGTTGAGTCGTTGAAGAGTCCAGCAAGTCCAAAAATATTAACACCTCATACTCTGCCCAGTCAAGTTTTACCCCCCACTATTCAGTCTCCCAGTCAAAATATAACAGTACCCATATCCCCGGTGGTAACTGATAACAATGGTAATTTAATCTGGCGATCTCCCACCCCCTAGCCAGAAAAGAAGCCTAAGCACCGTGAAAGCCTTGATAGATAGATTAAAATTAAATAAAGGCAGTACCTCAAAATGCCAGGGTTATATGTTTCAATCTGTAATATATTGGGGTGGAGCTAAAGGTGAATAGTAGTGATAACGACAATTTCTCATTTTCGGAAACAGTATCTATCCCCCAAGCTCCTCCCGGATTTAAATCAGGTTTTATCGGCATTGTTGGCCGCCCGAATGTCGGTAAATCTACCTTAATGAATCAATTGGTAGGACAAAAAATTGCTATCACGTCGCCAGTAGCACAAACTACACGGAACCGTTTGCGAGGAATTTTAACTACTCCCCAAGCACAATTGATTTTTGTGGATACACCAGGAATTCATAAACCCCATCATCAATTGGGAGAAGTGCTGGTAAAAAATGCTAAAAATGCTATAGAATCAGTAGATGTGGTGTTGTTTGTGGTGGATGGATCAGTGGCTGGTGGTGCTGGCGATCGCTTTATTGCGGATTTGCTGGTGCGGACTGAAACCCCTGTAATTTTGGGTTTGAATAAAATTGACCAACAACCAACAAATTCTCAGTTAATAGATGAAAGTTACCAAGCTATGGCTAAACCCCAAGCATGGCCCATGGTCAAATTTTCTGCCCATACCAATGCTGGATTACCACAATTACAACAGTTATTAACTGAATATTTAGACCCAGGCCCCCTTTACTATCCCCCGGATTTGGTCACTGACCAACCAGAACGTTTTATTATGGGTGAATTGATCCGCGAACAGATTTTACTCTTAACACGAGAGGAAGTTCCTCATTCAGTGGCGATCGCTATTGATAAAGTAGAAGAAACTCCCACTATTACCCGTGTTATGGCTACTATCAATGTTGAGCGAGACTCCCAAAAAGGTATTTTGATTGGTAAAGGTGGTTCAATGCTCAAAGCCGTTGGTAGTGCAGCGAGGGAACAAATTCAAAAGCTAATCGCCGGTAAGGTGTATTTAGAGCTATTCGTGAAGGTACAACCCAAATGGCGACAGTCGCCCATGAGTTTAGCAGAGTTTGGCTACCATTTGGAAGACTAACCGTAGACGATCATTGACATTTGTATCTCACGTGTTTAAGAAATGCTCTCATAGCTGATTATACCCAAACTCTCACCACACGACCTTTAATTTCTTGTCCTAGCCAGGGTGTATTACTAGAAAGTGTATGCAGACTGCTATTTTCTACCTTCCACAGGGCTTGGGGGTCAAATAAAGTTAGTTCGGCTTTTTCATGAGGAGTAATCATACTCGGTTTTTGTTGTAAGCATATTGCAGGTTGGGTACTTACAGCACGCCATAATTCTAAAGCTGTAAACTTGCCACTCTCAACCAAGTGCTGCCATAGTAAAGGTAATGCTAATTCTAAACCAACTGCTCCCGGCGGGGATTCTGCAAAAGCTTGGACCTTTTCTTCATAGGTGTAAGGTGCATGATCAATGGCGATGGCATCTATCACCCCTTGTTTTACTCCCGCCTGTAAAGCTTCTACATCACTGGGATTACCTAAAGGAGGATCTAGCCGTAGGCTGGTATCATAACTCTTAACTGCTGTGGTGTCAAGTAATAAGTGCATCCAAGTTGTGCTGGCGGTGATGGGTACACCCGCCGCCTTAGCACAGGCTATCAGTTCTACACTGCGCGCTGTGGAGACCCGCATAATATGTACTGGTGTACCCGTGTCTGTGACTAATTCTAACAAAGAAGCAATGGCTGTGGTCTCCGCACTCACAGGGACCGGAGGTAAACCCAAACGCAAAGCCTCTGCACCTTCCCGCATGACTCCATTTCCAGATAATAAGCGATCGCCCGGAGAAAACGCCACTGGTTTATTGGTTGGTTGGAGATATTCCAACACTCGCCGCACCAAGGCTATATTTTCCCAAGGCTGTCCATCTGTAAAACCAACCACCCCCGCGATCGCTAAATCTGTTAATTCTGTTAATTGCTTTCCCCCCAAATTTTGAGTAATTGCACCCCACACATAAACACGGGGTGTATTGTTTATTTCTCTACTTTTTTGCTGCAACTGTGCCACAATGGCAGGGTGATCAATAGCTGGAGATGTATCTGGTAGAATGTTAATTCTTGTAAATCCCCCAGCCCCAGCAGCTTGTAGTAGAGATGAGAGAGTTTCTCGTTCTTCAAATCCTGGTTGGCTACAGTGACTATATAAATCCACTAAACCAGTACCCAGAACTAACCCCCGACCATCTTGAATGTGAGTATCAGCGCTAATTTCTGAAATTTGTGTGGCCACAGTTTCAATTTCACCATCAGCAATGACTATATCAGCTACTTGGTCAATTCCCAACCCTGGATCAATTACCCTGACTTGTTTTAGCAGTTCTCTCATAAAATTACAACTAAGCATTTTAAATAGTCTAATCTTTTTGTTGTACTATTTTTATGCTTGAGACGCTCAGGGTATAGTCACGGTAAACTTATGAAGGTCCGTAGTAAGGACTAATCTGCTGGAGGCTCTACACCAAACAAATGTACATTGCCAGATATTCTTCCTAAATCACGGAGAAAGCGCGATCGCACATGATTATTAGAATTTGGGGTTTGTCCACCCATAAATAAACAAACAATTTCTTGACATTCTGTGTCTTCCTCCTGATTAGCAATATTTACTCGTTTAATACTTGCCCAAGAACAATGTGAATTCCCACCTCTTGCTGCACATCCCCCCATATCTGGATTAAGCTTGTAGTTTTTTGGGTATTCTCGATGATAAATTAAATACATCCCATCACCACGAGTGGCTTCCGCATCATTTGTTATTTCCCATTGTGGCGAAGACCTCATTATAGGCCTCTTATCAGGTCCTGGGACCGCATAAATTGCACAGGTAGTAGGGGAAAAAACCTCTGCCGTAATATTGTGGTTATTTGTTGATACTCTGTCTCTCCAATGTATTTGTACTGCTCTCAACCAATTACTATAAGTTTTTTGCCAAGTTAATGTATCAAGAGGTAAGCCAAAGGGTTTATTATCCCATTGATTGGTAGTTTCATTTCTTCTTCTGTGGGTTAAAATTAAATGAGTACCTCTAGCGGCTTGTCCACCGTTATTCATGTGAAATATATGCAATGGTCTACGCCAACCACGACCAACACCGCCAACCATGACCGCAAACCGAATAATTGGCAAAATAATTTTATTCAAAATATCGTCTGGTGCGCTAATTTGTAACTGACCTTTCCATAGATAAAAGTAGGGTTGATCAGCAGAGCGATCGCCTTTACTTTTTCTTTGAATCATTTGCAAACGCACACAACCTTTGCGACTATTTCCATCTACCGCATTTATAGTTCCCATAAGTTCATCTACGGTTAATTTAGCCAAATTTTCGGGCATTACTCCCAAGAAAAACCGCATTAACCAAGACCGCAACCAACCACGCCAGTGAGAAGGACGTAACTCCATTGTGCTGGTATTTGGGCCAGCAGCACCTTGACCGTAAAGAACAAATTCAAATTGTTTAACTGTATAGTTGGGTTCAGGAAAAGCATTTTGTACAGAACCAGAGAATTTGAGAGTTCCATATCCAGATGCAGTGCGACTACCAACACCATACAAAGTGAGTGCTTGTTTTACCCATTCCCAAACTTCGTTAACTTCTTCATCTGTGGCTTGTCCGGGAATTCCTCTGATTGCAATTATCACAGGAATTACATCTTCACCGTTACCTAAAGTGTAAAGAGATAGTGGTGTACATTGTCCCTGATGATATACCTGAAATTCCTGCTGAGGATTGACAATATCTAAAGTTAATTTAGTTGCTGTTTCAGGCCAAGCATCAAGAAATTCTATTTTACCAGCAGTGATCTTTTCCTTGTTTTGATACCCCAACAGATCGCGCATTCTTGATGAAATCTCTGGTCGCTGTTCTACCCATGCTCTCACTAAACCTCGGATAGAAGCCCCAGGAATATAACCATTAAGAGGAACATCTCTTAAATATTCCCAATTTTGGTCTACATTGCGTTTATCTCCTGGCCGTCCTTGAGTTGGTCGCCATGCACCACAAGGTTCACCCGCAGAAACAATGGTTTCTACATCTGGATGAGGAAATGAACCCACTTTAGTACGCCATTGGATAGTAAAAGTACCTTTTTTAAATAAACCAGATTGCGATCGCTGTTGGTGTTGCTGTTCCAGTAAATTAATTAATTGAATTCCTGTGTACATTAATCCTCCTGATAGGCTCTTGACCAAAAATTCCAGTGATTAGCTAATAACAAGGATTTCCGCCAAACCAGCATATATTCTTGGGGCTGATCTCTAGTCATTTCTACTATTTTTGTCATCAGGTCTTCTTTGTTAGGTAGGTTATCTTTATCTATCATCTGACCGAGTAATGATTCCCACACTGGTACAGTACGTTCGCGCACTTCGCCACCTTGAGCGTTAGCTTGATTTAGATAACCAACCGCAGACAATAAACCAAAAATTCTTAAATGTTGAGATAACCTCAAAATTGCGGTTACATCGTTTTTATCTAATTTCTGCTTTGCGGATTTTTTTAAATATGTTTGGATATGTTCATGAGCACTTAAACTCATTTGTTCTGGTAAAACTAAAGCAGGGTTGTTGGGCTGAACAACAGGCGAGGATTTAATAGTTTCATGTTGAGTTTGTGGTGTTGATTTGGGAGCCGGCTGTGGTTGACGATGAGCTTGACTGCGGTGTCTATGTCCAGGCATAATTTTCTACCTCTTTAAACTATAATTTGGTCTTTAATTAGGTGATGTGAGATGATTTGTCCAACCTTGAACCCAACCCCGCCCCACATTGGCTTGACCACCTATCTGAAATAATCCTTTTACAATATTTACCAAACAATTATGTTGTTCTTCTGTGATGGGATTATTCCTGAGCAGACTATAGCCCCAGGGATAATATAAAATAGTATCTCTAGGAATGCAGACATCTGTCCAAAAAACTTCGGCTGAACCTTCTTGATTAGCACCATCATTTTTTCCTTGTATTTTGTTACGAACCTGTGTCCACAGAGAATGTTCCATTAAGACTTGAAAATCTGCATCAGGTAAAATAATAAAGTTACTTTCCCAAACAGATTTTACAGTATCTTGTAATGAATCTGGCCAGCTTTTTAATAATATAGCCTGTTTTTGTGCATCTGATAGTAATTTAACTTCAATTCTTGCATCCGCTACAAAGTAAATTCCGGCACGAGTACCAACGGTGTGATTAGGCAAAATTTCGGTTTTTTGGCCTGTGACTATAGCATGGTCACGAATTAATGAATGACAGCTTACCCATATAAAGACATCTCTATTATGAACTGACATGGTTCGCATGGGAATCCATAGCAAGCGTGCATCTCCAAACCAAACTTGATGGACTCCCATTTGACCTTTTTCATCTAATGTTTTACCAAACAGAGCTTCAGCTGCTGTTTGATTTTGCACCTCTACCTCGTTTCTCAAACTACCACGCAAAGAAGAACCAGGAACATAAGGAAAATTTGTATGCACCTCACGAGCAATTTCTAAGATATTACCCAAGTCTCCTTCACCTCCACAATGAATAGGCGCAAGGCTGTACATATAACCAACTCTAAAATCAGACATTTTTTATTCTCACTTATTTCTTATATTCAATCCACAACATTTCTGAATAACCCAATTTGCGCCACTTACTAACACGAGGATTAGTAGTGTGATCCTGAAATAATTCCTGGGGTTTTTCTAAAAAATATAGACTCCCCGGCGGCGCAGCGAACACTTGGGGGGCGGGTATACTTTGGTTGTTTTCCTGATCCCTCATTCTGCAACTAATTGGTACTGGTTTGTCTGTGGACATGGCGACAAAATTACCATTGTTATGAACGTCTTTGAGTTTCCATTCCCAAGGATAAGGACGACATACAGAAATTTTGCGACTACAATCATGCTTGTTGATTTGCCATCGCTCAAAAACTCCAGGAGTAATTAAGTAAGCTATGGCTTTATTAACCTTGAGGAAATTTTCATTAGATATTTGTTTTAAATCTTGCCATTGTTCCCCTAATTCTGGACAAGATTCTATAATTGTCCGGTGTCCTTCCCCTCCTAATCTGATGGTGGCTGGTGCTGGTATTTGTTTGTTAATACCAATGGCTAAACCCCAACCTTGACATAAACGAATGGCATTTTCTACAAAATAACCATCTGCTTCTTTAACTTTCCTAGTTCCTGGTTCCAAACTGTTATGAGAACGGCTTTCTATTTTCCAAGGTTGATTTTCATTAGTGCCTTTCTTTGCTAACCAGTCTTCTTTTTTGATTTTTCCTTCATTTAGATACCTCTTAACAATTTCATAAGGTAAATATTGTTTAAAACCACTCGGTTTACCTTTAGCTGAGTTGTGTTTACTGTCTCCATCTTTTGTATTAGCAGATTTAACCAAGGGACAAGGTTGATTATCATCCCGTAAAGGATTATCTACATCATCAGATTCATTTTTCCATATTAATGGGACAAGTGGGGTAGATTCAAAAAATCCCAGGGGGCTAGGAAAATATAAATTGTTTTTTCCTGCTTCTTCATAACAAAGAAACGGCCCTGTTAATTTCAGGTCTTGTTTTTCTCCTAACAGTCCACGTAATGCACCAGCGATAGTATGACCAGGGGGAGGAAATATACTACCAGCCCAAGCCCTTTCTTTTGGTGAAAATGGTTTAGCATCTCGTAACATTAATATATCTAATGGGGTGAGTTTATACCAATACCAGTCCATTAAATATCACCTCCTAGAGTAATTTTGCGACTACGTTTGATAAAAGCTGCCAGTTTTAACCAATTTTCTACTTCCCTATCTAGAGGATTTTTCAGAGAATTGTTAGTTTTTTCTTCACCCCCTGACTTTTGGTTAGTAGTTCTAAATAATGCCGTGAGAAACTCCTCTAGATTTTCCTGAAACTGATTTTTTTTAGTTTCATCATTTAATTGATCACGTCTAGCACAAAATGCCTTAGTCCAAGGTTTAATTGCTGTGTTGTAAGGGGCGGGGTGTTCACCCCACAAACTTGCAGCTTGTTCAAATAGGGCGCTGTCTAATTCCGGGTCTGATATTAATTTTTGCCACTGATGAAAAACCTGAAATTTAGCGGTGGATTTTAAAGTATTACCATTACTATATAATACCCGCACTTGTACAGCGTCCTTTTCTTCACCGGTGGGACATTGATGTTTTTTAGCTTCTGATTCCGCTTCCCACAGACTTTCTAAAGCTATGGCTAAAGGTACAGAATGATGAGCAATTACAATGCCAAAGCTAATAGTAGCTTGACTACCCATGGTAAACATAGGGCGAGCCACTAAATTAAGTTCTGCAATGTTTTGGTTTTTCCCCACATATTCCCAGTAGTCACCAGCCTTATTAAACTCATTTTTGGGATCTTTAGCACCTTTAAAACATTGCCTAATATCCCATAACCAATCATCCCATTCCCATAAATTAGTATAAGCTAAAACGTCATCACCACCACCATAAATTAACCTCCCTGCATAGCGTTTTTCCGTCAGGTAGGGAACGAGGCGGTTAGAAAAGTCTAGTAATGCTCGACTCAAAGCGCTATGGGTACTAGGTCCCATGCGTTTAGGTATTTGGAGAAAATTATCTAACTCTACCTTTAAATCATCTGATTTTACCTTTAACTCAGAGGGAACATAATCTGCATACCTTTTCATTTTTTCCCCTTTTAACCATTTACTCATCCCATCACCATCACCAGCAGCTAATACATACCAATTAGATGGATTATTGTTGGGGTAGTGGCGGTTAATAATTTCCTGAATTTTCTGGCTAGTATGATTTTTTAGGTTTGGGTCACTATTTAAATCTTCCATATTTAAATCTTCCAGTAACCACCCTGCATTTAACAACCGGGGATGATATTGTTTAGGGTTCTCTTGTTCATCCATCCAAGGAATACCCCATTTACCTCGAACTTCGCGCAGAATTTCTTTAACTTTAGGAAACTCGTTGATAATTTCTCGACAAACACTGTCAAAATTGCGTTTATGTTCCTTCTCCTCTCCATTAACTTTTAAATATCCAGCCACCCCAGAAGTTAAGTCTGGATAAGATAAAGTAATATCTTTCTCATCTATTTTTAATAATTCAGGCAAGATTTGAGGTAAACCGCGTTTAACGGTTTCTGTGGCGTTTAGCTGTTCTGTACCATCAAATAAATAGCTTTTCGACCAGTGATTTTTAGTGTCTCCTTCTGTGGCGTTTGGCTGTTTTGTACCATCAGGTAAAGAGCTTTTCGACCAGTGATTTTTAGTGTCTCCTTCTGTGGCGTTTGGCTGTTCTGTACCATCAGATAAAGAGCCTTTCGACCAGTGATTTTTAGTGTCTCCTTCTGTCATCCAATCTTTACCATTTTTACCGGGGTTGACAACTGAACCAATACCGGAAATAGTAGAACGGGGAGAAAAAGCCGTGGGTAGTTGCCAATTTCTGGCGTTTTTAACTGAGGCTAATGTATTACGGGTTGTGTCGAATATATATCCCCACCATGAACCGATGTTAGCATGACCTTGCAGCAGTTTTTTTTCTGTGTCTGTAAATAGTTTTTTATCATCTTCTAAATTATATGCTTGGTTTTGTGCTGTTGACCAGTCGTCTAACTCTGACTCTAGATCAATTTTAAATTTTTTATCCTTTGTACCAATGGGTAAACCCGTCCAATAAAATTGCCACTGGGATGTTAGCCAACCTAACCAGCTGGTATGAGACTTGTCTAAATTTGGCATCCAATGGCGACGCTTTAATTCATCAAAGACTAATTGACTGACATTCTCCCATTCCGCCATTAAAGTTTGTTTGGCGGTTTGCATAGCAGCCTTGACTTTTTCCTTCGGTAAAACTATAACTATAACATTAGGAAATCCAGCAGTTAATAATGATTGTGCTGAGGGTTTAACTATCCATTCTGTGTTGTTAAATCCAGAATATTTTTGCAGCAACCAATGGTCAATTAGTGGTTGTTGGTAAAGACTAGGATAAAGTAAAGTATCCGGTCCGTATTGATTAGCTAATTGCCAACAAACCTTAGCTGAGAGATAATGCAGCAACCAGGAACCAGCCCAAAAGTCCCGCATTTTCCGGCTAGATTTGATTAATTCTTGTACCGGCGAAAAGCTAAATACTGCTAAGTAAGGGTGGGGGTCTTTTTCTGGGTTTAAATCTGGGTTTAAATCATAACCTGCTAATGCACCAGCCAAAGCTGATCTGATGCTAACATGACTCCAAATGGAAGCATCTGGTAACGTCGTTTCTGATGGCATCAGCATTAAAGAGTGGTCACTAAATATATTACAGGTAGCTTCTGGCAAACAACGCCATAACCACCAATATAACTCTTTAATCTTGGCAAGATCATCTTTAACATCTCCTGTTACCAAATGTTTTGGTAATGCTTCCAGGAGTAATTTTTCCTTATTTTTTAAATACTCTTGGCGTTGAGATTGTATTAGCTCTGTGTGTAGTTTAATTTTTAACTGGTGTTTTGCACCAGATAATAAATGTGAAATTTCCAAGCCTTGATTGGGATTTTTATCCGGTGCATAGTGAATACTGTCTGCAACAGTAGCTATAACCGCTCTGTCGCTGGCTGAAGCTATACAATCAGCATCCAGAATTTTGTCTGGTTTCGCCCACTGTTTCATTACTTCTAGCTGTTCATAGAAGCTCTTTTCACCGCTTCCGGTGTTGTCCTGTAGAGCTTTTAGTATGGGTTCATGGAGTAAGCCCCAAATTTTGGCCCGCCAATACTCTTCTGACATCAGTAGTTTTTCTATGTGTTTAATATGGACATCTTAAACTTTTAATTCTCCATTTGTCCATTAATAGCCAATATTTTGAAAATATTTCTGTTTACCCTGGAATCCTTGATAAATCTAGGCTAGAAGCATCTATTAAGAATCATTAACAATATTTTCTTTAATTTGACATTTGCCACACCCTATGCAGCTTAAAACCCATAATACCTCTCCTCCCACTCCCCACCCCAGCCAGTAGAGACCAAAGAAAATTTGTAACACACTCCTCCGCAGTGTTTCCCTTTCCATTCAATTCATGTCTTCAGCCAGTAGAGACCAAAGAAGATTTGTAACACACTCCTCCGCAGTGTTTCCCTTTCCATTCAATTCATGTCCCCAGCGAGTGGGGACAAGCTATCAAGATTACTTTCCAAAGTAATTAGGAGTTACGCATTGACAGAATAACAAAATAGTGGATTAATCTAGGGGGACTTTGATTCTCGGTTATTGCATCGGGTTGTAATGTGGTATCAGTAGCATCGGCTTCTAGCGGGTATTGGTGACAAGCAGGATGCTTGTGTTACAGGCGCTCGCCCATTCCGTAAGAGTCCGTTTTAACGGACTTGAGCTTTGAGACGGGGAATTTATTCCCCGGTTTCTTGTGTTACAGGCGATTGGCTTGGTCAGTGCTGTAGGCAATCGCATGATCTACAGAGCATAGATTGTGAATTTTGTCAATGCGTAAGTCCTAGTAATGCTCTAACGTTTCCATTCAATTGATGTCCCCAGCGAGTGGGGACGAACCAATTTAAAGGCTTTAAGAACGTAGATGCTCCAGTTTCCATTCAATTGATGTCCCCAGCGAGTGGGGACCCTAATTCTTTCAATCCAATCAATGGAAATGGCTCCGGTTTCCATTCAATTGATGTCCCCAGCGAGTGGGGACGTAAAGGCTAAAGGAGATAAGCGGAAGAAGACTTTGTTTCCATTCAATTGATGTCCCCAGCGAGTGGGGACCTAACTGCTTACCACCAGGTAAGTGACGGAGAATTCGCGTTTCCATTCAATTGATGTCCCCAGCGAGTGGGGACCCCCCCATTTTAAACCCTTACCTGGTAAGAAGTCTAGACACGGTTTCCGAAGGTCAGGAAAAATCATAGCTGAATCACCCATAAACCCATGATCAAAATCGCTGAAACCCTTATCCAGTAAGGAACCGCAGGTTAAAACGGAAAAATAACCCTTTCAGCCATTTTGACTGAACTGCGGCTAAACCAGAGTAATGCCGTTAGAAAACTAAATAATGATGGAATGAGGGGGCTGAAGTACAGGTATACCCACACCCCAGGTTTCTACTTGTTTAATGGTATGTTGAGACAGGGGATAAAACCTAATATTGTCCTCCTCTAACTTGAGCCTTTTCCTTAATTGACGTTGTAGATCATTATATTTCTTTGTACTCAGCTGACATTCAAACACCGAATACTGTACACGCTGTCCATAACCTTCTAATAAATCAGCGACTTTTTTACGCCTTTTATCGCAAGGAATATCATAAGCAATCACGTACAAAAACATAATACTCTGCTAATCAATGCGATATGGTTGGTAACGATGACTAGGATTATAGACAAATTGCTTAAAGGCTCTGACTTGTTGAGTTAATAAATCCCATTTGGGCTGTTTATCACCATTGTTGGTTTGTATTTCTTCCGACATTCGTTGTAAAAAACCTCGTAAAAACTTTTTTCTGCCGGAATTATTTAAATAACACCCTCCATCTCTAAATTCAAAATCATCTACAGCATTAACAATTCTCCGGTTAATCAACCACATAACTGCGGCGTTTCTGAAAGTGGCAGAACGTGGAGAAATATACATAATTATCAAACCACCGAGTTTAAGTTATGTTACTAACTAACATAGCGGTAAATTTCAGCAAATACCAGTAAATGATAATAAAATTACTCCTGATGATTATCGGCTATAATGCTTGATTGGCAATAACTACGGCTATTTTATCTGCCAATAGTTAATATTTTCTTTTTCGATTTTCTCAATACATGATTCACCAATTGAGCGAAATGAATATACCGCCAACCAGCACAAATATCTATCTTAGGGTAGATGCGAACAGTTGAAAATGACAGGATTGTGTTAAAAAGTACTTTTGTTAATTGATACACTGGGTAAGTCATCTGAACAGAACTCACCACCCATATCTGGGCAACTGCTGAATATCATTTGTTCACATTGAAACTAATTGGTAATTAAAAAAATGGCTAAAGAACCCGGTCATCCTTACAAAAAACCTCTGGCTTTTACACGTCTGATGTTACTAATTGCTACTTTTTTAAAGTATCCAGGTATCGGTAGTCCTGATTCTAACGACTGTAGTGAGGATCAACATCATGATGCAATTATTGCTGTGCAGTTATGTTTGCGAAATTTGGCTACTGAATTAAATATTGATTTACCACCAGGTTATCCGGGTATTTCTACCCTGCGGAAAGATTTAGAAACTTTACGACGTTATGGTATCCTGAAAGACCATATGTATCGCTGGGGATATTATTTAGGTACAGGTGCCATGTCAGTAGCCGAGTTAAAAGTGGCTTTTAACGCCTTAACTTCCCAAGCCGAATATCAAGGAGATGCTCAAGCTAGACGCATTTGTGAAGTAGTCACCAAAAGATTACGGGGTTTGGATACAGAATTAAACGGTGAATTCTTTTACCCCACTCGCCAACATATCAACCGGGCTATTATTTATACTGACCCAGAGGAAATGGTACAAAAGGGAGAACACCGGGATACATTATTTCATAGCTTATCATTACTGGAAAATGCCATTACTCAAGGACAAGCTTTAGAAATTTACCGCAATCAGGATCTATACGGTTTAAACCGGGTGGGATGCTCTCAAGTTTTTCCCTTACAGTTTATTTACCAAGATAACGCCTGGTATTTACTCTACGAAGATTGTACAAATGGACATTTAGTAATTGGGCGGTTAAATCGTTTTAGTAGTCACTGTCAAGTACTAAAAAACCCTCCCAGGGGATTAGAAAAACAAAAAGATAGTTTAGCTTTAGCTTATAAGTTATTACAAAATGGTTGGGGTTTAAATTTAGGTGACTTAAACAGTCAAATCTTAGAATTACAAGGTAATCTGAAATTAATTAATATTAAGGTGCGTTTTTTCCCTCCAGGATCAGCTTTTATTTTAGAAGGTGAACTACGTCATAGTAAACAAAAAATCACCTTGGGACCAGTTGACAGCACCACTGGTAAGCATAATTATATAGAATATAATATCGAATTGCCCCCCCGTTCCTTAAACGAGTTTAGTTTATGGGTGCATCGTTATCTAGACAATGCAGAAGTGTTATCTCCTCCCCAGTTAGTAGAGAAGCATCGTCAGTCGGCACAAAGTTTATTTTATCGTTATTTTCCCCTAGACCATTAATATAACGGTGAGCTAGCCCCTAAATTCCATGTCTGAAGCCAGTAGTTCTGCTCGCCGTTGATATTTCCTTCAAAAATCTTGAAACATTGGTGTACTTAAATAACGTTCTCCAAAAGAAGGCTGAATCATGACAATTAACTTATCAGCATTTTCTGGGCGTTTGCCCACTTGAATTGCAGCACACAAAGCCGCCCCGGAGGATATACCAGATAGTAGTCCTTCTTCCTTGGCTAAACGTCGGCCGTAGGTTATGGCCTGTTCATCACTAACTCTAATCACCTCATCAATTAATTCTAGGCGCAGCACATCTGGGATAAACCCAGCCCCAATACCTTGAATTTTATGAGATCCGGCCACACCACCAGACAGGATAGGACTATTACTAGGTTCAACAGCGATCGCTTGAAAACTCTGCTTGTATGATTTCATCACTTCAGCAATACCAGTAATAGTACCACCAGTACCCACCCCAGCAATGAGGATATCCACTTGACCGTCAGTATCTGCCCAAATTTCCTCACCTGTAGTTTCTCGATGTATTTTGGGGTTAGCTGAGTTGCGGAACTGTTGCAGCATAAAAGCGTTGGGAGTCTTAGCCACAATGGCTTCAGCCTGATTAATTGCTCCCCGCATTCCCTCTGTCCCTGGTGTTAATTCCAAACTTGCGCCGTAGGCTTTGAGCATAGCCCGTCGTTCTTTACTCATAGTTTCTGGCATAGTCAAAATTAAACGATAACCACGGGCTGCTGCCACCATAGCCAAAGCAATACCCGTATTGCCAGAAGTGGGTTCCACTAAAATAGTTTTACCCGGCTCAATTAAACCTTGTGCTTCTGCGTCCATCACCATACTAATTCCAATGCGGTCTTTAACTGAAGCAGCCGGGTTCATGCTTTCCAGTTTAACCACTATTCTGGCCATTACTCCTTCAGCTTGAGGAATTTTATTTAATTGCACTAAGGGAGTTTTACCAATCAATTCCGTAATATCTTTAGCAATTTTCATAAATTAACTCCAGGAACAGGGAACACAGAACCGAGGATATTTTAAAAATCTCCCTTAATGTATAAAAAAGTTTTTCTTTCTTCCTAACATCACCATTCAAAACCTTGGCTAACACCCTTTTATATATTGCCTTGATTCTATCATTAGGCTGATAAAAATTAATTTTCACACATAGAAATATATATATAGTATCCTAAGCTGCATTTTCCCCCATCCAGAAAAAATAATAGTTTTTTTTCAGCCTATAGTATATACTCCCCACAGCATCTATTGCTTTGAGTACAACCTGTAAACAGAGAAAAACTCAAGTACAAACCCTCCCCTACTATTGCCCCATATAGCTTTAGCCTTGAGTACAGAAATGCTCATACCCCAGTTAAAAAATGCCAGTACCCCCCTTGAAAAATACTAGTACCCAGACCCAAAATAATTTATATAAGTCTGAAAATATAGAACTTATCAGCTTTGAGTACTACTTTAATATATTTAATAATCTTAATTCGGCTCAGTTAAACTTGGATATAAACAGAAGGCTGCTATAAAGTTTATAGGATTTACGCAGAGATTCCCCTCTACCCCCCGAAGTTCCTAGGGTTTCACCCACAGAACCAGGGGGGACTTCTTAACTCTTCCGTTACCCAAAAATTACCATAGTGAGCAATGATGAATCTTTACTGTGAAAACTGTTGTTAAAGTGCAAATTAAAGTTAGTTAGGTAAATATCAAAATCTTTCTAGTGGTAAATACCTAGCTAAGGAGAGCAAAGATGAAAGTCAGACTTTTAAATGTTCTCGCAGTCTGTTTAGTAACTTTAGTGGTGGTTGCTCCAGGTGTGGTGGTGTTTAGCATAGTTTGGGGAAGACATTTAGAATTAGTTAAGACGCAGAATTTAGTTTGTGAACTTCACAAAAATAATTTAGATAATTCTGCTTTGCTTGCTAATCAAGTAAGTACTGGCTCATCTCCACATCAGACCAATCAAGAAACTGCTCATGGTCATTTTGTCAACCGATTATTAACTGCTGCTGAACGATATAAACTTGTTACCATCTTACAATGGTTTGTTGTCATCACCCCCATTTTCGTGGGCATAGGGATTATTGTTTACGACAGATATCTAGTTTATCGTGCCGCTATCTTAAAAGAACAAGTGGAAATGTTAGAAAAGCTCTGGCAGCGAAGTATTGACTAATTATATCATTTCTTAAACACATGAGATACAAATGTAAATGATCGTCTTGTAGCACAAGTCCTGCTTGCTGCTAAATACATCTTCGCGCGTCAGAATGTACCTCACTTGGGCAAAATTCGCTATATCACCGCCAATTATAGTTATTCTCCCAACCAAATTATCATGACAGAAGAACGCCAACTGCAATATTTTGATTTAATTGACCAATTGCTTAAATGTCCCAACGGTCAAGAACCAGAAATTTTAGAAGCTCAACCAGAATTGATTGATACTGGTTTTGTAGAAACAATGCTACAAGTGGCGGCTAGTTTTGCCCACAGTGGTAATCAAGATGGGGCTCAGTTTTTATTCTTTGTGGCTCGTGAATTAGCAAAGCAACTGGGCTTATATCAAGTCCCCAATTCTGACACCGCCCATAAGGAGTAAGTATGTTGTTAACTGCAACCGATGCAGGGAAAATAGCCTTAGAGTTCCTGATGGCTGATTGGAACATAGCAGAAGATCACAGAGAATGGTTTATGATCTTTAGCTCCCGTCCCATGGGGGAGAGTTGGTATATTGTAGAATTAGGTGTAGCCGGATTTCCTGATCGTTGGTTTATTCAAGTTTATGATACAGCAATGTGTGACCCCAACTACACATTTGTATCCCCCATTCCCGCTTCAGAAGGATTTGCAGATTTTGTAGATGTGCCAGAAATGGTGGCTGAGGTTTTAATGGCGGAGCGCAAAACTCGTTAGTCACAATTGGCAAGGAAAATCAACAATAGAAAACCCTATAGGGGGTTTCGCCCCTTAGTGAGGTACATTATTAACAAGCAGGATGCTTGTGTTACCAGGCGATAATTTACATTTGTATCTCTACATTGTTTAAAAAACCCTATAGGGGGTTTCGCCGCTTAGTGAGGTACATTATTAACAAGCAGGATGCTTGTGTTACCAGGCGATAATTTACATTTGTATCTCTACATTTGTATCTCAGGTATTGTAGAAATGCTATATGTCTGAAACGAGGCTAAATCATAATTTGCCTCGTTTTTTAATAGTAAAAACCAAAAAAAAACTATAATTTGTCAGGCTTAATTGACAAAAATATGTTATATTAAATAGCGTGATGAACGCTACAGAAACATCAGTTAATATGATTGCTGAACATATCCTAGCTAAAGAATTCACACGAGTTGTCACTCACTATTACCCAAAACTTGGGGAGTTACTAGATGGATGCCATGTGAAAGTCATCACCTGTTTTTGGGGACGACCAGCCAGACGTTTACAATATGTAGGGATTTATTGCCCAGAACAAATCCTTCCCCATGTCCAAGCCCAAAAAAATCTACTCAGAGAATTGGCAGAAAATATGGGCTTAGTTCAAGTGGTTTGTCTGAACGCCAAGCGACTACTAGGAGACCCCATGTCGAATCTAAAGGAGAAAAACCCCCGCCTATGGCTAGAATTACAATGGGTAACAACGTAACAACGTAACAACGTAACAACTTAAATTCTTGATTCCATAAATACTTGTGGCAATGAAGATTATTGGTGATGTGAGGATTTGTGGCGACAAAATCAAAACATTAGCACTCAAACCTTCATCTTGAGTTTTGCCGAAAAACTGAGATAGTTTGCAGCGCTGCAACCAAGAGGCTCCAAATTATGTCTAAACTAAACTTGCTTCCCCCTGATGATTTACCACCCTCCGAAGTGACAAAACAGGATGGAATGCTGCATCTAGAGTTAGAGCGATCTACTGGTAGATGCTTTTTTCAAGCCTGCGATCGCATTACCCAAGTCTTGTTATCCAACTGTGAATGGTACTTGACCAAGAATAGCACAACGCTGATGCTAATTATTGATTGCCCTGATATGGTATCTTACTGGCATATAGTCAGTAATATTACTCAATTAGGCAATAGACTAGAGAGGTTCACCAGCAACGCCAAAATTCGTGTTTATCCGCCTTTTGGCAAAGGAATGCCCTTTGAAATCAGCGTTAATGAAATTTCTGCCTATCGGGATTGGATGTAATCACCAAACCTAATCTGATCTTCACCTTTCCCGCCCTCGGGAGGGGAATTAAAACAGACCATTAAGACAACGGCGAGCTAGTTAGAAATCAGTGTGAAAAAATCCCCTTCATTCCCAGATGGGCGCGAATATCGCTAAGTTGTACATCCCAATATTGATCCCATTTTTGAGCAATCAACTTACCTGGAGTTTGGCAACCTAAATTATAACCACGGGAAATTTCTGACATTAAATATTTACAACTATGTGGTTGATAAAGACTAATCATCACTATGCCAAAACTAACAATCATAGCACTAATAGGAATAGGTGTTTGACCGATAAAAAAGGCTTGGAGTGCGATTTCACCCACCGCATGAGTATCAAAACCAGTCATCACATGATAAATATCATGAGTAGTCCTCCACAGCATCTTCAGATAAGAAATATCATCAACTACAGGGATTGTTGTATAGAAATAGGGATTAAAGTTTCGGGACTTAATTTGAGCAGCATAAACATGACCTAAAGTTCCTTCTGGAAACTGGCTTAACTCATCCAGATGAAAAGCACTAGGAAGCCAACGTTCTTTAAACAAAACATTCACTTCGGGAATTTTCTTCAATTCATTAACAGCTAACTGTGCCATTTCCGTTTGATCAAGCGCATCTTCAAAATCAAATAATACATCAGTTCCACCAGCCTCAATCTTTAACGTATTAGATGCCAGAAATTGAATAATGTAACTCAGCAGTCCTTGATTACTGTCATAGGTAATTACATTGACCATGGTGATTTTCTGGGTTTCCCTTAAGCTATTGCTAATTAAAATTCAAGTGCATGATTTAAAGATTTAACATTTGTGCATTACCAAAAATATGCTTCATTCATTTTTGATAAAAATAAATCATTTTTTCATTGATCTTGAGAGGGATTGCATAAACCCGTAAATTGTTGTTTAATTGGAAAGATCCACATACAGAAAACCAATAATCCCATCTAAACAATCACCGTAGAAAAGTCATTCCTACGGAGCGCTATCTCTTCGAGACGCTACCGCGTGCGATCGCATTGACCAGAAAACTTATCCCCACCTACCGTAACAATTCCACGGATTCAGCTTGATTCATTTCATCAACTACCCGCCAAATTTCTTGTAACATTGGTTCTAAACCCGTGCGGGTAACTGCGGAAATCAAAAAAACTGGACACAAACAGAGGTGATTAAGTTGGGTCGCCAACCCTTGTAAATCTACTTTTTCCCTATCCACCGCATCAATTTTATTGAGGGCTAAAATTTGGGGACGCTTGGCTAAACCCCGCCCGTAGGCTTGTAACTCCTGCTGAATAGTCTTGTATTCACCAAGTACATCTTCGCTAGTTGCATCAATCAAATGTAGTAAGACCTTTGTGCGTTCAATGTGGCGTAAGAAATCATGACCCAAACCCGCACCTTGGGAAGCACCAGCAATTAAACCGGGAATATCAGCAAAAACAGTACCATCACCAGTAGGTTTTCTCACCACACCCAAATTAGGAATAAGAGTTGTAAAAGGGTAGTCGGCGATTTTAGGGCGTGCTGAGGATAGAGACGCTATGAGTGTAGACTTACCAGCATTGGGTAAACCAATAATTCCCACCTCCGCCAACAGTTTCAACTCTAATCGCAACACCTTCATTTCCCCTGGTAGTCCTGGTAAAGCATATTCCGGGGCCCGGTTACGGTTACTCAAAAAATGCTGATTTCCCAAACCGCCCTTACCACCTTCCGCCACTAAAAAACGTTGTCCTGGTTCAACTAAATCACATAACAAAGCCCCTGTACTAGCATCATAAACAGAAGTACCACAGGGAACCTCAATGATTAAATCTTTACCATTAGCACCAGTGCGATTATTTGGACCCCCGCGTCCACCATTATCGGCTTGAAACAGATGCTTGTATTTAAAATCCAACAAGGTTTGTAGATTAGTATCCACCAGAAAAATCACAGAACCGCCTTTACCGCCGTTTCCACCGGAGGGACCCCCTGCTGGTACGTATTTCTCACGTCGAAAGGCGACAATACCATCACCACCTTTACCGGCTTCAATTTCAATTACTGCTTGGTCAATAAATTGCATAATATTAGTTATTACTTATTGGTTGTTGGGAAATTTAAGCTGAGTGAGATACAAATATATAGTATTTCTTAAACACGAGAGATACAGATGTAAATGATCCTGTTGTAGTGCAAGTATCCTGCTCCCTGCTTAATACAGTTCCTCTAACTAGTTTCCATCTTCTTGGTAAGTTCTTCCCAAACATACAAAAACCACCCCTCTTTACTTTAGCAGCAATAGTAAATAGCGATCGCTCTCCATCCCCAAGTTTTGGTACAATCTTTTTAACGAGAAAGAGTCTCGGTAAGCAAAGTCTCATCTCACTAGAATTAATCGTAATCAAATATACATGACATTTTACTTTGGTATTGAACACGAAGTCGCCTTCCTGAACCAACAAGGAAAATTTGCTGATTTTTCCCAAACCAAATTTGCTGACTTCAATCAAATTGTGGAAAAACTACCCACCTACCCCAAGGACTATTTACAATTGCGGGTGGGAGATGCCGGTATTAGGCAAAAAAGATGGTATATTGAAGGGTTTGAAAGATTTGCCGATTCTGACCAAGTAATTGGCTGTCTTCCCAAAGGTATAGAAATCAGAACCACTATTCACCCTGATATCCAAGGCGCTTTAACTGAATTGTCAGCCAGTTTTGACTTATTGCGTCAAGTCGCTACTAGCTACGGTTTCTCCCCAGTTTTAACTAGTTTTAACCCTTATAAAACCGCCTTTGATCCGCAACCCCCCCTAAATGAATATGAACTCAAACAATTACAGCATTATCCTGATGAACGCACAGCCAATATTTACATGGTGACCTACGGGCCAGATTTAAATATTTCCCTAGCAGACCTACCATATGAAAACCTACTTGACATTGGCAGAAAATTAACTTATTACAGTCCCTACATCATTCCCTTTACTTATAGTTCTCCTTTTTACCATGGGGAATTGTGGGATGGTTTATCAGTGAGAACTTTTGTCAGAACCGGAACCAGGTCCGCAGCCTTAGTATTTGTGGAGAAACAAGAGCAATTAATAAACAGCATACCCCCACTTACAAAAATCGCCCGCATTCCCGCTGAAGTGGGGCGCATTGAATTTAAAGCCTGTGATAGTTGTGATGACTTTTCTATTTATGGGGCTTTGTTGGCATTATTAAAAGGTTTGATTTTAGATAAAACCTTACCAGGTAGGGAAACCACACCCGACCCAAGTCTACACCAAATTTCTGCCAAACAAGGCTTTAATCATCCAGATATTTTTGCTCAGGCTGTACAGCTTTTACAAGCAGCTGAAGCAGCCCTGGCTAATGATGGAGATGTGCATTTACTAACCCCATTAAAAGAAATATTAGCCAAAGGTCAAACTAAATCCCATGAACTCATAGAAGCCTACCAGCGTTTAGGTTCCATCGAAAAAGCCCTGGAACAGACCTACTTATTTTAATCGAGAATCTTTATGATTTTTTTGCCTGGGGGGAATCCCTTCCAGAGGAATTAAGGCTTCCATCACAGCCTTAACAATTGGTGCAGCAACAGTAGAACCATAAGCATTTCCACCTTTTGGCTCATCCGCCACCGCAAAAACCACATACCGGGGAGATTCCACCGGTAAAATAGCCACAAAACTGGTAATACGGGCATTGGGCATATAACCACCATTGGGACTAGCTTTTTGAGATGTACCTGTTTTACCACCAATGCGATAACCGGGAATTTGTGCGGCTTTACCAGTGCCTTCTGCAACAACAGTTTCCATCATTTCCACTACTGTTTGAGTTGTAGCTGGTGAAAAAATTTGCCGTGGTGGGGGAAGACTGGGGGAATAGTGCATCTGTCCTTTGCTATCTACTAATCCATGTACCACATGAGGTGTAACCAATTTACCGCCATTAGCTAAAGCGCCGTGCATTTGCACCAACTGTAAAGGTGTTAAAGAAAAGCCTTGCCCAAAGGATGTAGTTGCTGGTTCAATGGGTGAACTAAGAAACTTTTTTTCACCTTTGATTTGTCCATTCACTTTAAAGGGTAAATCAGTCTCAAAGGTTTGTCCGAGTCCCAAACGTTCCAGCCAGTTGTAATAGACTGAAGGCTTCAGGCGTTGAATCATCCGCACCATGCCAATATTACTAGAAGTTTGCAGTATTTTGGCAATACTAATATCCCCATAGCTATTGTGACCAGCATTTCTGATGGTGTGTTTACCTATGCGAATAAAACCGGGGTCATGAAATACATCATCTGCTTTAATCGCACCATTTTCTAGAGCAATGGCCACATTCAAAGGCTTAAAAGTTGATCCCGGCTCATAAAGATCAGCCACTGTCCAGTTTTTAAATAGAGAAATATCAGCTTGGGAATATTCATTAGGGTCATAGGTAGGATAGGAAGTTAAAGCTAGTAAGGAACCGTCGGTAGCATCCATGACAATTACTGCCCCACGTTTAGCCTTAAACTTATCTACCTGTTCTTGTAAAGCAGTACGGGCGATTCTTTGCAAACGGCTATCAATAGTTAGTTGTAATCGTAGGTCATCAAAATTTAAAAATCCCTCCGGTGCATAATCTGGTAACAAACTTCCATTACCCGCCCGACTCAGGCGGACCGTCTGCAAAGAACGTTCTAATAAATTCTCTTGGCTATATTCAATACCAGCCTGACCGCGACCTTCAACATCCACATACCCCACCACATCTGCCACCACATTTTTTTGCGGGTAATATCGGGAATCTTTTTGAATCAGTTCCAGCCCATTTAAGCGTAATGCTCTCACACGGTCAGCATTGTTCTCCGGCAGAGCAGAAGCAAGTGTAATTCCACTCTTGCGGCTATTAAAAATTTTTACTAACTCACTAGGGGTTTTATCCAAGATGGGAGCCAGACGCTCTGCGATTTGTTGATGAGACCGACTAAACAGCTTGGGATGGGCATACAAAGTATATACAGGGCGGTCAACTGCTAATACATTGTTATTGCGGTCTATCACCAGACGACGAGGCACAAAAGGCCGTAAACTCACCATTTGCTGGTTACGTGCCTTTTGGGTTAACTTTGATCCCTGAATAATTTGCAACCGATACAAATTAATACCCAACCCCAACCCTGCAGCCATTAATATGCCCCAGACAACAAATAATCGGGATTTTGGACTTAGTATCTGGTCTTGAGTCTGAAAAATCAAGCCAAACTTCTGCATCAATCCGAAAATAAAAGACTTTTTTCCTTTTTTCCTAGCTGGGTTAGAAAAATTTTTCAACTTTAACTTACTCTGTGACTTTTGCATTGACTTACTCAGGATCAAAAGTTGACCGTTTTAATATCCTAATGGTGAGGGAGTGGGTTTATGGGTTTCCGCATTTCCTGGGGTGCTTAGGAGTGTTTTACCAGAACTCTGAGATGGAGACCCTGTGGGTAAAAAAATTGTTTTGGCCGGAGTGGGTGACACTAGCCCGGATGTTTCCTTTTCGGCTTCCTCCGCCATTTTGTTCTTTAGGGTGGCGTTGGTGGTGGTTAACTGGCGTTCCTGAAGTTGCAGGTTTTGTAGCTTTTTATATCCTTGACTCCACAGTTGTTGAGAATAAACTGTCCAACCATAGACACATAAAGTTGCTGTCACCAATAAAAACGTGACTACTGAGGAATAACGATGTGAGGTATACAATCGTAGTAACCACAACGGCAATGCCCCAGAATTGGGCATTACAGGTACACCCAAAAAGTTTGACTGATGATTTCTTGGGGTAGTTGTATTTAATTGTTTAGATATGTCTGGCAAGGGGTTATTGGCAGAAATTGAGGATTTTTTTGGCGTACGCCTTTGTTTTTGGGCGGATGTTGGTAAGGGTTGGTTTTCTAGTTCATGTGTTCTAACAAGAGTTGATTTTATCCTAGTGGAGCGTCGCTTCCTTGGGGACGGGGTAGAATTTCGCTGGAACCAATTACCTGTGTTGGCGAAGGGGGATTTACGTACAACAACCATAAGTGTGGGAAGATTTTAGTTGTGAAACTTAAAATACTATGTTTTAGAGCTTTGGACTATATTGCCTGGGGCATTGAGAACAATCAATACCGCATTTAAAGTATGGCAAGACTAGAGGAGAAAGAGCAAGACTCCAGAAAAATAGGCAATTTCAAAATCCTGTTTTGGTTGTATGGCAAATTTACTCTTAATTATATTGGGCTATTCAGTTATCATACTCCGTAGAGTAACTAAAATCACAACAATCAACTTAGGGGGAGCTTGAAAAAATATCAGTAGAAGGGATTTAAAAAATTAGCAACAAATAGGTTATCTTATTCAACAGGCGAATTTTTTTTCATCGCCCTTATTTTGGTGAAAGAGGAGTTTACAATGAAGACGAAAATCTTTGGTTTTGTTCTCACGCTAGGTCTGGCTGGGATTCTTGGAGCTTGTCAGCCTGCTACTCAAGAAGCACCACCAGCTGCTACTCCCGCTCCGGGTGAGCCAGCTGATACTGCTACTCCGGCCCCAACACCGGAAACCAGTCCCGCCCCAACACCGGAAACCAGTCCCTCCCCAACACCGGAAACCACTCCATAGGTTTTAACCGTGGAAATCGCCCCAGCCAAGGTTAATTATAGTAACATTTTTTACGGTAATTAATTTTAGTTTCGGGCGAATGTACAGCCGGTTTTAGAGTGGTAAAGTAAAAGTCGTAACCAAGTCAAGACCTCAAGGACACTGGTGAACATGGATTCATCTGCAACCACGTGTCCTTCCTAGGAAATCTAAGTACAACAAGCATAACATTACTTATCCATTACCACCGGGACTGTGAGTAACCAGGAAAATGAGCAAGAATAAAAAAACATGGTTTGGGGTTTTGGGTATCAGCACCATCACCCTAGTCTGTTTAACCAGCTATTGGGGAACACCTGTAGTAGCATTGCCACCACCAGAAGACGTGCCAGAAGAAATATTAAGGACGGAAATTATTATAGACGGGCGATCGCCTGTTGATGGTCAACCCCTGAATGCTGCGGAATACGCAGAATTACAAGAGCAATTACAAGTCAGTCCCCCACCCAAACTGAGGTCTGGTGTACGCCAGGCTGTTTACCTGTTAAAAATACGTAAAGCTTTACTACAAATCTTCCCTTTTCTGGATATTTGACCAATAACTATAAATAATTATTACATCTTTTATACATCTTCCCCTTTCTCAATCTTCAGTTTTCAACTTCCATTTTGATGTATTATGACTGTGGAAGTAAAGTTGTGAATGAATGTAACTAATATTAATTAGAGCCATAAATTTAGTTCTTTGTTGGCAAACCCACGCTGTACTCAACAGGGTCAGCAATGGGAATATATCAATCAATTACTTTATTAAGACGTAGGTAGCCTCATGTCCATGACTACAATTGTCCCAGAACAAGTTGATCTCATAGTGGGGAATAGGCATCATGATCCCTTTGAAATCCTCGGTTCTCATCCCATAGAACAAAATGGTAAAAAATTCTGGGCTGTGCGAGCATACCTACCAAATGCCAGTGCAGCATCGGTAGTTCTTCCTGAGCAACGTCAGGAATACCCAATGCAGACCGTACATCATCCCCATTTTTTTGAATGCAGCATTGAAGTAGCAGAACTAAAGAACTACCAGTTAAGAATCAAGGAGGGTGAACATGAGCGTGTAATTTATGACCCCTACGCCTTCCGTTATCCCAATTTAACAGACTTTGACCTGCATTTATTTGGTGAAGGCAATCATCACCGGATATATGAAAAAATGGGAGCGCATCCCACAGAAATCAACGGTGTTAAAGGCGTTTACTTTGCCGTTTGGGCACCCAATGCCCGCAATGTTTCCTTGCTGGGAGATTTCAACCTCTGGGATGGGCGTAAACACCAGATGAGAAAAGGACCCACTGGGGTATGGGAATTATTTATTCCCGAAATTGGCACAGGAGAGCCTTACAAATATGAAATTAAAAATTTTGAAGGACACATTTACGAAAAATCAGATCCCTACGGTTTCCAGCAGGAACCCCGCCCGAAAACAGCATCCATTGTCACTGACTTAAATGCTTACACTTGGACAGACCAAGACTGGATGGAGAAACGTCGTCACACCGACCCCCTCACCCAACCCATTTCTGTCTATGAAGTGCATTTAGGTTCTTGGTTACACGCCTCTAGTTCACAACCAGCCAAATTACCCAATGGTGAAACAGAACCAGTAGTTATAGTTTCCGAACTAAAACCAGGGGCGCGTTTTCTCACCTACAGAGAACTAGCAGACCGACTAATCCCCTACGTTAAACAATTAGGATACACTCACATAGAACTGCTACCCGTTGCAGAGCATCCCTTTGATGGGTCTTGGGGTTATCAAGTCACGGGTTATTATGCCCCCACCTCACGTTTTGGCAGTCCGGAAGATTTTATGTATTTTGTTGACAAGTGTCACCAAAACAACATAGGCGTAATAGTCGATTGGGTTCCTGGTCACTTTCCTAAAGATGGTCATGGTTTAGCCTTCTTTGATGGTAGTCACCTTTATGAACACGCCGACCCCCGCAAAGGCGAACACAAAGAATGGGGAACTCTAGTTTTTAACTACAATCGTCACGAAGTCAGAAACTTCCTAGTGGCAAATGCCCTTTTCTGGTTTGATAAATACCATATTGACGGAATTAGGGTTGATGCCGTAGCTTCCATGCTGTATTTAGACTATTGTCGTCAAGCAGGAGAATGGCTACCCAACCAATACGGTGGCAGAGAAAACCTAGAAGCAGCAGATTTTCTGCGTCAGGTAAATCATATTATCTTTAGCTATTTCCCCGGTATTCTCTCCATTGCCGAAGAGTCCACCGCCTGGCCTATGGTATCTTGGCCAACCTACACAGGGGGATTAGGCTTTAATTTAAAATGGAACATGGGCTGGATGCACGACATCCTAGACTATTTCAGCATGGACCCATGGTTTCGCCAATTCCATCAAAATAACGTTACCTTTAGTATGTGGTATCACCACAGCGAAAACTTCATGCTGGCTCTGTCCCATGATGAAGTAGTACATGGCAAGAGTAACATCATCGGCAAAATGCCTGGTGATACATGGCAAAAATTAGGGAATGTGCGTTGTTTATTTAGCTATATGTTCGCCCACCCAGGCAAGAAAACCATGTTTATGAGCATGGAGTTTGGGCAATGGAGTGAGTGGAACGTTTGGGCAGACTTGGAGTGGCAACTATTACAATATGATGATCACCAACAACTAAAACAGTTTTTCCAGGACCTTAACCATCTCTATCGTTCCGAACCGGCTTTATATACTCAAGACTTTGACCGGGAAGGCTTCGAGTGGATTGATTGTAGCGATAACAGTCATAGCGTGGTTTCCTTTATCCGTCGTGACAAGAACTCTGATGATTTCGTGGTCGTGGTTTGTAACTTTACACCCCAACCCCATGCGCACTACCGCATTGGTGTACCTGAACAGGGATTTTACATCGAGTTGTTTAATAGTGATGCCCGTGGCTATGGTGGCAGTAACATGGGTAATTTAGGCGGTAAATGGACAGATAATTGGTCATTACATAGTCGTCCTCACTCCCTAGATTTATGTTTACCACCTTTGGCTGTGTTAATGCTGAAGTTGGATCGGCAGAAAACAGCCGAGGTAATGTAATAACAGTGAGGGTGGGTATGGTCTCACCCTCACAAAACCTACCCAGTGCCAATCACCCGTAGGGTAAGATAAAAAGACCCCCAATGATTATTTAATAGGTGAAAAGCTATGTCAGAAACTACCCTAGCTGCACCGGATATTCAACTCCCACCCACCGAAGCTGAATTACCCTACGATGACGGTATACCGATGGAAAGCGCACGACATAAAGCTCAGATGGACCTGCTTATAGATGCCTTATTACCTTGGTTGGGAGAACGAGAAGATGGGTTTATCGGTGGTAATATGTTCGTTTACTACAGTCTCGCTCAGGTACGGAACCAAGACTTTAAAGGTCCAGATTTTTTCGCTGTATTGGGAGTTCCCCAAGGAGAACGCCGCAGTTGGGTAGTTTGGCAAGAAGGGAAAGCACCTGATGTAGTTATTGAATTACTTTCTACTAGCACAGCATCAACAGACAAAAACGAAAAAAAGTTGATTTATCAAAATCAAATGCGTGTACCAGAGTATTTTTGGTATGACCCTTTTAACCCGGAAGATTTAGCCGGTTTCTCCCTAGACAAAGGAGTTTATCAACCCATAGCTGTTAATGCTCAAAACCAGTTAGTCAGTCAATCTTTGCGTTTAGGATTACAACTGTGGCCAGGAAATTATAAAGGCATTAATGCTACTTGGTTACGCTGGGTAACCCTGGAGGGTGATTTATTACCAACACCCGCAGAACAAGAACACCAAAGAGCAGAACAAGAACACCAAAGAGCAGAACAAGAACGCCGAAGAGCAGATAACGCACACTCACAATTGCTACAAACTGCCCGTAATTTGCTCAACACCGGGATGAACCTAGAACAGGTAGCTAGGTTAACAGGTTTAAGTGTCTCTGAGATCCAATCCTTTTAACTGCTGATTGTTAATGGTCTTCAGTCTGGGAAACCAACATCATAAGAATGTAGAGAAGTTCCAGGGAACTTCTCTACGACAGTTCGGGAAATTGATTTGATTAACAATCAAGCTTCAGCAGCAACAGGTGATAACAATTCAATATTGGAGAAAACAAATTCTTGAATAGAAATTTTTTCCGCTGTTTCAGTACGAATTTCACGACGATTTAAAATGAAGTATTCACCAACTTTTTCATATTCATCGGTAAATTCACTTCTACCACCCTTTTGTTCTCCTGTTGTGGGGTCATGGTATACAGAGTCATAGGTGTGAGACAAGTAACCTGCTCCTGTGTCATGACTGCTAAAAGTGTTAATTGTGACGACAGTACCGTGAATAAAACGGTGAACGTGACACACTTCGTTATCGCGAACTTGATATTTATCCCCTGCACATTTACCACCGACTAAGATTTCAGTAGCCCCGGTTTCGTCAGTGTTGCCATAACTGAATGTATTGGCGCTGTGGGTATCTTCAAAGCTGCGACGGACGCGGTGAATGGCAATTTCCCAAGCCTGACCGTGGATGGCTTTTTTTGCCTGTTCATCTTCTACGTCCAACACTTCCGCTTTTAGGTTAGCATCAATAACTACTTTACCTCTAAATACTTGCTCGTCATATTTATATGTGATATCTGCTGTATAACCTGGAAAAGACTTATCCCAAGTGTAGCGATTTTCATAAGCAGCCCGGAAAAGTTCTTGAGCAGACAGTTTTGTAATGGTCATATGCTTCATTAGCGTTTTATCTTGCCTGGTATTAGGATATAAGTAAATATCAAGCTTCGCATAGTCCCCAACTGGGTACACTTATGCCTAATTCTCTTTACACTGTATTTCAGGCGATCGCTAATGTCACCAACGAGCAGCAACTACAACTGGCTGTCATGGATCAAATTCGTGAATATTTTGCTGTGCAACATTGCGGTATCTATCTACTCGATGAACAGCCAACCGGGGGGAGCAATGTTCAGGTTATTCCCGCAGTATGTATGGAGAACAACCCAGTGGGGCGCTATGTGGTTGAAAGGCACGCTCCCGCCCATGAGCAATTAATATTATCACCAGGGGATTGGAGAAATTTCTGTTCCCGTCACGACCATGAACACGTGATGACCGGGCCAATTGTTGGCGATGGTCGTCTGGTGGGGACTTTAAACCTAGCCCGCAATCAAGGAACCGAAGCTTTCACCACTGATGACCTGGCTGATTTTAGCGCTTTGTGCATTCATTTATCAGCCAAACTCGCCACTCTCCGCGCGCAAAAACCTAAACTATCTAATTCTTTGTTAGTTAGTCCTTTAACCCCTCGTGAGCTAGAAATTGCCCAGTTAGTCGCCCAGGGGTTAACAAATGCGGAAATTGGCCGTCAACTCTGGATTACCCAAAATTCTGTTAAGCAAGCCCTAAAACGGATGTTTCGTAAACTGGGGGTTTCGGCTCGCAGTGAAATGGTAGCAAAACTGCATTTGATTTCGCTTAATTAGACCGATGTTCAACACTCAATAATATAGAGACGTTCCAGAGAACGTCCCTACAAAAGCTTACAAAAGAGCATATTTTAACTCTATGTCTAATAATCCGCTTTTAGCATTTGTTCCTCTAATTTTAGTAATTCTTCCACTCGTGCTTCCGTTGCTGGATGACTAGAAAATAAATTACCCAAAAACTTACCAGAAATCGGATTAATAATCAATAACGGCTCAAAAGCTGGGTTAGCATTTAAAGGAAGTTGCCTAGCTGTGGCTTCTAACCTTTGCAGCGCCTTAGCTAAAGCGCGGGGATTACCAGTTAATCTAGCAGAACCTGCATCGGCGGAAAATTCCCTGGTGCGGGAAATTGCTAACTGAATAATTGTGGCAGCTATGGGGGCAAATATTACCGTTAACAAAATACCTAAAGCATTTCCATTTCTCTCACCATTTCGCCCACCACCAAACCATAAACTATAACTAACCATTTGTGCCAAAAACGAAATAGCCCCGGCAATGGTAGCAGCAACAGCTTGTGTTAAAGTATCACGATTAATAATGTGGGTCATTTCGTGAGCAATTACCCCTTCTAGTTCATCTTCTGGCAATATGTTCAAAATCCCTTCGGTAACCGCAATGGCTGCGTGTTCTGGGTCTCGTCCCGTCGCGAAGGCATTGGCAGTTTGTCCAGGAACAATGTAAACTCCTGGCATGGGGATATTAGCACGTTCAGACAACCTTTGTATCATGCGGTAAAGCCCCGGGGCTTCGGCTTCACTCACAGGACGGGCCCGGTAAACAGTTAGTGCAATTTTATCTGACTGATACCAAGAAAACAGATTTGTCACTGCTGCTAGGGCAATTCCTATGATTAAGCCACCAGTACCGCCAATGATCCAATAGCTAATTGCAATTAATAAACCACTGAGGACAGCCAGTAAAGCAACGGTTTTTAGTTGATTGGTCATATTTTTGCTCTCCTGCTCATACTGTATTGGTTTTTCTCAACAACAGCATTCATTACTAGTTGCACTTTCATTTTACTTAGCTAAAGTTTGGTGTGTAGTACAGAAAGCCTATCAAATAAGTACGGTTTTCCCCAAGGAATGGTTTAAAACATAACTTATCCGGTAATTTGAGCAGATGGGCTAAATTCAGGAACCGCAAAGGGCCCAGAGGAAGGCGGAGAATGAGTTGAAGAGAGTGTCTGTAAGTTCCAATTCCAGGAGTTATGGAAATGTTAGAGAGTGTATTGTGGGTGTTAATTTTGGGCTTTTTTGTTGGTGAAATTGCCCGGCGTTTAGGCACTCCTTCTTTAGTTGGGATGATTTTAGTGGGGATAATTATTGGACCCCAAGTATTTAATCTCATTAGTCCAGGGATGTTAGATGCTGCTGATGATTTGAGAACATTGGCAGTGATGATTATTCTTATGAAGGCTGGTTTGGGATTAGATAGAGAAAAGTTAGTTGAACAGGGAAGCGTCGCCCTTCGTTTGGGATTTTTGCCTGCCACAACGGAAGCGATCGCCATCGCTGTTGCTGCTATGGTAATTTTTAACTTTGATTTTCTCACTGGGTTACTTTTAGGCTGTATTATTAGCGCAGAATCCCCTGCTGTGATTGTTCCGGGAATGCTAAGACTTAAAAGTTTAGGCTTGGGGGTGACTAAGGGCATACCCGATGCAATTTTGACTGGGAGTGCTTTATCTGATGTGCTGCTACTGCTGGTTTTTAGCTTGTTGCTGGGCTTCTGGAGTGATACAGGTTGGGAAGAAATTATCTTTCCTGGGGGTTTAACTCTAACTCCTCTGCAACTGCTACCAGTGCAAGTTATTATGCAGGTTGTCCTAGGAGTAGTTTGCGGTTATTTAGCGGCTCGTTTGCTGGTGGTGCTGTTAGTCAAACAAAATTGGACTCAAAACGCGGTTCAAGATACTGTAATTGCTGCTAGTATCGCTTTATTTTTAGTAATTTCTGCCCAGGGCTTGCCTTATTTTTCTGGCTATTTAGCAGCAATGAGTGTGGGATTTTTCTTAATTGAATTAGATGCACCCCTAGCCCGGCGGTTGCGCGGTGGGTTTGATAGTTTATGGATAGTAGGTGAGATTTTTTTGTTTGTTTTACTGGGTGCAACTATTCCGCTCTCAGTGTTAGCAAAAATTTTCTTACCCGGTATTTTAATTTTGATAATTGGTTTACTTATGGGTCGGATGTTAGGTTGGTATCTTTCTACATGGGGTAGTAATTGGAATTGGCGGGAAAGATTGTTTTTATTACCGGGAAATTCTGCTAAAGCTACAGTTCAAGCTGCCATTGGTGCAATCCCCCAAGCTCAAGGAATTGCTGGAGGTGAAATAATTTTAGCCGTTGCTGCTTTGTCTATTTTAATTACAGCACCTTTAGGGGCTTGGGCTACTATGAGTTTTGCGCCTAAATTATTGATCAGGGGAGAAGTTAACCCTACAAAAATTACTGTTCCCACTTCTACTGTATTACTAGCAGCAGTTGATACATCCCCTTTAGCAACAGTAGTTTTAACCAAAGTGGCAGATTTAGCACGACGCAGTAATGCAGAAGTGATGGTTTTGCATATAGTTAATATCCCCAATGGGCTAGAAGTCCGCAAACTACAGTTACAAGCTCAACAGCTGTTATCGGATATTAGATATGAGTTTATAACTCTTACAGGTGTTGTCACTGAGGAAATTGTTCGCATTGCTCAAGAGTGTAACGCCACAGCAATCATCATGGGAAAACGCGGTCATCAGCCTTGGGAAACAGTCCTCATTGGTTCAGTATCTCAAGCTGTTTTAGAAACTAGTCCGATACCTGTGATTGTGGTAGAAGATGGTCAACTTTAGTGTTGTGAGAAACTAGTTTAGTATAAAGCTATAAATTAAGCTGGTGTATGAATATGAAAAACCACATCTTAGCCATATTCGTATTTATAACTACAATCACCCTGACACAAACTGCCCACGCTGCCAACTTTGAACACGTCAGACAGTTATTAGCAACTAAGGAATGTCAAAACTGTGATTTGACTAATGCAGGTTTAGTCATGGCTGACTTATCTGGAGCGAATCTAAGCGGTGCTAATCTGACCAATGCTAACCTGAGTCGGGCAAATTTAACCGGGGCAAATTTAACCGGGGCAAATTTAACCGGGGCTGGTTTATTTGGTGCGAACCTCAGCGCCGCTAAACTCAGTGGCGCAAACTTAGTGGGTGCTGACTTGAGAAATACTTACCTAGCTAATACAGAGTTTAATGGTGCTAACGTCAATGGTGTTAACTTTCAAGGTGCTGTTGGTATATCCATGCAAGTCGCTACACCAGAAGAATTTTATGCTTTAGGGGTAGCAGAAGCACAAAAAGGCAACCAACAACAGGCTATCAGTTATTTTAATCAAGCGATCGCATCCCAACCAGAATATCCGGGAGCCTATTTAGCCCGTGGTGTGGCTCGTTACCAAATATTTGACAGAGAAGGTGCATTCCAAGATGCTCAAATTGCCAAAAAACTGTTTACAGTGCAAAACAACGAAACCGGAATGGAAACAGCAGAAGCCTTTATCAAAGAACTACAAACACCTTACTCTGATCAAGTCAGTGCTGGTAAACCCAGCTTTTTTGACTTTATGGGTAGTCTTGGTTCGGTTTTACTGCAATTTTTACCTTTCTAATGGCGGAGTCACTACAAAAAATACTTCTTAACCTTAATTGTCCTGCCTGTGCATCAGAAAGGTAATACAATCGCAATACACGTTATGGCTACGCCACCTAAGCTATAGAACGGCACGGAAGGAAAAAAATGTCAGAAAATTTGAGAAGCCGAGTTGTAACCCAGGGAGTGCAGCGATCGCCTAATCGAGCTATGCTGCGTGCAGTTGGTTTTCAAGATGAGGATTTTAATAAAGCCATTGTGGGCATTGCCAATGGTTACAGTACCATCACTCCCTGTAATATGGGGATTAATAAACTAGCACAAAGAGCCGAAATTGGCATCAAAAACGCCGGGGCAATGCCGCAAATGTTCGGTACAATTACCATTAGCGATGGGATCTCAATGGGAACTGAGGGAATGAAATATTCCTTAGTCTCGCGGGAGGTAATTGCTGATTCTATTGAAACCGCCTGTAATGGTCAAAGTATGGATGGTGTGCTGGCTATCGGTGGCTGTGATAAAAATATGCCCGGAGCAATGTTAGCGATCGCCCGCATGAATATCCCTGCTATTTTTGTTTACGGTGGTACAATTAAACCCGGCCATTACAAAGGTAAAGATTTAACCGTTGTTAGTTCCTTTGAAGCGGTGGGTGAGTACAGCGCCGGCAAAATTGATGCTGATGAACTGTTAGCAGTGGAACGTCAAGCTTGTCCTGGCGCTGGTTCTTGTGGTGGTATGTATACAGCAAATACCATGTCTTCTGCCTTTGAAGCAATGGGCATGAGTTTACCCTTTTCCTCCACCATGGCAGCAGAAGACGCAGAAAAAGCCGATAGTACAGAAAAATCTGCTCTTGTCTTAGTACAAGCCATTCGTAAGCAAATCTTACCCCGGCAAATTATCACCCGTAAATCCATAGAAAATGCCATTTCTATAATTATGGCAGTGGGAGGATCCACAAATGCAGTATTGCATTTTTTAGCCATCGCTCGTGCTGCTGATGTAGAACTAACTTTAGACGACTTTGAAACTATCCGTGGACGTGTCCCAGTTTTATGTGATTTAAAACCTAGTGGTAGATATGTCGCCACAGACTTGCACAGAGTGGGTGGTATTCCCCAAGTAATGAAAATGCTGCTTGTGCATGATTTACTACACGGTGATTGTCTGACTATTAGTGGTGAAACAGTTGCCCAAGTCCTAGCGGATATCCCAGATGAACCATCCCCCGACCAAGATGTGATTCGACCTTGGCATAAACCAATGTATGCCCAAGGACACCTAGCCATCCTCAAAGGCAATCTAGCTAAAGAAGGGGCTGTCGCTAAAATAACTGGAGTTAAAAAGCCAATTATTACTGGTCCAGCACGGGTATTTGAGTCTGAGGAATCTTGTTTACAAGCGATTCTGGCAGGCAAAATTAATGCAGGTGATGTTCTGGTCATTCGTAATGAAGGTCCAAAGGGAGGTCCAGGAATGCGAGAAATGCTGGCTCCCACCTCAGCAATTATTGGGGCTGGGTTGGGTGATGCAGTGGGTTTAATTACCGATGGGCGCTTTTCCGGTGGTACTTACGGTATGGTGGTTGGTCACGTAGCCCCTGAAGCAGCTGTGGGCGGTGCGATCGCTCTTGTAGAAGAAGGTGATACCATTACCATTGATGCTTCTGCTCGCTTGTTACAGTTAAACGTACCAGATGAAGAATTAGCCCGCAGACGCGCTAACTGGCGACCCCGTCCACCCCGTTACACCAAAGGGGTACTGGCTAAGTATGCCAAATTGGTATCTTCTAGCAGTGTGGGCGCAGTCACAGATTTAGACTTATTTGATAATTAACTATTAGACATCCCCCCCGGATTTAGCCTGGGGGAGTGTCAAGGTATTTTTAACACCTAGGGCATGGTTAAGAACCAAAAATTAGGGGTATTAGTGCAAGGGAGTTAATTGAAGAATGGGGAAGGCGATTAAAATCGTCAACAGCTAACCCCCATGTCTGAAGTGAGTAGCTCTGCTCGCCCTTGATGTTCGGTCAAATCTACATAATCCTCTCAACTAGGCTCTGGGTCTAGCAAATCACCGTTATTATCCCCCCAAAAAAAATTTTTGCTCAACCCCTTGACAAAGCCAAACAGAGTAGTTATATTAAAAAAGTGGCAAGAAAAAAGCAGCCACGACTGAACCGAGAAAACAAAATACTTTGAAAGCGAAACAATAA
>Ga0169931_10000796_pt1 | contig 52424 bp, 53 predicted proteins | sample Kivu_15m_20L_FD_129675 | JGI IMG/M metagenome (GOLD analysis project Ga0169931, IMG submission 129675) | Freshwater microbial communities from Lake Kivu, Western Province, Rwanda to study Microbial Dark Matter (Phase II) - Kivu_15m_20L... | ecosystem: Environmental > Aquatic > Freshwater > Lake...
ATTCTGGTTATTTTCCTTATTTTTGATTGTTTCTTGCAACTCACCGTATGAAGATCAATCGATTGATTTAACAACGAATCCATGGTTCTACACCTTTTCCAATGATAGATCCTTTTTAGATGCAGATTGGAATAGTAGCAAATTTGAAACTGTTAAGTTACCAAAAAATTTATCCTTAATCAAAAGGGATCATAAAGGTTTTGTTTATTTGAGAAAAAATGTAGAAATATCCAAAAAAGAAGTCAACTGGGCTCTGGAACTAGGTCAGACCTACTCTACCGATGAAATTTTTTGGAATGCAACTAAGCTCTATAAATCAGATTCGGAACTAGGCTATGGAAGACCAAGAATTTATCCAATCCCAAATGAACTTGTAAACAATGGAGAAAATTGGATTGTAATCAAAGTTGAATCCGAGATTCAAAAGCATCTAGGCATTGAATCAGGACCAATTCGTCTAGTTCCTCATGGGCAAGCACTCTATGAGTTTAATCTAAAAAACCTATATAAGTTAGCTATCAGTTCTGTAGCAGTATTTGTATCACTTTTCTTTTTTCTTGCTTATATCAGGGATAAAGAGAATGATGCTTACCTGAAGTTCGCTGGATTAGTATTCCTCTTTTCGATTTACCAATTCACTAAAAATGAGATACGTTTTTGGCTTAATGATTCCTTTGCTACATGGAAATGGATAGAATACAATTGTATTCTTTTCTTTCCTTATTTGTGGATAAGATTCTTACAAGGATTCTTGGGGATGAGAAAGATTCCAATGCAGAGACTTTATCTATTCTTTCCGTTCATCTTTTCCGTAACCTTTTTAGTATATCCAAAGCCCGTTTTTTGGGTACATTTAGTAATGTATTGGGAGATACATTTGATAGTACTATTCGGTCTAGCTTTATGGATAACAACTAAAAAGACTTTGGAAAGGACTCCAGGAGCATTTTTACAGCTTATATCTATGCTTTACCTTTTAATTGCAATAATTACAGAAATATGGCGTGGTAATCCTCTAACAAATTCAAATTCTGCTGTTCTCAAAGCCTATTCTATTTATTTGATAACAATAGTTATATCTTTGAGAGTGCAGTTTCTATTACAGAATAGAAAAATTCACAAAAGATTTTTGCGTCTTAAGGAAGCCGACTTTCTGCGGGAAAAAATATTTTCCTACATGGATACTTTGATTTCTGGCCCCTTACGAGAAATGCGAGAAAAAATATCTTACTTTAAAGAAAAACGAAATAAGGAAGAGATCAAAGTTAACCTATCTAAGCTTTTTAAATTGCAGAATCAAATCGAAAATAATGTGGATGATGTCATGGAATTGGCTAGATTGGAAGTGCTATCCGAGGCTCCCTCCAAGACCAAAATTCAATTTTATGACTTTGTCAAAGTTCTTATGCCTCAGACTAAAATTACTTATGCTTTAAACCTAGATACGAACTTGGAAATCGAAACTTCAATAGAACTCCTCAATTCCTGTATCATTAGAATGATTTCATTTCCCGTTTTTGCAAAATTTAAACATATGGATTTGGTAATCACGGAAGACCTCAAAGGATATTTGCATTTTCGTTTTCTACTTTTTCATCCCAATCGAAAAATTGCAAAAAGAGTTCTAGAAGATCTAAATTTTGTGAATCACGAATTAGATCCTGTTCGTGTAAAATGGGCAATTCTCTTAGAACTTAAAAGACTATTGGAGGGAGATCTAATTTCGAGAACAATTCGAAACAACTATCTCAAAGTGGACTTAGCAATTCCAACTCGAAAGTCTATCCATACTTATGAAATGGAAAAATCAACTAATTATATGATTCGTTTAACCTCTGTTATCCGAAAAATTCGGATAAGCTTTTTAAAACCAAAAAGTCGTGCTTAGGTAAAATACTATTCCCTGGTCTTTCTAAAATTCTCACAGCCATTCCTGCTTTAAAAGCAGCATTGCCCTCTTCCAAAATATCAGTAAAAAATACACACTCTTCAGGTGGAAAGGATACTTTTGAAGAAATTGTAAGATAAGATTGAACTTCCTTCTTCCCACCTACGGAAGTATCAAAATACCCACCAAACATTGTAGTCAAATCTCCGAATGGAGAGTATTGATAGATATCTTTTTGGGCTTGAAGGGATCCTGAAGAGTAAACAAATGATTTCAGATCTCTTGTCTTGGCTTCGTTCAAAAAATGGGGAACATCTGGAAAAATTTGACTTTGGATCAAACCCTCTTTGTAACCTTCGCTCCAGACCCAGCCTTGCCATTTTTTAAGCGGTCCGAATTTCCGATCTTTCTCCATCAAAAATTCAAAATAGGTCTGCAAGGATTTGTCGTTATCTATATCTTTAGGTAGGGAATTGGGTTTTCTTTCAAAATCTTCTAGCAATTCAGTTTTGATTTCTAAAATTTCTTGCTGAGAAAAAAATTGGAGGTGAAGGTGAGAAGAAATTCTCTTTTTTGCAAAAGGAAATAGCACTTGATGGACAAAAGAAATCGGAGCGGTTGTTCCCTCTATGTCTAAAATTAGGCATTTCATTTTGTTAGGTGGTAAGATTTTCGATAAAGAACATAAAAACCCAAACTTAAAAATAATGCAAAAAAGGCAAGAACTGCGAGAATTGATCGATTGGTATCTACCAAAAAGCTGCCATTGATTATCTCTGGAGCATTTCCCCTTCCTTGGTTTGTCTGTGGTTTCCCACCAGTGGCTCTTAGGGTCACTCTCTTACTTGTGGAATCTAATACAATTCCATATCCACTTAACCCTTGTACCTCTTCTTTGTCGAATTTACTGAGCTTTCCTCCCGAAAGAATCTCTAGTTTCATGTCCTCTGGTTTCACGAAAACAGGGAATTTCACTCCTTTGCTCTCCAGCAGAAATTCTTCATCCCAAGTATCTAGCGGCATTAGATAGGAAATTTGGAGTTCCGAAGTACCTGGCAATATGGCTCGAGTCCAAGTTGTCCTACCATTATCTTTCCGAGAGTATTCTAACGGGATGCTCATTTTGCTTCCAGGCTGCTGCAATCCAACATAAGATTCCACAGCTTCTTTAGGTATGAAAAAGTCAAGCTCCCCTGCCTCTTGTAGTAGCGATACTTTTGGCTCCGAGGTGTTCGTTAGTAAGAATAATTTGAAAATCCTAACTCCGTTTTTCTCACGAATCAGTTGCATCAGTCCTTTTGAGGCAATCTCTCCTTTGGACTTGACAGATTCATAAACAGTTACCTCTTGGCTAGCTTGGCGGAATTGTATTGTTGGCGGAATCATCTTGTTGTAGTTAACTCCCAAATACGTCACTTGAAGCAATAAGGGAATTCCCTCTGGGATTTCAACCTGAGGAAATACAAACTTATTTCTTAGATTTGAGATTTGGGCCAAGGGCTCCATACCCCCTTGTAAAGCTATGAGCTTAGCTTCGTCAGCTCTGCCCTCTCCCCCCGTGGTTCCGTTGCGAAGAATACCCTGGATGGTGACTTTTTCCGCATAATATATATTTGAAGGATTGCACAAAAAGCAAATCAAGAGAAGGATTCGAAATTGCATGGATACAGGAAGGCTTTGTCCTGGAACCAAAAAACCAAGTGAAAAAACAGAAAGAAAATCAAATTTTGAGAAGACACGTAGGTGAAATAGATAATGCTTTTCCTCGGGCAACTCCCGTATGAAGAACCCGAACGAAATCGTCCACACTTCGTCCAAAGACGAACGAGATATCTTACTAGAATACCAGAATATTGATAGCACAAGGATTGAGACTGTGCTTGTTCTTGGCGTTCCGATTACCAATGCCACCACCGACGAGGTAGTTGCCAGGCTTGCCAAAATCATCGACTCGAAGGCCGATTTCCACCACGTCCTATTCCTTGACCCGATCAAACTCATGAGAATGCGTCCCAAGAAACGACTCTACCGTATCGTCGAAAAAGCGGGAACCATTCTGGCTGATGGGGCTGGTATCAATTGGATGTCAGGTGGAAAATTGAAAGAAAGAGTGACCCCGATTGCCCTAATGATGGATTTGGTGCGACTTGCGGAAATCAAAGGCTACACCCTTTTCTTCTTTGGGGGTAGGGATGAGGTAGTCGAACGAGTATTTTTTAATCTTACGCATCACTTTCCTAAGATTCGCATTGTTGGAAGGCAAGCTGGACACTTGGATAGACCTAGAGAGATGCGAGTAAAAGAAGCAATTCGCAAAACCAGTCCTGATATAATTTTTTTAGCCATGGATTTTCCTGACCAAGAGATATGGATAGAAAACAACACTGGCTATTTTGGTAAGGCACTTGTGATTGGAGTGAGTGGTTCGCTAGATGTTCTGTCGGGGATGGATCCTAAAGCTCCAGATAGTTTTAAACTCAAAGGACTGACCTGGCTTTGGAGAATCATTGTCAGACCTTATCGCATCTTACGAATTTGGGAAACGCTTTATTTTGTTTTGCTCGGGTTCAGAGAAAGATGGCGTAAGACCAGTTAACGATTCCCAGATTTAAAATTGGTGATTCGATCCAGAGTTGGCGGTAACCAGTCTTCGAGAAGAGGAGCCCGATCCAAATTTGATTTGGTAAATACAAGATCTTTGTTGGATGTGGCAATTTCACTAACCGAAATGATTTTCCTTGCTGTCTCCATGGCTTTCCAATAGTATTTCAAAGCGTTCGAAGTATCTTGGCGTTTCTCAAAGATGGCTCCTATGTTATTGTATACTGCGACCAGAGTCTCATAAATTTCTCTATGATCGGAGTTTTCTGGCTCAATCCTACCAATGGCATCCGCCTTGCGTTCGTAGTCATCTTTAAGTTTCAAGTAATTGCCCATGCTCGCATTCAGCTGATTGGTGTAGAAAAAAGAGTGCGCTTTGCCCAAAAGAACACTTGGGTTATTGTAGCCATCTTCGTCAGGTAGTTCAGACCAATAGTCCAGAGCGCTAGCAAAATCATTGTGCATGTAATCTATCCAACCTAGTGAATAGTAACAATCACGTAAAATTCCAGGATTGTCCGAAATTCCTCTTTCTAAGGCAGTTTTGAAATAATTTTGGGCGGCATAAAGACCATTTCTTCGTTCTCTTTCTTCCTCAGATAAAACTCCAAGACTTCTCTCAGGATAAATTTTGCGACCAGGAAATGTTTTGATCTTATCATCTGCGTTAACTCCGGCAGATTCGGTCAGATAAATCTTAGCTAAGTTATAAGAGATACGACCAGGTTTACCTTCCAAAAGGGTTTCATCTTCTTCTCTTTCCCCATATCTATTCTTATATTGACTGTATCGATTTTCAGTTTCTTCGAGTAATTTTACTGCTTCATTGAAGTTCTCTGTTTTCATGTAATACTCAGCCATTGTGAGAACTGCCAGGTAATGCCTTACATCGTAAGTGGATGCCAATTCCAACTGTTTGAGAGCCCGAGTTGATTGATTCGTTTTGAGATAGAATCTTGCTCTTTGGTAGTAACCTTCGGCGAAATGAGCCCCACCTTCACGGTTGTAAGCTATATTCAAAAGGTACTCTACATTATCATCGATTTCCATTCCGGTCACTTGATCTTCAGGATTGATATTGTATCGGATTCGAACATCTTGTGAATCCAAATCTATGTAAAAGGCTGCTAGCTTCGACAAGACTGCCGGGGTCAAATCCTCTTCGATATTCAAGGCATTCCTTACCTGCCTATGATGATTCAATACGAACTGAGGGTTTTTGTCTCTCTTCCAGATTTCGATAAAAGTAGAAAGTAGTCCTCCATGTCCCACGGAATTGGTAGGATGCTTCTCGATGATATCATTGTAATATTTGGCTGCGGTTACAAATTCTTCTTTATGATAAAATACTTTGGCGATTCCAGCAGTTGCTTCTACGTGGTCTGGTTCGTTAGCATCTGAGAATACTCTTTTGAAGTACTCAATGGCCAAGTTGTCATTCTTGTAAGGTTTGGTAGCACTGCCAGGAGCTATATTGATAAAATCGTTTCGGTGAAAAGAATGAAATTTACCTAAGGCGATATAAGTATCTGGATCATGGATATCATACTTTAAACGAGATGCTATATACGCTCCAGCTTTGATTACTCTCCTTTGAACTTTGTCTTGAGAGACCAGAGAAAAGGAAAGCTCTGGAAAAAATTCCCTTCCAGAAGATTTGACCCCTGCATCATTCCATTTGGACTTAGGAGCTAGGCTGATATTCGGAACTTCCGTTCTTTTGTGCCAAGCTCTTTTGTTCTCTTTGTCTTCGGGTTCATAACCAAAGTCTGGTTCTACTTTTCCGAAACATTTTTCGAATGCTTTCTCGTACTGTCCTATTTTCATATAAGCCATGCAATAAGCATTCAGTTGCTTGAGACTGTGAGGCAGGATAGCTTCACCCTTTGCAAAATCATTTTCTGCATCAAAAAGCAGTCTTTGTTTTTCCGTGGCATCGGTTACACCAGAGAATTCTTCTATTTTTTCGAGACCAGATGCATAATACGAATCGGCACGGAAAGGTCTAATAACCTTTTCAAAAAGGAGAATTCCAAAAGTCAACAAAGCTATCGCAGCAGAAGAATAAATAAAGGTTTTGCGAATTAACTCGCGTCTTCGGATGGCTCCTTCTTTAGTGTATGCTTCCTTGGAAGCAAGAATTGGGATTCCTTCCTGACTAAACTTTCCAGAGTTGTCTACGAGCTCGACAGGTTCTCCCAATAAACTACTTAAAAAGGCGGCAACATCTTCTGGTTTTTGCTGAGCCTTGATTAGTTCTAAGATTTCTTTTTGATTGTGGGTTGGGACTCGACGATTGACAATTGTATCAATTAATGTTCTGCGAAGCTTGGGTGGATATTTTATTAGCTCTCTTTGAATTACAGCTAAGTCCTCGTCAGACAGACCTTCTTCTAGATCTACTTCTGGCTCTGGAGGGGGAGCAGATTCCTGGTCGAGACTTGCCAAATCACTTTCAAAGCCAACTTCGGAGTTCTCTTCCAATCCAGCTACTGGGATATCATCTAGGCTAGGTGCTATATCATCAAAACTCCCAGAGGGTTCGGTATCCTCAGGTGTAGATGAAAAGGAATCACCTAGGTCGCCAAATGGATCTTCGCTTCCAGAGAGTGCCATAGGATCGGATGCTGGCGAATCACTACTAGGTTCCGATGAAAAATCTGCAAATGGATCTTCAGCTGAGGCAGGTGCTTCTTCTCCGAATCCGAAATCATCCACTGGAGCAGGAGTTTCCCCAGGCTCTGCAATGGCATCTAATCCTCCGAAAGGATCTTCTTCATCGGCTGCACCTGATTCCTGTTCGGCTGCAGGTGCTTCTTCACCAAAACCAAAATCATCAGGTATCTCAGCAGGAGCTGATTCAGGTGTTTCTGAAGGTTCTAATGCATCCCATGGAACAGAGTTTCCTGCTTGTTCGAAGGGATCACCTAGCAAATCATAGCTTTTGGTTTCGTCATTTTCTAAGTCTAAGAAAGGATTAGTATCTTCCGATTCATCTTGAAAAGGATCACCAGCCTCTGATTCATTTTGGAATGGATCGCTCGGAGCCGGTTCGGGCAGAGCCGCTGAACTTTCTATTTCGGAAAGGTAATCTTCAAATTGGGCAGTAGGTGGTGCCGGTGGTGCTTGTGGTTTTGGCGGGGCTCCAAGGAGCTCATCAAGGTCAATGTCATCGTCTTGGTCTTCAGACTCGATATCTCTGTAAGCTGGAGGACCATCTAGATCAATTCCATCATCATCATTTGAGGATTCTGCATCCTCTTCATCTGGAATTCCCTCTTCGCTTGGCATAAACCCCAGTTTCTCTTTGAGAAGAGGTAGCATGGGGTTGAGATCATCTGATGACTGAGGATTCTTATTGAGGGGATTTAACAGCTCCTCAATTTGCTGCACTTCCTCAGGTGATAAATTGTCATTAGGCTCTGCCATGAATGAAGACTTCTCCATAGATTATCGGAAAGACTGAAAATTGGGAGATTTTTTTTTCCATTATGTCAGATGGTTTCGCCGAAAGATAAAAATGATGCGCTATGTAAAGGTATTGGTTATACTACTCGCTTCCGTCGGAATTTTTGCACAGGCGGCCCAAACGGACTGGTTGGGAGGTTTTTCCTCTAAGGAATGGGAAGGTTCCGAAGAAAAAGCCTCAGAGGACCAGGTATACTACCTATGGCAACTCGAGAGCCTGAAAAAGGGACTCGCCCCTCGTTACATCCGATACCTAGACATCGAACACTATGTCGAAACAGGGAAACTTTTGAACCGCGGAATCCTATTTTCTTTCACAGGACTTCGAGATGAGTCTGTGGAAATTTGCGGTAATTTCACAAATTGGGAATGCATTCCCATGAAAAGGAACAAATTCGGAGTATACTTTCGAGTGGTTGAACCAGACCTTATAACGCCAGAATATGAGCTAGAGCAAAAGTACGAATACAAATTCAGAGTCAACGGACTCTTTACTTTTGATCCTGAGAACCAAGACAGATATGAAGACGGGTCGGCCTCCTACATTTCCGTTTTTATTTTGCCTAGTAAAGATGTGAACAAACAAACCTATAGCCAAGTTTTAGAAGATAGCAATATAGAAGAGCAAGATTTAAGAACCGTTCGATTCCAAGCTTACTCACCAAACTCAGAAAGTATCGTTTTACTAGGAAACTTTAATGATTGGAGTCCAGAAAATGATTTTCTTAAAAAAGGGAGAGATGGAATTTTTAGATTGGACAAAAAGCTTTTGCCAGGGACTTATCATTTCTACTTTATGATAGATGGTGAACCAGCTGTCGATACTTACAATCCTATAACAGAGATGAAGATGGATACTTTGGAAAGAGTTTCAACAATTGTGGTGGAACCTCGAATGACCCCATTGGAGCGAAAAAGCCTGGCTAGTTCTCAAGAGTAGCCGTCATAGCGCCTTTTGATTGGGACATCCTAGGATCTGGACCATAGGCTAAAATTCTTTCCTGCACAAACTCAGCGTGTTCTAGTTCTCCAGAAAAGACTACTGTTCTCTTTTCCGTATCAACCTCTACTGCGTGACCCAGAGCCTTAGCAAAAGTCATCTGGCAGACTTCGATTAGCATTTCTATAACATATTCATAAGTGTGATGGTCATCATCCCAAAGCACAACCTTCCAAGGCCCACCAGTGGCACTCTTTTTTATTTCGGTGGCTTCCTCAAGAACTCGGGCTGGCAAACCTTCAAACCTTTACTTTAGTTTCTTGGAGATGGCGATCTTTGCGTGTTCGACGATTCCTTTTGCTCTCAATCCAAAGGCATCTAAGAGACCCGACCATGTACCTGATTTGCCAAAATGATCTTTCATTCCTACTTTTAGGACTGGAACAGGATACTCTTCTGACAGAAACTCCGACACCGCTGAGCCAAGTCCCCCCAAAACATTGTGTTCTTCTGCCGTAACTACGGCTCGACATTTTTTTGCAAAGTTTAGTATTGTTTCTTTGTCTATGGGTTTTATTGTAGCCATATTCAGAAGACTTGCTGAGATTCCTTCACTTGCCAAAGACTGTACAGCCAAAATCGCCTCACCTACCAATACTCCACAAGCAATAATGCATACATCTGATCCCTCCGACAGAACCTCTGCCTTGCCAATTTCAAATTTATAATTGGCTCGCTCTATCAATGGAATTGCGGGTCTACCTACTCTAACATAAACAGGCCCTTGGTATTCAGCTATACGATGAATTACCTGTTTGGTTTCATTGAAATCCGAAGGACAAATGACTGTCATTTCTGGTATAACTCGCATCGTTCCAAAATCTTCTATGCATTGGTGGGAAGCACCATCTTCTCCGACTGTTACACCACCGTGACTTGCCACGAGCTTCACATTGAGTTTGGGATATACAACTGAGTTCCTTACCACTTCCCAAGCTCGACCAGAAAGGAACATAGCAAAAGAACTTGCGAATGGAGTAAACCCGGCAAGAGCTAATCCTGCAGCATGACCGACTAAGTTTTGTTCTGCTACACCTACATTGAAAAATCTCTCTGGGAAAATCTTTTTGAATTCTTGAGTCTTGGTTGATCCCGACAAATCTGCATCGAGAACAACTATATCTTCTCTTAGTTTGCCCAACTCAACTAGAGCTTCCCCATAAGCGTCTCTAGTAGCTTTCTTGTCTCCTGATGATGCAGTGATCGCTCCCATACTAACCTTTTTTAAGAGCTTCTGCTTTGTCTGTCTTTTCCCAGGTGAAGGTATCCCCAGTTCGTCCGAAGTGTCCGTAAGAAGCTGTATTTTGGTATTTGCGACCTTTTCCTAAAAGATCCAGCGATTCAGTAATCCCACGAGGTGTTAGTTTAAAGTTTGCCTTAACTCTTTTGGCAATTTCCTCTTCAGGAATGGTGTTGGTTCCAAATGTATCCACCAATACAGATACTGGTTCCGCAACTCCAATGGCATAAGCCAGTTGCACTTCACATTTGTGGGCTAGCCCTGCTGCTACTACATTTTTGGCAATATAACGTCCCACATATGCTGCTGAGCGATCCACTTTGGACGGATCTTTTCCTGAAAAAGCTCCTCCACCATGTCTTCCCATCCCTCCATAGGTATCCACAATGATCTTACGGCCTGTGAGACCGGTATCACCATGCGGACCCCCAATCTCAAATTTGCCAGTAGGGTTAATATAATATCTAGGATTCCCCAGAAGTTCTGATGGGATGGTCTTCTTAATGCATTCTTCAATAACTGCCTGTTCAATATCTTTGTGAGTAATGTCAGGGGCATGCTGCGTTGAGATCACGACCGTATCAACTTTGCTAGGTTTGCCATTGACATACTGAATAGTAACTTGGGACTTGGAATCTGGCCGCAACCACTTGAGCTTTCCACTATGACGCAACTGAGCTAAATTTTCCAAAAGTTTGTGAGAGTAGAAGATTGGTGCGGGCATCAGTTCAGGTGTGTCGGCAATAGCAAACCCGAACATCAAACCTTGGTCGCCAGCCCCCTGTTCCTTAAAAAGCCCTTCCCCTTCATTGACTCCTTGGGCTATGTCGGGGGATTGGGCATGAACGTGAGAAGATACGACTGCATAATCGGCATCGAAATACATTTGGATATCATTGTATCCAATCTTTCGAATAACGGAGCGAGCTACATCAGATGTATCCACCTTGCCTTTGCTAGTTATTTCTCCGGCGATAACCACTAAATTAGTTGTAACTAATGTTTCGCAAGCCACTCTGGATTTGGGGTCTTGAGACAAAAATTCGTCAAGGATAGCATCGGAAATCTGATCGCAGACTTTGTCTGGGTGACCTTCTGACACAGACTCAGAAGTAAAAATAAAATCTTTCAGTGAAGACATGGTTTCCCCTTAAAATTCTCATGTAGCCATAGGGCTAGGCAGTGTCAATAGAATTGTCTGGGTATGCAGAATGTATCATTTCCTCCATCTGAGAAGCTAGTTCTTTCATCTTTTTTTGGAGGAGAATTGCATATTCTTCGAGACCTTTTTCTTCCAGACCCTTGGGAACAAAAAAAGGCTCACCATACCATACATGAAGTCTCGCACCGAACTTGGGAAAAAAATGCCTGTCCCAGCTGTTGAAACGAATGTAACGATCATAATGAGAATGCAGGTACAAAATTGGAAATTGGGTCAAAGAAGCGGTGGCGATCACCCCAGGTTTGATCACATGCCGAGGGCCTCTGGGACCATCGACAGTAAAAATAGGAACCGCGCCGTTCCTTGTTTCTTTCAAAATGGATTTAAAAGCAGCAATTCCTCCCCGAGAAGATGATCCCCTAATAGATGCTAAATTATTTCTTGCAAAAGTTTGGCAAATGATTTCGCCGTCTTTGCTTTGAGAAACCAAAGCCACCAATTTAGCTCCTTTCCTGTCTTGCAAGTAGGCTGTCGCATGACGGTAAAGGGAAAGTGTTGCTTCATGGAAACCTGCGATGATATAACCTCTCCCCTGGTCAATGAACTTCTGGGATTCAGCTGGAACCTTTATTTCTTTATTTCGTACAAACAAATACCAAACATTCAATATCCAATGAATGAGAAAACTGCCAAGTATGTACTTTGTCTTCGAATAGCGCGGAGGGGAAGAGCTCATTTTCCGATTTCTTGAATTCTTTCTGATTCGAAATATTCGACTGTAATAGAATTCTCATTCTGTCTAAGGCGATTTTCTAAAGTATTTAGCATAGCACGCGCTACATTTTTGGCAGGGATAGGTTGGTATCTTTGAAGTCCGAAAAGTCCAAATGGAAATATAGAAGAGACAACTTCTGCCACTTTTTCTCCTGGTCGGAATTCGTTTCGATCTCCCAAAAGTAAAGAAGGCCGAAATACTCCCAAAAAGGGAAATCGAAATGATACCAATTCCTTCTCGAGCTCCCCCTTCACCCTGTTATAAAATACCAATGAGTCTTTGTCTGAGCCTAAAGCGCTTACCACCAAATAATTTTTGACTCCAGCGTTTTTGGCAACTTTACCAACTGCGACTGGATAGCCAAAGTCAATCTCCCGGAAGGCATCTTGGCTACCTGCTTTTCGAATCGTCGTTCCGAGGCAACAGACAATGGAGTGTATCGATTTAGGAATCGAGGCCTTGCCGGATTGGACATCTCCCCAAGTGATTTGCTGAAAAGGGAATGGGGGCTTTGGTTCAGTTCTCGCCCAAACCAAAGGCTTTACCAAAGTCGAGGAGGAGGAGAGCTTCAAAAATTCAGTTCCTACTAACCCTGTCCCACCTAATACGAGCGTATTTGGTTCGTCTTTTGCCATTTTATTTCTCCCAATGAAGCTACTTTTCTTAGACTTTTTTGTTTGGGAGGGAAGTCCATTGAAAATTCCCTGATTTTAAAACTGAAAATAAATGAAAGGGACAGAATTTTCAGGTGTCAAAACCACGAACAAAACGATGACAAAGGGAAGTAGAGCAAATTCTATAATTGGGTTAGGGGCTTTCCATTTTTTATCTTCAAATATTTTTTTGCCCAACCAATGTCCTATCCCAAGACAAAGTATCGTAATTACGAATGCCTTCCACATAAATGGTCTGAGCTCGCCTGGAGCCAAAGTAAACATTCTTTGGAAATGAATAATCGCATTATTTATATTATGTGACCTAAATAATACAGCACCCAGAAAAAATACATTCCAAACTAGTAGATGTAAAAGAACTTTTTTAATTCCTCTTGGTTCTTTTCTTTTTTCAGGTGGACTCAAAATCTCTTCACTGACATACAAAAACCCATTCCAAGAACCCCAAGAAACGAAAGTCCAATTCGCTCCGTGCCAAATTCCACTTACAAACATTGTAAACCATAGATTCCACTTCCGTTTCCATTCGGAAACGCGCGAACCTCCAAGAGGGATGTAAACATGATCTCGAAGAAAAGCATTCAGTGTCATGTGCCAACGGCGCCAAAAATCAGAAACAGAACTGGCGATAAAGGGCAAACGAAAATTCTCGGGGAGATCATATCCTAAGAGTTTTGCTGAACCTATCGCCATATCAGAATAGCCACTAAAATCCAAATAAACTTGTACGCCCCCTAGAACAGCTCCAATGTAGAGAGCAATCCAACTGTATTCCCCTGGATTAGAATATATTGTATCAACAGTTCTTGCAACATGATCAGATAAAATTGCTTTCTTGAAGTAACCTAACAAAAAGAATCGAATTCCTTCTCTGAAAGCTATCTTATTTAGTTCCCTTGGAACTAGCAACTGGGGCAAGAATGTTTTTGCCATTACGATGGGACCAGCTACCAATTGAGGAAAAAAACTTACAAATAGTGCGAACCGAACAAAATCATTTTCCACTGGAATTTTTCGATTGTAGACATCGATTGTATAACTTAGTGACTGAAAGGTAAAAAAAGAAATCCCCGCGGGCAAAATGATATTGTAAATTGGCAATAGATCTGAATCTCCAATCAATCTACTAACGGAATTTAGATTAGAAGCAAGAAAGATATAGTATTTGAAAAAACCCAGGATACAGACCAAATTTGCAAATAGGCTAAAATATAAGAGGATCTTCCTATAATTCTTTCTTTCTTCTTTCCCCAACTTAAGCCCTACCCAGTAGTCCAGAGCCGTAGATAACAAAATCAAAGCTCCAAATCGGTAATCCCAACTCATGTAAAAATAGTAGCTTGCGATTAACAAAAAGATTTGTTTAGTTCTTTCTTGGTTGGGAAAGACATACCAAACCATAAAAAAAACGAAGGGGAAAAAAATCAGGTATTCCAGGTCAAAAAATACCATAGAATATGACAATTAGGCATTGCAATGCTTGGTCAATCATTTCAGTTTTGTCGTATGAAATGTTAGGAAATAGGAGTCCAGACTCGATTCCATGGCAAAAATTACCGAAAGGAAAAATATGAGGCTCATTCTCTTTCCATTACTTCTGGTTTTTGGGTTTTGTTCTACTCCACCGCCTGTGAAAAAGCCATCGAAAACAGCTGTCCTATCGCCACACCCTAGGATTATTGACCTCAATCTCATCCAGCTTACCGCTCCAGTCGACAAAAGTATCAGAACAATTGGACCTGAGGAAATCCCGATCTACGAAAATGACAAAGGAGAAGGCTACCTTTTTTTAAATTTTAAATTTGCTGGTTCTGGCTTGAATGTAATAGAAATGATCAAAAAAGGAGAAATTGTAGATCACAATATTATAATTAGAGATAGTCACGGCGAAATTATAGGGAAAGAACCAATCAATTTTACTGCTTTCACGAAAACTGAGACTATAACCATTCAACAGGGATTAGTGGTTACAGAAGATTCGGTTCGGAATCCACTTCCAGAAGTTCAAAAAAAAATGGTAAAGGATGCTAGTTTTGCACCAGTTATTTACTCAGACAAAGATGAAGTCCCCCAAACGATAAGTTTTTTGAAGGGCAAAAGAGAACCTGTAGATGGCGATTGGATTTCTATCAATTTGGAACTCAAGTATCTTAATCCTTTTTTTCATGAATATTGTTATGAGGAAAATAACAATTGCACTTCCACAAGAGAAAATTTATTCAATGATCTTTCTAAGGCAACTCAAAAGAAACTTCAAGAAAAAATCAATTATTCACCTAATGAATCGCGACAGAGTAAGCCTGTCCCCAATGATCTGCCTATTTCGTCTGTTCAAGAAAATGTGAATGTTTTGAATAAAGGTCTGAATCTCCCTGATGGACGTTCTATCGGTAGTCAAAGAGAAAAGGTGATAGATCCAACTAGTACTGGTTCGTATGCAGATGGATTTGGTCTTTATTACAGGGAGTGGAATTTGGTTTCGGTTCCGAAGTATTTTAGGATCAGAGGCAAATTGGATAAAAATGGACGGTTCCCAGGCTCCAGAGAAGATCGAAAAATCCAATCTCCTCCCAAGTCAGTAGAAGTCGAAGGCGAAGATCATCCACAAGACCACCACGACGAAGACAAAAAGGACCCTCGCAAAAAAAGAAAAGCAATTAGTCTGCCCTAGCTTTTGGCTACAGAATTTGCTAAGTTTTCTAGCATAGGCACCGTGTCTTTCCAGGAAACACAGGCATCTGTTATAGATTTTCCGTAAGCTAGAGGTTTGGAATCGATAGATTGGTTGCCTTCTTCCAAGTGGCTTTCAATCATCACGCCTAGTAGGAAGGGGGATTTTTTTGAGATTTGAAGAGCGACGGATTCTAAGACATCCTTTTGTTTTCGAAAATCTTTTTGGCTATTGCCGTGAGAACAATCTATCATAAGTTTTGCTGGAAGGTTATGTTTTGCTACCATTTCACCTAGCGTAGTGATGCTCTTTTCGTCATAATTCGGTCCCGTATTTCCGCCTCTCAAAATGATATGTGTGTCTAGGTTTCCAGCCGTTTTGAAAATTGCTGTGCTTCCCTGCTTGGTGACAGATAAAAAATGATGGGATGTGCCCGCTGATCGAAGGGCATCAATTGCTATTTGAACATTTCCATCTGTTCCATTCTTGAATCCGATGGGAGCTGACAAACCTGATGCTAACTCTCTGTGAATTTGACTTTCGGTAGTCCTAGCTCCAATGGCTCCCCAAGAGACCAAATCTGCTATGTATTGTGGACTGATTACATCTAAGAATTCGGTTCCACTGGGCAATCCCATTTCATTCAGCTCAACAAGTAATTTGCGGGCCAATTGAAGACCTTTGTTGATATGAAAAGATCCATCCAGATCTGGATCGTTGATGAGCCCCTTCCATCCAACAGTGGTACGAGGTTTTTCAAAATAGACTCGCATCACTATAATTAGTTCTTTCGAGAGCGACTTTCGCAAGGAAAGCAACTTTTCTGCATATTCTAAGACAGCTTTGGTGTCATGAACAGAACATGGTCCTACTATAACCAATTTGCGTTTATCGTCTCTCCCGTGAATGATGTCCGAAATCTCTTTCCGAGTTTTGGAGACCAATTCAGAACTCGAATCGGACAAAGGAAATTCTTCCATGATAACGGAAGGCGGAATCAATGAATGTTGTTCGAGAATTCTTAAATTATCTGTGTTTGGCATCAGTATTTCTGTAAGGAAGAATCCACTCTATCAGAATATTGCAGTATGCCCCCTGCTACATTCTTGCAATTCGTAAATCCAGCATTCAAAAGTACTCCCACTGCATTGCCAGATCTTCCACCCGAACGACAATATACTAAGATTTCTTTCGTCTTGTGAGACTCAAGCTCTCCCAATCTTTCTGGTAGCTCGTTCACAGGAATCAATTTGTCTGTACCCTCGATCAAAGCTATATTTTGCTCACTGGGGTTCCTAACATCCAATAGAAAAAAGGAATCCGTGCCTGCGGCACGGGCATCCAATCGTTGTTTGAGGGATACTACATCTATTTCACGAATGGACACTACTTCCTCCTAGGCTCTCTAGTTCAAGGTTTGCTTCCTCCCACTTTTCAGTCAAGATTGCAATTTCTCTCTTGATATCATTGTAAGTATCCACTTCCAGCTGATAGCTACGTTTCTTCGCAAATTCTGGGTTTTGTAAAAGTTCTTCTTTGTCCTTTTTCACTCTTTCTAGCCGCTCCAATTGACTTTCGATTTCTGGGATTTCTTTCTCTAATTTTTTTCTTCTAGCCTTCTGGCTATTGGATTGGGTCCAATTGGATTTGGAATTCCTCATAACCTGTTTGTTTTCTTCGATTTCATTTTCACTGAAAAATTTTAGATAGTCCTCAAAGGAGCAATTCAAGTTTCTTAGCTCCCCGCTTTGTAGACGGAAAGTACGATTGCATAGTCCTTTTAAAAAATCTGGGTCATGGCTTATTATTAGAAGGCTTCCAGGGTATTCTAAAAGTGCACTTCGCAATGCTCCTCGTATAACTATATCTAGATGATTAGTTGGCTCATCTAAAAATAAACAATTGGAGGGTTCCCGAACCAAAAGAGCCAAACGCAATCTACTTTGTTCACCTCCTGATAGTACTTTTACGGATTTGAAAACAGTCTCACCTGCAAAAGAAAAATGGCCGAGAAGATTTCTAGCTTTTTCCTCACTTAAGTCGGGGTATTTTGCAATAACAGTCTGTAAAAGATTAAGCCTGGAATCCAATTCTTCCCCATGTGTTTGAGAAAAGTATGCCAATTTTGTTTTAGGTCCTAAGTAAAGATTACCTTGAAGAAAAGTTTCCTTCCCAAGAAGACTTCGCATCAGAGTTGATTTGCCCGCACCGTTAGGACCAACTAATGCTACTTTATCGCCACTAGATAATTCAATCTCAGCATTACCGAATACTTTCTTTGTTGGTTCACTTCCCCTGGATGGATAAAAAAACTCTCCTTTTTCCAGCCTTAAAATGATGCTACTCGAATTTACATAGTTGAATTCATATTCCGGCTTCTGGTTCCAAAATGATTCTTCTGGATTTTCGACTTTATCTCTTTTTTCGAGTCGTTTGAGGACTGATTGTACTTGTCTAGCCTTTGTTGCCTTTGATCTAAATCTTTCTACCCATTCCATTCTGGATTTGAGATAGGACTCTTCTTTGTCGAATTGAATGCGGAGCTTATCTTGGATTTCATTTTTTGCTTCAAAAAATTCTTCCAAACTTCCCTTAAATTCAAAAACTCCTTTTGGATGAATTTCTACAATTGTATCAACTGTTTGGTTTAAAAATTCCGGATCATGTGTGACCAATACAAAAGCATGATTTTGGGAGTTAAGATAATCTGCTAACCATTCCTTTGTCTTATCATCTAAATGATTTGTGGGCTCATCTAAAAGCAAGAGGTTATGAGGATTTAGAAGAGCAATGGCTAATCCAATTCTATGATGGTATCCTGGAGAAAATTCCTTTGTTTTTCTATCCATATCGAGATTAGCAAATCCCAAACCCGAGAGTACTTTCTTAGCTTTGGCTTCCAAGGAATGTAAGTCGTGTGAACTTGCAAACTCCTCCCAGTGGTTCTGGTCATGCAAAAGAATTTCAAAATCTTGTGAGTTTGGGTCTATTTCCTCGAAACGCTTTTCAATGGCATGCCTATTTTGGAGGTATTCGGAATGCAGTCTGTTTCCTGCTAAAACCGTTTCTAGTACGTTGGTCTCGGGATCAAATTCCGGAATTTGTTGAAAAAGAGAATGTATTGTATGTTTCGATCGAACAATCTCACCTGATTCTGGTTTGATTGCACCCGTTGCCATTTGGAAGAGAGTTGTTTTCCCAGAACCATTGGGTCCTACAAGCGCAACTCTCGAATTAGGCTTTATATGCCAGCTAAACCCAGCAAATAATACCTTAGGACCAAAGTGTTGGTGTATTTGGATGAACTGGATCAAGGCTACCCGAGTCCAGAAGAACAGTTTTACTTTTGCTTAGAAAGGAGTTCTTCTTTTCTCTCTCTAAGGTGGCGGATGTATTGGCTAGATTCTCCGTTCATGCTTTCGATGGACTTTTTGATGGCTGAGTCGATTTCTGAAACGGTCATCTTGGAGATTTTTTTGTTTTTGTTTTCTTTTTCTTCGGACATGCATTCCCTCTGGAGGTACTAGTTCTATCCAAGTTGGATAAACCCAGCTCGTTGTCAAGGAGACTTTGTCTCTACATCATCCTCTAGCAAATCATATCCAACTATGCCCGTCGCAAAATCTGCCAATTCCGCTAAATTCAGTCCAGCTCGAATTCCACCGTAAATCCCAGCTACGATTTCCAGATTCCATAAGAACCCTTTTGGGTATCCCTTAGGTTTGGTGTTGGTTTCGGGCAGATACGCTAACGCTTCTTCTTTGCCGGATTTTTCTATGAGATCCTTCATTAATTCTCTTTTGAAAGTCTCTTTCTTTCTGGCTTTGCGATCCTTTATGGGATCGGAAAAGAAGGATAGATACCGCATTTTGTGGCTTTTGAGATTGGCCCTTTCTTCCTCTACCAAGGGAATTCCTTGTTTATCTACCATTTCATTTCCTTTGTCATCTTCTAGAGGTTTACCGCTGACAAAAAGACTTCCCCCTAAAATGAAAAATACCAATTGCTGGCTACGATACGTACCCAAGTCTCCTCCTCTGTTACCAAACCCTTCTCCTTGGTCACGCTTGCCAATTTCGGATTCCCCTCCCTGGAACAAAAATCCTATTGGCACTGGACCCACCTGTATACTGGCACCGACCATTGGTTTTTCGACTCCTAGTGTAACTACGTCTTGGAGGTCTTTCTTTCTATTCTTCCAATAGCTGGCACATTGAGAAAATAAAAGAAGTAAAAAAAACAAAAGAAGCCTTGCCATTTGGCTTAAGAAAACTCAGAATCTCAATTGCGAAATCAAAAAACAAAGCACCAATTGTCTGATGGAAGAAGAATTAGAAATACCAATCCAGAGATTGAATCCAACGGAATCTCGAGTTTTTGCTCTGCTTTTTCTTTTGTTCAAAGAATCCAAAGGCCTTTCTTTTCAGAGCATACGGAATAAAATGTCTCATTACTACAACAACCCAGAGTTTTCCTCGGATCGGAAAAAGTTCCAAAGAGATTTGGATGAATTGAGATCTCTGGGATTCAATATCAAAGTAGCAACTTATGGATTCGAAGCAGAAGACCAATATCTTTATTATTTGGTCAAACGATCAATCGATCAAGAGATCCTTTTTTCTCCGGAAGAATTAGATTGGCTCAGCAAACAACTAGTAGCTGCCGAAGATCAAAATGCCTATGTTTTATTTTTTTTAGCTGAAAAACTTTTAGCTAACAATTTGGATAGTTTTCCCGAAAACTTTATTCATTCCCGTAGATTTTTGCAAAAGGTGGATACTTCCATTCCTGATTTGCTGCAAGCCATCCGAGATAAAAGTCCTATATCAATCCAATATGCCGATAGCAAAAGGGATCGATGGATTGAACCCTACCGATTGGTAAGAAAAGGAATACAGGATTTTTATTTGTTAGCTTATGATGTAGAAAAAAAAGCGACTCGGCACTTTCAAATCGGAAGAATTCGAATTTCCAAAATTTCAAGAGAAACCTTTATCTCAAACCTCAAACCCAAAGATCTTGAACCACGTTTGCATCCCCTCCTTTTGCATTTTCATGAGGCTGTACAAATTAGTGTAAAAATATCTCCCAATTTTACCAAGTATTTCGAATTATTTTTACAGGACCTACCTTGTCAAACAGAGGACAGTTGGTATACTTTTCATTGCAGCAATAGGTCAGCACTTTTCCCTTTGTTTTCAAAGTATCCAGGAATGGTTGAAGATATCAAGCCACAAAATTTCATCAGAGAATTAAACCAATACAAAAAGGAATGGGCTGAGCTTCTAAAAAATGAAAATTAGCCAATCTCTTTTCTTGGCATATTTAGATTGTCCAAATCACTGTAAAGAATTGATATCACAGAGAGAGGGAAACAATACCAAACCTAATAAAACTAGAGTTATATTAAATGATGAGAGACTTTTTTACAATCTCACCAGAGATTTTATTTTGAGTCAATTTGATGGATCCTATATAGAATGGGATTTGTCAGCTGAAAATGATACTGTAAGAGTTTCGTCCAATTGTATTATCAAAACATCTGAGTCAATATCGATTTTAATCGACTATCGTCCGATTACTCATATTAAAAAAGATTGGATTGCAAAATTATTTTTTCAAATGAAAATGTGGGAACATTACTTTAATAAAAAAATAAACTCTGTTTATGCTATTACAATTGAGAAAGAATTTGAGAGCGGAAAAAAATTTGGAATACTTCGATTTCAAAGTTTGAATAAAAAAATAGAGAAAGAAAGTCCCTTTTTAGAATCAAAATATAATGATTTTTTGAATTTTATTCAGAATCCAAAATATTCAGATCCAAAAAATGATGATGAGACTTGCCAATCACCTAAATCTTGTCATCATAGAAATGTATGTTTTCCAATAGCTCTTGATACGGAAGTATTTTCATTGAGAGATAGCCAGCATTTTGCCATGTCTCTTTATCGAAGAGGTTTGGGGAAATGGGAGAATATCCCGATGCGAGAACTCTCCAGCAAACAAGAAATCCAAATACTGGCACATCGTGAGAATCGATTGAAGCTCAATCTACCTAAATTGCTTGAGTATAGCAATATTTGGACAAACGAATCAAAAGAAACTATTTCCTTTTTGGATTTTGAGACTGTAAATCCTTGCTTCCCAATGTTTGAAAGGACCAAACCATTTGATCACATTCCAATTCTTTTTAGTCTTCACATTTATGATGGAAATGCACTGACCCACCATCTATCCCAACTGCATTGGTTAGATAAAGATCCGCGCCTGGATGTTTTGACTGAGTTAAAATCTTTATTGCCGAAAAATGGTCCTATTTTTGCTTTTCAATCTCTTTTCGAAGAAGGAGTCTTAAAATCATCGAGCGAAGCCTACCCAGATTTTTGGGAAGATTGGCTTTTATGGAAAGAAAGAATGTTAGATATGGCTACTCCATTTCGTCAAATGTGGGTATACCACCCAAGACAAAATGGCTCTTTTTCTCTGAAGGAAATTTTACCTGCTTTGGTTCCCGAGAAGAGTTACAATGGATTGGAAATCAAAAATGGGGCAATTGCGAACCGAATGTTCTTACAAGCTTGCGAATCTAATGACCCACACTCAAAAGAAAAGACAGCAAAAGATATCCAAGAGTACTGTAGTCTAGATACCTTGTCCCTCTTTCTTATCTACAAATTCATCAATGCTCAGATCCTTAGCCAAAATTCTCTTTGATAGTCCAATTTCCCGATGGGGTTCCGGGGACCCCGATGCGAAAGAAGGAAACCTACTTGATCCCAAAACCCAATTCGCTTGCCGATTGGCTGATTTTCTTCCAAAAATGGAGAACATGGCTCCGTCTCAAGCAAGGGAGTTTTTTTATAACATTTTTCAAACATTTGCTCCAGATCCGATTGGAATTTTGGAAATCGATGATCGAATTTGGGACGCAGCGTACGGATTAAACCTAAGAATTTACAGAAACCAAACAAAAGATAAATCCTTGCCAATACTTTTGTATTTTCATGGCGGAGGATTTGTGATTGGTTCCATCGAAACACATGATGCTATTTGCAGGAGAATCGCCTACCTTACCAAATCCATTGTGATCAACATGGAGTATCGTCTGGCACCAGAATTTCCTTTCCCGAAGGCTCATGAAGATGCTTTTAGGGGGTTCTTATGGGTTCAGCGACATGCTTATCTTTTGGGTGGCGATCCCAATTATATAGGCGTTTTAGGTGATAGTGCTGGCGCAAACTTAGCCAATTCCATTGTCTCTGAATGCATAAAAGAAAAATTACATTTGCCATTTCTTCTTGCTATGATTTATCCAGTAACGGATATTATTCGAGAACATCCATCTATGAATCAATTTGGTTCTGGCTACGGTTTAACAAAAAAAACATTACAGTGGTTTCTCAAGAATTATCTCAAACGAGAGGAGGATCGATCTGACTGGCGGCTCTCGCCATTGCAATTGCCACGAGAGATTCTTTCCCAATATCCAGAAACCTATGTCGCTTTAGCTGGATTTGATCCGTTGCGATCTGAGGGCGAAGCCTTTGGGGAAAAATTGATGGAATCTTGTAATAAGGTAAATTTTAACATTATGTCTACTTTAGTTCATGGTTATTTACAGATGACTGGACTGATTCCAGAGGCTGAAATTGCTTTGGACCATTTGATCAATTGGATGCAAACTCGAATCGCTCTATTAAATTTAGAAAAACAAGTTTAAGATTGACCTTGGCATTTCTCGATATTTTAAAGGAAACGTGTCAAGGAGATTCGGATGAAGTTTTTACTGATTTTGAGTTTGTTACCAGCTCTGCTGTATGCGGAGAAACCAGCATTTGTAACACAGAAAGATAGAGACACTGCTAAGAATATTGCAGCCATCAGGACAGCTGGTTTTATAGATTCAGAAATTGATGACCTACATGCAGAGATCTCTGAACACCTAAGTAAAATGAAAAAGTTGCAAGATCTAAATGTAGACAAGTCTTCTGCTCAATTCCTCGCTCACACCCCAAAACCCCTCAAAGATCTCTTCAAAAAAGATGCAGAAGGAAAAACCTACGCGGAATTTGCTCTCCCTCAAGGAGTTACAGTTGTTGATTGGCCTAGGGTGTATATCTACGATGCTACTGCTTTTATTTATCCAAAAGAGGATTTTTCAGAATTGGACAGGATCGTGTTTATGTTCAAGCGAACAAATTCTGATGGTGACGTCTATGTCAAAGAGATGCGTAGACTTATCAATCCCACACCCAGATCTCAAAGTCCCGAGAAAGATGAAAAGGGAGAAGCAAAGCAAGATACTAATTCCGATATCAAATTGGAGTTCTACCAATCTTTGACCTCTGATACCATCTGGCCTAACACCCCGATCCAAAAAGCAGAACCAAATGTTGTGGTTACTTTACATGATGAGAAGGATATACTGCCTTTTGATAAGCAAAAGAATATATTTTTGAGTTATAGAAAAACGCTAAGAAAACTCAAAAAACTTTCTCAAAATCGTTTGCATAATTTGGATTTGGACCGAAATCAAATGATCAGTAAAATGTTGGAGTTTTGACTTCGATTCTTTTGTAAAACATCTGGGAAATTGTTTTTTCTTCGGTCATATACTTTCGTTTAAGATAAGTCAGTGCATTGTTTACAAAAGCAGGCACTGGCTTTCCTGCATCCAAAAGCTGAATCTTAACTTCCATCAGGTCATCAAAAGCTTCCATGGCTAACTTCCTCTGAGTATGATGGGATTCAATTTCATCTAACCAGATCATATTGATTAAGCAGAAGTCTCCTTCCCGCGGGCCTCATTGACAAATAAGTTGATCACGAGACTAATCAAGTAAAAAAGACTCACAACCAAAAATGCATCTCGAAGACTGGGCACCACAGATTGGACGAATCCAATTATAAAAAGCCCAGCCGCGGATGCAATTTTTCCAGACAAACCCCAAAGTCCAAAAAATTCTCCTGACTTCCCCTCGGGAGCAAACAGACCTACTATAGCTCGGGAAGCACTTTGGGTAGCTCCCAAACCAAGACCAGCCATACTCGAGATTCCTACGAAGACCCACTGGACAGTCCATTGAAATCCTAGGCTCGCATTCAAAAAATTTGTCATTTCAACTACGAAATATATGAGCCCACAAGTTAAGATCCAGAGAATCAATGTTATATTAAATGTTCTTTTCGCACCTATACTATCTTGGATCAATCCAAAGGCAAGGGCTCCTATGGCAGCAGAGACTTGGATAAACACAAACATTGCCTGCCTGTGTTGGTCCTCTATTTGAATGACTTGGCTTCCGTAAATGAAGGCAAAGGTGATTACAATTGCCAAGGCGGCCATGGCAAAAAACAAGGAAAAAAGAAATATGACCAAATCCCTGTATTTACTAGCATCCTTAATTGTCTGAATGACCCTTTGGATTCCCGTCTTCCAATAGGATTCTGGTTTTTGGAATGCGATTCCAAGGCGTGGCTCTCTCAAAAATAAGAAGGTTGGAATGGCCGCCACTAAAAAGAAAATAGCAGTGTAAGGACCAACGAAACGGAGAGATTCAAAATTCTCTAGGACGATTTGTCCGAGGTTACTGACTAAAATGACAGAACCTATTCCGCCAAAATATCCAATTCCCCAGGCATATCCTGAAATTCTACCTAACTCATCTTTGGTTCCCAAAAAAGGCAAAAAACTGGAAGCAATGTTTTCCCCCGAGGCAAAGAAAAAATTAGATAGGCCAACTAAAAAAAATCCCAACCAAATAGCCCCAGGTTCAACATAATACAAAAGGAAAGTGGCTATTACGCAACCGATGTAGCTGATAAATAAGAATATTTTTTTGAAACTAGAAAAGTCAGTAATCGCCCCCAAAATGGGCCCGGATACAACGACAAACAAATAGGAAAAGGCAAGTGACCACGCCCAAAGTGCATTCCCAAAGGCAAAGGGGTTTGTGGAACTGGCATCCGGGGGAACGATAAGCTTTGTATAGACATCGCAATAAATCACGGAAATGATAACTGTCGTATAGGATGAATTCGCAAAATCAAACATGCACCAACCAAAAATCTCTCGATTACGTCTCCTAGCTTCCAATTCAGCAGGCATGAAATTCCTCTTTTTCTGTAACAATGGATGAATTAAGACAATACAACAATCTAGGGATTCTGTCAAATTGAATAGTATTGGATGGGTTTGATCTTAATGCTTTGATGCGTCCCAAGCGCATTTGTCTTTGCCGATTGGTAGAGGAACGTCAACTTGTCTCGGCAATTCGTGACGGTTGCCATACTTTAGAGCAATTGATAGAAAGAACTGACTGCACCACTGGTTGTGGAACCTGTTTGGGACAAGTCATGGAGATTTTGAATCGAGAGCTCAAAGCCATGGAAAAAGAAGGAAGAATACAATGAAGATCAGCATTAATATGGCAATGACCTTGGATGGCAAAGTGGTGAGACCAGATGGCAAATGGTATGGTCTCACTTCAGCTAAAGATAGATCTCAAATGGATGTATATCGATCCCAAGCTGATGCACTAATTGTAGGTAAGAATTCTATCCTCAATGACAATCCAATAGTGCAAGTGAGAAATGTAACTAATGCCTTGAACCCGAGGCCTGTGATTCTTTTACGAAGAGGTTCGCTACCTTTAAATAAACATGTGTTTGATGAAAGTGATCATATTCCCTTGATCATTTGTACAAAGAACAATCTGAAGCAAGTCAAAGAAGATTTGGAGAACAGAGCTGAAATTTTTGCATTAGATTCTGAAGACATCGAACCAAAAAAAGTAACTGGAATTCTCAAGAGGAAGGGATACAAAGCCGTTCTCTTGGAAGGTGGCCCTAAGTTAAATTTTAGTTTCTTTTCCCAAGACTTAGTCGATCGAATTTATCTAACTATTGTTCCTTTTGTAATTGGTAAGAACGGTCTCGCAGGAATCGCTGACAATCCTACGGAATTGATTGGCTTTGAAAAAAAGCATTGGAAGCTCGCAGATTCTCAAACTGTTGGTAATGAAATTTTTTTAACTTACGAAAAAACTTAGCTACATGCAAAAGCGTCTGAATTTGACTTAGAGTATGCTACGAGCTCTAATTCTCAGGTTCAAAAAAAGCCCAATTTTCGGGACCTTCATGAATCACAATTTTTTTGACGATGCCTTGGGAGTTGGTGACCGTTTCTTTAAGGCCATGAAAGAACCATTTGGCTACATTCTCAGAAGTTGGATTGATCCCCTGGAAGTCCGGGTGGTCATTGATAAGTATGTGGTCTATGGATGAGACTAATTCTAGAAGGCGATTTCGGGCTGACAAAAAATCGTAACTGATGCCGTCATCCCTCAGGTTTTTTTCGCCACTAAGAAAGACTTCAACCCTCCAGGAATGCCCATGGATCGCCTCATCTGACCCATCGGGATAGTAGCGGTATAGGTAGTGGGCGGATTCGAACCTTCCCTCGATCCTGACATAAAATTTCCCAGATTCCCTTAAGAACATTCATTTGACGAAATCCAATCCGTGCCGAATAAGTCTATTAGAAAAGGAGGAAGTGCTCTATGACAGAAGCTACCCAACCTAGATTTTTCAAGGAAATGACTGTGGGGGATGCGATAGCTCTCCATCCAGAGGCAGGTCTTGTATTCTCTAGCTACCATCTGGGAGGATGTTCGCATTGCTCCATCAATGAAGTGGAGACTATCGAGCAAGTTTGCATGGGATACGGAGTTGAGGTCGAGACTCTTTTGGATTCCTTGAACAACCTATTCGTAGAAGAAGAGACCTAAAAAGCAAAATAGATAAAATTCTTAGCTTCTCTCACCCCAAAGGAGAGGAGTAAGAAAAAGTTCCCAAGGATGAATAAAGTGAATAGTGCTGTACTAACAACGATTCGTTTTAATTGGAACTTTTCGAAAACATACCCTGTCACGAAACAAATCACAACCAATTTGAAATAGTTCAGATTCTGGAAGCTTTGGGAGTAGGAATTTGGAGAAACGAAAAACATCTTCCCAAGCATGGACCAGGCGTCCCTCATGGTTTCTGATCTAAAAAAGGGCAGACCAGCTCCTAAGCAGATCATCGTAAAGATTCTACAAAAAAGGTCGTAAAGAATCCCTCCTTTTTGATTTAGCCATTTGCTCAAGTCTGTAGCGGAATACTCCCTTTCCACGCTTAGCATAGTAGAATGCCATAGTCCCCAGGCTAGAAAATGATAAGCCGCTCCGTGCCATAAGCCTCCGAATACAAAAGTTATCATTATATTTCTATGCACCAAAAGCCTAGAACCTTTGGAGCCACCTAAAGGAATATAGATGTAATCTCTTATCCAAGAAGTGAAAGATATATGCCATCTACTCCAATGCTCACTTATACTTCGGACATTGAAAGGGAAGTAAAAATTTACATCAAATTGGAATCCAAAAAGCCTCGCAACTCCAATGGCTATATCTGTATATCCTGCAAAATCAAAATAGATTTGCCACATAAATGCAAAAACTCCAGTCCATATTTCTATACTATTCATGGAGGAATGGTTACTAAAAACACTATCAACAACTATGGCTAAATTATCTGCCATTACTACTTTCTTTGTAAAACCCAAAAGAATTTGAGCAAAAGAGAAACGAATCACATCAGCATCAACAGGTAACCGATTTTTCAGATCACGGAAAAAAGTTTCAGCCCGAACTATGGGCCCAGCGACTAGCTGAGGAAAAAAAGAAACATAGAGAGCAAAGTCTAAAAATGATTTTTCTGCTTCGATTTTACCTCGATAAACATCAATCGTATAACTCATAGACTGGAAAGTATAAAAAGATATCCCAACGGGAAGAATGATATCCAAACTAGTAAAGTCTCTGGAGGAAAATAAATGAATATCAGATAAAACTTCTATGATAAAATTTGTATATTTAAAATAAGCTAGGAAGCCTAGATTCGTTACTAGGGAGACAATTAAATATATCTTTCTATTTGGATCTTGCCGATCTAATTTAGATAAAATTAAGGCAGCAAAATAATCTATAACAATCGAAAAAAGCAATAAAAAGATGAAATAGGCATTCCATGCCATATAAAAATAAAATGAAGCAACCAGAAGCATGAATCTTTGTTTCGTATCTTTGAGTACAAAGTAGAGGATCAAAACTATTGGTAGAAAAAATAAAAATTGAACCGAATTGAAAAGCACTAGAGTTCCCCTCTCTTTTTGAGAAGGAGAATGGAATCTGCCAAACTATTCGAAAAAATTTCTTTTCCTTTTCGGTTTAAATGAATTAAATCATAAAAATACTTCGGACTTTCTTCCGAAGAAATGATTGAGTTCAAATTCAAAATATGATTTCCTAAATTATCTCTATAGTGCTCTTTCCAAAATTCTATCCGAGTAGGATAATCAATGAAATCCAGGTAATATGGCATTGGCTGGAATACATTTATAATGATTATATCATTCTTTTTAGCAAATTGATACAAATGATTTAATCGCTTGAAGTAAAGCTCTGTTTCATCTGTTTTGGAAAACGAGGCTCCAAAAATTTCAGCCTGTTCACAGGTTTTAAAAATGGAGTGTTTGTGAAAAGAATCAGAACCTTTTTTGACTTCCGAGGAGCTGGAAGTCTTCTCCAAGCATTCTTTGATATTCTTAAAGTCGTACAAGTCTAGACTTTCCGATTTTTGATTGTCGTACTCGTAGAAATTGGAATTTTGTAGAATTCTCTCACGTCCATAGGCTTTGATTCGCTTGTCAGGATTCAGTACTAAATCTCCAAAATCATTTCGATAAGCTACCAATCGAAAATATAGGAAAAATAAATCAGGCAATCTAACATCATAATTATATTCGTAAAGTTTCCGCAGAGCAGATACTCGATCTAATTCAGAAACCATTGCCATAGTCGGCTCTAGTGGTCTCCTGTCAGTTGACCAAGGGAGTTCAGCTTCGTTAACATGAATGATATAACGAATTTTCTTAAAATGAAGAAGGACCTTTTCTAATGCCAATTCTTGCACTACCAATTCGGAACCAGGTATAGCAATGGATTGAACTTTCAATCCTATCCCTGATAATCTTTCGTTCAATAGGGGAACGGAAAGACCTTGGTAAGCCAATGAGGTACCCACAATCAAAACATTTGGATCCATTTCATTTTTTTTAGAGATTACATGGTCTAAAATTCTATTGATATTAGCCGCATATGAATTTCGTTTTAGAAATTTTCTGTAACAGCCAAGTTGTAGAATTATTTCGATCACCAAAATAATGACCAAAGATCTGAGAATAGCTGGATTTTTGAGAAATTTAAGGTATTCTTTGAGAATGGAAGGATTCATAGCAAATGGCATTGAGGAGATTCTTACCGCATGAAGAATCGTCAAGAAGAAAGATTTACTGCTTAAGCAAATAAAGGAATTTGAAATCAATCTCCTACTTTTAGTAAGTAATACTTCTTGCCTTTTTTCTTCAATGAACCCCAGATTTTTTTGTGTGGCCGGTCTTTGACATCAATCAGAGTCTCTAAAGAACCTGGTTCGACGGACCATTCCTCCTCCAGCTCATCAAAATAGAATCCTTCCCAATTGCTTTTATCCATAAAAAGAAGGAGTATTTTCTTTTTCAGCTTAGACTTGCTAGGTGGACTAGTCCCAGCGAATCCCGGACCTGGAAATAGATTAATTTCCCTTTGTGCTATTTTAGCGATTGGTAAGTACGCAGGTGTTTCTGGAATTTGACGAAATGGAAATCTTGGAATGAGAAAATGCATACCTTCTAATAAGAAGCTAATGTAGTAATCATAATCGGGTGATGACTGGACTTTCAAATCCTTTGAGAGACCTAGGGCAACTTTTTTAATTTGATTTTTTAGTGCTGAGTCCAAAAATTCGACTTTATCAGCACTATTTATTTTCGTTAGTAGTTTGTGAATTTCTTGGAATTCGCTCTCTTTGTAGGATTTTTTAAAGTGAAGTTTTTCTGTGATCGCCGATAGCTTTTGGACTCTGTGGAGGAAATATACCGATCCATTCGATTCTGCAATTGATTTCATCGCCGTCAAGGAATGCCGCATTCCTTCCCACAAGTTGGATTGCTCTAAGATAGACTTTTCAAGCTGGTTTGCAAAATCTTCAAAGCGAATCCTTTCAGTAAAAAAGTAATCTGATTGCTTCGATTTTTTCATCAATTTGCAAATTTTCTTCTTTTGATCGAAATAATGATTCCGACAGCAGTCATTGCCATAACTAAGTGAGAGCCTCCATAGCTCATAAATGTCAATGGCACTCCAGTTACCGGTAAGAGACCAATCACAATACCAACATTAATTGCTATATGGAAAAAAAGTAATGCTACAATTCCTGCAGCTAATAAGGAACCAAATCTATCTTTACTTTCAAAGCTAATTTGAAGTCCACGTAAAGGAACTAACATCAATCCCAATAATAGAAGAACACTTCCAAAAAATCCAGTCTGTTCCGCCCAAGAAGCGAAAATAAAATCTGTTCCTGCTTCTGGAACATGAGGTATTCGACCCTCAGTCATCTCTCCTCTAAAAAGTCCTTTTCCAAAAAGCCTTCCCGATCCAACGGCTGGTTTGGATGCTCTCAATTGGTATCCAGCTCCTTGCTTGAATTGATCTGGGTTCAAAAAAGCTGTCAAACGAATCACTTGGTTCTCTCGAAATGGAATTGATTTGTGAACAGCTACGGCAGCAAGAATGGATATCCCCAAAATTCCGAAAGGAATGTAGTACTTTCTTAGTTGGCCCGAGCCTCTGGCAATTCTTATGATTATCATTACCACGCTTATCAAAACCATCACCGATCCAAAACCGATCATAAATGGTTCACTTGACAGTATTTTGAAACCCAATGTACCAAATTCATCTTTGACGTTCTCGGCGGCTTCTCGAATGAATTGTAGATTCTTTGGGTTTTGGAGTGCCTGAAATTCGACTCCTGCCACTTTTTTCCCATCTAATATGGGCCAAATTTTGCCTTGGATTTGTGTAATGATATTAGCCAATTCGATACGATTCTCTTTTCGAAGTTCCAGAATTAAAGGTTGAATTAAAGTCAGGTGAGAATAAGCCAAGTACATTGGCACGGCGAGAGAAATTCCTCCAAATGCCAGAAGAGATCCAATATGAAAAATATCAGCTCCACCTAAATACAACATTGTAAAAAGCATAGGTAAAAAGGAAACGGCAGTCCCGAAGTCCGGTTGAAGTATAATAAAAAGCATTGGAATTAAACAAATGATAAATGGAATAATTAGCACTGTGAATTTGTGCATTTCCTTTTCTCTCAAAACTAAATACTGACCAAGCAGAATTACTGTCGCTAATTTTGAAAATTCAGAAGCTTGCAAAGTAATTGGCCCAATCTTTAGCCAAGATCTGGCTCCTCTTCCAGACGGCAAATACCCTATACCTGGTATGAGAGTTATGGCCAATAAAAAAATGGAAAATAAATAGATGAACAAAGCATAGGAACCAATTAACTGGTAATTGATTCTAGACATAAACCATAGTACGGAAAGACCAATTAGCACAAAAGAAAGTTGCTTGTACCATCTTCCGATGGAATCGGCAGTGTTTGCTTCTTGGGAATAAAGAGTTATAACTCCCGCTAAAGACAAACAAGAGACTACGAAAATCAAGAAGTAATCCGGTTTTTCTTGGTTACGGTCAGCCATCAAAAAGCCTCTTCTTCCACTGGAGTCTCTTCCTCCATTGTTTTTACTTTTTGTCTTTCTGGTTTTGGAAATGATCCTGGAGGAAAAGCAGCCTTGAAAACCTCTCTTGCCACTGGAGCGGCTGAAGCTGCTCCTCCCACACCGTACTCAACGAATACTGCAACTAATACCTGCTTGTCTACTGGGGCATTGTATGGTGCATACCCTATAAACCAGGCATGGTTAGAAGACGAAGCTCCTCTTCTTCTAGTTTGGGCAGTCCCAGTTTTCCCTGCGATTTCTGGGAGATAAGGAGTATTGAGCACTCCAGATGCAGTACCACTATACCCAACAAGATACAAACCATCTTTGAGTGCATCAATCGTGGACTTCTTCAATGGTATGTCTCTCAAAATAGAACTTGAAGTTTTTTGAATTATACTATTGTCCAATGGATTTCTGATTTCTGAAACTATGTAAGGTTTGTAAATTTTACCATCGTTGATTATCGCCATGTAAAAAAGTGCCATCTCCATCGGAGTTACTGAAATAAAACCTTGCCCTATGGATAAGTTGATAGTATCACCATCAAACCATTTGGTTCCAAAAGTTCTTTGCTTCCAATCATTGCTTGGTACAAATCCAGCAGCCTCTCCTGGTAAATCTATCCCAGATTTTTGATGCAAACCAAACAACTTAGAATAAGAAAGAATAGGCTCGGCACCTAACTTATATCCTAATTGATAAAAATATACTGAATTTGATTTTTCGATTGCTTGAGCTAAATTCAAATCTCCATGATTTTTTTTGTCCCAATTGAAGAATACCTGATCTGGAACTCCCTTGAAAGTGGATTTTAGAGTAAAGGAAGCAGGACAATGAAAAGTTTGCTTGGGATCAAAATTGATTCTGTGTTCACTTTCCATGGCTGCCAATCCCACCAAAACTTTAAAAGTAGATGCAGGAGGAAACTTAGATTGGATAGCCATGTTCAAGAATCCTTTGTTGTTTGTCACCCTTGCAAAATGCGTCGCCCTATCCTGTTTGTTTTTACCAGAGAGAATATTCGGATCATATGAGGGATTTGAAGCCAATGCTAATACCTCTCCCGTTCCAGGTTTGAGGGCAATCACAGTACCATGTGTTCCCTTTAGTGCACGATATGCTGCAATCTGGATCTCTCGATCGATCGTCAAGACGAGATTGTTACCTGGAGTTGCAGGATCTATCATTCTTTCTTCTTCAATTGATCCTTCGTTATTTCTTTTCTGAATTCGAAAACCATCTAATCCTCTCAATACGGAATCATATTGAGATTCAAGTCCACCTTTTCCAACTGACTGGTAAGATTTGATTCTATTTTCATCTATATCAGACTGGGATGGCTTCCCAACGTATCCCGTTACATGGGCCAAAGCAGGACCCATATGGTAAGTTCGAGCTGGAGAAGAAATGATATACACATAACGATTGACATTGTCTAGTACAAGAATCCTTTCCTGTTGTTCTCTGCTGATTCCCTCTAATAGAACGAATGGCTCACGAGTTCGAATTCTTTTGATCAGTCTTGCTTCAGTTAAATCCTTTTCATAATAGGCAAGTGGAATGGAGAGAGCTTCCGCAAAGGTATAAATAAATTCCCTAATTTTTTTGGGATCGTACTTGAGGAGACTGGTATTTAGAATTACATCTAAAGAAGCAGAATTCGAAACTAGAGGCTGGGAATTCTCTGGAGTAGTGAAATTTCTATCAAAAATTTTGCCTCTTTCAGCTGGTACAATCTCGCTTCTTTTTACAAATCGTTCTGATTTTGAAGTATTTTCTTCGCCTTGAACAATTTGCAGGTTGAAGAGTTGAAATATATAGGAAAAAAGCGTGAATACAATCAGGGCGGAAAAGAAATACAATCTTCTCCTAAAACTTGCTTCTAGTTTGAATTCTGTCGATGATTGGCTCATGATCTCACTTCATCCGCTTCTAATCTGTAAATCCAAGTGAACACAAAAAACAGCATAGGCCCTATAACAGCATTATAGATAGATACATATATGAATGAGTAATTGGAATTTGTATGAAAAAATAATAAAAATAATAAATAAGTAATTAGGCGAGAAAGCAATGTAAATCCAAATACATAAATCATGATAGAAATATAATTTTCCGTATAGGCATTCCTAGTAAGTTTACCTACGATATAAGCAACAATCGCATAGCTAAAGGAATGCAATCCAACCTTGTAATACAGTGAGCTATCAGGATTGATTTCAGCTCCCAAAGCAGTATCCGTAAGTAAGCCCCCAAAAAAACCCAACCACAATCCGACTAACGCTCCTTTTCTAAGAGCGAAGAAAAGAACAAAGATGATCATGAAATCGGGTCTTACGGCATTACCAAGTTCAAAAATATTAGACCCATTTAGAAAGTGAGCCAGTAGAACACCAATTACAATGAATAGTTTCTCCAAGATCAAGGCTCTACTCCTAAAGAAGGATTAGAGGAATTCTTTGGTTCCTCGTTCCCTTGGTTTTGTTTCCCAACTCTTTTCAGTGGCTTAGGTGGGATGGAAATTGGAGTTTGCGTGGTTGGCTCTTTTTCCCTGGGAAAATCTATCTCTCCAAAATAGGGACCTTCCACTTGAACTGACTTTTCCGCAGGCCACTCTTCAGACCATTTGTCTGGTAACTTTTTGATAATGGTAACGATTTGGAGTTTATCAAATTCCACAAAGGGTCTCACGTAAGCCGTTTTAAATGAACCATTTCGAGGACCTTCTTCAGTAATCGTGCCTATCGGTATACCAGCTGGATAAACTCCAGAGCCGCTGGAGCTAAAAACAGCTTTGCCGATTTTGCTGTATCCCTCTGAAAAGTATGTATTGGGAGAAGGTGGAAGGGATGGGCCCATGCCGATCGGTGTAAAGGCATGTGGGTCAATCACAATACCAGAATCTATGTAATCTAGCATAACTTCAGTTCCTCTACCACTATTCCCTGAAAGTGAGGCCCAAAGGTTAGTACCTGGAACAGATACGCCCATATTGAAATTAGAATTGATGAGTGGTTGAACGACCGAGCTTCCTTTGGAAACTGCTATGACTTTGCCGACCAATGCTTCTACGAATTTTCCCCTTTCATCAATAGCTCGAGATACTACTGGCATATAAGATTTGATGCCAGATTCTGAACCTTTGTCTATGATGATGGTTCTGTAAATAGAATTAAGACGTACAGAAAGTACTTCGGCTCTAATAGCAGGATAATCGCCCCGAGCAGAAAAATTCAATTCTTGCCTAAGGATAGTATTTTCGGCTCGAAGACGATCTGCATCTTTTGCCATTTGTTGGTATTCGTCCATCACGGCTAGACAAGAGTCTCGCTCCTCTCTTACTCTTTCAAAAGATTCGATTTTGTTATACGATGATTTGATGACACTCCCGAAGGAATCGAATGAACCTGAAAAAAAATCACCAATTCCCTGAAAAGTAGCGATGCCCCTTACCAAAAGGTTTCCCTTCCAAGTCAAAGACGTCAGGGAGAAAAATACAACAAAGGTAATAGAAAGAACTTCTTCGTTTTTACCGAATTGACTCCAAAACACTGAAACCTGTTAACGGATCCCTGGCTTAATGTATTTCAGTTCGTCTAGGTAGCGACCAGTTCCTAGGACGACGCAGGCGAGAGGGTTTTCTGCTCGGAAGACAGGAACACCTGTTTCTTTGGTGAGGTAGTGCTCGAGACCTCGTAGGAGACAACCTCCACCTGTCAGAACAATGCCTCTTTCTACGATGTCTGCTGCCAATTCGGGCGGTGTTCTCTCTAAAACCGATTTGATTCCATCCAGGATTTCATCCGTTGGCTCCTTGAGTGCCTTGCGAATTTCGTTAGAGTCGAGCTCCAAGGTCCTAGGCAAACCTGATATGGCGTCGCGACCCTTCACTTCCATAGTGTCCACGCGTTTGTCTGGGAAGGCATTGCCGATTTGGAGCTTGATGTCTTCCGCGGTTCTTTCCCCCACAACTAAGTTGTACTGGTTACGGAGATACTTTACGATAGCCTCATCAAACTCATCCCCACCAGTTCGAATGGATTCGGCAATGACCATGCCACCCAAAGAGATCACAGCAATCTCGGTAGTTCCACCCCCGATGTCCACAATCATATTTCCCGCTGGTTCGTGAATGGGTATGTTCGCACCAATGGCAGCCGCCAGGGCTTCTTCGATGAGAAAAATTTCTCTTGCGCCCGCCTGCTCGGCAGATTCCCGAACAGCTCTTCTTTCGACCTCAGTGATCCCCGAAGGAACCCCGATTACAATGCGTGGCTTTACAAATGTAGTACGGTTGTGCACCTTTGCTATAAAATAACGGATCATTTTTTCGACGGTTTCAAAGTCGGCGATCACTCCATCTTTCATGGGTCGAATCGCTACGATGTCACCGGGCGTACGACCAAGCATTCTTTTGGCCTCCTGCCCCACAGCTAGAACCCGCCCCGTAGATGCTTGCACAGCTACCACCGAAGGCTCGGAGAGGACGATGCCCATGCCCTTGACATGCACAAGGGTATTCGCTGTTCCGAGGTCAATACCCATATCGTTTGAAAAAAATCCCTGCAATTCGTTAAAAATCATACTCAGTCCTGGGGGCCTCGGCCTAATTCGGTCTAAAGCGCTAAGTAGACATAAATCTACGCTTTCCCATTTATTTTCGGATGGTTTTTGCTTTCAACTGTAAAAAATTTCGGTAGGATAGGCGCAAAGATGTTTCGCCTCTCAAGCCTCCAGAAGGTCACCTCTCAGTCCCAATCTCCCGCCTCTTGCCTCGCCGCAATAGACCTAGGAACCAACTCATTTCATATAGTTATAGTGCAAGTTAGACCTGACGGAACGGTTGAACCCCTAACCAGGGAAAAGGAATCCGTTCGATTGGGACAAGGCAGTGCCAATTATGCAGAGATCACTCCTGAATCGATGGAGAGAGGTCTAGCATGTCTTAAACGATTCAAAAATCTTGCTGATTCACATAATGCCAATATAATTGCCATAGGAACTTCAGCCTTACGTGAAGCTGAAAATAGGAAGGAATTTTTAGACAAAGCGGAAAGGGAAATTGGGATCAGAATAGAAGTTGTATCAGGCAACGAAGAAGCCCGATTGATTTACCTTGGAATTTTGCAGGGTTTACCAATTTTTAACAAAAGAATTTTGCTAATTGATATTGGAGGTGGTAGCACAGAACTTCTGGTGGGAGAAAAGGGAGAGATTTTATTTTCAACAAGTCTTAAGCTGGGAGCAGTACGACTAACAGAAAGATTTTTAAAACGGGATCCTATCTCAATCTCAGATTTTCAAAAGTGTCGAATCCATATTGAATCAGTTCTTTCCGCTTTTTTGCCTCAAATAGAAAGTTTGAAGCCATTTGAAGTAATTGGATCCTCTGGCAGTATAACTTCCATAGCTTCGATGATCTTAGAAGCCGAAGAACAAAAGCTAGAGAGGCTCAATGGATTTTCTTTTTCTACGGAAAATTTTAAAAAAGTTAGAAAAGAAGTTCTCGAAGCGGATACAACAAAGAAGAGACAAAAAATTCCTGGCTTAGAGGCAAAGAGGACAGACATCATAGTGGCTGGAATTTTGGTATTAGATGAAATACTCCATCGACTAAAAGCCGATTCCGTTACTGTATCCGATTATGCCTTGAGAGAAGGAATCATCCACGAAGCTATTCGCAACTTGCACCCAAATCCTAAAGGGGAGCTACTTGGTCTGGACAACATTCGAAAGAAGGCAATCCTTACTCTTTCCAATCTATACCCCCAAGGCAAAAAGCATGCGGAAACCGTAACTAAGCTTACTTTGAAACTCTTTGATATCTTACGGCCCTGGCATGAACTGGGCAATCAGGAAAGGGAATACCTCGAAGCAGCCTGTCAACTGCACCAAATTGGTCTGTGCATTTCACACCACAACTACCACAAACATAGTTACTACATCATTCGCAATGCGGAGGGAATGGTTGGATTTTCCAATTCTGAAATCGAAATCATTGCGCTACTAGCTCGTTACCATAGAAAGGGAGGCCCAAAACAAAAGCATGAGGAATTTAGGTCTCTCAGAGCCGAGGATCAAATCCTTGTCAAGAAATTAGCTTCTTTTTTGAGGATTGGTGATGGTTTGGATAGGTCAGAAAGAGGCATTATAACTAATATTATGCCTTATAAAGGTGAAAATAAAATAAATTGTATTGTTTATCATAATAAAAATTTTGATCCGAACTTAGAACTCTGGTCCGTTTCAGAAAAAAAGGATTTATTTGAAGATACATTCGCGATTCCAATTTTTTTTGAAGCAGAAGCGGTGAAATGAAAAACACATTCCTCTATTTTATTTTTCTAATTTTGTCTCCATCGATTTTCGCTGAAACATTACCAGTCCTATTAGACGGAGATTGGCAAATCACTAAAGTACGATGGAACGAAACCCTTTCTGATTCCCTCGAAAACCGGCAGTTCATTTTGTTATCAAAATCACCATTAAATGATATCTCTACGGCTCTTGACTTGAATAAGAGTACATTTAGAGCTGTGGTTCTCCAGAAGTACTTTTTTATCGATGAAGCTTCTTGGTATGCAGGCGGCAAAGATAGTTTCACGTTATTCCTGCCGGGGATATCTAATGTATTTGAATTGTACTTGAATGGACAAAAATTTTTCCAAAGAGGCGAGATCATTGAGAATCGAATCACAAAGAATGGCTATGGTACAAATATCTCGGTAATATTAAATCGCTCTATTCTCAATCAAGGACGCAATGTTTTGCATATTCGAATAGCAAGTCCTCCTGGTGAAAAAATTGAATTCGAAAGAATCAGAAATAATATTCCTATAAATATTGATTTAACTTCTAATTTAAAATTTAACTTAGAAGTTAAATTAGAGTTCTTTTTTATACTTTTCTATTCTATTTTTGGTTTGAATCAATTGGTTTTCTATTTTAAAAATAAAAAAGACAAGTATCATTTGCTTTTTTCTATTTTGATACTCTCTTTGGCGATTAGCTCCTATGTATCATCTTCGATATTTGATTCTTATGATCTGGATCCATTCCTGCAATCTAAATTGCATTTTTTATTTTTATATTTAATACCTATTTGGCTAATACTATTCCTAGAAAAAATTTTTGAAAATAAAATCAAATTTTTAGGTACTATTTTTATTGTGATCTATTTTACATTGAGCCTATCAAATTGGTTATTGCCTAGATCTTTTGTATTTCATTTGTTTTTGCTTTGGCAGTATTCTTTGATCTTACCTTTACTTTATAGCTTGGTCCTGCTCTGGAAGGCTTTAGTAAATCTAAGTCCAGATGCTAAAAAAATTACAATTGGTTATATGATTGCAATTTTTTGTGCCGCTATGGATCTAATTGAAACAGATTTTATGAATGGATTCCAAACTCTTCAAATAACAAAATACGGCATAAGTTTCTTTGTATTCGGACTGGGTTTGATTTTAACGAATCGATCATTGCAAAATAAAAATGAGAGTGAAAATATCCGTAATTCTCTAGAAAAGAACCTAACAGCAACATCCAATGAATTAAAAGTAGCGCAAGATTTGATAGTTGCTTTGAAACAAAGGCAATTGATCGACTTCTATTCAGCCTCTCAATTATTGAAAAAATTGATCAATACCAAAGTAAGTTCCAAAAATCTTATAGTAGATTGCTACCTAAAACAACAAAAGGAATTCCTTTTAAATAATTCAAAATTTGAAATAGGAGGTGATCTAATCATTTTAGATAGGATTTCGCTTGGAGACAAATCTTATTTTGTTTTTGCGAATGCTGATGCACTTAGTAAATCAATACAAGGTGCTGAAGGAGCGATCATATTTGGAGTTTTATTTCATTTCTTTTTGAAGAGAACACATAATTCAAATGGTTCTTTGAGCAATTTGCACCCAGAGACTTGGCTTTTTGAATGGTACAAACAATTGAAAGAATTATTTGAACAATTTGAGGATAAGTACAAGTTGTCCATGATTTTAGGACTTTTGGATGAAGAAAGGGGAATAGTTTATTTTCTAAATTTGAATCACCCTCAAGTTATACTTTTCCGAGAAGAAGTTGCATTGTTTTTGGAAGAAAAACCACAAATGGAAAAAGTAGAATTCAATACTTTTTCTGCGTTTCCTAGAATTTCTATTTTTAAATTGAAAGCAAATGACAGCTTATTTATTGGGAGTGATGGTAAAGACAGCTTAGTAGTCAAAGATCCAGCTGTGGAAAGAAAATGGTTTAATGAAGATGAAACTCAAATTTTGAGACGCATCGAAGAATCTAAAGGTGATATGAAGTCTCTTTTGCATATGTTACAAAGATTCGGTTCCTTTTTTGATGATTTTTCAATTATCAAATTGCAATGGATAGCTGAAAATGATGACAAAAAAAAGAGCACAGTCCCATTGAAGAAAGAGTTAGCAACATCCATTCGCGCAAAGAATTGGAATCGAGCCATAAGTATTGGAGAAATTTTGGCTGAAATGGAGCCCTTAGATGAGAAGATCCAATTCTACCTCTCTTATTCTTATCGTAAAATTAGAAATTTGAATCTTTCCTTTAGATGGGCTGAAAAAATCTTCTTAAGGAATCCTAACTTTCTGAGAAATTTGATACATTTGGCTGAGATTTGCAAAATAGCCAACCAACAGGACTACCTAAAGAGACTTCGAAATCACTCCGTCGAAGCAAAAGTTGAAAACCAAAGATTAGAGAGGATAATCAACTCGTAGTTCTATCGGGAAAGCTCCTCGGCAAGGTCTACCAACAAGCGGACACCAAATCCCGTAGGTCCACTTGGTTGTGTTCCAGAGCCTTTCTTCCTCCAGGCAGCTCCTGCTATATCTATATGGGCCCACTGTATACTTGGATCTACAAATTTGGAAAGAAACATTCCTGCGGAAGCGGTTCCAGCCCCTTTGCCACCACCTGTAATGTTTTTGAGGTCTGCAATGTCTGACTTAAAATCCTCGCCGTATTCTTCCCAAAGAGGCAACCGCCAAACACGATCTCCACTTGTTTTTGCCGCTGTTTCCAAACTTTCTACCAGTGTTTCTGAATTGGTCATATAACCCGCCGCCTCATGTCCAAGTGCAATTATCACCGCACCAGTCAAAGTTGCTAAATCAACCATATAATTCGGTTTATATGCTTTTGAAACATAGGAAAGTACATCACCTAACACGAGTCTTCCTTCGGCATCGGTATTTTGCACTTCGACTGTCAAACCGTTATAGGCAGTGTAGACATCTCCTGGCTTGATAGCTTTACCGTCAGGCATATTTTCCGCAACACCAATAGCTGCTATTATGTGAATTGGCAGTTTTAGAGCTGCTATCGCTCCAATCGCATGAATTGTGGCTCCAGCCCCGCACATATCATATTTCATCTCATGCATTTCACCAGGCGGTTTTAGCGAAATTCCTCCTGTATCAAAAGTAAGTCCTTTACCAACTATAGCCAAAGATTTTTTGGCTTTGGGAGGCTTGTATTCTAGAATCACCATCTTTCCTTTGAGTTCGGACCCTCGACTTACAGCCAATATACCACCAAATCCCTCCTTGGTGAGTTGTAGCTCATCCCATACTTTTATTCGAAGCTTATATTTTTTAGAAATTTCTTTGGAACGAGATACAAAATGATCGGGAGTAAAATAATTAGCTGGCAAATGTGCCACAAACCTTGCAGCAACTAATTCAGGTATAACGATCTGAGCTTTGGCTAGCCCTATTCTGGCATTTGCCTCTTCTTTCTTGTCATTAAAACGAAAAGCAACTTTGGCTGAGTTTGGGTGTTCCTTTTTTTTGGTTTGGAGAGAGTTGATGGGAACTGATCCCAAACCCAGAGAACAGGCTATGTGATACACGAGGGACTCTGGAGGTAAAAAGTCCGTTAGTTCCTTAGAAAATTTGATCTCTAATCCCAGACCCTGCCATTTTATCAGTTTTTCTCCCCACTTAAAGAATAGTCCCGCAAATTTCAAAGGCTGAAATTTACCCTTATCACCTAAACCCAGGTATATGACTTGGGCTCCTTCATCCTTGAACTCTTGCCCAAATTCTCCGGAAAAAACTTTACTCTCGACCAGATTAGCGTATTTTTTTGCCACAGCTTCCTTGGCTGAATCCTGAAAAAGTGGAATTATAGAATAGTGTTTGGTTCCAGACAAGGCACCCACTGAAAATTGCAATGGGGTAGATGAGACTTTCATTCTATTTCATTTCCTTTAGATCTGCCAAAACTTTATCCACATGACCATTCGCTTTGACATTGTCATAAGATTTCAAAATTTTTAAATCTGCTCCAATCACGAATGTGGACCGAACGATTCCCATGTGCTTCTTTCCCATGAAAGACTTCTCGCGCCAAACTCCAAACTTTTCACAAACCTCACCAGATTCGTCCGATATCAAATCAAAATTCAACCCTTCTTTTTCGGTGAATTTTTGGTGGGATTTGGTTGAGTCTTTGGAAACACCGACCACGGCAAAACCTAGTTTTTTTAGGGCACCAAAATTATCTCTAAAGTCACACGCTTCAATAGTGCAACCAGGAGTCATGTCTTTCGGGTAAAAATATATAACCAATCCTTTTTTGCCAAGGAGGTCTTGGAGCTTGGTTTCCTCTCCTTGGGTGGTTTTTACGGTCAAATTTGGGACTTTTTTGCCTACATCTAGGGTGGCCATGCGTTCCTCTCTTTCTCCATTAGACAAAAATCTCTTGTCAATCGCAAGAGATTCATCGATACTTTGCCCATGGACGCCAAACAAAGAGCCTCTCTGATCCGAGAAGGGAATGCCGCTTTCAATAGTGGTGACATTCGCAAGGCAAGAGAAGTATTTTTGGCAACGGGCTACCAGGATGGACTCCTTCGGTTGGGGGACCATTTTATGTATGAAAAAAAGCTCCCCATGCTTGCCTACGGCTACTACAAAAAGGCAGGGCGACAAGACAAGGTAGAGGAAATCTTCCAAAGGATGATCTTCGCTCTATCTGAGTGGTTGGGCAAAGACAAGATGAAAGTCCAGCCTCCCAAGGAAGCAAAGCCTGTGTCACCAGAAGACTTTCAGGTGCACCCCATTCTCAAAGCTAAGGCTCTGGAAATTCTCGGAAAAAAGTCTTAGTTCTCCTCGTCGGACCAACCTACATCTTTCAAAAAGTCATCGTATCCCCCTAAGTAAAAGGACACTTTGTCTCTATCAAAAACTATGAGTTTGTTGGCAACTGATCGAATATGTGCTTCATTATGCGTAACCATTACTACAGCTCCATCAAAAGCATCTACTGCTTCTATTAGTGCATCGCAAGATTGCATATCTAAGTGATTGGTTGGTTCATCTAAATAAAGCACATGAGCAGGTGTAACTAAAATCTTGCCAAGTAGTACTCTAGACTTTTCTCCTCCAGAAAGGACTTTGATTTTTTTCAATGCAAGGTCTCCCGAGAACATCAAGCCGCCAGCAATAGATCTAGCTTTTGCTTCCGTACAAGATGTATCAGTTGATGCGATCTCCTCAACAATTGTACGGGATTCATCCATTCTTAATTTGTTGGTTTGCCCAAAGTATGCTTCTTTTAAGCTCATGTGCTTAGAAATCTTTCCGCTTACAGGCGATAGTTCTCCTGCCAGGAGTCTCAAAAGGGTAGATTTGCCCTTGCCATTCTTTCCGATGATGCAAATACGATCATTAGGCAAAACACCGAGAGAGAAATTTTCTATCAAAAATGGTAAATCGGGAGAATACCGAAAAGATAACTCTTCAATAGAAAGCATCTGATTGGCAGCGAAGCTCGCGGAATTGAAGTAGAGCTCTAAGTCTTCGATTTTTGAGAGCTCTTTCATTTCGCCTTGCTTTTCTAATTTTTTTACCCGAGACTGAGCTCTGCTGGCAAAACTTGCTTTGGCCTTGAATCTTGCTATGAATTCCTCTTCTTGCTTGCGCTTTTTTGCTTCATTTGCTCTGGTTTTTTCGTATATTTCTTCTGCTTGGAGTATTTGTTCGTAGAGTTTTTCCGTATTACCTTTGGTTTTGACTGACTTACCTCGATGGATTGCTACCGAATGAGTAACCACTTCATCCATAAAACTCCTATCATGCGTTATAAGAACCAACTCTGATTCCCACTCTCTCAAATATTCCTCTAACCACCTAATCGTTACTATATCTAGATAGTTATTCGGTTCATCCAAAAGAAGCATATCTGGACTTGATACCAAAAGCTTAGCAAGATTCATTCGGATCTGGTAGCCTCCCGAAAATTCTTCGGGAGATCTATCCATATCAGCCTCTATGAAACCAAGACCAAATAGAACTTTTTCCACGAGCCAAGTATTGTATTCTTCGCCTTCGGGTAGACCAAGTGAGCATTCTTCTAATACTGTGGGCTTGGTAAACTTTAGGTGTTGTTCTAGGTGAGCAATTTTGTATCCTTTGGGAAAAGTTATCGTTCCTGAATCGGGCTCGACTTCTTTGAGAAGCATGGCAATCAATGTTGACTTACCGTGCCCATTTCTTCCCACAAGTCCAACCTTCTCTCCTCTATTGATACTAAAACTGATATCTTCGAATAATATTTGTTTGCCGTAAGACTTTGTAACGCCTGAAAAATGGATCACTTTTATCTCCCTTCTACGACTCGAATTCCCAAATTAAAAAGGTAAAAACCTAGGAAAATGTGAAAACCCAAGAGGACCACCATCTGCCAATTCAGATGTTCCGAAGCCAACTTCTCTACCAGCGGAAAAATTCCACTAAATGTTGTTAGTCCTCCTAGAAGACCGGCCATCCAAAACTCACGAGGCAGAAAGAACGTCACATCCTCTCCCTGGAAGAATTGAAAGGCTACTCCGATGCCAAAGGCACCCAATCCATTTACAATTATGAGTGACATGGGATTTTCTGATCCAAAATACTGTTGAACAGCAAATCTCAAAATTCCACCTAATCCTGATCCTATGAAAACTGAAAGAAATTTGGTAGTCACAAAAAGTAGGTTCTGAATTCACTTGGAATTTGAGAACTAGAAAACCAATAGGTGCAAGAATGAGCTCTGGATTCCAAAACTACCGCCGCTTCTACACCCAAACCAAGCACCTTGAGAATATCTCTTCCCTTTTGCATTGGGACATGGAAACCATGCTACCCGAAAAAGGGAGAGAGGAAAGGGGCTCTCAGCTATCTTTGCTCTCCGAAATCATTCACGAACGAAATACTGGCAATGAATTCCGAGTTTTGGTGGACCAGGCAAAACAATCAGTCCTATCTGACTCCAATTCGCAATCAAAATTACGCGAGTTGGAGGTTTTGGAAGAGGACTTAGAGAAGGCTCAAAAGTTGCCCACCTCCTTCGTTACCCAATGGACGGAATCTACTGCAAGATCCCAAGGAATTTGGGCAAAGGCAAAAAGGAATAGCTCCTTTGCTGATTTTTTGCCCGTCTTGGAAGAGCTGATTGGTCTCGCAAAGAAAAAAGCAGATTATCTAGGTTATACGAACGAGCCCTATGATGCTCTTTTGGATAGTTACGAGCACGGAGCCAAAGCGGGTGAAATCCAAGAACTTTTTGATGGACTTAAGGTTGAACTCTTGCCCCTCATCTCCAAAGCCCATGAATTTCCGAATCCATTTCTCAATCCTATTCCTGAAGAAAAACAATTAAAATTTTGCCAGCGAATTCCAGTTTGGTTAGGGCTATCTCAGGAAGTTTCCAGACTTGACCTTAGCATACATCCATTCTCTACAAGCCTGGGAGGTAGGGACAAGAGGATCACAACTCGCATAATACCCACCGAACCTCTCTCTTCGGTTTTTGGAGTCTTACATGAAACAGGACATTCTCTTTATGAACTGGGTTTGTCGGAGATGCCAGAGGCGCCCAATCCTTTAACAGAATTTTTGAGCCTAGGAATTCATGAATCTCAAAGTCGTCTTTGGGAAAATCAAGTAGGTCGTAGCAAAACTTTCTGGGAATTCGCCTATCCTTTTCTTTTGGAGGATTTTGGATTGAAGAGCCATGAACTCCCATTTGATTCTTTGTTCCGATCAGTAATTTCTGCAAAACGGTCAAAGATTCGAGTAGAGGCTGACCCTATAACATACAACATACATATAATCTTGAGATTTGAATTGGAAAGAGGACTTATCAATGGGTCAATCCAAGCCAAGGATCTTCCTGAACTTTGGAATTTGAAAATGATGAATTTTCTGGGACAATCCATCGAAAAAGATAGTGAAGGCGTTTTGCAGGACATCCATTGGTCAATGGGCGGTTTTGGTTACTTTCCTACTTACACTCTTGGAAATTTATTTGGTGCCCAGCTATTCTCGGCCTATTCTAAGTTAGATCCAAGCTACAAAGAGCAGTGGATTATAGGAGACTTTAGTGGACTATTGCAATGGCTCAAAAAAAATCTACACCATGTAGGCAAATGGCATAGTATCTCTAAAACCATCGAACTTGCGACAGGTGAAACTCCTCATCATCGCTTTCTTGTTCAGCAATTGCAAGAACAAATAATATCAATTGAAGAGGCGAAATGATGTCTGGTTCAGAACCAACTTTATCTAAAATTGAGGAAATTTCTTACTTTGATAACTTGGCTCTGCACTACCTATGCAATGAAACTCCTCCACAGACTCTGGCTCTAGCTTTTCTCAAAATGAATGAAAAAATCGCAGGATCATTGCTTGGAGTTTTAGATATCAAACGAAGAAAGTATGTACATGAACTCATGGCATTACAAAAAGATTCTCCCGATGAAGCTAGGCAAACTGCCATGGAAGGTCTTCTCATAATAGCTGATGGTCTTATTTCAAGGAATCTAATCGCCAAACAAGGAATGTATTATTACGGAACGGCAAAAACTCAATGATAAACCTTAGAATTTTTTTTTGGATCACTGACTTGGGATTTATCCTGTACTGGACCATAACGGCATTACATCTGATTCCTGAGGAATTTCTTTTCAAAGATTACAACAATCCTCTTCTTGTACAATGGAATTGGTCTTTTATTTTTTTAGATCTATTGATTTCCTTTACAGGAATCATCAGCTTATTGCTACCCAAAAATAACAAAAGGTGGTTAGTCTTTGCTCTCATTTCCTTAGTTTTGACATCAACTTCGGGATTGCAGGCGATCGGCTATTGGTTGGTCGGATGGGAATTTGACTGGCAGTGGTGGCTTCCCAACCTATATTTGCTTTTATATCCTTTCTTTTTCTTCAAATCAATTATAGTTGAATTGGAGAAACCAACTTGAATTTCGAGTTTGGATGATGGGCTTGGTGCCTGATTTATAAATGCATAGAATTGAAGTTAGATGAAAACATTCATCGTCTCTGGAATACAAAAGTATATCCTAGAATAGCCCACCCCAACATATACATGATTCCGCCGATGGGCGTGATTGCGCCAAGCCACCGAATACCTGTTATAGCCAATAGATAAAGACTCCCTGCGAAGAAAAAATTCCCCCAAAGAAAAAGTAATACAACAGCCTTTTTTTGTTTTTCTGGTGTTTTGTCACCGAAAGACAAGAACAATAAGGTAGCGATCCCAGCCGCCAGAGTGTGGTAAAAGTGGTATTTGTTACCAGTATCCAATACAGCTAATAGGCCAGTATCTATTCTTACTCGCAACACATGTGCTCCAAAAGCTCCCACTGCGACAGCTAAAAAGCCTGAAAAGGCAATCCAAGGTACAAATCGGTTGACAATCTTATCCTGCATTCCAACCGTTTCTCATGAGCGAACCTTCCCATGCAACTCGATTCGTAAGAGTCTGGAAAACCCTAGAACCCGACAAAGTCAAAAAACAACTCCTCTATATCGATGATTTGTACGGAACATGTGGAAATTGCAAAAAACTTGGATTAAACTATCTCAAAGACAAAACCTGCCCTGATTGCAAAACTACTTTTCTTTACCTAGCCTCTAAAGCCAAAACCGCAGACGTAGCAAAAATTTTAGCCCGAATCCAAAAGGAAGGGCTAAAACTCGAACTAATAGAAAGAGAAGACTTGGAAAGAACGAGTGCCCAAGACGCGGCGAGAGATTTGTTCAAGCCGATTTCGAGCTGAGAAGAAGGCATGGAATCTAAAAATGAAATTTCCAACCTAGCGTCGCCGCTTTGTTGTGACTAACGGTGTCTTCGAAAGCGTCAAAAGCTCTGATCCCACGACCCACAGCCAATGCAGTTATTACTGTTAGGGCATCTGGACCGTCCCAAACGCTTCCTGCACCTGGAACGTTTGCCAAATTGTCTAAGAGATTTTTTTTGGGGATTTTGTTTTGGGCATACAGGTAGGCACCACCTGCCAATACCAAATCCAAAGCAAAATAAAAAACCGAACTCAGAACTGTGTCTCTGGTCGTGTAGATTGGTGAATTCCAGGAGTTGTATGCGACAGATGCCACAGGAGTGGCAAGGTTTAAAGCTTCGGATAACAACAAACTTTTTTTATCTAAGGCAACATAATTCTCTTTTGGAGCTTTTTGAAGAATCTCTTGTTCAAAAATTTGTCTCCAAAATCTTTCCTGCCCTCTTCTAGAGGATTCCACTCTCAAAACAGAATCTGGGCTATTCTTAGCAACCTTTCCAATATAGATATCATAGTCAAAAGAGTCATACCATACATTACGATATCGATAAGAAAAACCTCTGGTCTTATCATCAGAGTAATACTTTGAGTCAAGCTTGAGCAACAAACTCGTAATTCGGGTATTCAAGTCTTCTGGACTTCCTTTGTATTCTAAACTCTCTCCAGCGAAGAGAGAAAAATTAAGAATCCCAACTAGTATAAATAAGAAAAACTTCATAAGTTATTGTAGTCCATACGAAGGTATGCCATGACCAATCCCAAAATATTGTAGGTTGCATGACAAGATATAGTAGTCCAAATATTCTTTGTTTGCCGATAAAGCCATCCGAAGTAAAATCCCACTCCAGTTATAATTATAGGAATCAAAAAATGTGTTCCAGTTCCATAGTGCAATAGTCCGAACAAAGTTGAAACAATTACCAATCCTTGGTAGGGCATGCCTTTAATTAAGAAAGAGTTCAAAAGAAAGCCTCTAAAATAAATTTCTTCGAATATTCCAGTAAGAATCCCCACTGAATAGATACTCCAAAGTAAGAGTGAAGTATTTTGCGAAAGGCTTCGGAACAAAATTTCGGAAAATACCCCAGGACTGACTTTAAAATCCAGTTTGAAAAGAACAATCTGTAAGACGAAAACAATTAGGAATATCGAAAATCCATGAGAAATGCCATGGAAAATAGTCACCGAACTGAGCTCTTCGGAAAAATTGGGTCCTTCCATACCGAACAATCTGTAGGTGATAAAATAACCTGGAATGACAAAAGCCAATGCCCAAACCAGAGCCTGAACAAACAAAAGGTGTGGGGATTCAACTATTTTCTGATAGAAAGTCATTAGAAAATGAGCTGGATCAGCCTTGACTTTTATCTGGAAGTCTTGTACTATCTGAGACCAGACTTCTTCTCTCTCAGTGGGAAGGAGATCTACAAAATCCTCAGGTATCATGGATTGCAAAATCACTGAAATTTGGAAAATTTGATAAACAACAAAATAAAGTAAATAACAACTCGCCAAAGTAGTAATGACTGTTCCAACCAAAAGAAATAATTCTTTAGCTCGTCCGTCCATGCACCTACTAGCTTCTTTTATAGGGTTCCATCGTCATCGTTTTTTTAAGCTTTTATTTCTAGTTTTTGTCTACTCCCAATCCATCAATGGGGAGACGATTCTATTAAAAAACTTGGACTACGAGAATCCAACTTTACAGGAGCTTCGACAATCCATAAAAGAAAATCTTAAAGCATCTAAGACCAGATATTTGGCTAAAACTATCAAGCCATTGATCTACTATGCATATCGAGTTAAGGATGATGACGGTTTCTTTGAAATCATGTCAAAGACCGGTATGGATTTGGATACATTGACTTCTATCAACGAACTCTCATCTCCTCATGATATCTATCCTGGACAGCTTTTAGAAATTCCAAATATGAGGGGAATCTTAGATTCTTCGGATCTTTCGAATTCAATTGAAAACAAAGCAAAGTTAGCTTCTTTGCATCAAATTCCTGAAGAACTTATTCAATTTGATAAATGGCACAAAAGATTTTTTTTACCAGGAGTGAGGCTAAGTCGCAAGGAAAAAAGTTTTGTTGATGGAACAGGATTTCTTCGTCCTCTAAAATTTGGATTTCTAAGTTCTGGATTTGGAAATCGGCTAGATCCCTTCAGCAAAAAAGATACCTTTCACGGAGGCATAGATCTTGCGGCACCGAAGGGTACGTCTGTACTTGCCGCACAAGATGGGATTGTAGAATTTTGTGGATTCTCAGGGAACTATGGGAATCTTATTGTAATTAAACACGGATTAGGTTATGAAACACGCTATGGTCATCTAAGTAGCTATTCAATTAGAGCAGGAGAAAATCTAAAAAAAGGTCAAAAAATTGGTGAAGTGGGTCAAACTGGAAAGGCAACAGGACCTCATTTGCATTTTGAAGTGATACGACATTCCAAAAAACAAAGACCTATGTTCCGCAGGCATTGAAATTTTTACAAAGCTCCCATGGACTTGAGCTTTGACTTTGCTTTTTGACCCCAATCGCTTCTTGGAAAATTTTTGTATAGGTGTTCATAGGCTGCTTTTTCTTCATCAGGTGATTTGGAAAAGTTGACGGTGACTACAGTCTCTTCCTTGATACTAAAAACTGCTTTCACATTAAAAGTCCCCATAAAGATGATTTGTCCAGGACCTAGGTTCACTCGACTTTCTCGAACTTGGTTGGGCTCAAAGTCCACATCTATTTTTTGATCTAACTTGGTAGAACTAAACGCAAAGTCTGATGACCCTCGATTTAATAAATGAACGGCATCATAGATTTCATAACTGCCTTCTTTGAGGTTTTGAAAAAAGTAATAGTTTTCGGAATTTTCGCTAAATTCAAAGTTCAGATCTCCTTTTTGGAGAGTGACTTTTTGAAATCTTGGATCTGTAAACTCATCCAAAAACACTTCATCTTTCTGCAAAGTTAGGTGAACAATTATCAGACTTGATTGTGCATTTCTTGGATTAAACGAATTGCAATCAGGGAGGGATACAATCAAGAGAAATAAAGATAAAATTGGATAAAAAGAAATATTCGACTTTTTCATAACGCTTACCTCTTGATCATAAAAGTTTTGAAATCCTTTTTGGGGTCCATCCAATGAATGGAATGGTCTGTCACCTTGGCTTTGTTTGGTCCATTTTGCATGCTTTTATAAATGTCTTCGATGAAGAGCTTGTCTCCTTCGACTACTGCTTCTACCTCTCCATTCGGAAGATTTTGGACATAACCTTTTAGTCTCATCTCCTGAGCTTTTTGCATAACGAAGTATCTAAAACCCACGCCTTGGACAGTTCCCCTCACCACGATTCTGGCTCGCTTTTCTACTGATTTGCCCAAGTCTACTTCGCTCCTTTAAGATAGGTATCGAGTAAGTCCTGGAAAAAAGGGATAATTTTTCGATATATAGGTTGTTTGAAAGGAACAACTAAATTCGGAATCTCACTCAAAGGAACCCATCGTACTGACAAAAACTCTCTTTCATGGAGATCCAGCTTACATTGACTAGACGAAAAATTCCAATAAAATAGAATCCACCTCTGAGTCTGACCACGATACTTTTGTAAGTGGGAATTGAGCTTCAAATCTGGGGGAAAATCGTAATCCAGCCAATCGGGATATTCTCCAACATAATTACTATTGTCAATTCCCATTTCCTCAAAAAGTTCTCGTTTGGCGGATTGAAGGTAATCCTCTCCCTCATCAATCCCACCCTGAGGGAATTGCCAAGCCCCTGGGAACTGAACTCTGTCCCCCACAAGACCCTCCCCTCTCTGGTTACAAACTACCATACCCACATTGGGACGGTAGGGCTTTTCTGACATAATTTAATGGTTGACCGAAGCCCTGGATTTCCGCAAGAAAATAGCTTTCTTTTTTTGTTTATTGGTTTTTGGGTATTGTTGAACCTTGTAAATTGTATGAAGGTCATCCTAGTTCGCCACGGCGAAGCAGAAGAGGCCTCTGTTTCTGGTTCCGACCAGAATCGTGCTTTGACCGCGAAAGGACAATCAGACGTAAGGAAGCTAGGGCGTTTCATCAGAGGTTCGCACCTGAATGTAA